>Ga0209018_1002736_pt1 | contig 11977 bp, 10 predicted proteins | sample YNPBryBLVA2012_FD_185814 | JGI IMG/M metagenome (GOLD analysis project Ga0209018, IMG submission 185814) | Anoxygenic and chlorotrophic microbial mat microbial communities from Yellowstone National Park, USA - YNP Bryant BLVA 2012 (SPAdes)... ...
GCGCTCAAGCAACAGCCCAACGGGCTGGTCTCGTTCGAGAAGGACCTCTGCAACGGCTGCGGCTACTGCACCCAGTTCTGCCCCTTCCACATCCCCCGGCTGGAGATGGAGGGGCAACGCGGCCTGCTCACCGGACAGGCTAAGTCGTCCAAGTGCGTCTTCTGCCAGGATCGGGTGAGCAACAACCTGCTGCCAGCCTGCGTCAAGACCTGCCCGGCCAAGGCGCTGGACTTCGGCGATCGGGACGAGATGATCGCCAAGGGGCAGGAGCGAGTGCAAGCGCTGCTGGAGCGCGGGTACTCGGAGGCCAACCTGTACGGCGAAAACCTGGTCGGCGGGCTGGGCCGGCTCTACGTGCTGATCGCCCCGCCCGAGGCCTACGGGCTGCCGGCGAACCCGCAGTACCCGGCCTCGGCGAACTTCTGGCAGAAGATCGTCCAGCCGCTGGGCAGCGTCGCCTTCGGCGCAGCGGTACTGGGGATCATCGGCGCCTTCTTCATCGTCCGCAGGAATATCCACATGGAGGAAGTCCAATGACCGTCCAACTCAAGGGCAAGCGGGAAGCGATCACCATTCGCTGGATCCCCAAGTACACGTTCCTCGAACGGGCCGGTCACTGGCTGCACACGGCCACCTTCGTCCCGCTGGCGCTGACCGGGATGATCCTCTTCTTCCCCTTCCTCCAACCGCTGGCCCAGGGCCCGGCGGGCCAGTTCTTCCGCCTGGTCCACCGCATCGCCGCCGTGCTCTTCGGGCTGATCCCCATCGTCTACTTCATCATCCAGCCCCGCCGGCTGTTGATGAACATCCGCGAATTCATGTTTGACAAAGAGGACATCGGCTGGGTCAAGAATGCCTTCGGCTACTATGTCCTGGGCAGGCACGGGGTCATGCCCCCGCAGGGGCGCTTCAACACCGGCGAGAAGATGAATGGCCTGATCATGATGGCCGCCTGGGTTCTCCTGGGCCTCACCGGGCTGATCATGTGGTTCGCTAAGGGCGTCCTGCCATCCGGCATCTTCCAGGCGATGGTCATCATCCACGACGCGATGATGATCATCTCCGTGTGCATGCTGCTGGTGCACCTCTACCTGGCCATCGCCCACCCGCTGATGTGGGCCGGGCTGGTCAGCATGCGCTTCGGAGTGACCTCGGCCGAGTACGCCGCCGAACACCACGCCAAGTGGTACTACGGCCCCAAGCGAGCCATGGAGCTCTACGAGGCCCAGAGAAAAGAGGCCGGTCACTAACAGACCCCTGAGGTCCCCTGACCAAGGAGCATGAACATGGCCAAGATTCTCGTGGTAGACGACGACCCGGATTTCATCAACCTGACACGGCGGATCCTGCGCACACGCAATTACGAGGTGCTGACCGCCTCCAACGGCGAGGCCGCCCTCAAGCAGATGCGCAAGGAGAAGCCCGACCTGGTGCTGCTGGACATCATGATGGCCTACATCCTCGACGGGCTGGACGTGAGCCGGGAGATGGCTCAGGACCCCCACCTGAAGGACGTGCCGGTGATCATGGTCACTTCGCTGACCGGGGCGCGGGAACAGGTCGAGCTGCCCTCGGATGAGTACATCCCGGTCGAGGACTGGATCCACAAGCCGATCAACCCCGATCAACTGCTGGAACAGATCGAGCGCGCGCTCGGTGCGCGGTCCAGGTAAGGCCAGCAGGCGCATGGATGCCGGGAGGGGAGCCGCGATGCTCCCCTCCCGGACTGTCTCCCCTTGAGGAGGGAACTGTCCCCATGATCGTGTCCGTCACACCTGACCAGCTACAGAATGAGCTACAGCAGTTCATCCGGCCATTGCCGTTCCTGGAAGCGTTGATCCCCACCTATGTGGCGTTCCTGCGCCTGGAACAGACGACCGCCGTGCCTCCGTTGCCGTTGGAATGGCTCCCCTCCGAGGCCAACGCCCTGCTGGAGCGCGGCATTGCCCTGCTCCAGCGCGACGCCCCCCCGCTTGTCCTGCCGGCAATGGAGGAGGTCTGGCGGCAGGTGTGCGACATCGCGGCGCGGCCCCTGGAGCCGCAGGCGGAAAGGCTGCGGGCGGCGCAGGACTGGCCACGGACGCGGCGAGAGGAATGGCTGGCCGCGCTGGGCCAGTACTTCCGCGATGGCGAGCTCAGCCTGGACGATCCATCAGAGAAGGACCTGCTGACGTTCCTGATGGTCCATACCTGGCGGCCCTTCCTGCTCCGTTGGGCCCATGACCTGGCCTCTCTGCTGGACGACGGGCTGTGGGGGAAGAAGAACTGCCCGGCCTGCGGGGGACAACCCGACTTTGCCTGTCTGACCCAGGAGACTGGCGAACGGCGGCTATTCTGCTCTCGCTGCGACACGGAGTGGCACTTCGACCGGGTCGGCTGCCCGTTCTGCGGCAACCAGGACCCGGCGAGCTATGGCTACTACAGCAACGAGGACAGCCCTTACCGCCTCTACGTCTGCAACCGCTGCCGCCGCTACCTGAAGACGCTCGACCTGCGCCAGGTGATCGGCGAGCGCGTCCTGCCGGTCGAGCGGATCGCCTCCAGCGGGATAGACGTGTCGGCCCGGCAGGCCGGCTATCGGAACGTGTAGGGGGCGGTCCGGCCCACGTCTAGGCGGCCACCGGCAGGCGGAAGGTGAACCGGCTGCCCTTCCCCAACTCCGATTCGACCGTGATCGTCCCGCCGTGGGCCTCGACGATCCGTTTGACCAGCGGCAGGCCCAGGCCGGTACCACGCGCTTCGAGCGCCTTGGCCTGCGGCGTGCGGTAGAACTCCTCGAAGATGCGCGCCTGGTCCTCCGGCGCGATGCCGATGCCGGTGTCGGCCACCGAACCGACCGCCCAACTGTCCTGCTGATCCAGCGCCACCGTCACGCGGCCGCCTGTCGGCGTGTACTTGATCCCGTTCGAGATCAGGTTGGTCCACAACTGCGTCATCTGGTCGGGATCGGCCTCCACCTGGGGGCGGGCGCGGACCTCCAGGACGCAGGCCAGCCCCTTCTCGTCGGCTTGGGCCTTCTGCAGAGCAAAGACCTTCTCCAGCGGGTCGGCCAGCGAGAGCACCTGCCGCTTCTGGGACCCCTGGTCGCTCTTCGCCCTGGCCAGCTTCAGCAGGTCATCCACCAGGTCGAGCAGTTCCTGCGCCCGCTGCACCGCCCGCTCCAGGATCTCCTTCTGCTCCTCCGGCGGGATGTACCCCTTGAGGATGGCGATCAGGAAGCTCTGCAGGGCGGTCAGGGGAGCGCGCAGCTCGTGGGCCACGGTCAGGGTGAAGGTCGTCTTGAAGCGGTCCAACCGCTCCAGTTCCTCTTTGGCGCGGGCCAGTTCCGCTGCTTCGCGCTCCAGTTCCTGTGCCCGCCTGGCCTCCAGCGACAGCCGCCGCCGCTCCAGCCCCTGACGGACGGTCATCAGCAGGACGTCGGCGGTGAAGGGCTTGGAGAGGAAGTTGTAGGCGCCGGCTTTGATCGCCTGCACCGCCAGCTCGACCGTAGCGTAGCCGGTGATGATGATGCAGACCGTGGTCGGGTCCTTCTCGGCAATCGGAGCCAGCAGGTCAATGCCGCGCACGTCGGGCATCATCACATCCAGCAGCACCAGGTCGAAACCTTCCCCCGCGATCCGGCGCAGCCCTTCCTGGCCCGTAGCCGCCGTCTCGACGACGTACCCCTCCGCCTGCAGCACCCGCCGGCAGCCCTCGCGGATGCCTTGCTCGTCGTCAATCACCAGGATGCGCGCTGTTTCCACAGATCACCTGCCTTGGAGGACGTGTTGCGTGGTGCGTGTTCCGTTTCACCCGATGACCTCAGCGGCCGGGCGGGCCTCCCCACCCTCGCGCAGCAGGCGCACCGGTAGCGTGACGGTGAACGTCGTCCCCTTTCCCACCTGGCTCTGGACCGTGATCTGGCCGCGGTGCATCTTGACGATGCCGTAGACGATCGAGAGGCCCAAGCCGGTGCCCTTGCCCAGGGGTTTGGTGGTGAAGAACGGCGTGAACAATTTGCCCAAATGCTCCTCCGGGATGCCACAGCCGGTATCGGCGACGCGGATCTCCACCCATTGATGGTCCAGCGGGCGGGCGGCGATGGTGATCGTGCCGCCTCCCTCCATCGCCTCGGCGGCGTTGTTCAACAGGTTGATGAACACCTGCTGCAACTGCGCCGGGTCGGCGTGGATGATCGGCAGGTCGGGCGCGAACTGGCGCACGATCTGCACCTGGGCGAAGCTCGGCTGGTGACTGACCCCCTCGATGGCCTGCTCCAGCAGCGCCGACACATCCGTCTCCTGGGTCAGCACCTCCTGCTGCCGGGCGAAGTTCAGCAGGTCGGCGACAATCGTCTTGCAGCGGGTCGTCTCGCCGATGATCATCTTCAGGTCCTCGCGGTGACGGTCACCCTCCGGCAGCTCGCGGCACATCGCCTCGGAGAAGAGCAGGATCGTGCCCAACGGATTGTTGATCTCGTGGGCCACTCCGGCGGCGAGTTGGCCCATCGAGGCGAGCTTCTCTTTCTGCAGGAGCTCCTGCTGAGTATTGTGCAGCGTCTCGGCCATCTGGTTGAAGGAGTGCCCCAGCGAAGCCAGCTCGCCGTTCCCATACGTGGGCACGCGGACGGACATGTCCCCCGCCGCCAGGCGACGGTTCGCCTTCACCAGCTCGCTGATCGGGCGGGTGATGATGCCGGCGATCGGCACGGCGATAATGCCGGCCAGCAGGATGCTGACCAGGGCGACCAACGCCACCCGGCGATTGAAGTCATGGACCAGTTCCAGGAACGTCGCCTCGCGGGCGCCGACGTACAGACTGCCCACCACCGCTCCCCGGTGGTCGAGCAGCGGTTCGTAGCGCGAGATGTACCAGTCGTTGACCACGTAGGCGCGGCCCACATAGTCACGCCCGGCCACCAGGACGACATCATACACCTCCTGGGAGATGCGCGTCCCGATGGCCCGCGTGCCGTCCTGGTTGCGCACGTTGGTCGAGACGCGCATATCGCCCAGGAAGACGGTCACCGTGTCAATGCCGGCCACTTCGCGGATGCGATCCACCAGGGTGAAATCGTTATTGAACATATAGGCGGTCAGCACGGCCCCGATCACCTGATCGCCCTCGCCGCGCAGGGGCGCGACGCCCACCAGGGCCAGGCCGGCGCTGCCCTCGCGGGGATCGAAAGGCTGCGGGGCGGCCAGGGGAGTGTCGAGCAAGGGGATACGCGCCTGTTCGGCCAGCCCTACCTGGCCGAGCAGCTCGGCCGGGATCACCTCGGCGCCGGCCTGCGCCAGTTCCGTGGCGAAGGCGTCCTGGACGATGGGCAGATCCCGCCAGTTCCCCTCCAGGAGCACCGGCCCCAATTCGCCCTCCGGAGACAGTGCGCGGCCGGCCACGATGTTCCCCTCGGCGTCCAGGACGACGATCAGGTGGGTGCCGCCGAGGGCCAGGACAGCGATCTTGTTCGTGATCTGCTGGTCAATGGTGTGGATGGCATCGGGCCGACCCTGGGCGGCAGCAGGCAGGCTCTCGGCGACCCACGGGTCGAGGACCAGGCGGTAGCTGATCGCCGCGACCTCCTCCTGCTTGAGCCGGTAGAAGGCATGGGCCAGCCCCATATCGCGGGCGACCCGTTCGTCCTCGGTGGTGGCCAGGTAATCGTTGATCAGCCGCGAGGTGACCACGGCAAACAAGCCGACGGTCAGGGCAGCCACCAGGGCGAAGGCGACGATCAGGACCACCCGCAGCCGCCCACCCAGCAGCGAAAGGAAGAAGCGTTTCATTTCGGCACCTACCTACCCGCTACCCTCCCGCAGGGTAACTGCTCACCCTCCCGCGGGTTCGGGCGCAATGTGCAGCCCAAATCGCACTGCAATCGCAACTCCGATGCGTTGCTCGGTCACTTCCGAACCTGCGGGAGGGTGAGCTGAGCAGTTACCCTGCGGGAGGGCAGGCAGTGATTCACTGGCTGGCAGCTTTTCCACCATCGTCGTTCAGCGGCAGGATGAAGCGGAAGGTGCTGCCCTGGCCAGGCGCGGACTCGACCTCGATCGTCCCGCCGTACCGTTCGACCACCTTCTGGACAATGGGCAGGCCCAGGCCGGTGCCGGTCTCCTGCATCTCCCTGGCCTCTTCACTGCGGTAGAAGTCCTCGAAGATGCGCGGGATCTCCTCCAGGCGGATGCCGATGCCAGTGTCGGTCACCCCGCCCACGGCGCGCGCCGCGTCCGTCTGCAGGAAGGCGGTCACCCGGCCCCCTGGCGGTGTGTAGCGCACTGCGTTGCTCAGCAGGTGCGTCCAGAGAGCCTTGATGTGGTCAGGATGGGCGGTCATGAGCGGGCGGTCACGGATGTCCAGGGTCACGGTCAAGCGCTGTCGTTCCGCCTGGGGCCGGAGCGCGACCAGCACTTGCTCCAGCACGTCAGCCAGGGAGACCGCTTCCCGCTTCGTCGAGCCGACGCCTTCTTTCAGGTAGGCCAGGAGCAGCAGGTCGTCCAGGGTAGCGAGCAGTTCGCCGGCCCGCTGCTCGGCCCGTTCCAACACCTCCGGTTGTTCCTCCGGCGGCACGTAGCCCTGGCGGATGAGCTGGATCGAGTTCTGCAGCACGGCGACGGGGGCGCGGAGGATGTGCACCATGCTGAGCATGAAGCGGCTTTCGATGGCGTCCAGTTTCTCCAGTTCGGCCTTGGCGCGGGCCAGTTCGCGGGCCTCTTCCTCCAGCGCCTGGGCGCGGGCGGCCTGGCGGCGCAGTTCGCGTCGCTCCTGCGCTCGCCGGATCACTTCCAGCAGCAGGTCGGTGGTGAACGGCTTGGCGATGAACTCGTCCGCGCCCTCGGCGGTGGCCCGCACGGCCAGTTCGACGGTGGCATAGCCGGTGATGATCACAACGACCAGATCGGGGGCGATCTGACGCGCCTGCCGTAGGACTTCCAGGCCGCTCATCCCCGGCATCATCGCGTCCAGCAGCAGCACGTCGAAGCGGCCCTCGCGGAGCTTGCGCAGTCCCAGCGGGCCGTTCTCGGCCACGTCTACGTCGAAGCCGTGGGGGGTCAGCGCCCGCCGGCAGCCCTCGCGGATGCCCAACTCGTCGTCCACCACCAGCACACGCACAGGCTTCTCCATCTCCCCGGCTCCCATAACGAAAAAGGGTTCGTCAGCAGATTGAGCGGATTGAGCGGATCACTTACCCTTCCGCAATTCCTTGGCCCTGCTACGCAGCTCCTCGAAGTACGCCGTTTCGGTAATCTCCGCCACCTGGCGGGTTACCCGCATCTGGTCAATCTCGATGCGCAATTCGGCAATCTGGTTCTTGAGCGTCGCCTCTCGCCTTTGCACAGTCTCCACCGCCCGCTCCAGGAATGTGTACAGGATCGCCGTCGTGCCCGAGTTGACCACAGGCATCACGAAGTAAGTGCTCTCCACAATCGCCGGATAGCTTCCCACGCCCAGCCGGATGCCCAAGAGGATGGCTCCCCCCATGGGCAACCCGGCCACTGTCCACAACGCCAGGCGGACGAGCACCCAGCGCCACGAGCGCTTGGCTCGCTCGCCGATCACCCAACACTCGATGGGATAGATCAGCAAGAAGCCCGCCAGCACAGCCGCGATGGTGCCGGAGAGGAAGAGGCCCACCGTCGTCGCAACGAAGGGCCGGCCCCATAACGCCTGCTGGTAACCTGCTCCTAACCAGCCGGTGCTCAAGCCCACCGGAATGATCACGGCGACTCCTGACAGGATCAGGCGCAGCGCGATGCTGTTCGAGATTCGGGCCAACAACTTATCCATCGATCCCCACCCGTTCCTCGCCCGCGTAGATGCGGAAGCCGCGCCCGCGCGCGTAGCCGATGAGGGTGACGTTCCAGGCGCGGGCCATTTCCACCGACAGGGAAGTGGGCGAGGTGCGCGAGATGACTATGGGCACGCGCATCCGCGCCGCCTTGCGCAGCATCTCGCTGCTGACCCGCCCGGTCGTCACCAGGATGCCGTCGTGGGTGGGTATGCCCTGGCGCAGGCAGCATCCGGCGATCTTATCCAGCGTGTTGTGCCGCCCGATGTCCTCCGCGGCGACCATCTCGTCCGCCGGGGTGACCAGCGCCGAGACGTGGCCGCCGCGCGACTGGCGGAAGACGGTCGTGGCGGCGTACAGTCGTTCCATCAACTCACCGATGCGCGCCGCCGCGAGCCGCACATCCGACTCCAACGGGTCGAAGCGATCCAGCAGCGTCTCGAAGGTCGTCCCACCGGAGCAGCCGGAGGTGACGGTGGCGCGTTCGGGGACGTTGATCGCATGACGCAGCCAGACGTCCACGCAGCGCCCGCTGCCGCAGAGACGACAGTCGGCCACCTCGTCCATCCCGGCGATGAACCCCTCGTTGAAGAGGAAACCGAGCGCCAGCTCCTCCAGCAACACCGGCGTGCACATCAGGCTAACCAGGTCGCGCGCGTTGACGGAGATGGTGATCTCCTCTTCGCGGGGCAGCGGCCCGACAACCGGCGCGGCGCCGTGCTCGTCCACGCGGATGTAGGTCAGGTCATGCACACCCTGTGTCACCCATTTGGGCATCCGGACGCACCCTCCCCATCGGCTCGTGGCGTAGTATAGCATATCTTCGCCACACAGCCAACGCATCGCTGCGTGAGGGGCCGGATGCGAACAGGGGCAAAGCACCGCCAGCGTTTGCCGCCGATGCTTCGCCCCTGCTCGAGGTGCGTCCTCAAACCGGTCAGGCCAGGAAGCGGCGGATGGTTTTCAGCAACTCGTCTGGAAGCACTGGCTTGTTGATCCAGGCATCAATCGGGATATGCAGGTCGTCGGGCAACAGCCCGGCGTGTTGGGAGCTGTCAATGCTCGAGATCATGATGACCGGGACGCTCTTGAGGTTGGGGTCGCTGGCCATCTTGCGGGCCACGCTCACCCCCTCCAGCGGGCCAGCCATCATCACGTCCAGCAGTACCAGGTCAGGTCGTCCCACCTGCATCGTTTGAATGGCCTCGTGCCCATTGGCCGCCGCCGACACTTCGTATCCTTCCTTCGTCAGAATCCGGGTGATGATGTCAACGAAGTCGCGATCGTCGTCCACGACCAGGATCTTGGGCTTCCTCGCCTCGATCTTCGTCTTCTTGGCCGACCGCAGGTAGGCGAACCAGTAGATCAGTCCCACAAACCCGGCCCCGCCGATGATGTTGCCGATGGTCACCGGCAGCAGGTTGCGGATGAAGAAGTTCGCCCAGGTCAGGTTGGCGAAGTCCGCCGCCGTCTTGCCGATGGCCTGCCAGAAGGTTTCCGGAGCCCAGGCGCGGATGAACAGGCCGATGGGGATGAAATACATGTTGGCGATGCTGTGCTCGAAACCCGCCGCGACAAAGCAGGTGATGGGGAAGACGATGGCCAGGATCTTATCGGTGGTAGAGCGAGCCGAGGCACAGAGCCACACCGCCAGGCAGACCAGGGCATTACACATGATGCCCAGCGCCAACGCGGGGATGAAATCGAGACCGCATTTGGCGTTAGCAATGTTCAGAGCATTCAGACCGATCGCTCCGCCGCCGAACGAGAATTGCCCGCTGAGGTACATCACCAGCGCCGTCAGGATCGAGCCGACGAAGTTGCCGACGTAGACCACCACCCAGTTGCGCAACAGCGCACGCAGGGTCACGCGGCCGCTGGCGAAGGCCATAATGATCAGGTTGTTGCCGGTGAACAGTTCGGCGCCGGCCACGACCACAGCGATGAGGCCGAGGCAGAAGACCAGCCCGGTGAGTAGCCGCACCACCCCATAAGGCAGGCCGGTGCTGAAGGCCACCGTGCCATCGGCGGCGCGGACCGCCATGCTGCCGGCGCTGACCGTGGTGGCGAAGATCGCCCCGGTGGCGATGAAGGCCCCGGCCAGGATCGCCAGAACGAACATCGTCCAGATATTGAGCTGGGACTTGTTGACGCCCACTTCCTCCATGCGCGCTGCCATCTTCGGCGGCAAGAAGGCGTCGATCTGAATCTCGCTGCTCATCAGGTATTCCTCCTTACAGAAATGGATAGGCTTGCGTGTGCACCTGGGTAGTCTCCCGCCATCGTGTCGATCGAAAACTGCGTTCCAGGCGGGCGGAAAAGTCAGCGGATTGAGCAGTAGTCATTCTCTACCTTGTCCCCCTACCCTCCCCACGGCATCTGGGCATACTCTTCGAACGCCTTGTCGTGGATCTGCTTGAAGAAGGCCTCGTGGCCGCGCTCCCAGCGGGCCAGTATCTCCAGGGCAGCGCGCGCCTCGCCCTCCGCGCGCTGCGCTGCCATCTCGTAGAACTCAGCGAAGTCGCGCTCGATCAGGTACGCCGTGCGCAGCACCGGCAGGTCAGGCACCATCGCCTCCACCACGCTCTGATCGAGCAGTTCCGCACCCGCGCGTTCGGAGAAGAACCCCTCCCGTTCCAGCGCGGCGCCGACGGCCGTGTGCGCCGGCTGACCGTGATCGAGAGCCTGGATCTGCTCCTGGATGAACTCGATGTGCTTCTGCTCCTCGGCGGCCAGCCTGCGGAACGCGCCCGCCGCAGCCGCGTGACTCATGCGCTCGGCGTTCTGCTCGAAGAACCGCTTACCCTCGTGCTCGCGTTGCAGCGCATACTGATAGATCTTGAGAATATCCATCCGTGCCTCCTCGACCGCTCTACACCGGCTCGACCTTGACCGCGCAGACCTTGTATTCCGGGATCTTGGCGATCGGGTCAATCGCTGCGTTCGTCAGCGCGTTGGCCGCGGCCTCGGCGAAGTGGAAGGGGATGAAGACGATGCCCGGCTGGATACGCCTGGTGACACGGACGTTCAGTTCGATCTGGCCACGGCGGCTACTGACGCGCACGCGCCTGCCGCCATTCAGGCCGATGCGGGCGGCGTCATCCGGGTGCATCTCGACGTAGGCTTCCGACACCTCCTGATGGAGTTTGGGCGAACGGCGGGTCATGGTGCCGGTGTGGTAGTGGAACATCAGCCGTCCGGTGGTCAGCGTGAAGGGGTACCCGTCGTCGGGCAGCTCGGCTGGCTCCTTGAACTCGATAGCGTGAAAGTGGCCCAGGCCACGCGAGAACTTGCCCTTGTGCAAGTAGGCTGTGCCGGGATGGTCAGCCGTGGGGCACGGCCACTGCAGGAAGCCCAGGCTATCCAGGCGGGCGTAGTGGATCCCGCCGTAGGAGGGGGTCAGACGGGCGATCTCGGCCATGATGTCGGCAGGGGAGGCGTATTTCCAGGTTTCAGGTTTCAGGGTTTCAGGTTTCAGGGCTTCGGGTTCACCTGAAACCTGAGACCCGAAACCTGAAACCATCCTCTGGGCCAGATCGCAAATGATCTCCCAATCCGCCCGTGCCTCGCCGGGTGGCTCGACTGCCTTGCGCACGCGCTGCACGCGACGGTCGGTGGCGGTGAAGGTGCCATCCTTTTCCACGAACGCCGCACCGGGCAGGACCACGTGGGCCAGTTGCGCTGTCTCTGAAAGGAAGATGTCCTGCACCACCAGGAACTCCGCCCGCTCCAGGCAGTGACGGGCGTGGTTGATGTCGGGGTCGGCCACCATCGGGTTCTCGCCCATCACGTAGAGCGCCCGCACCGCGCCCTCGCCGACGGCGTTGACCATCTCCGTCACCGTCAGGCCCACCTTCAGGTCGGACGTGCTACCCCAGGCCTGGCGGAACTTCTGCTGCACGTCCGGCGAGGTGACCACCTGGTAGCCGGGGTAGACGTTGGGCAGGCCGCCCATATCACAGGCGCCCTGGACGTTGTTCTGGCCGCGCAGCGGGTTGACTCCGCCGCCGGGGACACCGACGTTGCCGGTCAGCATGGCCAGGTTGGCGCAGGACTTGACGTTATCGGTGCCGGTGGTGTGCTGCGTGATACCCATCGCGTAGACGATCGCCGCCGGCTTGTGCGTCGCGTACATCCGCGCCGCTGCCCGCAGGCCGTCGGCGGGGATGCCGCTGATCTGCTCGACCCGCTCCGGCGTGTACGCCGCCA
>Ga0209018_1002737_pt1 | contig 11974 bp, 10 predicted proteins | sample YNPBryBLVA2012_FD_185814 | JGI IMG/M metagenome (GOLD analysis project Ga0209018, IMG submission 185814) | Anoxygenic and chlorotrophic microbial mat microbial communities from Yellowstone National Park, USA - YNP Bryant BLVA 2012 (SPAdes)... ...
GGGGGGTTAAAAACGTTTCTTGTGATCGGCGCAATCGGTGGCGTTGGGGCGTGCGGGGTTGCGGCAGGCCCCGGGGTGACATACGTAAAGCCGGGGGGTTAAAAACGTTTCTTGTGATCGGCGCAATCGGTGGCGTTGGGGCGTGCGGGGTTGCGGCAGGCCCCGGGGTAATCGTACATGCAGTCGTCGCAGAGGAAGCGCTTCCCCCGGAAGAACAACTTTATCTTGCTCCAGAAAGACATGCACTCATTGTAGGAAGAACGGCCGCCGAAGGCAATGCGTCACGTGCGTCATGCGCACGCGTCACGCGCACGGTAGCGGCGCATGCTCGAGGCGGGGCGGCCGGGCGGCACCTCCGAAGCGGCCTTTACCTGATGTCCGGAGGCGATGATAAGATAGGAGAAGATGGGAGGGAACGGTCAAGCCGTATGAATCTATTGGTCAGGATAGGCATGGAGGAGGCGGGCCGGCCATGTTCCCGGAGTACGACGAGCCGCTTTTCCGGCCCCCCTGCGAGGCGGGGTCGCTGATCATCCAGGCCACCCTGGGCTGCCCGCACAACGCCTGCACCTTCTGCGCCATGTACAAGACCAAGAGGTTCCGGGCGCGCGAGCCCGAGGAGGTCAAGGCGGACCTGCGCCGGGCCCGGCTGATGTATTCGCACGTGCCTTCCATCTTCCTGGCCGACGGAAACACCGTGGCCATGAACTCGGATAAGCTGGCCGACATCATCTCCTACGCGCGGCGCCTTTTCCCGGAGGCGGAGCGCATCTCCAGCTACGGCGGGGCGCGCTTCCTCAAGGGCAAATCGCCCCAGGCCCTGGAGAGGCTGAGGGAGGCGGGGCTGGACATCATCTACCTCGGCCTGGAATCGGGGGACGACGAGATACTGCGGCGGGCGAACAAGGGGGTGACCTCCGGGGACATGGTGGAGGCGGCGCGCCGGGTCAAAGAGGCGGGCATCCTCCTCAGCGTTTACGTGCTCCTGGGCCTGGGGGGTATGGAGCGCTGGGAGCAGCACGCCCTCAACACCGCGCGGACGCTCAACCTCATGCAGCCCCACTTCATCCGGCCCCGCACCTTCTACCCGGTGCCCGGCACCGAGCTGTGGGAGGAGATAGGGCGGGGCGAGTTCACCGAGGCGGACGGGGTCACGGTGATGCGGGAGCTGCGCCTGATGCTGGAGAACCTGGATGTCGAGGGAGCCCACTTCCTCTCGGACCACATCTCCAACTACGTCCCCGTCCACGGGAGGCTCAACCGGGACCTGCCGCAGATGCTGGCCACCGTGGACATGGCCCTATCCCGGCCGAAGGAGTTCCTGGGGCCCAGGCACCTCACCCACCTCTGAGCCGGGGAGGCGCCGCCCCTTACCGAACGCGGAGTAAGGGAGATCAGCCGCCCCGGATGGCGTCGATGATGGCCGGGTCCAGGTCCTCGAAGCGCTGCAGCCACTCCAGCCGCTCGTTGCGCAGCGCCAGTTGCAGGGACTGGATCTCGTCGGGCTGGTAGAAGTTGCGCAGCTCGAAACGCTGGTAGTCCATGCCCGGCACCTCTTCCGGGACCTCGTATCCCCAGAAGGGGTCCTCCTTCCACCTGATCTCGTCCCGGGCGATCATCTCGATGATGCGCACCGAGTCGCGCACGGTGATGTTCTCGCCCGCCAGGCCTTCCGTCGCCCCCACGTTGCCGGTGTTCATCATGTAGCACTTGATGTGGGGGTTGCTGCGCAGTATGGAGAGGAAGATGTTGCCCTCCTCGGCCTCCGATCCCACGATGAAGGGATTGGTACCTACCACCCGGATGGCCCGCCCGGCGCTGGTGGGGTCACCGGCGGAGGTCTCGATGGACTCCCCCAGCATGAAGGCGGCGGCGGCGAACTCCGGGCTCAGCCGGGCCACCGGCGGCACCACGTCGCGGCGGCGGGTGATGAACACGATGCTGTCCACCCGGGGCATGTCGATATCGCTGGAGGTGAAGGCCACGTCCTCCCGCTTGACCATGGCCCTCCCGTTGGAGGTGATGGTGCTGTCGGCGAAGTCGATGCGCCCGTTGTCCTTGTGCACCATGACGTTCTCCAGGATGGTGCGGGGGCTCAGGGCGGCGGCGTACAACAGGGGCTGGGACTCCAGGTCCAGGCTGTCGGTCTTGATATAGAAGGAGCTCTCGGTCCCCAGCGCGCTGCCGTCCGGGCGCAGGATGACCACGTCGTCCTGGTGGATGTTGATCCTCTCGGGATGCTCCAGCCAGTGGGAATGGCAGGTGAGCGAGGTCTTGCCGGTGCCCGAGAGCCCGAAGAAGAGGAAGCCCACGTCGGCCAGCTCGCCGTTGCGCCTGACCCGGACGGTCTTGGAGCCGGCGTGCAGCCCCAGGCAGCCCCGCTTCTTCACCGCGTACATGAGCTGGCGGAGCATGGCCTTCTTGTTCTCCCCCTTGTAGTCGGACCCCAGGATGATGGTGAGCCCCTCCTCGGGAAATACCATCACCCGGCGCTCCGGCCACTCCGCCACGGTTATGGTGACGAAATCCGGAACGTGGTGCCGGTGTTCCTGCTGGAAGAGGGTGTTGCCCCACATCAGGGGGATGCGGGCATACTGCGAGGTGACATAGACGCGCGCGTGAAAGCGGAAGTCGGAATGGGCGCACATGCGGCGGTCCAGGCGTATGACCTCCTTGTCCTTGAGATAGTCGAAGACCTGCTCGATGAGGTCGAGGTCGGCCTGCTCCGGACGCTTGCCGTGAAAGACCTCGGTGAACTTGGCGCTGCGGCTGCGCACGGTAGTGGTGACCGCCAGGTTGCCGACCTGGGTGATCACCCCGCCCTGGTCCAGGGCCCAGAGGCGTAACTGTTCATCGGTGGGGTTGTCGATGACCCTGCCCGGCTTGAAAGTCTTCCCGTAGATCTCAAGGGTGTCTTCCATGCGCATACCTCCTTGGCCCGGAAGATCCTGCGGCCGGCGCTCCGCAGCACCGAACATACGATCATCTCCGCCGGCACGACCTCGCTGCACTTGCCTTGAAGTGACATTATACAATGCATCGTGAAAGAGAGAAGATATGGGCCCGCGGGCCCTGCGAGGCGGGAGGAGGAGGAAGATGAGCTACACGGAGATCGACGCCATCCGCATCAGGTGGCGGGAGACGCGCTGCCGCACGGCGGCGGAGGGTCTGCGCAAGCGGGGCATGGACGCCCGGGTGGTGGAGGGTCGCGAGGCGGCGGCGTCTGAGGTCCTTTCCATCATTCCGGCGGGATCGGAGGTGGGCTGCGGGGGTTCGGTGACGGTGCGGGAGCTGGGGCTCATCGAGAGGCTGCGCGAGCGGGGGGACAACGTCTTCGCCCACGAGGCGGGGATGAGCTTCGAGGAGACCACCGCGGCGCGCAAGAGGGCGCTGCTCTGCCCCTATTACATATGCTCCAGCAACGCGATCACCTTGAAGGGCGAGCTGGTCAACGTGGACGGCATCGGCAACCGGGTGTGCGGCATGACCTTCGGGCCCTCGACCGTGGTGGTGGTGGCCGGGGCCAACAAGCTCACCGCCGACCTGGACGAAGCCATGGACCGCATCCGCTCGGTGGCGGCGCCGGCCAATGCCATGCGCTACAACCTGGACACCCCCTGCGTGAAGCGGGGCCAGTGCGCCGACTGCCGCTCCGAGGTATCCATCTGCCGGGTAACGTTGATAACCACCATGCGCCCCATGCTCACCGACCTTAAAGTGATACTGGTGCCCGAGGACCTCGGCTTCTGAGGAGGCGGCGGGGTGGGCCGCGGCGGCTGGTTGGGGCGCGGCGGCCGGGTGGGCCGCGGCGGCGGGGTGGGCCGCGGCGTATGATGAACGGCTGGCCCCGTTCGTGGGTGAAAGGAAATTGAAGTTTTGGTGGCTGACCCCTTTTGAAGGTCATTCGGGGCTGAGCGCGGCGAACAGCGCCTTTCCCTTGTGCAGGGTCTCCTCGTATTCGTCCTGGGGGGAAGAATCGGCCACGATGCCCCCTCCCACCTGGAAGTAGGCGCGTTCGCCCCGGACGATGATGGTGCGTATGGCGATGTTGAGGTCGCTTACGCCGTTGAATCCAAGGTAGCCGATGGAACCGGTATAGACGCTGCGGGCGGTGGGCTCCAGCTCGTCGATGATCTCCATGGAACGGATCTTGGGGGCGCCGGTGATGGAGCCGCCGGGGAAAGTCGCCCGCAGCAAGTCGGCCTGGTCCTTCCCTTCGTGCAGGAGCCCCGTGACCGTGGATACCAGGTGGTGCACGGTGGCGTACGATTCGATCACGGCGTGCTCCTCCACCTTGACGCTCCCGTACTCGCACACCCTTCCCAGGTCGTTGCGCTCCAGGTCCACGATCATGGACAGCTCGGCGCGGTCCTTGGCGCTGCCCAGCAGCTCCTCTTGCAGGCGAGCGTCCTCCCGCGGGTCGTCGGAACGCTTGCGGGTGCCCTTGATGGGCCGCGTCTCCACCCGCCGCCCCTCCACCTTGAGGAAGCGCTCCGGGGAGGACGAGCAGATGACCCCCTCCCCGAGATTGAGGTAGGCCGAGAAGGGAGCGGCGTTTACCCGGCGCAGCCGCCGGTACATGTCCCAGGGATGCTGCCGCAGGGTGGTGGTGAACCGCTGGGTGAGGTTGGCCTGGTAGATGTCGCCGGCGAGTATGTACTCCTTCACCCGCCGCACCGCTTCCAGGTACTCCTCGTAGGTGAAATTGGAGGTGAAGCCGGGACCGCCCTCCGACACCTCCCAACGCGTGGGAAGCGGCTCCGCTTCCAGCAGGCGCATCGCCTCGTCGCGCTCCTTGCTCCCGTTCCCCGGGGAGGAGACCACCAGCAGGGAGCGCCCGCTCCTGAGGTCGAACGCCAATGCCTTGTCGTAAAAGGCCAAGGCCATCTCCGGCAGCCCGATGTCGTCAACCACCGTGGCCGGGAGCTTCTCGATGTACCGTCCCAGCTCGTAGGCGAAGTAGCCGATGGCGCCCCCGGCGAAGGGGGGCAGTGAGGGGCCAGGGGCGGAGATGCGCCGCGCCCCCAGCACCCGGCGCATCGCCTCCAGGGGGTGCTCGCGGCTTCTCTCCGCCGCGCCGCCGCGGCGCAGTTGCAACGTCTCCCCCCCGCGATGCAGCAGCACCAGGTAGGGGTCGAATCCTATGAAGGAACGCTCCCCGTAGCCGTCCATCCGCAGGCTGGAATCCAGGAAGGCGGACCACGGGAGGTGGTGCAGCCGGCCGAACACCTCTTCCGGTCCGCCCAGCCCGCTCACGTCCTCCACCCGGGGTTCCAGTTCCAGGGGGCGGTCCAGCAGCTTTTCGCTCATGCGCGCACCTCCGCCTGGAGGCCCCGCGCCGACGGGCCGCACCCGCACCTCTCCAGGAAGTTGGACAGCAGCCGCAGCCCCTCTTCGGTCATGAAGGACTCGGGGTGGAACTGTATGCCCTCCACCGGGAAATCCCGGTGCCTCAGCCCCATGATCAGCCCGTCCTCGGTGCGGGCGCTCACCTCCAGGCAGTCGGGAAGGCCTTCCTCGTGGACCACCAGGGAATGGTAACGGGCGCACTGCAGGGGACTGGAAAGGCCGCGGAAGACGCCCTTGCCGTCGTGGTGGACGGTGGAGGTCTTGCCGTGCATGACGTATGGGGCGCGCCCCACCCTCCCCCCGAAGACCTCGCCGATGCATTGATGACCCAGGCACACTCCCAGGACCGGCAGGCGCGGGCCGAAGCGGGCTATGGCCTCGCGGGAGATCCCCGATTCCTTGGGGGTGCAAGGGCCGGGAGAGACGACTATGCCCGCCGGCTGAATCTTCTCGATGCTCTCGCAGGTAACGCGGTCGTTGCGGAAGACCGCGAGGTCTGCTCCCAGCATCCCCATGAACTGCACCAGGTTGTAGGTGAACGAGTCGTAGTTGTCTATCATCACTATCCTGCCGACGTCTCCCAACCCGGCTCACCTCCTCGAAACAAAATGCCGGCACCCTGGCTGGGTGCCGGCACCGGTGCCGCCTGACATGCCGGGAAGATTATCCCGCAATACCGGCCTGCAAATCAACCGCCGCAACCTCCCGGCAAGCTCGCTCGCGCCGCGAACCAGCGGCCCATCTTTAGGCCTCCAAGGGTCGTCCCTTTGCGGGTCGGATCTTCGGACTGCCGGGGCGGCATCCGGGTCGTTATCTTTGGGTTCTCAAGATGCGGCCCCTGCGGGTTCCTCGAACTCAGCCCAAAATCAAAAAATGAGGGGTTGATCCTGATCAGAGGCGAGGCAAGCTTATCCTGCGAAATCAGAGAAAAGGGGGCTGACCCAAATCGGAGGACCTTGGTTGGAAGGGGGGAGGGTGGTATGACCGTGGGGTCCGCAGGGGATACAATAGGCCCATGCATTGGAGGAAGTTGTTCTACGAAGAGATAGATTCCACCAACCTGCAAGCCCGCCGCCTCCTGGATAACGGGCAGGGCGGCCCCGGCCTGGTGGTGGCCGCCTCGCACCAGACCAGGGGGCGGGGGCGGCGCCGCGCCGACTGGTGGGACCTGCCGGGAAAGAGCCTGCTGGCCACCCTGGTGCTGGAGGGGATGACGGGCGTTCAGGCCACCCGGCTTTTAAGCGCCGCCGCCGCCGCGGCCGTCTCCCGGGCGGTGGGTGCCTATCCCCTCATCAAGTGGCCCAACGACCTGGTCTGGGGTCGCCGCAAGCTGGCGGGGGTGCTGGCGGAGAGCCTGCCGGACGGCACGGTGCTGGCCGGCATCGGCATCAACGTGGATTACCTTCCCGGGGAACTGCCCGATCCGGAGGCTTACGCGTCCCTCTCCATCATGGGGCCGTTGAAGGTCGGGCCCGCGGGGCTCCTGGACATGCTGCTGGAGGAGGTGGAGCGGCGCTTGCCGCTGGGCCCCGAGGCCTGGGCGGACGAATGCCAGGCCCTGCTGGCATTCCGCGGCGAGAAGGCGTGCCTGCGCCCGCCGCTGTGCGTGTCCGGGCGCGAGGACCTGGCAGGCAAGACCTTGCGGGGCAGGGTCCTCGGCACCGACTCCGAGGGGCTCCTGTTGCTGGAAACGCTTGACGGCGTCCTGAGGGTGGCCAGCGGCGACCTCTACGCCCCGCTGAAGAGCGGCGAGGAGGCGGCCCGGTGAGCTACATCACCCCCCGCGAGGTCGAGGAGATGGAGGAGAAGTACGGAGTTCCCCGCGAGGTGGAGCTCACGCTGGAGATAACCCCGGCGGAGTTCGCCATGCTGCGCGGTTCCCGCAAGCGGGAGCGCTCCCACGACATCACCCTCTTCATCTTCCGCGACGATTCCCCGCGGGAACTGGCCGCCATCGCCAAACCCTTCTTCCCCCCCGGCCTGTACCGGGCGCCCAGCGGGGCCGCCCATCCCGGGGAGGGCCTGGAGGCGGGTGCCTTGCGCGAGGCGCGCGAGGAGACCGGGCTGGAGGTGGCGCTGGAGCGTTTCATCCTCAAGGTGCGGGCCCGCTTCACCTGCGGCCCCGAGTTCGAGGACTGGACCTCCTACGTTTTCACCGCCCGCATGACCGGCGGCACGCTGCAGCAGCTGGATACCGAGGAGATAAGCGAGGTCCGCTGGCTCTCCTTGCAAGACCTGCTGGGCGAGGTGCGGGAGAAGCTGCGGGAGACCGGCATGCCCCTCTTCCAGTACCGCCTGCGCCTGCACGACGAGGCGGCCCGGGAGATCATCGGCACGCGGGACGGGGAGGAGGAGGGATGAGCGGAGCCCGGCACCGCCCCGGCCGCGGCGCGGGGCGAGGCCTCCTCCTGCTCGCCGCCTTGCTCGCTTCCCTGGCGCTCACTTCCTGCGGCTACTCGCGGCGCCTGCTGCCCATCCAGTGCCAGGAGGGCTTCGGTTTCATCGACCAGCGCGGGCAGGTGGTCATCAAGCCGGCCTTCCCGCAGGCCCTCCCCTTTTCGGAAGGACGCGCCGCTTTCTCCGACGGCGAGAAGTGGGGCTATATCGATACCGCCGGAAGGACGGAGGTGAGCCCCACCTTCGACTGGGCAGGGTCCTACCGCGAGGGGCGCGCGCCGGTGCGCATGGCCGACCGCTTCGGCTACGTCGACCTGGCGGGCGAGTTGGCGGTGGAAGGGCGCTACGAGCTGGCCGACGAGTTCCGCGAGGGGCGCGCGGTGGTCCGCCGCGACGGCAGGTACGGCTACATCGACACCGGCGGCACCGAGGTGGTGGAGGCGCGCTACCTCTGGGCCGGCCGCTTCTCGGAAGGGCTGGCAATGGTGCTGGGCGAGGATTGTTTCGGCTACATCGACCCCGGGGGGGAGATGCTCCTGCGGTTGCCCATGCCGTCCATGCCCACCCTGCCCTCCGGGATGCAGGAAAAAGCCCCGGACGAGGAAGAAGAAGCCCTGCCCGACGTGGAGGAGTGGCAGGCCCTCCTGGACTACCGCATCTTCTCCGAGGGCCTGGTCCCCTTCGAGGAGGAAGGCAGGGTGGGCTTCATCGACCGGGAGGGGCGCCGGGTCATAGAAGCCTCCTTCGATGCCGCGGAACCCTTCCACGAGGGGATGGCCGCGGTCAAGCTGGGGAACAAGTGGGGTTACATCGACAAGGGAGGCGGGACGGTCATCGAGCCCGCCTTCCAGCAGGGCGGCGCCTTCAGCGAGGGGCTGGCCCCGGTCAAGCAGGACGGCATCTGGGGGTACATCGACCGGGGCGGGAAGACGGTCATCGTCCCGGCCTTCGACTCGGCCGACTCCTTCCACCAGGGGCTGGCCATGGTGGCCATCGGCGAAAGCTGGGGATACATCGACAAGCGGGGCTCCTACCTGTGGGTCCCCACCGGGCCCGGCACCCCCTTCCAGGTCCGCTCGCCCTCGCGCCTCCCCCTCTACCTCATGGACGCGGCGCTGCTGGTCTGCCTGGCCCTTTTATGCTGGGGGCTGGTCAGTTATTCTCTTCTCCTTGCCGATCTCGGGAAAGGTCGGGGGGAGCGCGTGCTGGAGGCCTTCCTGCGGCGCTACCACACCTCCCGCCGCATGGAGCGCATACGCAAGGGCCCCTTCGTCCTCAACGAGCACCTGGAACGGTTGGAGAGGAACGGCAGGGCCTACCTCTGCCTCACCGCCGCTTTCCTGGCGCTGCTGTGGCTTCCCAACCTGGCCTTCCTCGCCCTCACCGGCAGGGGCATGTTCAACTACCTCGTCTTCCACCGCAACCTCTTCCCGGGCGACGACTGGCTCTACGTGGCGCTGGGCACCCTGGTCCTCTCTGCCCTGGCCGCCTTCCTGGTGATACAGCGACTGCTGCTGGCCTCCTTGCTGCGCTACCTGAACCGTCCCGTCCCGGACGGAGGCGATGACTGCGCGGAGACCCCCTCCGCCGGAAGGGCTTGACCGCGCCCGGCAACGGAAAGCCGCACAGCCTCCGCGACCGCTATTGACAGATCGAGTTCCGGTATGTGATAAAATGCTCCTATCTCGCGCGGCCCGCGCCATGAAGGCGGAGCGCCAGAAGCGCGAATGGGACGTTTTAGGAAAAAGGCCGCGAAGGCCTGTTTTCTCCCAAGCGGAGAGAGCATGCTTTTGCGGCCTTTTCATATTCCGCAAAGCCGGGCCGATCCGGGGGGACGACGGATCGGGCGGCAAGCCGTAGCGAGCACACGCGGTCGGGAAGGGAGGTGAGAGCAGGAGAAAAAGGCCGGCCCGCGAGGCCGAGCAACGGACAGTGCGCTGGCCGGGCCGGCGACCGGCCGGCCATCGGAGACGGATGGAAGGAGGTAAGTGTGGACCATCGTGCATGGAGGATCATGACAGCGCTCGCGGTGGCGGCGCTGATGCTGGCCACCCTGGCATCCGGAGCGGGGTGCGGCAAGGGCAAGAGCTCGGAGGCCTCGCGCAAGGAGCTGGTGCTGGCCATAGATGGCGAGCCGAAAGAGGGTTTCGACCCCACCACCGGCTGGGGCCGATACGGCTCGCCCCTGTTCCAGAGCACCCTGTTGAGCCGGGACGACGACCTCAATATCGTCAAGGACCTGGCCACCGATTACTCGGTGAGCGAAGACGGGCTGACCTGGACGGTGAAGATCAGGCAGGGGGTCAAGTTCTCGGACGGCAGCGACCTAACCGCCGAGGACGTGGCCTATACTTACAAAACCGCCGCCACCAGCGGGTCGGTGGTGGACCTCAGCGTCATGGATAGAGTGGAGGCCACCGACGCCAACACCGTCAGGTTCACCCTGAAGGAGAGGCGCTCGGCTTTCATCTACCTGCTCACCAACCTGGGCATCGTCCCCGCCCGTTCCCACAACAAGGAGTATGCCGGCAACCCCGTAGGCTCCGGCCCTTACCGCATGGTGCAGTGGGACAGGGGCCAGCAGCTCATCGTGGAGGCCAACCCCTATTACTACGGCAAGAAGCCCTACTTCGAGAAGCTCACCTTCCTCTTCCTGGAGGAGGACGCCACCTTCGCCGCCGCCAAGGCGGGCCAGGTGGACGTGGCCTCGGTGCCCCATGCCTACGCCGTGGAGAAGGTGGAGGGGATGACCCTGAAGGCGGTCAAGAGCGTGGATAACCGGGGCATCATGTTCCCCTACGTGCCGCCCAGCGGCCAGAACGACAAGGGTTATCCCATCGGAAACGAAGTCACCTGCGACCTGGCCATCCGTAAGGCCATCAACCAGGGCATCAACCGCTCCAAGCTGGTCGAAGGATGCCTGGAGGGTTTCGGCAGGCCTGCATATACGGTCTGCGACAATCTGCCCTGGTGGAACCCGGAAACGGTCATCAAGGACAACGAACTCGAAGGAGCCAAGAAGCTGCTGGAGGAAGCGGGTTGGAAGGACACCGACGGCGACGGCATCCGGGAAAAAGGCGACCTCAAGGCCTCCTTCACCCTGCTGTATCCGGCCAGCGACGCCACCCGCCAGGCCCTGGCCATGGTGGCGGCCGACCAGGCCAAGGCCCTGGGCATCGAGATCAAGGTGGAGGGCAAGAGCTGGGACGACATCGAGACGCTCATGCATGCCGACGCGGTGCTCTTCGGCTGGGGCAACCACGACCCCATGGAGATGTACAACCTCTTCAGCGGCAAGATGGCCGGGGTGGATTTCTACAACGCCGGCTATTACCGCAACCCGGTGGTGGACGGCTACATGGACGGAGCCCTAGCCGCCAAGGACGAGAAGGAAGCCAACGAGTTGTGGAAGAAAGCGCAGTGGGACGGGCAGATGGGACTCAGCGCCAGGGGCGACGCTCCCTGGGCCTGGCTGGTCAACCTGGACCACTGCTACTTCGTCCGGGACGGCCTGGATACCGGAAAGCAGCGCATCGAGCCGCACGGCCACGGCTGGCCCATCACCGCCAACATAACCGAGTGGCGTTGGGCTGAATAGGCGCGACGGGGAAGGGGATAGCGAGCTCATGCGCGGCCTGGCGGTTTTCCTGGCGGGCAAGGCAGCAAGATTGCTGCTGTTGTTGGTCGCGGTGAGCTCGCTCTCTTTCATCCTCGTGAACTTCTCACCCATCGACCCGGTGCAGGCCTACGTGGGTGCCGACATGATGAGGGTGAGCCCTGAGCAGAGGGAACAGATAGCCGAATACTGGGGGCTCAACGACCCACCCCTGCAGCGCTTTTTCCGCTGGGCCTCGGCGGTGCTGCACGGGGATTTCGGCACCTCCATGATCTACCGGCGCTCCGTGCTCTCGGTGATAGGGGATCGCTTCACCGCCTCGCTGGTCCTGATGGGGCTGGCCTGGCTGCTCTCCGGCACCATGGGTTTCCTCCTGGGAGTTCTGGCGGGCCGGCGCCGCGGTAGCTGGCTCGATCGTTCAGTGAAGGGTTACAGCCTGACCCTGGCTTCCACCCCGGTTTTCTGGCTGGCCCTGCTGCTGCTCTACGTCTTCGCGGTATGGCTGAAGTGGGCTCCGGTGGGGATGATGGTGCCGGCGGGCGTAGAAGCGTCGCAAGTGAGCTGGACCCAACGCCTCGACCACCTGGTCCTGCCGACCGTGACCCTCTCCAT
>Ga0209018_1002741_pt1 | contig 11950 bp, 8 predicted proteins | sample YNPBryBLVA2012_FD_185814 | JGI IMG/M metagenome (GOLD analysis project Ga0209018, IMG submission 185814) | Anoxygenic and chlorotrophic microbial mat microbial communities from Yellowstone National Park, USA - YNP Bryant BLVA 2012 (SPAdes)... ...
CTGGTGGCGACCAAGCTCGCCGAGGCCAGCGAGGAGGAGCAGCGCCTGCACGAGCAGTTGCGCCGGCGGGAACGGCTGGCCTTCCTGGGCGAGCTGGCGGCGACGGTGGCTCACGAAGTCAACAACCCGCTGGACGGCATCCAGAACTGCTCGCGGATTCTGCGGCGGTCGCTGGACGACCCGGCGCGGGCGGCACAGATGCTCGATCTGATCGACAGCGGCCTGGCGCGGATTGATCTGATCGTGCGGCGGCTGCTGACGCTGGCCCGGGAGCATGTGATCCGCCCGGTCGAGGTCCGCGTGCGTGAGGTGGTCGAGTCGGCGCTGCGCGCCTCGGGCGCGAAATTCGAGGACCGCGGAATCCGCGTCATCCGCGAGTACGAGGACGGCGACGACCGGGCCTCCGCCGATCCGCCGCTCCTGGAGCAGGTGTTCGTCAACCTGATGCTGAACGCGGCCGACAGCATGCCCCAGGGCGGCGAACTGACCATCCGTGTGCGGCGCGAACGCGGCGGGCTGAAATCCGAGCAGGATGCCGACGGGCGCGACGCGGTCTGCGTCGAAGTCGCCGATCGCGGGACCGGGATCGCGCCGGAGGTCCTGCCGCACATCTTTGAGCCGTTCTATACGACGAAGGCCGGCGGGCGGGGGACCGGGCTGGGCCTGGCCATCGCGGCGCGGATCGTCGATGCGCATGGCGGGACGATCGGGGTCTCGGCCCGCGAGGGCGGCGGCACGCTGTTCGCCGTCCGCGTTCCGGCACTGGCGTCGGTTGCGGGCCGGCGCCCGGCCGGCGCAGCGGCCGTGCCGACTTCCGCGCCCGTCGCTTCACCCTGACCTGCCCGATTGCGCAACTGCCAGCGGAAGACGCAGCCGGACCCGAGCAGCGACGGGCCGCGCCGGCCGGCAGCGCGGGTTTGTGGCCGCCGGAGACGCCCGCGGCGGCCGATCACGCAGTGGCTGGTGCTGTCCCGGGGCGCGCTGTTTGGGCGCGGCACTTGAATGCCGCCGGGGGGTGAGGCGTCTGCATTGTAGAGGTCGGCGCGGCGTGGGCGGCGCAGGAGCCGTGGCTTCTCGGACGCGGCCGGGGATCGAGCCTATTCCAACCTTCGGGAGTCGAGCGTGTCCAGAGCGGCAGGAGAGCACTTGGACGGGCAAGACGCGACGCAGACCGCGTGGGATGACGCGGAACTGGTCAGACGTACGCTGGCTGGACAGCGCGACGCGTTCGATGAGCTGGTGGCGCGCTATCAGCGGCGCGCGGCTTCGGTCGCCTATCGCCTGGTGGGCAACCTCCACGACGGCCTGGAGGTGTGCCAGGAGGCGTTCGTCCGGGCCTACCGCAACCTGGATTCGCTGGAGGACCCGAAACGGTTCGGCGCATGGCTGCTCAGGATCGTCACCAATCTGTCGCTGAACTTCCGGCGCGACCGCGCGGCGGGCGGACCGCGCCTCTCGCTGGACGACTGCATCCTCGACGAGCAGGGCAGCCGCGCCCAGATCCTGGCCGCGGCGCCGCAGTCGGCGACGCGCCCCGGAGCGGAGCTGGCGGCCGCCGAGCTGCGCCAGGTGGTCGAGGCGGCGCTTGCCGGACTGCCGGGCCCGCAGCGCACGGCGCTGGTGCTGTTCAGTCTGGAGCAGCTACCGCAGAAGGAAGTGGCGGCCATCATGGGTTGCAGCGTGGAAGCCGTGAAATGGCACGTGTTCCAGGCGCGCAAGAAGCTGCGCGAGCGTCTGGCCGATTATCTGTGAGCGACCACCGCGCCAGCGGGCGGACGGAGAGCGCTGGCGCTGGCGTGCCGGGCGCCGGCGTTGCGTGATGGGTATGGAACCGGAAGCGTTCGAACAGCTCGTTTCCGAATGGCTTGATCAGCGCGGGCGGGAGGAGCTGCGCGCCCGCATCGAAGCGGAAGTCGCGCGGGCGCCGGAGCTGGGCCGCGTGCGCGACGAGTGGCTGCGCCTGGACACGCTGCTGCATGCCGCGCGCCTCGATCCGGCGCGCATCGACTGGCCGCGGCTGAGGCAGCGCCTGCTGGCGCGCCTCCAGGCCGCGGACGGCGACAGCGTGGACGCCACGCGCGTGCGCGAGCTGACCGACATCAGCGGGCGCATCGACTGGACGCGCCTGAGGCGGCGGATCGCCGACCGCGTAGACCAGGCCGGCGGCGCCCCACGGGTCATCCGCAGCGCCCCCCATCGGATCGCGGCGGGTCTGGGATTGCTGGCCGCGGCAGCGGCGCTGGTGCTGATGTTCGTGCTGCCTGCCGGCCGGGCCGCCAGACCGCTCGGCATCGCGCGGGTCCACGTGGCCGCGCCGGCGGCGCCGCTCCGGGCGGACGGTGGGCCGCCGCTGGCGCGCGTGGCAATCAGCGTGGCGCCGGCGGCGGAATCCGCGGCGCATGTGGCGGCAGTTCCGGCAGGGCAAGCGCACCTGGCGGAGGTGTTCCTGATGATCGAGCCGCTGCGCGCGGCGAGCGAGGTCCGCGGCAGCCCGGCCCCGTTCCACCTGTATTGAGGCGGACATTTATGAGCGATCTTCGAAACAGTCAGGCTGTGGCGCTCATGGCGCGGGTGGCGACCGCGCTGGCGCTGGCGACGGCGCTGAACGCTTTCGGACAGGTGCCGCGCGACCTGCTGGAGGAGGCTCTCGATCAGCCGGTCGGCGCACTGGAAATCCGGGACGTGCCGATCCGCGATGCCCTGTCGCAGATCGAACAGCAGACGGGACTGCGCTTCGCCGTCGCGGCCGACGTCCTGGAGCTTATGCCGTACGGCGAGCGGACGCGCGTCTCGATCGAGATGCGGGGGCTGTCGGTGCGCGCGGCGCTGTCGCGCGTGCTGGCCGGGCTGGGGTTGCAGATGGTGGTCGAGGATGGGCAGGTGGTCGTCGTGCCGGCGCCCGTGCTCGAACGGCTCGGACGACCGCTCACCGTAGCCGAGGCCGGCACGCTGAGCCGTCTGGCCGGCCAGAGCTGGTCGCAGCTCCAGGAGAGTGCGGAGCGCGTGGCGCTGGACTTCCGCATCGACCCCGCCCAGCAGCCCCGGGAGCGTCTGCAAGCGGCCCTGGCCCAGAGCGAAGGCCCAACGGCGCTGCGCCAGCTTGAGGCGGCCTGCGAGGCGCTGCACTGGGTCTGGCGGCCGGAGGAGGAGCGCGTGGTGATCGAGGCGCGGCGCGACGAGATCCGCCGCCGCCTCGACTGGCCCCTCGACCTGACCTACCAGCGCGAGCCGCTGGACCGCGTGCTGGCGGATCTGGGGCGCCGTGTCGGGGTGCTGGTGAAGTTCGAACCCGGGGCGCTTCAACTGGTGCAGGCCCGCGACCGGACCGTCGATCTGATCCAGCGGGAGGCGAGCGTGCGGCAGGTGCTGGAGCGCATCTGCGGCAACACCGGGCTGCGCTACGAGATCGACGACGAGGGCGTGCGGATCCTCAGACCGCTGGAAGCGTCCGCCGGTCCGTCACGGGAGAATATCGAGCAGTGGGTCCGCATCGAGCTGGAAGTTCGCCCCGGCCTGAAAATGGACATCTTCATGCGCCAGGACCAGCTCCCGCCGCGCTTCCGCGAGGAGGCCGACAGGAAGCTGAGGGAGTTCTTCGGCGGGCAGTAGGCACGCGCGGCCGCGCGGCGTCGCGGCCGCGTGCGGCGCGCTGCGGTGCGGTTTCGCGACCGGCGCCGGCCGCTATACTGCTGCCGATTCGAGGCCTCTGAGGCCGCGGCGGAGCGGACCCGGGGGCCTGCCGTGGCACCGCGGAGAGCCGAGCGATGCCGGTGCAGCTCAAGGGACGCAATCTGCTTTCGATGCGCGATCTGACGGGGGACGAGATTCACGCCGTCGTGGCGCTGGCGGAGCGCTTCAAGGCCGACCGTGCTGCCATCGAGCGGCAGGCGCCGCTGAAGAACAAGACGCTGGTCATGATCTTTCAGAAGCCGTCGCTGCGGACGCGCGTCTCGTTCGAGGCCGGCATGACGCGGCTCGGGGGGCATGCGATCTACCTGGCGCCGGCGGACATCCGCCTCGGCAAGCGGGAGACGACCGAGGACGTCGCGCTGGTGCTGTCGCGCTACGCCGACATCATCATGGCCCGCACCTTCGGACATGACATCGTCGAGGACCTGGCGCGCTTCGCCACCGTTCCGGTCATCAACGGACTGAGCGACTTCGAGCACCCGTGCCAGATCCTGGCCGACTTCCTGGCGATCTACGAGCGTCGCGGCCGCTTCCGGGGGCTGCGCGGCTGCTACGTCGGCGACGGCAACAACGTGTGCAACTCGCTGCTGTTCGGCTGTGCCCGCGTCGGCATGGACTTCACCGCCGCGTCGCCGCCCGGCTTCGAGCCCAGGCCGGCGGTGGTGCGCGAGGCCCAGGCCCTGGCGCGGGAGAGCGGGGCGACGCTGCGCGTCACCGACGACCCGCGTGAGGCCGCCCGTGACGCCGACTGGGTCTACACCGACGTCTGGGCGTCGATGGGGCAGGAGGCCGAGGCGGAAATGCGCCGGGCCAGGTTCCGCGGCTTCCAGATCAACGCCGAGCTGATGCGCCACGCCAAGCGTGATGCGATCATCCTGCACTGCCTGCCGGCGCACTACGGCGAGGAGATCGACTACGAGACCTCGCGCACGCCGAACTCGGCCATCTTCGACCAGGCCGAAGATCGCCTGCATGCACAGAACGCGCTGCTGGTGCTGCTCACCGGAGCGCTGTGACACTCATCACGGCGCGCGCGGTCTGTTTCCGCGCCGTCCCGTCCGCGGTGCGCCGTGCGCAGCGGCCGGCGGCGTGAGTCCGGCATTGGATCGGAGCGGCGCGCGCAGGCGCGCGGAACCAAAGGCGTGAGCGTAAGCGAGCGGAGGCGGCCGCGGACCTCTGCGACCGGCGTGTGGTCCTCAATCGTCGTCGATGCGCTGTGTGCGGGTGCTGCGCTCGCGGACCTCGCCCTGCGGCGGCTGGTCGGCCCAGGGATTGGTCCCTTCCCAGCGTCCGGTCGTTGCTCCCATCCACTCCTTGTTCAGCACGCGGCCGTCGTCGGCGAAGAAGATCTGGGCGGACTTGTGGTGGTCCAGGTCGTCGTACAGCCACACGTCGCCCATGTCAGCGCTGGGTTTGCCCAGGATCTGGCGCACAGCGTCGCGGTCGTCCACCCCGATCTGGATCATGTCGAAGTTGCGACGGTTGAACTTGGACTCGCAGCCGGCCAGCAGGGCGACGATCAGGGTCAGAGAGAGCAGGTGGATGCGTTGTGCAGACATCAGGCGGCTCCTCATTCTCAGGGCGCGGACGCAAGACCGCGAGCTGTCCCGGTGTCCGCTTCCGGGCGGGCTACCCTGGCAGACACGCTCCCCGCCCGGAAGATAGCGGCACGGGGCGCGGGTTGCCACCCGTGCGCCGCGCACAGCAACGCCGCGGCCCGGTGCCGCTGCCCGCTCCAGGCGAAGGGGTAGAGCGTGCGCATCCGCGGGGCCATGGGCGACAGCGCACCAGACCGCTGAGCGGATGCCGGCCGAAGCCGCAACGCGACCGCCTGGTGCGGTCGAGGGGCGTTCCGCGGCCGCCCCAGGCGCGTTAAACTGGCGGATTCGATGAAGCCCCATGGTTCGCGGCCCTGTAGGTCGCCGCGGCCTGGGGCGAGAGCGCATGCAGGGCCGGACGTGCGCCGGCCTGAACGTATAATCGACATGCCCGCCGAGGAGGCGTTACCTGCGGTCACCGACCGCCGGCTGCTGAAGTGGATGTTCGGCTTCATGCGGCCGGTGGTTCGTCTGGCACTGCTGGCGTGCCTGTTCCTGTCGCTGTGGATTGGGGCGGAGATTCTGACCGTCCGTCAGACCGCTGAAGCGATAAACCGGATCGAGCTGGTCGGCGTGGGGCGGGAGCCGGCGGCGGAGACGTTCTGGGGCTGGCTGCGCGGGCAGGGGCACGAAGCCGCCGGGCTGGAGCGGGCGCTGCTGATCCTGGCGCTGTTCAGCCTGGCCAAGGCGGTGCTGACCTGGGCGCGCGAGGTCACCAACGCCCGCTTCAGCATGCAGCAGGTGTTCCATATTCGCGAGGCGGTTTACGACAAGCTTCAGCGCGTCGGCCTGCGCTTTCACGACCGCAGCTCCACCGGCGAACTGATCAACCGGGCGCTGACCGATCTCCACCGGGTGCGGGCCTTCATCCAGTCGGCCGTGCTGCTGAGCCTGGAGATCGCGCTGATCGTCGGCGGGTACCTGGCCCTGCTGCTGACGCGCTCGCCGGCGGCGACGCTGCTGGCGCTGGCGCCGGTACCCGTCTGGGTGTGGTACACGATCCGCTTCAACCGCCGTGTGCGGCCGGCGCAGGTGGCGGAGATGGAGGCCGGGGACCGGAACATCTCGCTGCTCACGGAGAATCTGGCCGGCGTGCACGTCGTCAGGGCCTTCGCCGCCGAGCCGTACGAGATCGAGAAGTACGCCCGGAGTTGCGAGCAGTTCCTTGCGCGGGTCATGCAGCGGATCCGCTTTTACGCGAACTACGCGCCGGTGATGCGCAGCATCTCGGCGGTTTCGCACCTGGCGCTGTTCCTGCTGGCCGGCTACCTGATCATCCGCGGCAGGCTGCACCCGGGCGACATTCTGATGCTCGGCTCGGCGATGGGCGCGATCCTCGGGCGGTTGCAGCAGGTCGCCGTGATCAACGAGCAGTACCAGAACGCGATCGTCTCGGCGCGCCGGCTGTACGAGGTCCTGGCCGCCAGGCCGGAAGTGGTCGAGCGTCCGGGAGCACGGGCCCTGCCCCCGGGCCCCGGGGCGGTCCGCTTCGAGCACGTGACCTTCGGCTATGATCCGGCCCGGCCGGTGCTGCACGACGTGACGTTCGAGGTAAGCGGGGGGCAGACGGTGGCCCTGGTCGGTCCGACCGGGGCGGGCAAGTCGACGCTGGTCCAGCTCCTGGCGCGCTTCTACGACCCGCAGCACGGGCGCATTCTCGTGGACGGCGTGGACGTGCGCGACGTGACTCTGGAGAGCCTCCGCTCCCAGATCGCCTTCGTTTTTCAGGAAACCTACCTGTTCAGCGACTCGATCGCGGCCAACATCGCCTACAGCCGTCCGTGGGAGGCCGCCGCCGAGCCGCGCCGCCGCGAGATCGAGGAAGTCTCGCGCATCGCGCAGGTGGCCGAATTCATCGCCGCCCTGCCGCAGGGCTACCAGACCCCGCTGGGGGAGCGCGGCATGACGCTCTCCGGCGGTCAGCGCCAGCGTCTGGCGATCGCCCGGGCCTTGTTCGCCAACGCACGCATCCTGATTCTGGACGATGCCACGGCGGCGATCGATCCCGAGACGGAGGAGCTGATTCACGGCGGCATGCGGCAGGCGCGGCGCGGGCGCACGCTGTTCGTCATCGCGCACCGGCTGAACACCGTCAAGCGGGCCGACCTGGTGGTCGTGCTGGAGCGCGGACGCGTCGCCGAGATCGGCACGCATGAGCAGCTTCTGCGGCGCGGCGGCCACTACCGCAAGGTCGCCGCGGTGCAGTTGTTCGGGGTACACGAGGGCCAGCAGGACGACGCCCGGTCCGCGCCCGCCGAGTCGTCGGGTGCCGGCAACGACGGGGGGGCGGGGCGCAGCGTGGAAAAGGCGTCCGTGCCGGCGCGTCCGGCGCTGCGATGATCCATGGCGCGGCGCCGACCGGCATCAGGCTGAGAGCGAGCGCGTGATCCAGAGACTCAGAACGTGGCTGGGCAGCAGGTCGCGGGCGGACGCGGGCGCGCCGCCGATGGCCGTCGCGCCGTCCGACGATGAAGAGGCGCGCTATCGCCCGGTGGACCTGAAGCTTGTCAGGCGGATGCTGACCTGGCTCTGGCCGTATCGCCGCCGCTACGCGCTGGGCATCGGGCTGGGCGTCGTGATGGTGACGCTGGAGATGCAGTCGCCGCTGTTCATGCGGGAGATCATCAACCTGGCGACAGGCTTCGCGTCCGGTTCGCTGTCCCCGCCGCTGACGGAGACGCAGGCGGTGACGCGTCTGGGCGGTCTGGTCGGCCTGTGGGCGCTGCTGATGGGGGCGGCGCTGCTGCTCCAGCGCGCGACGATTCTGATCATGACCGACGCCGGCGAGCGCGTGCAGTTCGACCTGCGTCGGGCGCTGTTCAACCATCTTCAGCGGCTGTCGATGAGCTTCTACGACCGCACCAAGCTGGGGCGCATCGTCAGCCGCTGCACCAGCGACATCAACGGCCTGCGCGACATGAACGTCTGGGGCATCGACACGGTCGTCAAGAACGCCGTCATCATGCTCGTCGCCGCCGCCATGCTCCTCAAGACCGAGCCGCGCCTGTTCCTGTCGGTGGTCTGGCTGGCGCCGATGCTGTACACGACGAACCGCTACTTCCGGCGGCGGCTGAGCCAGGCCTGGCAGACGGCGCGCGAGAGTTACACGCGCGTCGCCACGAATCTGGCGGAGAACATCACGGGCGTCCGCGTCGTGACCGCGTTCGCCCGGCAGGGCTGGAACCTGGGCGTCTTCAACACGCTTCAGGACGCCAACACGTACAGCAACGTGCGGGCGGCCCGGATCAACGGCGTCTATCAGCCGAGCCTCCAGCTCATCGGCTTCGCCGGCCGGGCGATCATCCTGCTCTACGGCGGATACCTGGCGGCGACCGGCGCGGTCGGGGGCGTGGGCTCGGTCGTGGCCGCCTTCCTGTACTGGGACCTGTTCATGGGGCCGATCCTCACGTTCGGGAACTTCCATAACAACCTGATGATGGCGCTGGCAGGCGCCGAGCGGATCACCAACCTGCTGGACACGCAGCCCGACGTGGTCGACGCGCCGGATGCCCGCCCGCTGCCGCCCGTCCGCGGCCATGTGCGCTTCGAACGGGTGACGTTCGGCTACTACCCCGAACGCCCGGTGCTGCACGAGATCGACTTCGAGGCCCAGCCCGGGCAGACGGTCGCACTGGTCGGCCCCACCGGCAGCGGCAAGAGCACGATCATCTCGCTCATCGCCCGCTTCTATCAGCCGCAGCAGGGTCGGATCCTGGTGGACGGGCACGACATCCGGCACGTGACCGGCCAGTCGCTGCACAGGCAGATGGGGCTCGTGCTCCAGACCAACTTCCTGTTCACCGGCACCGTGCTGGACAACATCCGCTACGCCCGTCCCCAGGCCACCGACGAACAGGTCATCGCCGCCGCCCGCGCCATCGGCTCCTACGATGCCATCGTCGCCCTCAAGGACGGGTTCGCGACCCAGGTGGGGGAGCGCGGCGGCAGCCTGTCGCTGGGGCAGCGGCAGCTCATCTGCTTCACGCGCGCGTTCCTGGCCGACCCGCGGATCTTCCTGCTTGACGAGGCGACCAGTTCCGTCGACTCCGTTACCGAGCAGCTCGTGCAGCGCTCGCTGGAGAAGCTCCTGCGGGGCCGCACGACCTTCGTTGTCGCCCACCGCCTCAGCACCATCACCCGCGCCGACTGCATTCTGGTCATCGATCAGGGCCGCATCATCGAGCGCGGCACCCACGCCGAACTGCTGCGCGCCGGCGGCCGGTACGCCGGGCTTTACCGACAGTTCGTGCGCCCGACGACGACGTAACGTCCAGTCTCCGCGCCCGCTCTCGCAGTAACGCCGCACCTCCAGGTTCGGCGGGCAATCGACGCCGGAAGCGATGAAGCAGGGGGGGCAAGGGATCAGGGGGATGACAGACGGCGCCATCGGGTCGGCGCCCGGTCCCCGCGCCCGGCGGCCTGGATGGTGCGCGGGCGGGCGGCGGGGGAAGATGAGCTTGCGGCAGGACAGCCCCTTGACCATAATGCGAGAATTGCGGGGGGGAGAGCGTACGTTCGCGGGGGCGAGTCGGCTGCCAGAAGAGGTGCAGCGATGCGTTTCACGACAAGCGAGCATGCGATGTGTTGCGGACATGCAGGCCGGCGGGTTGGCTTCACGCTGATCGAACTGCTCACCGTCATCGCCATCATCACCCTGCTCATCGGCATCCTCGTTCCGTCCCTGTCGCGTGCCCGCGAGCAGGCCAAGGCTGCTTCGACGCGGGCGATCCTGAAGAGCGCCGGCGACGGCCTGGACCTGTTCCGCAACGAGAACCAGCAGGAGTGCCTGGGTGGCGACGGCTACCCGGACTCGGCCAACCGCGACGACCCGACCGAGCAGGGCGAGCAGGACATCTTCGGCGCCCAGTGGCTGGTGCGCTACCTGCTCGGCAAGCGGCTGGACGGCTACGTGCCGAAGCGCAACGTGTCGCTGAAGTACCTTCAGGAGCTCGAGCAGCAGGGCCTGCCGGGCCAGGGCTGGGGGCAGAAGGGCTGGTACGCGACGAATGCCAGCGACCCGGACTGGCCCGGCGACGACGTCGGCGCGCCGTTCGACCGCGTCGGCCCGTATCTGGAAGCCTCCAATGTGAGGGCCGAATTGCCTAAGAAGCTGCCGGGCTATGACGAGGCTACGATGCCCGGGCTGCCGCGACTGTCCGCAGAGACCTTCGAGCAACCGGTACTGCTCGACACCTTCGACCACCCCATCCTGTACTACGCGGCCAACGCCCGGCTCCTGAAAGCCCGGAAGGGCGCGGCGCCGCCGGCGGGTTTCGGCTGCCTGGGTACGCTCTGCATCGGGCAGCCGGGCGTGTACACGTTTGCGGACAACGGGCTGTTTACCGGCCTGTGCCAGGGCGGCGAGTCCAACCCGGGAACGTGCACCTACCCGGCGTGGGACTTCGCGGGCGTAGGGGAGGAGAACAACAAGCTCAAGTTCTTCGGCCTCTACAACCCCGATCAGCCGAGCACGATCGATGATGACATCAACTCGTTCGCCTACTACGTTCTCAACAAGGCGACCTACGAGTCGACGTACAACCCTACTACGGGCGTGGGAACGCTGGTGCCGTACCGTCCCGACAGCTTCATCCTGATCACGCCGGGACCGGACGGCGTGTTCGGGACGAAGGACGACATCACGAACTTCTGAATCGGCTGGCACGCGTGCGCGATGCTGTACAGGAGGCGTGAGGAGCGGCGCGGACCGTGTGCCTTTCGGACAACGCGCCCTGAGCAGCCGCAGTTAGGCAGCAATTGAGAGCGGGCCGAAGCGGCCGTCCGATAAAGTCCGACCATCGTGCGGCCGAGCTTAGCTCTTTCTTGACTTCGTTCGGGCATTTCTCTGTAATCGGCTTATGGGCGCAGGCGCGCGTCTCGCAGCGCGCGACGCGGCCCGCCCCGTTTATCTTGCCTTCGACCCAGGCGGCCACGGGCCGCCGCAACCCAAGGAGGTAGGCAATGCCAAGAGGACGCAGTGGGAGAGGCGGCCTGCTGCTGGCCGTGGCGGCGTTGGCGACGCTGCCGGGCGGGGGCGGAGCGGCCTCGGCAGCGGAGCGCATGGTGCTGGCCGAGAACTTCACGGCGACGTGGTGCGTCTACTGCCCATACGCCGGTCGGGCGTTGGACAGGCTGATGGACAATTTTCCGGAGGATATCGTCGCGGTGCAGCTCCATTACCAGGACGCGTACGCGACGACCTTCAGCAATCGGCAGGCGAACTTCTACAGCGTCACCGGGGTGCCGACGACGTGGTTTGACGGCGTGCTGGAGCGTGTCGGGGCTTACACCAACGACAACCAGCAATACAACTGGTACCTGAGCACGATGAACCAGCGGCTGGCGGTGCCGACGGACGTTACGCTCGATCTGGCGGTCAGGCCTGCCGGCGGGCAGACGTTCGATATCGACGTCACGGTCGGGATCGAGGCCGGCGGCCAGGGCAAGACGATGCTGGTTCAGCTCGTGCTGGTGCGCGACTACTTCCCCTCGTCGAGCGACGACCGGTATCGCAACTGCCAGCGCCAGGACGCGAGCACGCAGACCGTGACGCTGGCGGCGGGCGAATCGACCACGTTCACACGACAGTTCACGGTCACGGGCAGCGACTGGGACGCTCGCGAGGACCTGAAGCTGGTCGTGTGGGCGCGGCAGCCAGGCTC
>Ga0209018_1002743_pt1 | contig 11942 bp, 9 predicted proteins | sample YNPBryBLVA2012_FD_185814 | JGI IMG/M metagenome (GOLD analysis project Ga0209018, IMG submission 185814) | Anoxygenic and chlorotrophic microbial mat microbial communities from Yellowstone National Park, USA - YNP Bryant BLVA 2012 (SPAdes)... ...
TTATTATTGACGGAAGTTATTTTAAAGCAAATTTTCAAAGCTTTTCGAGAAATTAAATTAAACAACAAAGCAGTATTTGTTATTCTTGTGTGTTTAGTAGCTATCATCAAATCGTAGTTAGAGTAGTTGCTAATTTCTTTGAACAATCTTAAAAACTCCCAAATGCGCGATTTATGACCAGTTCGAAATACCTTACGAATATTATAATCCTGTTCTACTAATATTGCATTACGATACGAAGCAATTACATCTATGTTTATCGTAGGATTAATTTTCTTTAAAGTAGAAACTAATGGAGTGGTTAATACATAATCTCCCAAACCATCATTTCGCAACAATAGAACATTGTTAATATTTCTTAAATCGATTTTGACATCTTCGAGAGGTTTAATTCTCAATGATATTAACATTAAAAAAATGCGTTTAATGACATCTTGAACCCTGACCTTTTGGTCATCTGCAGAATTATTGTTGCGATAATAAATTGATAAATCAGTATCTTTTGGATTAATTAACACTTTTTATTTAAAAAATTACAAAATTACAAGATAAAAAATTATTTTTAAAAATTTCATCAATAAAACCTGAAAGTAGAATATGTTTTACATATACTTTACATTTATTCACTATTTGAAATTCAAATACATTTATATCATTCAACGGAACGAAACATCTCATTTAGATTGTTTGCTTCGCTCAGAATGACCAGTGCCAGTCCCTTTTGTCGTGTTGAGCCCATAGCGAAAGATCTCGATGACAATATCTCACAAAAATACTTGTTTTATAGTTATTTTTCTTTGTAAGAGTAGGAAATAGGTAGGATAATATCGAATTTAGCACCATTTTCGTAATTTTTATCCAAACAAATAGAACCATTATGAAGTAGTATAATGTGTTTTACTATCGATAGCCCAATACCAGTTCCACTATATTTGCGTGAACGAGATTTCTCACTAATATAAAATCTTTCGAAGATTCTCTCCTGATCTTCTTTTGGAACTCCAGCACCGGTATCCCAAAAGTAAATTTTTATTTTGTCTTTTTCGTATCTTTCGATTTTGATTTCTATTCCACCTTTATCAGTAAACTTAATAGCATTGTTGAATAAATTTACAAAAACTTGCTCCAATCTAAAAGAATCAGCTTGAATTTTGGGGACGTCTGGTGATATATTGAGTTTGAAATAAAGATTTTTTTCTTTTAATTTCTGTTCGAACAACCTGTGGATATTTTCTATTAACATTGACAAATCAACGCTACTTATTATTAATTTGTTGGTATAAGCTTCGTCTTCGAGTTCCGTTAGAAGCAATAGATCTTTTACTATGGTTATAAGTCTATCGGTGTGACGGCGGATAATTTGTATGTAATGCAAGTGTTCTTCGTTGGTTATCTCTTCTTCCAAAGTTTCGATAAATCCTTTGATTGCGGTTAATGGTGTTTTTAATTCGTGGGAAACATTTATAACAAAGTCTTTCTTAATTTGTTCAATTTTTTTAATGTCAGTAATATCACTAATAACAACCAATATTTCATTATTTAGTTCTATGTAATTAATTGTTGCGGTATAAAATTTTCCATTAAACGAAAATTCTAATGTTTCGAATTTATTGGAATTTGTTACATCTTTTATTTTGTTAATTAATTCATTGGGTAAATTTGTATTATCAATGTGAGGATTGTCGCTATTTATCGAAAAATTTTTATAAAAAGTAATATTTCCAAGAATTATTTGATTTTTTAGGTTTAAAAGAAAAATACTATCAGGAATTGAATTAAAGAGGTGCTTTAACTCTATGTTTTGTCGTTGAATTTCAGAAAAATATTCCCCTAATTTTTCGGACATTTTATTGAAACTTTCAACCAAATTTTTAATTTCATCTTTTCTTTTGATTTGAAGTTTCAATCCAAAATTGCCCGAGGCAACCGAACTGAAGGCAGAAGTAATTTGCTTGATTGGTTTCGAAATTGAATAAGTTATAAAATAAATTGCGATAAAAACTAGTAGGATTAGTATGAAAATAACAGTTAATGTTTCGATAATTAATTTGTTAAATAGTTCATTGATATGAGTTAAAAAATAACTTGTTCGGATGTAGCCAATAGTTCTTCCATTATATTCCAATCTATTTGCTACATAAAGCATTTCGGCGTGGGTTGTGTAACTAAATCTTGCGCCAAATCCAATTTTATTATCACGAGCTTGAATAACTTCGGGACGTGACAAATGGTTATCCATTTTTTGGGCATCAACACGGGAATCGACAATCACCGTTCCATCATAACCAATAATTGTCAATCGAACTTCGAGCTGTTTTCCAATGTCGTTTACATAACTGATGATTGCAGCCGTATCGGCTTTTACCAAATAATTCGTAATGGGTTCTTTTAGAATTGTATTTAGGTTTTTCAAGTCTTTTTGGAAAGTTTCGGTAAAATGTTGCTTTGTTGATTTAAAATTTATTAAAAGCAAGATTGCTGTATAGGCAACAATGATTACTAAAAAACTAACAAAAAGTTTGAGAAAAAATTTAGTCATCTTGTGAAATTAGTTTTCGTCGAGTTTGTAACCCACTCCACGAATATTTTTTATAAATTTTGCGGCAACTGTGAGCTTTTCGCGAAGATTTTTTATATGCACATCAACTGTTCTGTCCAAAACACCTTTTTCTTGAACTCCTAAGAAATCCAGTATGCTTTCGCGGGAGTATACCCAGCCCTTTTTTTCTGCCAACAACCTAAGTATCTTGAATTCTGTCGTAGTTAGGTCTACTTTTTCTTTGTTAACAAAAACTTCGTATTTCTGCAAATCAATTTCTAAAATATCGCCAATGTTCAGAAGGCTCGATTTAATGAATTTGTCTTCACGACGAAGCACTGCTTTGACTCTTGCAATCAATTCTCGTGGTGAAAAGGGTTTGGTAACATAATCATCTGCTCCTATTTCCAATCCAAGCACTTTGTCCATTTCTTCGTTGCGTGCAGTAAGCATAATTACAGGTATTGAACTGTATTTGTCATCTTTTTTCAACATTTTGCATAGTTCCAATCCGTCATAATCCGGTAGCATTAGATCTAATATAATCAAGTCTGGTGGGTTTTGTTGTATATAATCCAGGGCACTATGACCATTTTCGAATGAGCGGACTCGATAACCTGATTTGTTTAAATGTAAGGAGACTAATTCAATAATATCGGGTTCATCATCGACAATGATTATATTCTTTTGATTTGTTTGGGTTATCACTTCTGGTCTTTTATTTTCGTACATAATTTATAAATGCTAAATTAATTTCAAATAGTTAAAATCATATTAATTAAGAGTTAAGGTTATGTTAATGCTTGTTAATCCATTGAACAATATCTTTAATAACATTTTCAGAAACAAAACCTAATTGCATATATTCTTCCGGTGTTGCCATTCCTTTGCCAGTTATAAAAAGATGGTTTAAGTCTTCGTAAAGTTTAAATTCTGCCATAGAATTGTTTGCTAATGCCTTTTTCCATTCTTCAAATTCTTTAATTGTTACTTGATAATCTCTTGCACCTTGCAAAATAAGTATTGGTTTTTTGATATCTCGGATAATTTCCAATGGTTTATAATTGTTTAAAAAACGCCAATATACTGGTGAAATTCCCATAAGCATACTATCTCGCGGCGTTTGTTCGGTATAATCTCCTTTCTTGATTTTATCTCGTAACACCCTTACAACCTTTAAAATATCTTCGCTAATCCCTTGATTGTTTGGTAATTTACTAATATATTCATATTGTTCGACAATTTTATCTTCCAAAGCTTGATTGGAACCTGCTAAAATAATAAGTCCGGCTAAGTTTGGAATCCTTTGAGCAATCAAAGGAATTGAATAACCACCCAAACTATGACCAAGCACATATATTTTATCTTTATCAATTTTTTGCTCGTTCAACAAATATTTGTAAGCTTCTTCAACGTCATCAACAACTTCCTCAATCAAAGTTAAATTTGAATCGTTTTGTCCAATTTCTGTACTATATTGATTTGTTCGCTTATTATATCTTAAAACGATAATACCTTGGGAAGATAATCCTTCGGCAATGTCCCTAAAAGGTTTATTCGGTCCGATTGTTTCGTCCATATCATTTGGACCAGAACCGTGAACCAAAATCAAACCAGGAAATTTATTACCTTCTTTGGGAATTGTTAATTTACCTTTAAGTTTGTATTTTGATCCAATTTCTATATCTATCGAAACAAACTTATCTTTGATAGAATAACTTGGGCTCTCCTTTGTTTCTTTGTTCGAACTTTTTGGAGGTTTAAAGTAAAATCCAAATATTTTCCCATTACTTCCGTAGGTAATTTCGATAGTAAAACTTCCATTTTCGTGTTTAACTTGTGTGCCAGTAATATGATACCCTTTTGCATCGAATGCTTCGGTTTCGCCGATTTCTATGAATTTTCCATATCTAAATTCGGTTTGACTATAAGCTTGCTTGAAAATATCGATAGAGAATGATTTTTTTACTGTATCGTCAAATTGATTATAACAAAATTCGAAATCCAATTCATAATATTTTTTGATAAAATCTCTTGCCTTATTTGCCCAAGTTTTATCAATTTGCTGACCAAAAAGATTACCAAAAGCTAAAATAAAAAGTGTAATCAAGAAAAATTTTTTCATAAAAATTAGGCATCCAAATTTTTAACATAAATTGCATTTTGTTCAATAAAATCACGCCGTGGTTCAACTTTTTCGCCCATAAGCATTTGGAATACGCGGGAAGCTTCGGCAGCTTCGCCAATTGTCACTTGCAACAAAGTTCGAGTTTCGGGATTCATCGTAGTTTCCCAAAGTTGCTCGGGATTCATTTCTCCTAAACCTTTGAAGCGAGAAATTGTTATACCGTTCATATTTATTTCGGGAGTTTCGGGCGATTCTTCGGTTAAATTCTCAAAGTCTTCGGTCGATAGAATTTTGGCTTTTGGATCTGACTTCCGGAAGGATTGAATAATTTCGTCTCGCTGTTTGTCGTCAAAAGCATACACTTCTTTTTTCCCCTTTTTAATTTTGTATAATGGAGGTTGGGCAATATACAAATGTCCTTCGACGACCAATTCTCGAAGAAAAGTGTAAAACAAAGTTAAGAGAAGTGTTTTGATGTGAGAACCGTCCACATCGGCGTCGGCCATTAATATAATTTTGCCATATCTAAGTTTAGATATGTCAAATTCTTTACCAAAACCTGTACCTAAAGCTTGCAAAATAGTTCGAATTTCTTCATTTTCTAATATTTTATGCTCGCGAGCTTTTATAACGTTAAGAATTTTACCTTTTAATGGCAATATTGCTTGAAAACGGCGGTCGCGACCTTGTTTAGCCGAACCACCTGCAGAATCACCTTCAACTATGAACAACTCGCTCTCGTCTGGATTATTCGTAGAACAATCGGCTAATTTGCCTGGCAAAGTTGTATTTTCCAATGCATTTTTACGACGAACTAATTCGCGTGCTTGTCGAGCTTTGATGCGAGCTTCGGCTGCTAATGCTGCCTTTTCGATTATTTTTCGAGCTTCGTTCGGATTATGCTCCAAATAATCATCTAACTTTTCGTTTACAATAGTCCGAACAACGCCCTCCACATCTCCATTACCCAACTTGGTTTTGGTTTGTCCTTCGAACTGGGGTTCGGGAACTTTAACGGAAATAATTGCGGTTAAACCCTCGCGAAAATCGTCGCCGGTGAGTTGCACCTTGACCTTATTGCCATTCATTTTCTCGTTGGCATAATTATTTAATGTGCGAGTTAAAGCCGCTCTAAATCCAGTTACGTGGGTTCCACCTTCGATTGTATTGATATTGTTGACATAAGAGACTAAATTCTCGGAGAATCCATCGTTATATTGCATACAAACTTCAACGTGGATATCCGCCCCAGTATCGGATTTACCAGTGCCAGTGATTAATATAGGCTTGGTATAAGTATTTGCCCCAACATCTAAATAATTAATGAAATCAACTAAACCACCTTCGTAATGAAATACTTCTTGTCGGTTTTCCCTTTCATCTATTAATTTAATTGTTACTTGGGGATTTAAAAAAGCTAATTCTCTTAATCGCTCCGAGACTTTCGAAAACTTGAAAACAGTTGTTTTGAAAATAGTTTCGTCTGGCTTAAACCGAGTTATTGTTCCAGTTTTGCGAGTTGTTCCGATAACTTCGACTGGTGATTGCGGAACGCCTTTGATGTATCTTTGTCGGAATATTTGACCTTCACGGTGAACAACAACTTCGGTTTCGGAGGACAAAGCATTTACACAAGAGACTCCAACACCGTGGAGACCGCCAGAAACCTTGTAACTCGATTTATCGAATTTGCCTCCGGCGTGCAATGTACACATAACTACTTCGAGTGTTGAGATTTTTTTCACCGGATGTGGTCCAGTTGGAATTCCTCGTCCATCATCCTCAACCGAACAAGAACCATCTTTGTGCAAAGTTACGGTAATGTTTTTGCAGTAACCAGCAAGAGCTTCGTCGATCGAATTATCCACAACTTCTTGGATTAAGTGGTGTAGTCCTCGTTCCCCAACATCACCAATATACATTGCGGGTCGTTTGCGAACCGCTTCTAATCCTTCTAAAATCTTTATGCTTTCTTCGTTATAAACATTAGATAGGGTTTCTAAATTTTTTGTTTTTTCCATTTTTCTTGTTTATAGTAAATACAAAATTACGAAAATTTTATGATATAATTACATTATTTTTCAAATAGTTAGATTATTTTATTTTTATGTCCTTAACAATTTCGTTTCCTAATTCTTCGTTTAATTTATTAATAATCATAGCCTTATTGAATTGCAGTTCTGCCGACCAAATAGAATGTTGGGATTTTATATATAATTTCCCATTTGTAAATTTATATACTTCAATATATTTTTTTACCGACTCGGGAAGAATTTTGGCTAATTCCTTTTTAATTTGTGCGAGATAAAGTAAATCCATCCTTCCATTTTCCAAAAAAATACTTTTTAGAATACTATCCAATCCACTCATTTTTTAAATTATCTCCCCATTCTCTATTTTGATAAATTGAGTTGCATCTTTAATTAATTCATACTTTTTGATAAAATTAGGATTTGTCATTGTTAATATGGTTTGTGCTTGATTTTCTAATACAGTGCTTAAGACGAGCATCGACCTTTGTTCATCTAATTCCGAAAAAATATCATCGAGCAATACAATTGGAACTTCGTTGGTAAATTTTTGCAAATAATCGAATTCTGCAAGTTTAATTGCTATCAAAATGGACTTATGTTGTCCTTGCGAAGCCCAATCCCGAGCCGTTCCATTATTCAATTGAATACTCAAATCATCCTTTTGTGGTCCAAATAGAGTAGTACAACGATTAATTTCACTTTCGTATACTTTTTGGGCTTTATCTTGCAATTGTTCCTCGATCGATTTATTCAAATTTTTGATTGAATTTGGCGTATATACGATTTTGGCTTGCTCGGATTTATTGGTTATTTTATTGTAATAATTTTGAAATAAAGTATTAAATTCATCAATAAATTCATTTCGTTTGGTAATTATAGACGTTGCTAATTTAATGAACATTTGCGTCCAAATTTCGAATCCATTTTTATCGAAAATATTATCATTTTTTTTCTTTATCAAAATTGAATTGCGTTGTTTTAATGCTCTTTTGAATTTCAAAATATCCTCAACATATGTTTTGGAGCTTTGGGATAATATTCTGTCAATGAATTCACGTCGATTTTCGGGTGTGCCAGCCGATATTACCTTTAAATCGGGCGACAAAAAAACGATCGGCATAATCCCTATAATTTCTTTGGACTTGATGTTATCACCAAAAGAATTACGAATTTTTTTCCCGTTTGATTTACTATAGGCAACTTCGACAAAATACTCCAAATTTAGATAATTTCTGGCTTTCAAGGAAATATTGTAGTTCTCTTTGCCGAATTGTAACAATGTGCTATCTGGAACATTTGTATAAGTTTTTGTTAAACTTGCGATTGTTATTGCTTCCAAAATTGAAGTTTTGCCTGCCCCATTTGGACCATATAAAACATTGATGTTTGAATCAAAATTTATTAATGAATTGTTATGGTTTCTAAAATTGGAAATCTCAATTCTACGAATTTTCATAATAAAACTTAAAAACAATTTAGGAAAGATTAAAAAGAATTATAAAATGTCTTCCCTATCTCCAAAATACTTCATAAATTGAACTCTTTCCAAAAATGCTGGATCGGACACTTTAGAATTGTTCAACATACCACGAAAATCGTCGATCGAAGAGAAATTTTTGGCTTCCATCCAATTTTCTAAATCTCTGATGATATTTGGAATTAGGGATAAACCTTGTCGGTATATTGCAGAAACTATTTGGGTTGTTTTGGCTCCTGCTAACAACATTTTGATCACTTCGTTGGCTGAATGAATTCCAGTTGAAGCAGAAATATCTGTTTTAATACGACCCGACATCAAAGCAACCCATCTGAGTGGTAAAAGATATTCCCAATCTGAACTGAATATTTTGGAGGGAGTTAATTTTAATTCGTCAATATCAATATCTGGATTATATGTTCGATTGAAAAGGACAATACCTTTTATCCCCGTTTTCGAGAATTTTTCGATTATAGTCGATAAATTCGAAAAATACGGTCCGACTTTTAAGGCAACTGGTATCGACACATAGTTAAGAACAGAATCGATTATATCGAAATACATTTTTTCGATTTCTTCACTTGTTTTGTTCAATCTTGTAGGAAGAATAAATGCATTAATTTCTAAAGCATCTGCTCCGGCTTCTTCGAATTTTTGGGCAAAACTTGCCCATTCTTGACTACTAACTGCATTAATACTTGCGATAATTGGTATTTTTACTTCTTGTTTTAAATCCCATATTAATTTGGTGTAACGAGCTAAATTTTGTTCCTTGATTTTATAATCAAAATAGTCGTAGTATTCATAGTTATGATGTCCTTCGATATGAGTATCAATAGTTTTTTCAAATTCTTTAAGTATTTCTTCTTCGAAAATTGATTTTAACACTACTGCACCAGCACCTGCCTCTTCGATTCTTTTAACTTGTATTTGCGTGCTTGTCAAACCCGAACTACCTACTATTATTGGATTTCGTAGCTTTAAACCTAAATATGTTGTTTCTAAATTTGCCATTTTTCTTCCTATTGAATGTTTTAAATAATTGTTTTTTATGAATTAGCAAAATAAGAATTTTTTTTGAATTTAAGTTTTAATGTTTAGAACTTCCAATGAATCTTTGGTATAAAAGCAAACTAAAAATAGCAAGAATACCGATTGCAGCAAACAATAGCCAGAATTGGTTTGTGTGAGCTTGCTCTAAAATTATTGCTTTATCAATCCCATTTTTAGTTGCAGTTGATATCAACTCGTTAATATTTAAGTTTGTATCTATGTTTGGCATTTTAGTTTTAATAAAATGAATCATAGGATTATCTATCAACCTAACATACAACCAAGCACCCAAAACCCCACCTATCGCCGACCCAAAAACTCCATATAAAAATCCAAAGCCCATATAGGTGGCTTTTTGATCTTCGGGAGCAATCACACCTAAGTAGGAAATATATTTGGGATGGGCAACCATTTCGCCAAACGAAAAAATGATTATTCCTATTAATAAAACCCAAAGACTATGACTAATGGAGAGAATTGCCATTCCTGTTGTTGCAAATATCAATCCGGCAATAATTGTTGGGAAAGCTTTAAATCGTTCTACAAACTTGGATACGAACAATTGCAATGCAATTATTGTCAAAGCATTAATCACGGTTATATGTTCAACATCAAATTTCCAATTAATGGGCAGAATAGAGTTCACAAAGTTATCCAATTGTGTTGCGTCTACAAAAGTTTTAACATACCACAAAACACTATCGAACATCTGAAAATACAGTATCCAAAACCAAGAATAAATAAAAATGAACAAAATAAACTTCCAATTTGTTGCAACTTGGTATATTTTTACAAAAACATCCTTGATTGATTCCAAAATTGTTCCTTTCAATTGACTTTTATCCAGTGGTTCTTTAAAGAAAAAGTATGTAGGAATAATCATTAAACCAGTTCCTAATGCCGAAGCAATTATAACTAATTTCCAATCAATACTTTTTAATGCTGGGACTATTATCAATGGAAAAAGGAATGCACCAAAATTTATAGACCAATAGAATATGCCAAAACCAAATGTTGAATTTCTCTCGTTAGTTAATTTTGCTATGGTCCCGGAAATTAGTGGTTTGAAAGTTCCTGCACCAAGTCCCATTATCACTAACGAGATAAATACAGCAGAATATGTTGTCATCTGACTTGTCAAAAAATAACCCGTTCCAAGTAAGGCAAATGCAATCATCAGGGTTTTTCGGTAACCCAATCTATCGGCAATCGACCCAGCCAAAATTGGTAAAAAATATAACAATGGTTGAATTACGCTTTTAATCAAACCTACTCCTTCCTTCGAAAATCCTAAAATATCGGTCATATAAACCGATAGAATACTCATCATCCCATAATATGATCCGCGTTCGAAAAATTCAAATGCAATAACTAACCAAAATTGTGAAGAGAAACTACGATATATTTCTTTGATTTTGTTCATTTTTGTTTCTAATAACTTTACAAAGATATGAAAACTACTAAAATCTTTCCAATTAACACGATAAAAATATAATTTTCATAATTTTGTAGTTTATATTAAAATTTATCAATTAGTATTTTTATGGGATTCTTTCAAGATCTTAAAGAAAAAATCAGTGCCTTCACCGAGAAAGCCACCGAAACATTAAGTTTCAAAAAAATTACAGATGGTTTGGAAAAAACGCGAAAAAACTTTATTTCCAGTTTGCAAAACTTATTGGGAACGGGACGAAAAATTGATGCTGCTTTGTTGGACGAAATCGAAACAATTTTGATTACAGCCGATATTGGAGTTGCAACAACCGCAAAGATAATTGACAATCTTAAGAAAAGAGTAAAACAAGAAAATTACGAAACAAGCGACCAACTTTTTGAAATTTTAAAGGAGGAAATTCTTAAATTATTAATTGAAGAAAATTCCGATAACGAGAATATCTATGATTTTGAAATACCAAATAAACCTCATATAATCTTGATTGTTGGTGTTAATGGAGTTGGCAAAACAACTACAATAGGTAAATTAGCTTATAATTACAAAAATGCTGGCAAATCCGTAGTAATCGGAGCAGCCGATACTTTTCGTGCCGCCGCAAACGAGCAACTTGAAATTTGGGCACAAAGAGCTGGCGTAGAAATAATTATGCAAAAACAAGGTGCCGACCCCGCTGCTGTTGCTTTCGATACAGTAAAATCAGCCCAAGCCAAAGGGAAAGATATTGTAATTATCGATACTGCTGGACGCTTGCACACCAAAGGAAATTTGATGCAAGAATTGGAAAAGATAACTCGCGTTATCACCAAACTTAAGCCCAGCGGACCAGACGAAGTATTTTTGGTTCTTGATGCAACCACTGGACAAAACGCAATAGTGCAAGCCAAAGAATTTCGGAAAGTAGCAAATCTCACTGGTATTGTGCTCACCAAATTGGATGGAACTGCAAAGGGAGGAGTTGTTATCCCCATTGTTGATGAATTAAGAATACCAGTGAGATTTATTGGTGTTGGCGAAAAAATTGATGATTTGCAAGTTTTTAATCCAATTGAATTTGTCGAAGCTTTGTTCACAAAAGGGCAGTAGTGCATACCGAATTTATTCAGATTCAAAATAACTATGAATTAGCTTTAAATCGAGCATCAGAAGTATTGCTATCGGGAGGTATATTTGTATTTCCCACCGATACTGTATATGGTTTGGGTTGTATTTTTGATAATGAGCAATCTGTTCGTAGAATTTATGAACTGAAGGGTCGA
>Ga0209018_1002744_pt1 | contig 11939 bp, 13 predicted proteins | sample YNPBryBLVA2012_FD_185814 | JGI IMG/M metagenome (GOLD analysis project Ga0209018, IMG submission 185814) | Anoxygenic and chlorotrophic microbial mat microbial communities from Yellowstone National Park, USA - YNP Bryant BLVA 2012 (SPAdes)... ...
GTAGATCAATCGTTTCGCCAACGACGTTAAAGATGCGTCCCAACGTGGCGGGACCCACGGGGACGGCGATGGGCGCGCCGGTGTCTAGGACCGGCATCCCGCGCCGCAAACCATCCGTCGTATCCATTGCAACAGAGCGTACCTGATCCGCGCCGAGGTGCTGCTGCACTTCGAGCACCAGCGTCGAACCGTCGCGCTGAACGTGAAGCGCGTGGTAGATTTCGGGTAGTTCGGTCTCGTTCTTGAATTCGACATCCACGACGGGACCCATAACTTGGACGATACGTCCGATGGCGCCTTGTGCCATTCCATCCTCCAATTTATGATTTACGATTTATGATTTTGGGTTGGCTGGCAAGTGTCCTAAATCTTAAATCATAAATCTGCGATCTGAAATTATCTTGCGAGTGTTTCGCGCAGTGCGTTGGCGCCGCCCACAATATCCAGAATCTCCTTGGTGATGCTGGCTTGGCGCGCCTTGTTCATCGCGAGAGTGAGACCTTCAAGAAGTTCGAGCGCGTTGTCCGTGGCGTTTCGCATTGCGACCATCCGCGCGGAATGTTCGCTCGCCACCGATTCGAGTAACGCTTGGTAGATTTGCAATTCGATCAAGCGGGGTAGCACCATATCGAGTAGCGCTTCGGGGCTGGGTTCGTACAGATAGACGGCGTGTGCGTTGCTGACCGGTTCGGGCGGTTCGGGGAGCGGCAGCAGTTGTTGGATGCGCGGCTGTTGCGTGAGGACGTTGACAAACCGAGTAAACGCAATGTCTACGCCATCCACTTGGCCGGTGATGAACTCTTCGATAGCAATTTTGGCGATTGGTGCGATGTGTAACGCGCTGGGCTTTTCGGACATGCCGGTAAACTCGGCGATGAGGTCTTTTTGAGTGCGCGCCACAACGTCGCGCCCTCGTTTGCCGATGGTGATGATTTTGACCGGCGCGGCGGTACGCTCAATGTGTTCGAACGCCGTGCGGATGATGTTGATGTTGTACGCGCCGCACAAGCCGCGATCCGAAGCCATCAGAATCAGCAGCCGCTTTTTGATGGGGACGCGCACTTCGAGCAAGGGGTGCAAGGTTTTGTTGCGCCCCGGTTGCGCGGCGAGATACGATAGAATCTCGCGCGTCTTGTCTGCATAAGCGCGGCTGGCGAGTGTAGCTTGCTGCGCGCGGCGCATCTTGGATGCCGCGACCATTTGCATCGCGCGCGTGACCTGCGAGATGTTGCGAACACTTTTGATGCGGCGTTGAATCGCGCGAGTGGTTGCCAAAGTGAACCTCGGTTATAGTCAGTGAATCAGTGGAACAGTGAATCAGTGAATCAGTGGAACAGTGAATCAGTGAATCAGTGGAACAGTGAGTCAGTGATTAACTGTCCTACTGTCTCACTGTCCTACTGTCTCACTGTCCTACTGTCTCACTGTCCTACTGTTCTACTGTCTCACTCTCCTACATATCATCCACCCTTGAAGAGAAAGCGACCTTGCCCCGGCGGGCTGAGTGGCGCGGTCTTGCAGTGATACCGATAGGATGGATCGCAATCGCCTAGATTCTTGACGACGGTGACCGACCAGTTTGCCCACATCTCGCTGGTGTTCAGGAGAATCGAACCGTAGTTGGGCGCGTTGCCCGGTCGGTTGGGCGATTCGAGCGTGAATTTGACGGAAGCGCCGACGGCAGTTTGATCGCCGCACAATGTCATCCAGTAATCGGACGCGACGCCAATGCCGGGACCGGGATTGACCGGCTCGGTGCTGATGCGAATGAGATAGCACTCGTCGCTTCCCAAGCCGCCGACGGATTGCCAATCGAGAATGATCGCGCCGCCGGGGAATTTGGCTTCGTCTTTTTGGTTTTCCGTCCAGACGGGGCGATTGAGACGCGGCGCGCCGAATTTGAGCGGCAGCGCGGTCGCGGTTGGCACAATGGCGGGCTTAGTCGGCGTGCGCGTTGCGGCGGGGCGTGGCGCGGTCGTTGCTTTGGCGACGGCTTGCGTTGGGGTGGCGGCAGTAACCGTCGCAGTGAGTGGCAGGGTCGGCATCGGTGTCACAGTGGGCGCGGCAGAAGTCGCTGTGGGCGGCAGCGGCGTCTGTGTGATGATGACGGTGATGACTTGCGGCGGTTGAGTGGGCAAGGGGGTGGGTGTCGTTGCGGTGCCACAACCGATGATGAAAATAGCGAGTGAACTAATTAGAATCAGTCGTTTGATTTTTGAATTCATCACATCTTCTCCTTAAATAGATTTGCGCGCTCTTCCGATCGTCTGGCAAGACGCGCCCACGTTCTAATCTCCAAATCCAATCAGCTGAATCTGGAAAGGCAGACTTGGCGATCCGCAAGAAACGACATTGCCCACGGCTTGCTGCTGCGCGTCGTCGAATCCGCCGGACGCTTTGACGATGGTGACTTTCCACGTCACGGTAGCGTCGTCTCCGCCGGCAAGCATCGTGACAGCATTCCGATCGAAAATGAATTTGCCATCGCGCAAATATTTGTTGTGCGAGATGTAAACGGTTGCGCCGTTGATGATTTTGCTGCCGCGCCGCGATTCCATCTCGACGCGATAACCGACGTTTGGATCGGTTTCGCCGGATAGTGCGCCGGGCGGCGTCCACTTCATTTCAAAGGCGGCGCCCTTGTTGCGCGGCGCGCCGTTTTCCGGAAAGGTCAACGTCACCGTGCCAATCGAACATGCCGGCGCGGCGGTGGGCTGAGCAACGGGCGCGCTGGGTGCCACCGGTGGCTTGGTCGGTGTGGCGGCGGGCTTGACGACCGGTCGCGTTGGTGTGCGCGTGGGTGTGGCGGCGGCTTTGACAACCGCGGTGGGAAGCAGCGGCGCAGTCGGCGGTTCGGGTGTTGTGGTCACAGGCATGTAGATGATCCACGGCGTTTGCGTAGCGGCACGCGTAGGAGCGGGCGTCAACGTCGCCGCGCCGCTACCGCACGCGGTCACCCCAAGTGCCAACGCGCTCAAGATGATAATGATTGATTTGAACGTGCAAACTTTCACAAAGACTCCGTATTGCGTAGTGCGTAATACGTATGACAGCAACTCGCAATTCGCAATTCGCAACTCACAATTCGTAATTCACAATTTGCAATTCGCTAGAACGTTCCCGCCGATTTGAATTCCTGAATCGCTTTTTTGAGCGCTTGTTCGGTTGCCGCATCAATTTCGCGCGCGGTCATGATTTTCTCGCCGATCGCAGGATAGGTCGTATCCATATAGCGGATAAAGCCGGTTTCGAATGCGCGAATCTTTTCGACCGGAAGATCGTCCAAGTAGCCGCTGGTGCCGGCGTAAATCACCATCACTTGATGATCGAGTCGCATCGGCGCGTATTGTGGTTGTTTGAGCAGTTCGGTCAGGCGGATGCCGCGCTCCAATTGATCGCGCGTCGCCTTGTCTAGATCCGAGCCGAGTTGCGCGAACGCGGCAAGGTTGCGATACTGCGCCAGATCGAGTTTCAGTTTGCCGGCGACTTGGCGCATCGCTTTGGTTTGCGCTTTGCCGCCGACGCGCGAGACGCTGATGCCCACGTTCAGCGCAGGGCGGATGCCTTGATAGAACAAATCGCTTTCCAGATAGATTTGTCCGTCGGTAATCGAAATGACGTTCGTTGGAATGTACGCGGACACATCGCCGGCTTGGGTCTCGATGACGGGCAGCGCGGTGAGTGAGCCGCCACCGAATTTCTGGCTAAGTTTGGCGGCGCGTTCGAGCAGGCGCGAGTGCAGGTAGAAAATATCGCCGGGATATGCTTCGCGACCGGGCGGACGGCGCAGGAGGAGCGACACTTGGCGGTACGCCCACGCGTGCTTGGACAAGTCATCGTAGATGATGAGCGCATCGCGCACTGGCTTGCCGTCAATCGTCACGCCGTTTTCCATCACCTCTTCGCCCATCGCGCAGCCGGCGTACGGCGCCAGGTATTGCAGCGCGGCAGGGTCAGATGAACTTGCGCTGACGATAGTGGTGTATTCCATCGCGCCAAAGCGTTCGAGTGTGGCGACCACTTGGGCAATTGTGGAAAGTTTTTGACCGATGGCGACGTAAAAGCACGCCATATTTTGTCCGCGCTGATTGATGATCGTATCAATCGCGAGCGCGGTCTTGCCGGTCTGCCGATCGCCGATGATCAACTCGCGCTGCCCGCGTCCGATGGGAATCATCGCATCAATCGGCTTGATGCCGGTCTGGACGGGCTGGCTCACCGGCTCGCGCATAATCACGTTCGGCGCGATGCGTTCGACCGGGCGAAATTGTGTGGCTTGGATGGGACCTTTGCCGTCCACTGGTTGCCCCAGCGCGTTGACGACGCGACCGAGCAAGGGTTGGCCCACCGGCACCGAGGCGATGCGCCCAGTACCTTTGACCAGATCCCCCTCGCGCAGATCGGCGTAATCGCCCATAATGACGACGCCGATGGTGTCTTGCTCCAGATTGAGTGTCAAGCCCAGCACGCCGGTTTTGGGAAACTCGACGAGTTCGCCTGCCATCACGTTCGCGAGACCGCTGATGCGCGCGATGCCATCGCCCACTTCGATGATGGTGCCGACGTCAACGGTTTGCACCGGTGCCTGAAAGGATTCGATTTGTTTGCGGATTTGCGCGGTGAGTTCATCTACGCGAGTCGTCATCTATCCTCCAAGAGCAGAAGTAAAAAGTAAAAAGTGCTTTTCGTATTTGGCTTTTTACTTTTCACTTGTTATTTGAGCATTTCTTTTAGTCCGGCGAATTTTCCCGCAACGCTGCCGTCAATCACCTTGTCACCGACGCGCACGATGACGCCGCCAAGGATCGCGGGGTCCACGACGTAATCGCACGCGAGTTCCGCGCCGAATTGGGCGCGCAGTTTTGTTTCCAGCGCGCTCTTTTCCGCGTCGAGGAGCGGCACGGCACTGGTGATCGTCGCGCGCGTGCGCGTATCGGTACGTTGCGCGTACCGCTCGAACTCGGCGATGATGTGCGGCAAGAGGTGGACGTGATTCTTGCTGGCGAGCAGCGCGGCGAGGTTTTGGATTTCGGGTGGTGTCGCGGGCGAGAGGTGTGCGCGCAACACCTCTTGTTTTTTGGAGAAATCCAAGCCCGCGTCGTCCAACTGATCGGTCACGCCCGCGCGCGCGAGCGCGGTGGCAAACGTCTTGAGCGATGTCAGCCAGTTTGCCATCGCTTGATCGTACAGCGCGCGCGCGTACGTTTGGGCTAGTCGTTCATTTGGCACGCTATCCCCCTAGTTTTTGCTTGCCGCGTCGGCTTGCGCGAGAAAATCGGCGACGAGGCGGCGATGCGCTTGCTCATCCAGCGATTGGCTGACCGCTTTTTGCGCGGCGAGGAGCGACAACTGCACCACTTCTTGGCGCAATTCGGCGAGCATCTGCTTGCGCTCGTGTTCGATTTGCTCCTTGGCTTGCTCGACCAATTTGCGCGCGTCCGCGCGCGCTTGTGCGAGGATCGCCTCGCGTTCCTTCTCGCCGGCTTGCGCGGCGATGGCAGCGGCGGCTTGCGCCTCGCGCCGCGCCTCGGCGATGCGTTGCTCGAATTCTTTTTGCTGTTCAGCGGCTTGCTTTTTTACGCTTTCCGCGTATTCCAAACTCTCCTGAATTTTTTGCTTGCGCTCGTTGAGCATTTTCAGGACGGGCTTGTACGCGATTGCCCACAAGAGGAACAACAGCAAGCCAAAGTTGATGACCTGAGCAAGGAGCCACGTGACGTTGATGCCTAGTTTGTCCAAGGCAACCTCCAGAAGGGAAAGAATCGCGCGCTAGAAAATCTTAAAGCCGATGAGGAGCGAGACCACCAACGCAAAGATGCCCAGCGCTTCGGTGAAGGCGATGCCGATGAACATATTGATCTGCACTTGTCCAGCGGCTTCGGGATTGCGACCCATCGCGCCCAACGCGGCATTCACCAACAAACCCAAACCGATGCCCGGTCCAATCGTCCCAAATCCAATCGCGATGGCGGCGGCGATCAAGCGAAGACCTGTGTCTGTCATTGAAATCCTCCTGTATGAGTGATTAATGATGTTCTTCCGCGCCGTGCGCGGTGGTAGCAATCGTCATAAAGACGAGCGTGAGAATCGCAAAGACGAACGCCTGGATGAACCCAACGAAAATCTCCAGCGCGTAGAACGGGAACGGCAACGCAAAGAAGAGGAACGCCATAATCAACAGGACGACCTCGCCCGCAAAAATGTTGCCGAACAACCGGAACGTGAACGAGAGAATCTTGGAGACTTCGCTGATGAATTCCAAGATGCCCATGAACAAATCGAGAAAGCCAAACACGAGCAAACCGAAATTCGGTTTCCCCTTGAACAACGTCTTGAAAAACTCGATGAACTTGCCAATCATCAAAAAGCGCGCGAACCAATACTTGACGACGCCGAGCGCTTGCATCCCAAAAATCTGCGTCATTATGACCGAGATGAGTGCGAGCGCGAGCGTGGTGTTGATGTCGGTGGAAGGTGAACGCACGAACGGCGCCAGCACGCCGGCGTGTTCACTCGTGCCATGCTCACCGCTTGCTTTGGGCCCCAGAAATTCTTCCCACGCGTGCGGCAAATCGAACGTGACGATACCCTCGGGCGCAGGGTGTTTTTCATCCACGACGATGTACCCCACCGGCCCAAAACCTGGCACCAAGCCGAGCCAGTTGGAGAACAGGACGAAAATGAAAATCGTCAGAACGATGGGAAGAAATTTGCGCCCGCGCGCGCCAGCAACGCTCTGTCCCAGCCCGTCCCACATTTCGACGATGAGTTCCATCACGTTCTGCAAACCGCTGGGAACCAGTTCCATTTTGCGCGTGGCAAAAAAGGCAAACAGGAGAATCAGGATCGTCACGATCCACGTGGTCAACAGGGTGTTGGAGACTGGGAGGGTGAAACTGCCGAGTTCGAGTTCGAACAGCACTTCGGGTTGCACGGCAACCGAGGCGGTCACCGCGTCCGCGCCAAAGCGCGGCAAGATAAATCCCGGCACAAAGAGGATAGCCAAAATAACCAGTGCGGGTAGCCAACGTTTCACGAGTTGCGCTCCTCCTTTCTTCGCGATTGAGCGATGATCTGTTCGTTGGCTTGTTTCACGCTCCGATACACCGCGAGCGTACCAAGCCAAATGCCCATCACCATCAGGCAGAGTGTTCCGAACGGCGCGCTCCCCAGCGCGTGATCGAGTGCCAGCCCCAAGCCCAGCGAGCCAAACGTCGCGCCGAGCGTCAACGCGCTCACGCGGAACAACAACCCCAATCCCGTCCACGTCTCGCGCATACGCGCCTCCGTTTTTTGACTACCGAATTATACACTAAAATTTGAAAAAATCAAATCAATTGCGCGTCGAATCGGCTTGCAATCTCACATAGCGCGCGAGAATGTCTTGTCCCACCCAGCCGATGATCGTGTCGTTTTCGACCACCGGCAGTTCGTCCGCGTCGAGACTGGTCAAGCGCGCGAGCGCGGCCGCCGCGCTCTGCTCTGGCGTGAGGACGGTCAGTTGCGCGCGCGGGGTCATCGCGTCGCGCACGCGCTGCGCGCGCCATTCGCTCTGCCGCACGCGCTTGACGTTTGCATACGCAATGATGCCCAGCGCGGTGATGCCATCCGAGACGACGAACGTTTGCTCGCGGTGCGGCAACACGTACGCGCTGACGAATTCATCGAGCGAAATATCGGGTGGGATGGTGTGAACATCGCGCACCATCAACGCGCGCACCGAGACGCCGCGCAACGTTTCCAAAATCACCATCTGCCGATACCCATCGCTTGCCGCGTTCCACAGGAACATTCCAATCAAGGCGTACCAAATGCCCGCGCTGTTCGATGCGATGAAGAAAACGAATCCGCCCACCGCAAGCAAAAGCAGCGCGATGAGTTGGCCTCCGCGTGTTGCCCAGCGCGTCGCGCGACGCAGATCGCGCGTGATGCCCCACAACAACGCGCGCGCGATGCGTCCGCCGTCCAGCGGAAAGCCCGGCGCCAAGTTGAACAACGCCAGCGAACCGTTGGCTTGCGTGAGGATGCTCGTCAACAGAATCGGCGCGGTGAGCCACGTGCCGACGAGGTGGGTCGAAGCGAGAATCGTCAGCCAAATCCACGCCGCGCCGAACACAGCGGCAAGCGCGATGCTCATCAACGGTCCCATCACCGCAATCAAGAATTCGGACGACGGGCGGTCGGGTTCTTCGGAGATTTGCGCGACCCCGCCGAAGATGAAGAGTGTGACGCGCTTGACGCCGATGCCGCGCTGGAGCGCCATCCACGCGTGGGCGAACTCGTGCGCCAACACCGAGGCGAACAACAGCAAACTCGTCGCGATGCCGAGCGTGATCGAAACCACATCGGCGCGCGGCGCAAACGCGCGCGGGTGCAGCTCGCGCGGAAATTCGATAAACCCCAGCGTGTAGATCAGCAACGCGACGATGATGAACCAACTCGCGTCGAGATACAGGTCAATGCCCATCACGCGACCAACGCGCCACGAACTTTTCAACTTTCAACCTCACCTTTGAACTCGTCCACCACCTCACTTGTCACGATACTCATCTTGGACTAAAATGCCTTCTGTGACCAGCGCACCTGTTTCCGCGCGGTGCAAGCGAAGCAAAGTTGCCAGCGCGAAGATTCCCAGTCCGGCGGTGATGAACAAAATCCCGTCAATGGCAGCCCAGTCCGCAAAAGGTCCGCCGAGGAGCGTGCCAAAGAATTGCCCCGCACCGAAAATAATCGTGTACATTCCCATAATCGCGCCGCGATCGTCCGCGCGCACTTCGGTCACATCGGCAAGATAGGTGAGCGCGGCGGGCATCATCCCACTGAGAATGAACAACGCGGCAAGCGCGGAGGTGATGAAGAATGGAATGAGCGGATCGTCGAAACTGGGGCGATGATTGATGGCGAACAGAATCGCGCACAGCGCCAACAGTCCGCCCGTGCCGAGGAGCATCACGGTCGTGCGGCGGATTCTGCCCAAGACCCAACTCCACGCGAGAATCCCCACGACGAACAACACCGCGAGTGCCAGCGCGGCAAGCGAGAGCATCGTTCCGGCGTGTCCGCTGTCGCCGAGCAGCCCGAACAAGAGTTGATGGGGAAAGCGACCGCGCGGCGCGACGAGTTGCCCAACGATTTGATTGAGCCAGATGCCCAGGACGATATTGATGGTCAGCCACGCTGGCACAAAACGCAAAACGGCGGGTGCCAAAAGCGCGTCGCGATAATAATTCAGCGCACGACGCCACGCCTGCGTCCCTTCGCCCAGCGCGCTCCTTTCGCGTTCTTTCGCATCCTTTCGCGCGCTTTTGCGTTCTTTCGCATCCTTTCGCGCCCTTTCGCGTTCTTTCGCGTCCTTTCGCGCGCTTTCGCGTTCTTTCGCGTCCTTTCGCGCCCTTTCGCGTTCTTTCGCGTCCTTTCGCGCCCTTTCGCGAATCCCGAAAAAGAAGATGGCAAAACTGACCAGATAGATGACGTGGTTGAGTGTGAACGCGTGCGCGTGGAACAGATCCCACAATCCGCCGCCGAGCAAGATGCCCAGGGCGGTGCCGCCGATGGTCGCAAGTTGGAACAAGCCCATCACGCGTCCGCGCAGCGCTTCATCGTGCGAGGTTTCGGCGGAGAGTAGCCCCAGTGTTGCCGGGAACGCGCTCGCGGTCGAAAGTCCGGCGAGGAGGCGCGTCAGCACCAGCGCGCCAAAGTGCGTTGTCAACGCGGCGATTTGCACCGCGATTCCGCCGCTCAGCGCGCTGAACCAGATAAAAAATTTGCGCCCGTACCGATCGCTCCACGCGCCTAGCACGGGCGAGCCAATCAATTCGGGAAGGAAAAATACCGCGAGCGCGATCCCGCGCATTGTTGCCGAGAGTGGATAGACGCTACGGTCAATGTAGCCCAAATAGAGTTGAATCATACTGCCCATCACCGCGGACGCCACGCGCAAGACGAACGTGCCGACGAGTGATGCGGCAAGTGAACGCAGATCAGAGTGTACCACAGTGCAGAAATTCGATTATTTTTAGCGATGGAGGAACTGTAAAATAAAATCCAACGAAAGCGCGCCGGCAAAAGCAATCACAATAAACTTGATGGCTTTGCCGAGCGCGCACGCAATCAGAAAACGCCAGAGCGGAAATTTCAACGCACCCGCTGTAATGCCTGCCACATCGAACACGGGATTGGGAATGACAGAAAGGACAAAGATCGTCAGTGTGCCATTCCGTTGCATCCACTTTTCCAATTTGTTATACAACGCGCGGTCTTCGATGATGGCGCGACCGCCGTAACCGGCAAGATAACCGGTCAGTTCGCCAAGCGCCGAACCGATTCCACCAGCGATGCCAACGAGAATTGGGTTGAGAAAGCCGCCCGTGACGAAAATGCCGGCGAGACCCGGAAACGGCACGATGACGGTTGCATCGGACAAGAGAGTCAGCACAAAAACGCCAAGGTATCCATACGGCTTGAGACATTCCCAATCGAGATGTTGCCAATCAATGGGGAGGAGCGTCAAGCCCGCCGTAATTCCTACGGCGGCAAGCAACGCCAGAATTTGTAGCACGCGCTGACGCCGTTTGGAGGAGGAAACTTGTTCCAAAGAATGTTGTTCTTGCATTTGACTAACCTGTGTTTGATTATAGCACAAGGTGGCTAGATACTGCAAAGTCGAATGATGAATGAACGAGTGAGCAGAGGAGTAGAATGTCATACAGGTTACACAAGATGAAACTCGCGTGGATGTGGGGAATCGTCGCACTCGTTGGTTGCGCGCCCGCCGCGTTGCCAACACCGCCCGCCACATCCGCGCCGCAAATCGTTCACGTTGTCGCTACGCCCATCGCGCTGCCCAGCGCGACGCCCAGCGCGACGCTCCAACCCACCGCGACGCACGTCCCCACGCCGTTCGTCACTGCGCCGGCGCCGGGCGGCGAAGCCAATGTGCCGATTCTGATGTACCACCACATCGCGGATTTGCCGATTGACGCGACGCCGTTACAACTCGAGTGGACGGTCACGCCGAAAAATTTCGACGCGCAGATGCAATGGCTCGCGCGCAACGGCTTTCGTACAATCTCAATGGCGCAACTCGTCGCGCATCTCAAACATCGCCAGCCATTACCTGCCAAGCCGATCATCATCTCGTTCGATGATGGATGGCAGGAGCAATACTCGACCGCGTTTCCGATTCTGACCAAGTACGGTTTGAGCGGCACGTTCTTCGTCTACACGCGCCCGCTCGATCACACCGAGTTTATGACGTGGACGCAGGTGCAAGAACTGGTTGCGGCAGGAATGGATATTCAATCGCACTCGATCACGCACCCGCATTTGCGAACGCTCGCGCCGGACGTGGCGTACAAAGAAATTGCCGAATCGAAAGCGACGCTGGAGAAACGTTTGGGCAAACCGGTCGTCGCGTTCTGCTATCCGTTCGGCGAGTACAACAACGCGATTATCGAGATGGTCAAGCGCGCGGGATACGACAGCGCGGTGACGTTGGCGAGTGGTTATCGTCAGCGCGCGGACGAGTCGTACACGCTGCGACGCATCCGCGTCTCGTATCGCGATTCGTTGGAGGATTTTATTGGGCGATTGCCGGGGAATCAGTGAGACAGTGAGGCAGTGGGACAGTGGGACGGTAGGACAGTAGGACAGTGGGACGGTAGGACAGTGGGGCAGTGAGATGGTGATGGCTAACGAATCCTTTACGTTTTTCTCATTTGAATTTAATGCGTTGGTGCGATAATCGCAGGTGAAAGGAAACAGAATTTTGCCGATTGAAATTGGCGCTGGCGAGCGTTTCCGCTGAGCGTCCGCCTGCGCGGGCTAGTCACATAGTCGCATAGTCACCTAGTCGAATAGTCACTCGACTATCCGACTACTCGACTCTTTGACTATCCGACTACTCCAAGCCAACGGCTCGCGCGGAGCGATTTCAATCG
>Ga0209018_1002747_pt1 | contig 11925 bp, 8 predicted proteins | sample YNPBryBLVA2012_FD_185814 | JGI IMG/M metagenome (GOLD analysis project Ga0209018, IMG submission 185814) | Anoxygenic and chlorotrophic microbial mat microbial communities from Yellowstone National Park, USA - YNP Bryant BLVA 2012 (SPAdes)... ...
GTGCTGCTCGCTTTCGCGGCCGCGGAGCTTTGCAACGACGCGATCGGCCTGGTGTCGCTGGAGGCAATGGGCGACATCGCGGCGTGGCGGACCGCGCTGACACTCACGACACTCAAGCCTGCTGAGACAACTCAAAAGCAGGATTCCGTGTATCGAACTCACGGCCCGCGGCGGCCGCGACGATCGCCGCCGGTCCCTGAATGGGCGACTAGTCCTGCGAAGGATACCCGGGCAAACGGGAAGCAGCGCCGTCCTCTGACACCCAACCGTGAGATGAACAATGTCCGGAAACTATGGCCCCTACGCCAAGATCATAGTCATACCGGGAGGTTGTTATGGCCTGTGGCAGCGCACTACTGACGTATATCGTTGGCACTGTGTGTGTATTCGCTCTCTCAAGCATGAGTCATGACGAACCACCCCCCGCGCGCGGTCCGGCCCCGTGGGCCGTACCGGGCCCCATGACGCCCGAGCGCAGACTGCTGCTCGACGGAGCGACCGAGTACGCCCACAATGTGTTGGACAAGGCCCTTCAGGAGCGTACGCCCCAATCCGCGCGGCGGCTTATCGAAGCCCTCTGGCGAGATTGGGGTGATCCGGCCGTTAACTACGATTACCAGGATGTCCTGATCAGCGCGATCGCGGACCTCGACGTTCCTGCCCCGCAGGATGCACCGGAAGCCGCTGCGTTCCGGCGAGCTCTCCGGGACGGCCTGGCCGAGTTTTATTACTCCGGTGGCATGAACAGCCCCGAGCTTCCACTCGTCGCGCAGAATTTCGCGCAGGCTCTGATGCAAGTCAGCGAACCGAACGACATGGAACTGGTAGCGATCATTGCGAACGCCGCGCTGACGCTCGCCGAGAGCCGGCACGCGTTCGACGTCGACCCGAACCAACTGCTTGCCCTTGGGGAGCGGCTTGGCCTGACCCCGGAGACATACGCGCGTCTCTTGGAGGCCGACCAGGACGCATTTCGCAACCGATTGAGAGCGCTCCTCGAGAGGACCGGGCAATCCGACCTCTACGCACCGATCGAGCACGCATTGACGTCGGAAACCGACGCAATCCTTGCCGCCGCACGCGATGCCGTGGCCCGGCTCGAGTGGCGCAACGCAGCACCCGAATTGGCCGAAAGGGCGTCGGGCGGCGTCTCCTCGCAGCCAGCTTCCGCACGAGCTGCCAGACAACGGTTTCGGGACTGGTTCGAGGACCTGCGTCGGGTAACGCACAATGCCGATCCGACGCGTGCCGAGCTTGAACGCTTGGCCAAAGCCGTCCAGGAGGGCTTTGGAGATCCGGAAATCGACGTCCAGGCCGGACGTGCCCTGTTGATCGCCTACCGGCGGATTCTCGAATCCCGGTCGCCGCGTGCGAAAGTCGAAATCGTTCGCGCGATCGACGAGGACCTCGTGAGGATCGGGCGCTCCGAAATCCCGGATGACAAGATGCGGCGTTTGTGGGCGCAGGCCGCGTATGCCCTGGGGCAACGTGCGTCGCCGCGGGTACTTGAGACCCTTGAAGGACGTATCACGCGTGAGACGGACGGCAAGACCCGCAGCCTGCTCGAAGCGGCTAAGGCGCGAATTCAACGCGCCTCCGGTGGGGCGCCCGAGCCTTGATTATTCCGTCGACCGTCGGCCCGGACGTACGAGCCTCAGTCCGCGAGCGGCACGGTCGGAACGCGAGAATATGGTTGCACCGACGCGCGACCGAAAGGCGCTTGCAAGGTTTTTGACCGACGTCACGGTCGGAACGCAGGGATACGGCCGCGCCGACCGCCCCACGACGGTGCACGTAGCGCCCGTACCTGGATGCCTGCCCCAAACGATCCACTTGCCGGCCACCAAGTCCAACCGAGCGAAGGTCCCAGTGATCGATTACGGGCGAACGGAAACAAGCAGTGACAGGCAGGCCTGTCTCCGCGGACAACGGCATGGCGGCCATTCCGCCAAGTCCTGGGCTGGCAAACTGATGCCGGGTGGGCCAAATTGTCCCACCTGCGCGAAAATGTCCCAGTTCCTGGGTGGCCGCCAAATCCGCGGTACGAAGGTAGCCGCTGTGGCAGCGACCCGCGCGGGCCCACAGCGAGCAGCCCGGGCCCCACTGGGGCCCACGTATGGAGGATCGTGCGATGAGCCAATGGAACCACACATTGTCAGCGGAGCCGCCATTTCGCAGGGAGAAGCGTTTCGCGCGGCAGCCTATCGCGCGCCACTCAGCACCGTCATCGGTGAGTGGGTGCTTGGCGAAAACTGTTATCGCAGCGGCTGTGTTTCTGGCGGGTCTCTCGGCTGCGTGGGCGCAAGCCAGGGATGGCGCGGCGAGAACGGCGCCGCACTTCGCCCGCCACCACTCAGACGTGACGGCACGCATGCGACTGGTAGACGGACAGTGGCAACTCTCTCTCACGGGAACAGCACAGGGTGCGCCCATCGCCTACGTCGGCACCATCGTGAATGCCGTCTGGCAGCCACCGCTGCCGGAGGCATCCGGGGACCTGGCGCATTTCGTCCCTGTTCTGGAGACGGCGCAGTGGAAAGAGCTGCTCTCTGCATTGGCGGGGCCAGATGCTCAGCAGGGAGGAGCAGTCATCCGCCTGCCCGCGGATCGCGCGGACAGGCTCCCGTCCGTGACCCTTACACTGCGCACGTCGCCGTTGACGTTTCAATCACCGGTGCTTGGGACAAAAGACGAACCTGAAATGCTGGCCTTTCTGGCCCAGAGCGGATGGAGCGCCGACGAGATCCGATGCTTTGTCGAAACCGGAGACCTGCCAGAGGGCCGTACGTTAGGAGAGGACGATGACTGCGGGCCCGTGATCGAGCAGACCATTTGCGTCGAGGGAACGGTTTCAATCCCTCCGTTTGTAAATACGACCATCAAGGTCTGCACGACCGTGCGCGCGCCCGCCTGCGAGTTCGCGGCCGCGCGGGAAGCGGCCCTGCGCGCGGCGCGGCAGACGCTGGCCGAAATGATCGAAGACTTGAAGAAACGGGCTCAGGAGCTGGCACAGTTTGCCCGCGACCTTACCAATCGGTTCCTCGGATTAGTCGGGCGCTGGCTGTACGCCCGATGATGCCGTAACCAGCCCCAGGCGGTGGCGACGGGCAGTTTGCAGTCCCAGCAGAAGCGGAGCACTCCGCCCGCTGTGGCGGGGTGCTCCGGTTCACATTTACACGAAACACTGCAAAGTGTCAGCCAGCGGCTGCGGTCACCCTCTGAGGATGTTACATCGAATCACGAGCGGCATGCCGTCCAACTTCGGGCCGGCGACATCGCGGCCCCACGGTCGGTGCTGCGATGCCCGCCCCGCCTTGTCGGCCGTCAGCGTCAGCGTCGGCGCCGCACTAGCGCCGCCGTCACCGCCGCCAGCGCGAGCGTGCCGGGCTCGGGTACTACCTCGGGGCGCGGGTGGTGTGGCACGAGGAGCCAATCGGGGGGCGCGCCCAGCGGGTCGGACGGCGCCGCGGCAAACGGATCCAGCCCATTAAGCGCCGACCGCCAATCAGGGAAGCGACCGAGATAAAAGGTATTCCCCGCGAAGCCGCCAGCAATGACGCCATCGACATGGGCGTGCCCGGGCACGCGAAGCGGCACGAGGTCGTCGATAAGCCAGTGAGCCTTTGCCGCGTCCGGCGCCAGCGCGAGCATTACTAAGCCGGTGAAACATAAAACGGTCAGCCGCACTTGGAACGTGAGCATGCTCATAGCTTGTCCTCGCACTATCGGCCCGCTAGCACTGCGTGGCTGATCAAGCGCCAGCCAGACTCCCAGAGGCGCGGGAAGCGCCCGATCGTGCCGGCCAGCAGGCGAAGATCCTCCGAGTCAAGCACAGTCGGAAACTCCACCCCAATCTTCTCGGTTATCCGTGAGCGCCGACTGTACTCAATCGACACGGCCCGCTCTATCAGCTCCCAGTTGCCTAAGCGACGACCGATATCCAACAACCTCTCGCTGAAGACAGCCAAGAAGCGCTGCTGCCGGGCGTCCGAGAGGTGCCGCTGCGCAATGTTTGCGCCGAAGTCGCACCACCACCCATAGCTCTCAAGCCATTCCCCAGCGGGCCACGGAGTCGGCGCGTCGCTGCTCGGTATCGCCGCGAGGATCAGCTCAACTGTGTCTTCAGCCCCGCGACGGCCCGCCTCGACGTCCAGCTCCAGCAGGGCCCCGTGGCATGTATTGGCGATCGCGGCGAGATGCTCAGCGCCGTACTGCTGGGCCAGTTCTTCGTACAGCCGCTTAGCCGCGGACAGGTCTTCGCAGGCCTCTGCCAGCAACGCAGGGGCGTCGTCTGGCCGTCCTGCAAGGATGCGGCGTAAGGCATTACCGCGAACGTACAGCGCGAACGCCTGTGCCACACGATCCGTCCGTGTTGTCGGCGGATGCTTGGCAAAATAATCAACTACCGAGTGAGCCACCCCCCGAGCCGACGTAAGATCCCAGAGGCTGTAATAGGCATGAGCCAGATTGAGTTCGAGGGCGATTCTTTCCGACCTCGACACCCCCCCAATGTCGAGACCCCGTCGAAACGCAGCCATCGCTCGACTAAATCGTCCTTGGGAGCCCCATCCAGCGCCCTCCAACCGGCACGCACGCGCGCGCTGCGCGGGTGTCTTGGCGACCTGAAACATGCACCGCGACAGCGAAACCATTGTCGGAAAATCGCCTCGGTGGTGCGCCGCCACCGCCTGCTCATCGAGGGTCGCGTAATCAGCTCCCTCGGGGACCCGCTCAACATCTTCGGTGCCGCGCCAGATGAAGTCGACCACCGCCTCCAACGGCCACTCGAGCGCGTCGGACAGCGCGACCAAGAGGTCCAGCTTCGGGTTATCGGTATCGGGATAAAGATGCCGGCGGTCGCGGGCAAAGTATCCCGCCAGCCCCGCCTTACTTGCACGTTTGGCCGCCAGCGCCAGGTCAATGAGCCGGTGAAGCCGCTCTCGGCGTCGTGTTCGATCGTCCATATGCTTCCCCTTCGCGACGCCGAGCCGGCAGAGGGGCTGGAGACCGGCTCATGCGCCGAAGCACATCTAATCCACACCTGCACTTATAACGCCTTTGGCGAGCACAGTCAAGGGCTCTTTTATGGGGCTGGTGCAGATTGTGGCTGGCACGCGGCACCTGTCACACGGCACGCCCGGTTTCCGCCACTTAGGGGTTGACGGCCCGCCGGGCGGGGGTAAACTTCAAGGTTCTGCGTCGCGCCGCGGGGCGCTTTCTCCGGTTCTACACCAGGATGACCAGAAACGCTCGCACCGCCTCCACGTCTTTGAGTGCCGGGAGCAACACGGCGACACGAGCCGCTTGTTTGCCTGGCTGACCAACTTCACCCTCCGCGCCGAGAATGTGGCCGCCTTGGCCAACCGCGGCGGCGCTTCCGCTGGAAGCTCGAAAACGAAGGCTTCAACCTCCAGAAGAACGGCGGGTTCGCTCTGGAGCGCGCCTACAGCCCCCGACCCGGGCCGATTAAGAACTGGTACCTCCTGCTGCAAATCGCCCACTTCATCCTGCCACTACCGGAACGCGGCAAGCTGCGTGGCCAAGCCGCCGCACGCCTGTTTGGCAGCCCGCGTGACTCGGCCCGCCGCCTGGCCGAGAGCCTGCGCCAGCAACTCATCCCGGGGGAGTCGCTCGACCCCGCCCGCTGCGCCGCCGTGTAGATCCGGCTTGACAACTCCTGACCCGCCCGCTGTCGGCCGATCCCGAGAGAACCCGCCCGTTCACCCCCAGGCATCGCTGAGCCTGTCGGCTCAGACCCGGCCGCCCTGCACCGCTCGCCTGACCACCGCCACCCAACCGCAACCGCTCCGGAAGCCGGCCGCGTGGTTCGTCATCGCCGCGTTCGGTTATGTAAGCTTGCACGCACGTGTTGCGTGGATATAACTCGGCTGAATTCGGCTTACCATTCCGCGAGGTTACGCTCATGGACGACTTGGCTACACACACCGCGTTCCACGCGGCGCGTTGTTGTCCTTTTATTCAACCACACGACGGTGTCGACCACCTCACCCGGCGCGAGTTCCTCGGGTGCAGTGCGGGCGTGTTGGTGGCCGGCGCGACGCTGGTCCATCTGTCGTGGCCGGCGCTGGCCGGCAACGCAGAGGACGAGCCCCTGCCCCCACGCCGGCGAGCGCTCCGCGTGAAGCCGGTGCTGGTGTACGAAACACCCGAGCGGCGCGAACGAACGAGTTGGCGCGCCTGGGGCGCTGTTCAGACGCAAGACGCTGCGCGCGAGGAAGTGGCTCGAATTCAGACCGAACTGAAGACCCTCGGCGAGCGGGCGGACTTTCCAGTCGAGTTCCGGCCTGTGGCGGCCGTTCGCAGCGCCGGTGAGCTGGCCCGGCTGGCTGACCTGGTCGACGCGGATACGGTCATCGTCTACGCCGCCGGCGGCTGGATGGATACCTTCGAAGCGTTGGGCAAGCTCCGAAAACCGATGATCTTCTTCTGTCGACACAAGTCCGGCCCGGTGTATCTCTGGTACGAAATCATCAGCCCACGCTACCTGCGGCAGCACACGGACAGCCTGGCCCGGAGCGGCATTGACGAGGACGACGTCGTGATCGACAGCCAGGACGAGCTGCTCTGGCGGCTGCGGGCGTTGTGCGGACTGATCAACACGGTGGGCACGCGGATCCTGGCCGTCGGTGGCGCGGGGGCGTGGGGGCAGGCGGCGGACGTCGTGCCGAAACTCGTGCAAGAAAAGTGGAAGTTCGAGATTCGGACCGTGTCCTACGACGCCCTGGGCGAGCTGATCCAGCAGGCGCGGGCCGACGCCAGGGCCGTCGAACGCGCCCGGCAGCGCGGCGAGGAGTATCTGAAAACGCCGGGCAATACGCTGGAAACGCAGCGACCGTTCGTCCACAACGCCTTCCTGCTGGACGACATCTTCCGTCGGTTGATGCAGGAAGCCGACTGCCGCGCGCTTACCATCAACAACTGCATGTCCACCATCATGCCGCTGGCAGAAACCACCGCCTGCCTGACGCTCAGCACGCTCAACGACGCCGGGTACCTGGCCTTTTGCGAGTCCGACTTTGTCGCGATCCCGGCGGGCGTCTTGCTGGCGAACATCGCCGGCCGGCCCGTGTTCATGAACGACCCCACCTACCCGCACGAGGGACTGATCACCTTAGCGCACTGCACCGCCCCGCGGCGGATGGACGGGCAGAAGCTCGAGCCGGCCCGCATTCTTACGCATTTCGAGTCCGACTACGGGGCGGCACCGAAAGTCGAGATGACTAAGGGCCAGACCGTGACCAACATCGTGCCCGACTTCAAGCTGGAGCGCTGGGTCGGGCTGCGCGGCGAAATCGTCGACACGCCTTTCCTCGACATCTGCCGCTCGCAGATCGACGTGCGATTCACGTGCGACAGCCTGAAGCTGGCCCAGCGGATGCCCGGTTTCCACTGGATCACTGCATACGGAGACTATCTGCGCGAGGTCGGTTACGCGCTGAAACGGATTCCCATCGCTTGGGAGTTGTTGACGTAACACGCGTCCCGCGGGGCGCCGGGGTACAAGCCCGCGCCCGCGGCGTTCCGCGCGGCCAGCTGTAGCGCGATCCACACGCCGCCGCCACAGGAGTTTCGCTTTTCCCGGCGTCCAGGCTGCTTCCGCCGACCCCGCCGTGAACGCGTCGCTGTCCACAGCCACGGCGGCGCCCATGGTGCCACGGGACTCACCTGCCGCCATCTGGGCCGTTTGCGCCAGGAGCCCACCGGGCGAGATCTGCCAACAGAGCCGCTTCGACAATCACCCCGCGGCCGTGCCGCGGCGTCTCCCTGAGCTTGCCGAGGCTCGCTCAGGTGCGTCATCGACGCACAAACCACCGCCTTGCGTCGTGGGCATCCAGCGGGTGGCCCGTGGGATCGGCTACTCACGGAAGCAGCGCACACCCCCAACCCGGGCTGCCGCTGCTCGGCTGCGGACCCGGCCGCAGGCCCGCCTGCCAGAGTTCCATGTCGGTCGTGTCGAGCCAGCCGTCATGGTTCAGGTCCAGCGGAACCAGCTCTCCATACCCCAGCGCGTCCAGCTCCCGGACCAGGACCCGCTCGCGTGGCCCGCTCCCGTCCAAAGCAGCACCGCCGCAGCAACCCGTCTCGTCCCACGCGAAGAAATTGATCTGAACAAACGAGAAGTCGAACTCGTCCACCAGCCCGTCGCCGCTGAAGTCCGGGTGCGGCGACGGCGTCGCGCAGGTCGTGTCAGCGCCGGGCCACGCACCGTAATTCGCCGCCCATAGGCCGAAGTCGAGAATGTCGATGTATTGGTCGCCGTTCGCATTACCGCCGGTCAAGGCGTCGTCGTCGCCGCCGGTCGCAGTCCGATCGGTGAAGTCTGCCACGTACTCGTCGCCGACGATGCCGAAGTCATCGCTGTCCACCTTGCGCAGCGTGTGCAAGCGGTCTCTGGCCGTAATGCACTCGTAGTCACCGGGCGGGATGGCCAGTGTCGTCGTCCCCACACGATTGGTGAATGTGATTTCGGCCTCGACCTCGGTCACCGTCGGCGGCTGGCTGTCGCAATCCCACAACTCGAACGTGACGCAGCGTGTGAACGGACCGCCGGCAACCCCGCCCTTCAGCTCGACCGTGGCCGTCAGCCGCCCGATCTCCAGCACCCGCACCACCTGCCTGCACTGGCTGCGGTTGCCGCACTCGTCCTCCGCGGTCCACGTGATCGTGATCGGCGAATCGCCCACGCAGAACGGGGCCCCGATCGGCTGGCCATCGCTGCGCTCAGCGCTCGCCACCGGCTCGCTCCCGCAGATGTACTCTTGCGCGCTGGCCACGCCCGGATCGTCATAGTGATTGCACTCGCTGCCCGCGTCGGTCGCCAGCGTGATGTCCGGCGGGCAGATGATCACCGGCGGCGTAAAGTCCACGACCGTAAGCGGCAAGTCCGCCAGCGTAAGCGTGCCGTGCAGCGCGTCGTAGTAAACGCCGTCCGCGTCGATCAGCCGGGTGGGCGGCTCATGCTCCCGGAAGCCAATCAAATCATCCGCCGTGCAGTCCTGCACCAGCGCATGGAACCTCAGCGTCGCCAGCACGCCTTCGGTGATGCCGTGCTGCGGATCCGCTGGCGCGCTGCCAACCGCATAGTCGATCGTGCCGTTCTGCGGATCGACGACCTCATACAACTCGTACGCGATCGCATTCAGCCCATCGCCCGGGCTGGCGTCCACGAACTCGATCTTCGTGGCGTTGTAGCGCAAGAGGAACTGCCCCCCGACCATTTCCGGGCAATTCCCCGCCCACCCCGTGAGCCGGACCTGCACAACCACCTGCTCCCCCTGCGCCACGCACCCATCGATCAGTCCCAGCTCCACATGGGCCGCCACGCACTCCCCCCCTGCTCCCCCCGCGCCACCCGGCCCGCTCCCGCGCCTCAGCCCCGAAACCACCACCGGCAACCGCGACCAACCCGCCGCCGTCAACGCCACCACCGTCCCCAACGCCACAATGACGGCACACCCGTATGGCGTGCAACCTGCTGACCGCCACATAGCCGCTTCCCGCCTCCGGCCGACCGTGGCCTGTTCGCGCAACCTCGGCGCGACGCGATTTCGATTCCGCCCTTCGGCAGCACTCGCCCCAGGCTGGCTTGTGCGGCCCACGCCTACCCGGCGGCCGAACCAACCGGCCGCGCGCGCCGCCACGACAACCCCAGCACGCCCGCCAACAGCAGCGCCCCGCCGGGCTCCGGCACGATCCTCACGCTGGTTCCGCTCAGCGTCCCGGTCACGTCCAGCCCCGGCACCACGCCGTCGACAACCGCCGTGTTGATCGCCGGATTGCCGCCCGACACCAGTATCTCCACCGGCGTCCCGCCCGTCGCCGCCAGCGCCGCGAACTCCAGCGTCGTCACCAGCACGCCTTCGCCCGTCGTCTGCACCGGCTGCCCGAACGGCGCCAAGGCCCGGTACAGCCCATCGCCGTCCTGCGGCGGGACGGTCTCGTTCAGGCTCCACGGGTCGTTGGCCGGGAAGCTGGAACTTAGCAGGTTTACGGCGCCCTGCTGGTCCAGCCCCAGCAGCTCCAGGTACGTCGGGTCCCAGGCGAAGACCATCCGGATGGCGGAAAAATACTGATACTGCTCGGGGTTGTCCGAGACCGCGTACAGCTCCACCCGCACCGTTTCCCCCACCTCCCAGGGATTCTCCGTGCGGAGTTCAAGGTTGATATCCCCGACGGCGGATGCCGCCGCCACGTACGCCAACAGCACTGCCCCCCAAACCGCTTGCAATTTCCGCATCTCCCTCACTCCTTTCTTGCCTCGCTCCTCTCTCCAGAAATGCTGCCCGCCGGTATGCTCCCCCACCGGCCGAGCACGGGGCGGGGCCAAAGTCCCCAGCCCCGTGCTCACGCCTGGGGGCCGCGCGGTCCGCTACCAAGCGGCCCGCACGCGACCGGCGGTGGGACCGGCTGGCCGGATGAGATCCAGCCGGTCCCACACACCTTGCCTGCCTACGGTAGCCGCGACAGCCCCGAAAGCGCCGTGCCCAGCTGCACGGGCGTCGGCGTCAGCACCGGCTTGGGCCGCTGACCCTCCAGCCACAGCTGCACGTCGGTCGTGTCGAGCCAGCCGTCATGGTTCAGGTCCACCGTGGCCAACTCGCCATAACCCAGCGCGTACAGCTCCCGGATCGAGACGCGCTCCTGCGGCCCATGCCCGACGAATGCGCTCCCGCCGCAGCAGCCCTCCTCATCCCACTGGAAGAAGTTGAGCTGCACGAACGCGAAGTCGAACTCGTCTACCAACCCGTCGCCGCTGAAGTCCGCGTGCGGCGAAGGTGTGGAGCAGGTGGTGTTCGCGCCGAGATTCTGCCCGTACTGCGTCGCCCACAGACCGAAGTCAATGATGTCGATGTACTGGTCGCCGTTGGCGTTGCCGCCCACCAGCGCATCGTTGCCATTAGCCGCGGTGAAGATCGCGGTGTACTCATAGTCACCGGTCTTGGCGAACTGGCTGTCGGTCTTCCACAGCGTGTGCAGCGGGTCGCGGGCCTCGATGCAGTTCCAGGTCACCGCCGGCGTGGCCGGGATGATCAGGTCGCCGCTGGCCATCCCGTCGACGAAGTGCATCACGCCCGAGATCTCCACCGACGAACCCACGCAGTCGTACAGCCTGAACTTGATGCAGCGGTCGAACTCCCCGGTGAAGTTGCCAGCCAGCTGCACAGTCGCGTGCAGCGTGATCTGCTGCACCGTGATCGTCTGGACGCACTGGCTGGTGTTCCCGCAGTCGTCCGTCGCCGTCCACGTGATCGTGATCGGCGAGTCCTGGACGCAGAACGGGTCGTTGAGCGCCTTGCCGTCGCTGCGCACGGCGGTCACCGTCGGGCTGGCGTCGCAGGCGTCGTACACCGTCGCGTTGCCCGGGTTGGTGTCATTGCAGCCGTCGGCGCCGGCCATCAGCGCCTTGTTGGGCGGGCAGTTGATCACCGGCGGAATGGTGTCCAGCGTGATGATCGGCAGGTCCGTCAGCGGCAGGTTGGCGCCGTCGTAAACCTGGCCGTCCACGTTCGTCAGGCGCGTGGGCGGCGTGGCATTACGGAAGCTCAGCAGCGCATCGGCCGAGCAGTCCTGGACCAGCACGTTGAACGTCAGCGTCGCCATCGCTCCGCTGGTGATCCCGCTGGCGGGGTCGGAAGAGCCGACGGCGTAGTCGATCGTGCCGAGCGTCTCGCTGACCGACTCGTAGATCTCGGTATTGATCGCGTTGCTGCCATCACCGGGCGTAGCGCTCACGAAGTCCAGCATCGTCGGGTTGTACTGGAGCATGAACTGTCCGCCGTTGATCGCCGGGCAAGACGGCGCCGGCCCGCTCAGATTGATGTGTACGACGAGCTGCTCGCTACCGCTGATGCAGGCGTCGACCGGCTCCAGCGCCAGCGTGGGCCCGCACAAGTTGAAGACATA
>Ga0209018_1002748_pt1 | contig 11923 bp, 7 predicted proteins | sample YNPBryBLVA2012_FD_185814 | JGI IMG/M metagenome (GOLD analysis project Ga0209018, IMG submission 185814) | Anoxygenic and chlorotrophic microbial mat microbial communities from Yellowstone National Park, USA - YNP Bryant BLVA 2012 (SPAdes)... ...
CAATGGCGCACGTGGGATCTTCCTGCGTGCTTTGGTAGATACGCCCTCGCTCAGACATGGGCGTGTATGTGTTGGTGCTTGTGGACAAGCGTGAGCATAAAAGTATCGGCACATCAGAGCACCTTGACGACCCGTTTGATGGACAGATCCTGGGGGTCGCTCTCGATGCGAAACCCAAGCGACTTGACCAAGGCCAACATGCGCGTGTTGGCCGTCAGCACCTCGCCCTCCATGAAGCGAAAGCCGCGCGCGCGGGCGTTCTGCATCAGCGAGCGCATCAGACGCGAGCCGATGCCTAGATTGCGATGCTGGTCCGAGACCACGATGGCAAATTCACAGCTCTCGCCGCCCGGACGCCCCATGTAGCGTGCCACCCCGACCTCGATCTCCACCCCATTCTCCTCCATCACCCCGATCAGGGCCATCTCGCGGTCGTAGTCGATCTGGGTGAAACGCACCAGCATCTCGGGCGTGAGCTCCTTGATCGCCTGAATGAAACGAAAATACTTGGTCTGCTCCGAGAGCCCGCGCACGAAGGCCTGTTCCATCTCGGCGTCCTCGGGCCGGATCGGACGGATCACCAGATCCCGCCCATCGGGGAGCTGCATGCGCTCGATCAGATGACTCGGGTAGGGGTGGATCGCCATGTGGCCATAGGTCGGCTGTTGTGGCGGGCGATAGTCGACCCGGATGGAGACGTCCACGGCGATCACCTCCTTGTCGTTACCGATCAGGGGATTGATGTCCATGGCGATGATCTCGGGGAGCTCGCACACCATCTCGGAGACGCGCTGGAGGATGCGCGCGAGCGCCACCCGGTTCATCGGTGGCATGTTCTGAAAAGCGCCCATCAGGCGCGCCACCCGGGTGTGGTCGATCATGGTCTCGATGATGAAGGCGTTGAGCGGGGGCAGACCCAGCGCCCGGTCGCCCAGCACCTCGACCTTGGTGCCGCCAGCGCCAAACAGGATCACAGGACCGAAGATCTTGTCACGGAAGACGCCGATCATCAGCTCGCGCGCCGCGCGCGTGGAGACCATGCGCTCGACCGTGATGCCATCGAAGCGCGCGTCCGGGCGCAGACGTTTGGCGCGTTCCAGGATCTCGGTGAAGGCGCGGCGAACGGATTGGGCATCATCGATATTGAGCTTGACGCCATCGACGTCCGACTTGTGCTCCAGATCGGGCGAACTGATCTTCATCACCACTGGGAAACCCAGGGATTCGGCGGCCATCAGCGCCTCGTTCGGGGTACGGGTCAAGATGGCCTGCATGGTCGGGATGCGAAAGGCCGATAGGACGGCCTTGGCCTCGATGGTGCCCAATATCTTGCGCCCCTCGGACATCACCCCCTCGATGATCAAACGCGCGCCCTCGACATCGGGGGGGTCTTCATGGGAGAGTGGAGCCGGCGACTGCATCAGGAGCTTCTGATTGCGCTGATGGGTGGCCAAGAATGAAAAGGCCTCGACCGCCGCCTCTGGGCTGTCGAACTGGGGTACGTCGTGCGCGGAGAGCAGTGCCTGGGCCTCCAGCACCCGCTTGCCACCCATCCAACAGGCCAGCACCGGCTTACGGCTGCCCTTGGTCACCTCGATGACCTGCTCGGCCGTGGCCACCGGATCGCCGAACACCAGCGGGGCCAGGATGCAGAGCACACCATCGACCTCGGGATCGGCCAGGCAGGCCTCGAGCGCGATCCGATAGCGCTCGGGGGTGGCATCGCCGATGATGTCGATCGGGTTGCCATGCGACCAGTAATCGGGCAGCACCTGTTCGAGTTTTTGGCGCGTGGACTCGGTGAGTCGCGCCAGGGTCAACCCCAGCTCCACCGCGCGATCGGCCGCCAGCACCCCGGGTCCACCGCCATTGGTGATGATGGCGATGCGATCGCCGGCCAGTCGGCGCCGGGTGCCGAATACCTGGGCCGCGGCGAAGAGCTGATCCAGATTGGCCACCTGGACCACGCCGGCGCGGTCGGTGACGGCACGAAAGACCTCGGCCGAGCCGACGAAGCCTCCGGTGTGCGACTTGATGGCGCGTGTTCCGGCCGGATGGCGCCCGGCCTTGACGATGACTACCGGCTTGAGCCGCGCCGCCGCGCGCAGCCCGCTCATAAAATGCCGCGCATTACGAATCCCCTCGACATAGAGCAGGATGCACTGAGTCTGGGTGTCAAGCGCCAGATAGTCGAGGATATCGCCGAAGTCCACATCCGCCGCCGCCCCGATCGAGACCACCGCCGAAAATCCCACACCGCGCGACTCTGACCAGTCGATCATGGCGGTGCAAATCGCACCCGACTGCGAGACCAGGGCCACATTGCCGCAGCGCGGCAGATCCTCGCCGACACTGGCGTTGAGCCCATCCTGCGGGCGCATCACGCCCAGACAATTCGGGCCCAGGACGCGGATCCCGTTGCGGCGCGCGGCCTCCACCATCTTCTCTTGCAAGGCGAGCCCACGCTCACCCCGCTCACCGAATCCGGCCGAGTGCACCACCGCGGCCTTGACGCCATAGTGACCGCACTGATCGAGGATCGCCGGCACGCACTCACCCGGCGTGGCGATCAGGGCCAGGTCGATCTGCTTGTCCAGTGCGTTTAGGTCGCTGTAACAGGGTTGGCCCGCCACTTCGGTATATTTTGGATTGATGGCATAACACTGCCCCCTGTACCCGCCGGCGAGCAGGTTGCGAAACACCCGTCCACCGATCGAGTCTGCGTTATCGCTGGCACCGAAGACGGCCACGGCCCCTGGTGTAAAGAGTTGATCGATATCCGTCAAACGCATGAGATCCGCGCTCCGAGCCGGGAAAAGGGTTAATCTCTGGACCAGCCGCCGCAAGACGGCGAAGAACCGAGTTGAAAACCAATCGAATAACAGAATCGCTCCGCCCCCGTGGCTCAAGTGTAGCGATCGCGTCCCGAGGACCAGACCATGAACCTCGCCTTCATCTCGCATCCGTCCTGTCGCGAACATCGGATGGGGGCGCATCATCCCGAATGCCCCGAGCGTCTCTATGCGATCCAGGATCGGCTGATCGCCTCCGGCATGGAGATGCTACTCACCCATTATGACGCACCCAAGGCCGGCCTTGAGCAGATCGCGCGCGCGCATGATCGCGCCTATATCCGGATGATCATGGATGTGGCCCCTCAGGCCGAGGATGTCCTGGTCTGGATCGACGGCGACACGGCCATGAACACCCATACGCTGGAAGCGGCCCTCCATGCGGCGGGCGCGGCGATTCTGGGCGTCGATCTGGTGATGAGTGAACGGCACCATGCCGCCTTTTGTGCCGTGCGTCCGCCGGGGCATCATGCCGGACGCGCCCGGGGCGCTGGGTTTTGCATCTTCAACAATGTCGCCATCGCCGCCCTGCACGCCCTGGAACATCACGGGTTGAAGCGGGTGGCGATCGTCGACTTCGATGTCCATCACGGCGACGGGACCGAGGAGATCGTGATCGGGGACGAGCGGATCCTGTTCTGCTCCAGTTTCCAGCATCCCTTCTATCCAGGCACGGGGGCAGACACTGACGCGCCCAATGTCATCAATCTACCCCTGCCCCGGTTGACCGACGGCGCGGCATTCAGGGCAGCAGTCGAACGGGCTTGGCTCCCGCGACTGGACGAATTTCAGCCGCAGTTGATCCTGATCTCGGCCGGCTTCGACGGACACATCGAGGACGAGATGGCGCAATTCAATCTGCACACGGCCGACTATGGCTGGATCACACGCGAGATCCAGAAGCTGGCGAAACACCATAGTCAGGAGCGGATCGTGTCCTGTCTGGAGGGTGGCTACATGCTCTCGGCGCTCGGGCGCTGTGTGAGTACCCATATCGATGCGTTGATCGGGCATGCCTGATGGCGCTTGACCCGGCGTGTGGTCAGGGCAGCCGTCCTTAAATCTTCTGCCGCCGAAACCCAAGGCGGACGACGGCGGGGCACGCCGGAAGTCACGCCTAGCAGAGGCGAGTCTGCCCTCAGGCACTCGGGGCAGGAAACGCAAGTGCGCACTTTAGGTGAACTTTAATTTGATAGAAGTCCAGCAATCGGAAGTCAAAGCTATGAGCCGGCTGCATATCGATCTCGATTCACTCTGCCAGATCATCGAGAAGGCACGCGAGTTTCAGGCCAAGGAGGCGGTCGTCCTGCCCGATACGCCGGGCAGTCCGACTGAGGATTGGGGATTGCAGATCCTCGCTGACCACAGCGGCGACCAGAGTCTCAACGAGATGCTCTATTGCATCCGTGAGATGAGCCAGCGCCAGCGCGCCGAGCTCGTGGCCCTGATGTGGCTTGGGCGCGGCGATTACAGCATCGAGGACTGGGAGACGGCGGTCGATGACGCGATCGGCGACTATTCACTCAATGCCGCGGCCTATCTGCTCGCCCACCCCATGGTCGCAGACGATCTCCAAGAAGGGCTGATCGCCCACGGTTATTCCTGCACGGATTGACCCGGTGCGCGACACGCCCTGCTGTTTCGGTCAGGCGCGGCGCGCAGGCAGGCAGCCGCAGGAACCCACCGAAGCGGCTTAAGGGGCACCTCCCTGTCACGCCTGAGCGCTGTTAAGAATCTCCGGACTTCAGGCTGAGGAGGATGTCAAGATCCGGGCTCAGACCAGCGACGAATCGCGCAACCCCAGGACATCCTGCATATCGAAGCAGCCGGACCCCTGGGCGAAGATCCAGCGTGCAGCGCGCACGGCGCCCCGGGCAAAGTTGAGGCGACTCGATGCCTGATGGGCGATCTCGACCCGCTCGCCCTCGCCGGCAAACCAGACCCTGTGCTCGCCTACGATGTCCCCGGCGCGGATGGTGGCAAAACCGATCGTCTGCCGCTCGCGCGCACCGATCTGGCCCTCACGCCCATAGACGGCGACCTCCTTGAGGTCCCGTCCGAGCGCCCTGGCGATCACCTCGCCCATGGCCAGCGCCGTCCCCGAAGGGGCATCAACCTTGTGCCTGTGATGGGCCTCGATGATCTCGACATCGACCTCGTCACCGAGCACGCGTGCGGCGAGGTCGAGCAGTCTGAGGCAGAGATTGACGCCGACGCTCATATTGGGTGCACAGACGATCCCGATCTCGGCGCCGGCCGCCGCGATCGCCGTGCGCTGGTCCGCAGCGAATCCGGTGGTCCCGATCACCATGCGCTTGCCGGCCGCTCGACAGACGGCGAGATGCTCCAGGGTCGCAGATGGTGTGGTGAAGTCGATCAAGACATCAAAGTCGTCGAGCACGCTCGCCAGTCGGTCTGTGACCGCAATCCCCAGACGCCCGACACCAGCCAGCTCGCCGGCATCCGTACCGATCAGCGAGCTTCCGGCACACTCGGTCGCCGCCCCGAGACTCAGCCCATCGGACTCGACGACCGCCTGCACCAGGGTCCGCCCCATCCGCCCGCCGGCCCCGGCGATGGCGATTCTGATCTCACTCATACATGACCTCGTCTCAATGTCTCAACCCGTCGCAGTCCGAATCCACTCGACCCGCTTGATCATGACGCCATAGTAAACCACTGGGATCACGACCAGGGTCAACAGGGTCGAGACGAAGAGGCCAAACAACAAGGACACGGCGAGCCCGGAGAAGATCGGATCGTCCAGGATGAATACGGCCCCGGCCATCGCGGCCACCGCGGTCAGGGCGATCGGCTTGGCCCGCACCGTCGCCGCGTCGATCACCGCCTGTTCTAGGCTCATCCCGGCGCGCACCTGGTGATTGATAAAGTCGACCAACAGGATGGAGTTGCGCACGATGATACCGGCGAGCGCGATCATGCCGATCATCGAGGTCGCGGTGAACTGGGCCCCCAGGAGCGCGTGCCCCGGCAGGATGCCGATCAGTGTCAGGGGGATGGGCGCCATGATGACCAGCGGCACCAAATAGCTACGAAACTGGGCCACGACCAGGAGATAGATCAACACCAGGCCCACACCATAGGCCGCGCCCATGTCGCGGAAGGTCTCATAGGTCACCTGCCACTCGCCATCCCACTTGAGGCTGTAGCCATAGGGATTGGTCGGGGCCTGACGGTACCACTGCTCCAGATTCAGTTCGTCGCTTAGACTGGCTGAGATCGCAAACAGGCCATAGAGCGGGCTGTCGGTCGCACCGGCCATGTCGCCGGTGACATAGACCACGGGCAACAGGTCCTTGTGATAGATGCTGCGCTCGCGCGTGCCCTCGACCGCTGTGACGATCTCGGATAGCGGCACCAGTTGGCCGGTCTCAGAGCGCACGCGCAGCGTCAACACCTGTTCGAGATCGGCCTTGTCGGCCTCGCTGTATTCGAGCCGGATCGGCACCGCATACTTGACGTTGGCACCGTGGAGGAAGCTTACGTCCTCGCCGTCGAGCACCGTGGCCAAGTCGGCAGCGACGCTCGATTGGGACACCCCGAGACGGGCCGCCTTGGTGCGATCGACCACCAGGGTCAGCTTGCGCGAGGCGAACTCGACCGAGTCATCGACATCGACGATATCGGGGGTGCGCTCGAAGACCTCGCGCACCTGGCGCGCGACCGCGATCTGGCCGTCGTAGTCCAGCCCATAGACCTCGGCGACCAGGGGCGAGAGCACCGGCGGACCGGGCGGGATCTCGACCAGCTTGGCGTTGCCGCCATGACGACGCGCGATCTCCTGCAAGGGTGGACGTAGCTCCAAGGCGATGGCATGGCTCTTCTGGTCGCGATGATGGGCGTCGACCAAGTTGACCTGGATGTCGCCCAGATGCGGGCCCTGGCGCAGATAGTACTGGCGCACCAGACCGTTGAAATTGATCGGGGCCGAGGTCCCAGCATAGAGCTGATAGTGACTGACCTCGGGCACGGTCTCCAGATACTCACCCATCTCGCTCAGGACGCGCAGGGTCTGTTCGAGACTGGTCCCCTCCGGCATGTCGAGCACCACCTGGAACTCGCTCTTGTTGTCGAAGGGGAGCATCTTGAGCACCACGACGCGGCCGACCACCAGCCAGATCGACCCACCGATCAGGACCAGGATGGCGCCGAGCAGCAACCAACGATTCAGCCGTCCGCGCCGGGCGTTCACGAAGGGCCCCATCAGCCGCGCGAAGATCCAGTGCAAGCGCTCGGACTGGGCAGCATGGCCAGGGCCGGCGCCCTCCCCCGCGGCGACCAGGGCTCGGTGACGCCGTTTGAACATCTGATTGGTCATCCAGGGGGTAAAGATGAAGGCCACCGTCAGCGAGATCAGCATCCCGAGTGAGGCATTGATCGGGATCGGGCTCATATAGGGCCCCATCAGACCAGTGACGAAGGCCATGGGTAAGAGCGCCGCGATCACGGTGAAGGTCGCCAGGATGGTCGGCCCGCCGACCTCATCCACGGCACGCGGGATCAGATCGAGCCAGCGCCCCCGGCTCATCAGCATATGGCGGTGGATATTCTCGACCACCACGATGGCATCATCGACCAGGATGCCGATCGAGAAGATCAACGCAAACAACGACACCCGATTGAGCGTAAAGCCCCAGGCCCAGGAGGCGAACAGGGTCAACAGCAGGGTGACGATCACCGCCGCCCCGACCACCAGGGCCTCACGCCAGCCCATGGTCAAGAGGACCAAGGCCACCACCGAGAGGGTGGCAAAGGCCAGCTTACTGATGAGCTTCTTGGCCTTGGCGTCGGCGGTGGCACCATAGTTGCGCGTGATGGTGACCTCGACCCCCTCGGGGATGAACAAGCCCTTGAGCTGTTCGAGCCGCGCGTCGATATCCTTTGCCACCTCGACGGCATTGACGCCTGGCTGCTTGGCGACGGCCAGGGTCACGGCGGGACGTGATGATCCAGCGATGACTCCAGACTGGGCGGAACCTGGCCCCATGCCCATGACCACATAACTGTCCGGCGACCCTGGACCGCGCTCGAGGGTGGCTACATCACGCAGATGGACGGGGCGTCCCTGGTGCACCCCGACCACCAGGTCGCCGATCGTTTCGACCGAGGTCAGGAAGGTCCCGGCTTGGACCAGGATCTCCTGGTTGTCGGCGGTGACGCTTAGGTTGTCGGCGATGCGGTTGCCGGCCTGGAGGGCGCGGCGCAGTGCGTCGAGGTCCAGATCGTGGGCAGCCAGGGCCTCGGGATGCAAGAGGACGCGCACGAGCTGTTCCGGCGCCCCAACCGTATAGATCGCGCGCGTCCCCGGGACGCGCTTGAGCTCCTGCTCGATGGCATGGGCGACCTGACCCAGCTCATAGGCCCCGATCCGTTCGTCCTCGGACCAGAGGGTCGCGGTCAGGATCGGAACGTCGTCGATGCCCATCGGCTTGATGATGGGCGTCCCTACGCCGAGGTTCGGCGGCAACCAGTCCTGCTTGGACATGACCTTGCTGAACAGCCGTACCACGGCCTGGGTGTTGTCCTCGCCGACCTCGTACTGGACCGTGACCACGGCCAGACCCGGGCGTGAGACCGAATAGATGTGCTTGACACCCTTGATCTCGGAGAGGACCTGCTCGGCCGGTCCGGCGACCAGGTGTTCGATCTCGCTGGCCGAGGCCCCGGGGAAGGGGATGAAGATATCGGCAAAGGTGACGTCGATCTGGGGCTCCTCCTCGCGCGGGGTCACGAGGATGGCAAATAGACCCAACAACAGCCCCAGGAGTGCCAACAGCGGGGTGATCTCGGTGGACTGGAACTGGGCCGCGATCCGGCCCGAAAGCCCCAGGTGTCCAGCGTTCGCCGGCTCAGTCATGGCCCTGCCCCTCCTGTGCAATAGGCCGCCTCGGCATCTGGTCCTTGAGCCGCACCCCGGCGGCGATCGGATCCAGGGCCACCCGTTCACCGGCGCTCAGACCGGCCAGGACCACATAGTCGTCCGCGACGGCTCGACCAAGCCGGACTTGGCGAAAGTGGATGTGCTCGTCCGCGTCGACCACATAGACCCCAGTAACCTCGGAGCGCTGGACCACGGCAGACTTGGGCACCATCAGCTCGGACTTCTCGCCCACCATGAAGTTGGTCTTGACATACATCCCTGGAAAGAGCAATCGCTCGTCGGCACAGGCCCCGGGCGGCAGCTCCAGACGCACCCGGAAGGTGTTGGAGGCCGGGTCGGCAAAGGGAAAGACGGTCAACCGCCGCGCCGCCAGGCGCTGCTCATTGGGCAGCCAGATCCAGGCCCGTTCCGGGGTCTTGGCGGCCAGACGCACCGCCGAGATCAGGCTCTGGGGCACATCGACTTGCACCCGCAGCTCTTCGAGCGAGATCCCGGTCATGATCGGTGTGCCTGGGCTGGCGATCTCGCCGATCGAGACATGGCGTTCGGTGACGATACCCGAATAGGGGGCACGGATCTCGGTATGGGCGAGCTGTTCCTGTGCGGCCTCCAGGCGCGCCATGGCGGCCTCATGCTCGGCCTTGGCGCTGTCGAGATCGGCACGCGCCTTGTCCATGGCCGACTCAGAGACGTTTTTCTGTCGATACAGACCCGCGATCCGATCATGCTCCTCCTGGGTTTGGCGCAGCCGGGCGGCCGCGGCCTTGAGATCCGCCACCGCCTGACTGACACGGGCGCGATGCTCGGTATCCTTGATCCGCACCAATAGCGCACCCTTTTCCACGAAGTCGTCGACATCGTAAAGGATCTCTTGAATCTGCCCCTGGGTCTGGGCCGAGACGGTGCTGCGGTTGACCGCCTCGACCAGACCGTCGAGCCGGTATTCGCGCGGCAGGGTACGTAATTCGGCCTGCGCCGTCATCAATGGTGGCGGATCGTTCCGATCCGCCACCACCGTCGCCGGCGCCAGGACGAGGCAAGCCAGCAACAGGGTCGATCTCATCAAACGCATTTCGATCACTCCTTTAATATTAGATATTTCTAATATTATGCGATTGTCCAGCTTTTCAAGCGCTGTCTTGCAGGCTTGCGGCCAATGCGCGACAGGGTCGCGGTTGCGTTGCGCCAGACGCGCGTTTGCGGTTCAAATTGGGTACCTGATTAAAGTAACGCGATGATGTGGATTCCCCAGTGAACTTAGGATCCAAGGATCTGATTCCAGTCGACCACGCCAAGACGCTCGATGGGCTGTTCCTGCGACGGATCGAACGCTCGCCCGAACGCCCGGCCTACCGCTATTTCGAGCGCGATCAGGGGTGGCGCGTGCTGACCTGGCGCGAGATGGGCGATCGGGTGGCGCTTTGGCGCCAGGCGCTCGCCGGGGAGTCGCTGGAGATCGGCGATCGGGTGGCGATGCTGCTGCGCAACGGCCCGGAGTGGGTCCTATTCGATCAGGCCGCCCTCTCCCTCGGGCTGGTGACAGTCCCGCTCTATACCGACGATCGCCCCGACAACGCGGCCTATATCCTCGAGGACGCGGCGGTCAAGGTGCTGTTGATCCAGGACGCGGGACGCTGGAAGCGCCTCGCCGAGGCCATTGGCGACTCACCCTGGCCGCAACGGGTGATCATCCTCGAATCGGGTCCGGCAGCCAATGAACTGGCCGCGCATGATACTCGGGTGCGGGTCGCCGCCTCTTGGCTATCGGACCGCGCCCCGCCTTTGAGTCGGCGCGACGGCGATCCACACGCCCTGGCGACCATCGTCTATACCTCGGGCACCACGGGTCGGCCCAAGGGCGTGATGCTAAGCCATCAGAATATCCTGACGAACGCCCATGCCGTGCTCAGGCTCGTCGACGTCTATAGCGAGGATCTGTTTCTCTCCTTCCTGCCCTTGTCGCACATGCTGGAACGGACGGCCGGTTATTATCTACCGATGATGGCAGGGGCGACCGTGGCCTATGCGCGCTCGGTGGCGCAACTGGCCGAGGATCTGCAACGCATCCGCCCCACGGTCATCATCGCCGTGCCGCGCATCTTCGAGCGGATCTACCGCCGGATCGACGACCAGCTCCAGGCCCGTCCGGCCCCGGTGCGCTGGCTATTCCGGTTGGCGGTTGCATCCGGCTGGCGGGCCTTTTTGCGCGAACAGGGACGCGCCGGCTGGCATCTGTGCCTACTGCTGTGGCCGTTTCTCAAGCGCCAGGTCGGCGCCCCAGTGCTCCAGAAACTCGGTGGTCGGCTGCGGGCGGCCGTCAGTGGCGGCGCGCCCCTGCCGATTGGTGTGGCGCGTACCTTCATCGGGCTGGGGCTGCCGTTGATCCAGGGCTATGGCCTGACCGAGACCAGTCCGGTGATCAGTTTCAATCCGCTTGACGACAACCTTCCCGAGAGCGTCGGGGTTCCGATCCCAGGGGTCGAGGTGCGACTTGGCGACCACGACGAGCTCCTCGTCAAGGGCGAGAACCTGATGCAGGGTTACTGGAACGACCCAGAGGCCACCGCCAGGGTCATGACTCATGACGGCTGGCTGCATACGGGCGATCGAGCGCGGATCCAGGATGGCCATCTCTTCATCACCGGGCGTATCAAAGATATCCTGGTGCTTTCAAACGGTGAGAAGGTCTCGCCGGCCGATCTCGAGATCGCCATTGGCCTGGACCCGTTGTTCGATCAGGTCATGGTCGTGGGCGAGGGGCAGTCCTATCTCAGCGCCATCCTGGTGCTCAACGCCGATCTCTGGCCGGGTATCGCCCAGGAGCATGGACTCGACCCCAATCTGGCAGAGAGTCTGCACGACGCGCAGCTACATAAAAACCTCATCAAGCGTATCCGCCTGGCATTGAGCGACTTCCCTGGCTATACCAAGATCCGGCGCGTCACCCTGACCCTAGAACCTTGGTCGATCGAGAATGGGCTGTTGACACCAACCATGAAGATCAAGCGCAACCGCATCATCGAGCACCATGCCGCCGCCATTGCGTCCATGTATGGTGGTGATGCTCAAAGGCCTGCATAAGCTCAGAAACCTATGGCACTCCTGTGAACCAGGAGGAGTGCCATGCGAGTGCAACACATCGGCTACCGCATCCGGGGGTTTTACCGGG
>Ga0209018_1002750_pt1 | contig 11920 bp, 12 predicted proteins | sample YNPBryBLVA2012_FD_185814 | JGI IMG/M metagenome (GOLD analysis project Ga0209018, IMG submission 185814) | Anoxygenic and chlorotrophic microbial mat microbial communities from Yellowstone National Park, USA - YNP Bryant BLVA 2012 (SPAdes)... ...
GGTGTTGCCTGCCAGGTCCTGCACCCCGCCTGCCGGAATGCTGGCGATGACCGTGCCGCTGCCCGTCATGCCGCTGACTGAAATCTGGAAGGTCGTGCCGTCATTGGGAGCGATTTCGGTCACGCTGGGGACGTTGTCGCTGGCGATAATGGCAGTGTGCGTGATTGTGATTGTGATTGTGGGTTTGCAGGCGGGTTGAGCCGTCTTTGGAGGAACCATGAATACGATTCGGAAAGCATTTTTTCTCGCCGCGCTTCTCTTGCTGGCAAGCGGCTGTATGCGCCCCGTCAGGCAAAAACCCAATGCGGCAGAATCCGCGCCGACTCAAACCGCAGAATCCGCGCCGACTCAAACCGCAGAAACCAGCCCAGCCTCCAGCGGCGCGATCAATACGCCTGGGCGGCACGACCATACCATCTCGGTCAGCGGGGCGGCGCGCGAATTTATCGTCTATGTGCCAGAGTCGGCGAAGGGCGCGTCGAATGCGCCTGTGGTGGTCGTGATTCACGGCACAACGGGAGACGGTCTCAGGTTTTACAATATGTCCGGCTGGCGTGAGAAGGCGGACCAGGAAGGCTTCCTGGTGGTCTTTCCCACAGCGCTGACCTATTGTTTCTACGAAGACGAAAATCGGGACGGCGATTTCAATGACCGCAACGAAAAGAAAGTGACCACCAAATGGGACGCCGGTCCGTTGGGCGGGGAGCGATACCCGTTATGCCCGCAGGATGAGATTGCAAGACTTACTCCCGCAGAGCGCGCCCTCGCTGATCACCCGCTGGCAGATGACATGGCGTTCTTCCAGTCGCTGTTCGATTTCATGGAAGCGAATTACTCGATCAACTCGAAGCGCATCTATGTTACGGGACATTCGAACGGCGGGCAAATGGCGGGACGGCTGGCTGTCGAAATGTCCGAGCGGATAGCCGCAGGCGCCTCCAACGAAAGCCCGCTGGGCGTTTCGGGACCCTCAACCCGCCCCATCTCGTTCATCCTTACCTATGGAAACCAGGACGATAACTTCGTCCGCTACAGCAACGGCAAGCCTTATCCGCTCGACGAATCGCTCATTGACCTTCAGCCGGTCAAAACATTGCTCGTAAGCCCGTGGCTCTCCGCGCTCCAACTTGCCGATGAGTATGAGTATTCCGAAGGGATGATATTCGGCGAGCGCTATGTTCAGTTCACCTACGCATCGGGTTCAGGCAGCAGTTTTCAACTGATGTTCATAGACGACCTGGATCATAATTATCCGAACGGAAAAAATCACCCGGTCATCATGGCAGACATCCTCTGGAAGTTTTTCAGCCAGTTCCAATTGCCGTAATGGAAATGAACATTCATGCCCTTTGCCTCGCAAATTGAAATCGGACATCATAAAAATCATCACATTACGGCTTGTACCACTCGAACTGACTGAAGCGCGCGTGCAGCATCTGTGAAACCTTATCGCGCGCCCCCTGCGCGGGGTGAATCCCATCGCCCTGATAATCGCCGCGCTCGTAGCACACTCCGCTCCCATTCGTCACGCCTGACGCGCAATCGGGCGCCCAAATGTACGGACCCCAGCCATACCACACGCCATCCACCTGCGGATGGTCTTTCAGCCACGCATTAAGCGCCAGACCTTCTTCATAAGACAACGGCTCGCCGCGCGACGCCTTATCCGCAAACCCGCCGTAACTACGGCTGGTGACATACACCGCCTGCACCGACGGCATCTTCTCATGCAGGCGCGCTGCAAAAGTCGTCAGATTCTCATAGAAATGGAAGTAATCTGAGTTCGGGTCGGGGTAAGGCGGGAACGCCTCGCCGCTGTCCTCGGTCGTGAACATATCCGCCGCCTTGTGCCATACCACGCGGATTTGCTCCGCCCGCAGCCCCGCCTGCGGGACTTTCTGCCTGAGGCACTTCTCCCACAACTTATCGTATTCGGGGTTATTCCAAAACTCAATCGCCCGCCCAGGCACGGCGCAATTGACCACCTTCACCTGCGGGTTGATTTGCCCCGCAAACACGCCCGCCGCCATCTTCCCCATAAAATCTTCGCACTCCTGATTGGCGTTGCTCATGCCGATACACACCAGCCCAATCACCCCATCCACAGGCGTGACGGTCGGCGCGCCTGTATCTTGCAGACCGAGCGGCAGACCCTTGTACGTCCCCGTCCCTGCATCCAGCGGGATGGGGACTTGAGAATCCGCGCCGCTGACGGTTGCCTCCGCCGCCGCTTCGGTCGGGACGGGAGGCTGGGTCGCCGTTTCGAGGGGCGGAATCTCCGCTGTGGGGGTCGGCGCGCCAAGCGAGCAAGCGAGCGAGACCAGGGCGAGAAAAACGGAAACAGTGAGCAATCGGTTCATGGTTAATCTCCTTGTCGTTCATATTATGACCGCGATGTTATCCAATCGTTTTCCCCTTGTAAAATTTATGCAAACTCACTTAAGGATTTACATGTCACTGCGAGGAGGCTGAAAGCCGACGAAGCAGTCTCCCAGCCTTTTGAGATTGCTTCGCCGCCCTCAAACAGCGGCTCGTAATGACATCCTTGCAACAGCGCAATCGCGTTAAAAAATCACCTGCCCCAGCGTGAGCGCAGCGACAAGGATGAAAAGAATCGCCAGTCCGATTTCCAAACTGCGCTGTGGAATTTTGCTGACAATCCGCTTTGACGAAATGTCCTGCCGAAGTGGCTAACGCGGTGACCGCCACCACGAAAACGCTGGTCGCCACGGAGACCTTGCTTGGTACGCGGCAGCGCTGGAGCAGGAAGTAGCCGTTCATCTCGCCCAAGCCTGTGGAGACCATGCCCATAAACATTGCGCCGATTCCGCATAGGATCATGCCTTCGGTGTGGTTGCAAACAGTGTAGCGAATCTCTTCCCCGTCTGCGGTAATCAACAGGGTCTTTGCTTTTGCGCCGCCATATTCTTTTTTGATCGCATCATCCATTCGCCGTAAGACTCGAGCCGCCTCTCCAGCGACAGATCGTTTTGATTTCCGACCAGACGAAAAAAAGCCTCGGTCATCAGGATGTATTCATTCGAGGAATCAGCCTTCTTGCAGAGGAGTCACACATGCAATTCATACGCGGTGCTTTCCTGTCGCTTACTTTCCACCCACGACAGGCTTTCCGTGAATGGTCTCTTGCAATGCGGACACTCAAAACGGCATGACGGAAAATGCACATACTTTCTGTCGTTCATCGCATACTCGGTGACGATCATACCGGGTAATCCCAATTTAGCGCTTTGGCATTTGCCCGCTTCGATAGGCAATTTTACGCTGATTGTCGTGCCTTTACCTGCTTCCCCCCAAAACTTGAGCCCCCTTTTTCTCTTTCTTTTCGCGAAAATTGTTTGCCTGTGCCGTAACTTTTTCGACCGTAAAACGACTAAATGAGTGAAATTAATCCTAATTCAAAGAGGTGAAACATGAAACAAACGTACCGTTCTTTCTTTTTCTTCGTGGTGCTGGTCAGCGTGACTACTATGCTGCTCAGCGCCTGCGGAGCGGTCACCGCCCCCGCGGCTCCTGTTGCGCCGGGCAGCGCCAAAGTGGATGCATCCATCATTGGCTTTACCGGCATAATTGAGAGCATGAATGGCAATGAATGGGTCATCAATGGGCAAAAGCTGACTGTCGACCCAGCAACTGTGCGCGGCGGCCCATTCCAGGTTGGCGATCAAGTCAAGGTTGAAGGCGTCGTCAACCCCGATGGCACTGTGACCGTGTCCTCTGTCGAAAGCCCCAGCGCAGCCGATTTGATCCAAACGCCGGCGCCTGCTGACAATACGAACGCCAACACCAACGATGCAAATGTCAACGATGTCAACGACAACGATGCAAATATCAACAACGGCAACGACAACGAAGACAACGACAATGATGCAAATATCAACAACGGCAACGACAACGATGACGATGAGGATGACGATGACGGACAAGCGGTTTCCAACGCGAATACCAATGGCAGCCAAGGCGATCATTCGCACGACGACGACAGCGGCAGCAATGACAGCAACGGCAACGGCGACCACGACGGCGGCGATGACAGCGACGACGACGACTAGTCACCTTCGCCAAAGCGTATAACCATGAAATGAGGCAGCACATCAAGCCAACAGTCTTCGACGTGCTGCCTCGATGGCTATTATCAATTTTCAAATACATGCTATGAAAAAGCGCTGGTTCTCATTCTTCGTTCCCCTCCTCTTATTTCTTTCTTTTGCTGTATGCATGGCTTTCGTGCAGTTTGCATCCCCAGACTTGCCGGATAATGATGGGTATTACCATATCAAAATGGCCTATATCATGCGCACCGAGGGGGTAAAACCAAAATTTCCTTGGCTGCCGCTCACGATTTTGAACGAGGCAGAATTCTATGATCATCATTTTCTCTTTCATATTGCTCTCATCCCCTTTACTTTTGGCGACCTGCGGCTAGGAGCAAAATGGGCAGCGGTCATCTTTGCCAGTCTAGCCTTTCTTTCAATATGGTATCTGTTCTATCGGCAGCACATCCCATTGGCCTGGTTGTGGGCGCTTGCATTACTCGCAATCTCAGAGGCTTTTTTGTATCGCATGAGCATCACAAGGGCTCAATCGCTCTCGTTGGCGATACTTGTCTTGGGCCTGACATGGATGTTAGAAGGTAAGTACCTGCGACTAGCAGGACTCGCTTTTATATATGTCTGGCTCTACGATGCATTTCCCTTACTACCTGCAATGGCAGGGCTATATTTGATTTCCAGCATACTCACAGAGAACCGCTTCGAATATCGTCCTTTTCTCTTTATCGCTGCCGGCACTGCGCTAGGCATGCTCATCAACCCCTATTTCCCAGACAACTTGACTTTTACCTGGCGCCATATTGCGCCCAAATTGACCCACGCCACCTCGGTAAGCGTAGGGAACGAATGGTACCCCTACGATACAGGTCAATTGCTGAAAAACTCATTCCCTGCCTTATTTGCATTTTGCAGCGGGGTGCTTGCCCTGGGCCTGGCAGGTCGAAAAATGAACGTACAAACAGGGACAACGCTTCTGGCTGCATTTTTATTTGGTCTGATGCTCTTTCAGGCTCGGCGCTTCGTCGAATATTTTCCGCCCTTTGCGCTCATCTTTGCTGCTTTTGCATGGACGCCTCTCCTATCTGACAGTGATTTTGTCTTCCTGCCCGCTCTCAAATTACCACTGGCAGGCAACACGCAACACCAAGTTTTATTGCTGTCTTTGGCATCTGCCATCCTGCTTACGCTCCCTTCAACGCTGACCGCGACGCAAAGCCACATTCGAGATTCCAAGCCCTTCAATCTGTATGAAGGTGCCGCCGAATGGCTGGCAAACCATACCCAGGCCGGAGAGCGCGTTTTTCAAACAGATTGGGATGATTTTCCGCGTTTGTTCTACTTCAACACGCATAATACGTACCTGGTTGGTCTCGACCCAACTTACTTACAACTCTACGATAAGGAATTATATGATTTGTGGGTCCTCATCACACGCGGCAAAGTCAGTCGGCCTTCACAGTTCATTGCCAATCAATTCAAGGCTGATTATGTTCAAAGCGACTTGAAGCACAACGCATTTTTGCGCCAAGCCGCCCAGGATGACGGCTTGCGTGAAGTGTATCGAGATGACCAGGCAGTGTTATTCGAAGTAATCAGGTAATCAAAAATATGCTATATTCGTATGCAAACTACCACTCCACCTGAACAAATTGTGGTTCGCACAATGACATTCCCTGCTCGAAGCCATGTACATGATCGTTTGGAGAACCTTGAACCAGACTCTATAGCCGCAATCTATGACGCCTATTTTCCGGCAATATATCGCTATATCCACTACCGGCTTGGAGATGAACAACTGGCCGAAGACATAGCCAGTGATACGTTCGTGCGCCTGCTCGAAGCCGTCAAAAGTGGACGTGGGCCGCATACCAATCTGAAAGCCTGGCTGACAGCCACTGCCTCACACTTAATTGCCGACCATCTACGCCTCATCTACCGCCGGCAAACGCAAGAACTGAGCGATGATTTACACGATCACGCTTCTTCAGTGGTCGAAGAAATAGACCGCCGTCAGCGCAATGCTTCGATTCAGAAGGCTCTTGCACAATTGCCACCCGCTCAACAACATGTGCTGGCCCTGCGCTTTGGCAGTGGGTATTCTTTGGAAGAAACTGCTGAAGCCATGAATAAAAATGTGAACGCCGTGAAGGCCCTCCAATTTCGCGCTCTAGCCGCCCTGCAACGCAATATGGGAGAAATATTTTATGACTAAGAAATTATTCGACGCCCTCGATGCCTGCCTTCGATCTATCGAACTTGGGGCAAACATAGACGATGCCCTGAAGCATTATCCCGAATTGTCCCATGAGTTGCGTCCCTTGTTGATCACGTCGGTACAGGCTCGCTCACTTGCCCAACAAGACATACCAGACGCCGTGATTCGCCGCGGAAGGGCGCGCGTCCTTCGGCACGCAGCCCAGTTACGCGAATCTGGGTCAAGCCGTTATCAGCCTGTATTTTGGTTTCAACGCCTGGCCCTGTCCATGGCGTTGGCGTTCGTGATGATCCTGAGTGTCACCGGTTTGGTAAGCGCCTCTTCTGCCGCCGTGCCAGGCGACCATTTATATCGCATCAAACGGACATGGGAAAATGTACGTTTGACGTTTACATTCAACGAGGAATTACGAGCGCAATTGGAAGATCAGCTCGAGCAAGAGCGGATAGAAGAAGTCAGTCTCTTGCTTGCCAAAAGCCGTCAAGAAGCCATTTCATTCTCAGGCCCTATCACAGAACAAAACGGCAACCTTTGGCAAGTGGCCGGAATCCCCGTCCAAATCAACGCCTCGAGCCAAATGCCAGACGTTCCTGTTCATATTGGCGACCTGGTAAAAGTGACAGGAAGCACCCACGAAGATGGGTATGTAGAAGCCCTCCAGATCGAGATAGTCCAAGCAGCGACACCCCCTCCCTCTTCTGCGCCCATAGAAAATACAAACACAGAGGAATGGGACCTGAACAATGATCATGACAATCTTGAAAAACAAATCCAACCAACGCCTACTCCTCCTGTGCAAGAAAACAACAACGAAGAAGGAATAGGCAATCACACAGACGGCCATGAAGACGACAACCACCCGCAGAATGATAACAATGACGCTCAAAACGAGAATGACTCAGAGCCAAGCAATGACAACCATAATGACAACACCAACGACGACTCCGATGAGAACGAATCGGACGACGATTGAGGAAAAGTAGCGCGCCTCCTAATGGAGTACAATGTCGGCAAACACAGAACGACAGGAGCAAGGATGAAGTCCTATCGCAAAGAACTATGGTTCAACGTCCCTACGCGGCGCGCGTTCATTAACATCACCCCTCAAGTGGAAGCCTGCTTGAAAGAGAGCGGCATCCAGGAAGGCCTGGCGCTGGTCTCGGCCATGCACATCACCGCCTCGGTCTTCATCAACGACGACGAGAGCGGCCTGCACCACGACTATGAGGTCTGGCTGGAAAAACTGGCCCCTCACGAGCCGCTCGACCAATACTGGCACAATCGCAGCGGCGAAGACAACGCCGACGCACATCTCAAACGCCAGGTGATGGGCCGCGAAGTGGTGGTGGCCATCACGCAGGGCAGGCTCGATTTCGGCCCCTGGGAGCAAATTTTCTACGGCGAATTCGACGGCCGGCGTCGAAAGCGCGTGCTGGTCAAAATGATTGGCGAGTGACTATCGCTCGCTCAACAGCGCCAGCAAACCGCGCAAGCCGAGCGCGTAAGACTGCCAGCCAAAACCCACCACCTTGCCCGCGCACACCGCCGAGAGAAGGGAGGTATGCCGAAAGGCCTCGCGCGCGTACACGTTGGACAAATGCACCTCCACCACCGGTATACCGATGGCGGCTACCGCATCGCGCAAAGCGACCGAGGTATGGGTATATCCGCCAGGGTTGAACACCACACCCGCCGCCCAAGCGCGCGCCTCGTGCAGCGCATCCATCAGCGCGCCCTCGTGATTGGACTGCCGGCAGACCACCTCCGCCCCCAGCGAGTCCCCCAACTCCACCAGGCGGGCATTGATTTCATCGAGCGTCAGGCGGCCATACACCTGCGGCTCGCGCGAACCCAGCAGATTCAAATTTGGGCCGTGCAACACCAAAATCTTCATAGCACCTCCTCCAAATTCTCTACAACCACCCCCGTTTTGACTTCACCAATGCGCACCGGCAACGCAAAGCGGACTGCGCCCGCGGCTCTCTTTTTGTCTACACGCAAAGCACGAATCAAATCAGCGCGCGGCAAATTTGGGGGAATCTCGACCGGCAGCCCCAGCGCCGACAACGCCCCCGCCACCGCCTCAGACACCCCGCGGCCTGCTACCGCTAAACGTTCCGCCAGCCGCGCCTCGGCGACCATACCAATCGCCACCGCCTCGCCATGCAGCAGGCTGAATCCGCTGACCAGTTCTACCGCGTGACCGATCGTATGCCCATAATTCAACGCCGCGCGCAGGCCTTTCTCATAGGGGTCTGCTTCGATGACCTCGACCTTGACGGCCATGCCGCGCCGCACGATTTCTGACCAGCGCGTCGCAACCGCCTGCCAGCCTCCAGCGCACAGAGCGAACAAGTGTGGATCGGCAATGACGCCATGCTTGACCACCTCAGCCAGGCCGGCGCGCAATTCCCGTTCCGGCAGGGTAGCGAGCGTATCCGGGTCGGCCAAGACCAGGCGCGGCGGGTGGAAAGCGCCCACCAGGTTCTTGCCCTGCGGCAGGTCGAAAGCGGTCTTGCCGCCCAGCGAAGCGTCGGCCATCGCCAACAGGGTCGTCGGCAAGACAACCCAATTGCAGCCGCGCATGAAGGTCGCCGCCGCAAAGCCGGCCAGGTCGCCCACCACGCCGCCGCCCAGCGCCAGGATGGTACTGTTGCGGTCCAGGCCGGCCTCCAGCGCGCCGCGCCACAATGACATCACTGTCTGGATGGTTTTGTGCGCCTCACCGGCCGGGATGACCAGTTGACGGGCCGGGTATCCCGCCGCTTGCAGCGACGCCAAAACGCGCCCGGCATAGTGCGGCGCCACGTTGGTATCGCTGACCAGCAACAGCGGCCCGCCCAAATGACGCTCCTGGAGCATTCGACCCACGCGATTCAGCCCGCCTGCCTGCACGATAACGTCATAGCCCGGCCCCATGCCGCGCAGATGATAGCGCCCCACCAGACGCTGAACCTCCCAGGCCACCCTCTCCGGCGGCTGCGAGGCATCCACCCGCAACGAAAAAGAGGCATAATGCTCCTGTCGCTGCGCCAAAAGCGCCGACAGTTTGGCTTCCAAATCCCCGGCCAACAGCGGACGTTCGGTTGGGTCGCGCGCCAGCCGAGCGGTTAGGGTGGACACATCGGCCTCGAGCAGGACGACCTGCCCGTTTGCTTCGACCAGGGCGCGGTTCTCCTCTCGCAGCAAGGCGCCGCCGCCCAGAGCAACGACCGCCTCGGGGCCAGAAACAGCCGATTCAACGGCAGCCGTTTCCAGGTCCCGAAAGAACGGCTCGCCGCGCGTACGGATGAGCGCCGCAATCGAGTCCCCGGCCATTTGCTCGATGACGGCGTCCACGTCCACCAAAGGCAAGGCGAGCGCTTCGGCGAGTATCTTGGCGGCCGTGCTTTTGCCGGCGCCCGAAGGGCCGTAGAGAAAAATATGCATGTTCACCCCCACCAGATGCGCGGCGCATCGTCCATAGGAAGGTCTGGGAGGCGGGTCTGGCGCAGCGCCTGGAAGCGGGGTTTCAGTTCGTCGAGCGAGTCGCCGCCTAGTTTTTCGAGCAGCGCGTCGGCCAGGACAAAGGCAATCATCGCTTCGAGAATCGGGACGGCGCGCGGCACGGGGCAAAAGTCGGAACGTTCGTAGCGGGTGGGGCTTTCCCGTCCGCTGGCCAGGTCAACGGTTGCTTGCGGTGTCAAGGTCGTGGCGATGGGTTTCATGGCTACACGCAAGACAATCGGCTGGCCGTTGGAGATGCCGCCCTCGATGCCGCCGGCGCGGTTGGTGGGGCGCGTCAGGCGCTGCGCGTTGGCAAGGACAATCGCATCGTGGGCGGCGGTGCCGGGCAGCCTGGCATTTTCGAAGGCCTCACCAATTTCGACGCCCTTGATAGCCTGCACGCTCATGGCGGCCTGCGCCAGGCGGGCATCCAGACGGCGGTCCCATTGAACGTAAGAACCCAATCCGGGCGGCACGCCTAAAGCGACGATTTCCAGCACGCCGCCCAGGGTGTCTTTTTCGCGGATGACCTGCTCGATGCGCGCCCGCATCCTCTCGGCTGCCACCGCATCTGGACAGCGCACCTCGCTGGCCTCTGCCGCCTCGAAACGGACCCGGTAACTGCTGCCGCCAAAATCGGCCTCGATCTCGCCGATGGATTTCACGTATCCCCCGACGAAGATGTCGAATTCAGACAGGAAGCGCTTGCAAATCGCTCCTATGGCTACACGCAAAGCAGTCTCGCGGGCAGAGGCGCGCTCCAGGGCCGGACGCAGGTCGCGGTAACCGTATTTCAGCGCGCCGGTCAGGTCGGCATGGCCCGGACGCGGGGCGGTCATGGGCTGGACGGCTTTGCCCTTCCATTTGGCATGGTCGGCGTTTTCGATCCACAATGCAATCGGCGCGCCGGTCGTCTGGCCAGCCATCACGCCGCCGAGAATTTGCGCGCTGTCCTTTTCGATTTTCATGCGCCCGCCTGAGCCGTAACCCTTTTGGCGGCGGGCCAGTTCGTGATTGACGATAGAAGCGTCGAGCGGCAATCCGGCCGGCAGGCCTTCGAGGATACCCACGAGGGCCGGGCCATGAGATTCGCCGGCAGTGAGAAAACGTAGGGGCATGAGGACTCCAGGTGTCAGTAATCAGTGAACAGTTATCAGTGAGTAGTGAGTAGTGAGTAGTGAGTAGGAGTAGTGAGTAGTGAGTAATGAGCAGGGAGCAGTGAGCAGGGGTCAGTGAACGGCAACGGCGGAAAAAAGGGCGGCGGAAGGCGGCAGGCAGCCGGTCCACAACTCGAAGGCCAGGGCAGCCTGCTCGACGAGCATTCCCAAGCCGGTCACAGCCGGCAGGCCGGCCGCGCCAGCCTCCCTGACCAGTTTCGTCCGCTGCGGATTGTAAACCAAATCATAGACGACGGCCTCGGGCGGGAAGGGCAGACCGGCCGGCCAGGGAGAGGCGTCGGTATGCGGGGCCATTCCCAGCGGGGTAGCGTTGACGATGAGGGCGGCTTCGGGCAAGTTTGGCGAGGCGGGAGGGGTAAGGCGTAATTCGTGAGGCGTAATTCGTGAGACGTAATTCGTGAGGCGTAATTCGTAAGGCGTAACTCGTAATTCGTAATTCGTAAGGCGTGAGGCGTACTGGCGGGCCAGTTCCTGCGCCTGTTCGAGGCGGCGGGCAGCCACGGTCACTTTCCAGCCGTCGTTGACCAGGGCGTACACCACCGCCCGCGCAGCGCCGCCGGCGCCCAACACCAGAGCCGATTTGCGTGCGGAGATTTTCGAGGCGCAGTTTGGGATGGAGGCGATGAAGCGTTTCAAGTCCGCCAGAAAGCCGGGCGCGTCGGTATTGGCCCCAATCAGTTTGTTTTGGCGCAGGTAAATCGTGTTGACGGCGCCAATCGCGGCAGCCGCCGGCGTCAATTCGTCCAGCAAGGGGACGACAGCCTGCTTGTGAGGAATGGTGACGTTCAAGCCATGTAATTCGCCGGCGCGCAGACGGGCCAGCAGGGCCTTCAATCCGTTCAGGTCATCGGGTTCGACCGGAAACAGCGCGTACTCCCCTTGCAAACCGCAAACAGCCAAAGCCAACTTGTGAATGGCGGGCGACAGGGAATGCCCAAGCGGGTGACCTGTCAAGCCGAGGTGGAAAAAGG
>Ga0209018_1002752_pt1 | contig 11912 bp, 11 predicted proteins | sample YNPBryBLVA2012_FD_185814 | JGI IMG/M metagenome (GOLD analysis project Ga0209018, IMG submission 185814) | Anoxygenic and chlorotrophic microbial mat microbial communities from Yellowstone National Park, USA - YNP Bryant BLVA 2012 (SPAdes)... ...
GAATCGGTCAAGTGGCTAGATGCCAAGACGATGGAAATCAAATTACGCAAGGGCGTCAAGTTCCACGACGGCAGCGAGTTGAAAGCGGACGACGTGATCTTCACCTTCGAGCGCGTCTTCAAACCCAATTCCATCGAATATCCCAAGCCACACAACGCGCTGCGTAAGGGCTTTCTCGGTCCATTTAACAATGCCGAGAAGAAAGACGATTACACAGTCATCGTGAATTTCACTGCGCCGTGGCCTGCGGGCATGCAGATGCTCGTCCACACGCAAATCGTCTCCAAAGCGTACGTCACCAAAGTTGGCACCAAGGGCTTGATCGAAAAGCCGATGGGCACCGGTCCCTTCAAGTTCGTCTCCGCCAAGACTGGCTTTGAAGAAGTGGCGATGGAACGCTTTGCGGATTACTATGGCGGCGCGCCTGACCTCACTCCTGTCGGCAAGGCGTGCGTTGCCAAAGCCGTGTTCCGCGTCATCCCCGAAAATTCGACGCGCGTCGCCGCGCTCCTCGCGGGCGAAGTGGACATCATCACCGAAGTCCCCGCCGAGTTGGTCGGCACACTGCAAAAAGTTCCGGGCATTCAGGTCAAGACCGTTCCAGGCACGCGCCCGATCTGGATGGAATTCAACGTCACTCAAGCCCCGTTCACCGATGTCAAAGTGCGTCAGGCGTTGAACTATGCCGTTGACAAAGACCTCATCATCAAAAAAGTGTACAACGGTTTGGCGAAACCGCTCGCCGGTCCGCTGATGCCGACGAATAACTTTGCGGATCCCAGTCTCAAACCGTACGCGTACGACAAAGCCAAGGCATTGGCACTCTTGAAGGAAGCGGGCTGGGCACCCGATGCGAGCGGAATGTTGATGAAGGATGGCAAGCCGTTCGCGTTCGTCATTGACACGATTGACTCGATGCGTCCCATCGCCGAAGCCGTTTCGACGATGCTGCGCGACATTGGCATTGATGCGAGTGTGCGCGTGTGGGAATACAACGTCGTGCGACCCAAGTTGCTGGCACGCGAACGCCAGGCGTACGTCGGTGACTGGGGCGATTCGGCGTTCGATCCCGTGGGGCATATGGAAGCCAAGTGGCACTCGCTCGTCACGGGTTCGACGTACGGACGCGGCAACTTTTCGGGATACGCGAACAAGCGCGTCGACGAGTTGATCAAAGCAGGCGAAACGGAAAACGACGTTGCCAAGCGCAAGACGATTTACTACGAAGCGCAAAAGTTGATCTACGACGACGCGCCCGCCATCTTCCTCGTCCTGCCCGAAGCAATCGAAGCCGCCTCGGCGCGTGTGCAGAATTGGGCGCCCGCGTCCGATAGCCGCGAAAACTTGCACGATGTGTGCTTGAAGTGAAAGACAATGAGCCAATGAGCCAAACGTTGCTCTGGATTGTTGAATCGGACTCATTGGCTCATTCCCCTAGATATTATGAAGGCAATCAAAATCCTCGAGCGCGTGCTGACGACAATTCCGATTATGTTCGGCGTCGCGATCATTGTTTTCTTTTTCATCCGCCTGACGCCGGGCGATCCGGTGGACATTATGCTGGGTCGTTCTGCCGCCGCCACGCAACGCGAAATCGAACAGCTGCGCCAACAATTTCACCTGAATGAGCCGCTGCACGTCCAACTCGGTTACTTTTTGGGCGATGTGTTGCGCGGTAACCTGGGATACTCGTACATCCGCAACAAACCTGTGATCGAATTGTTGGCGGAACGCTTGCCCGCGACGATCGAAATGACGATTGGCGCGATGCTCATCAGTCTCCTCATCGCGCTGCCGATTGGTATCCTCTCGGCAGTACGACAAAATTCGCTGCTCGACCGCGTGAGTATGGCAGGCGCGTTCCTGGGAATTTCGATGCCGGGCTTTTGGCTGGGGATTGTGCTGATTCTCTTTTTCGCGGTGCAATTGCAAATTCTTCCCGCGCAAGGTCGCCTCAGTTACGACGTGCAACTGCAAGAGATCACGGGATTGTATGTGCTGGACAGTTTGCTCACGGGCAACCTGCGCGCGCTCGAAGATAGTCTAAAGCATTTGCTGCTGCCCTCCATCACACTCGGTGCAGGCGTCGCGGCGATCATCGCGCGCGTCTTGCGGTCGAGTATGCTCGAAGTGCTGCGCAGCGATTACATCAAACTGGCGCGTGCCAAAGGCGCGAGTGAGTGGGAGGTCGTGATGAAGCACGCGCTGCGCAACGCGCTCATCCCCACCGTCACTGTCGTTGGCTTACAAGTGGGTGTGTTGCTCGGCGGCAATATGATCGTCGAGACGGTGTTCAGTTGGCCTGGCTTGGGGCGCTTGGTGGTGGACGCGATCTTTAATCGCGATTTTCCGCTGATTCAAGGCGCGGTGATGATCTACGCAATCACTTTTGTCTTGACGAATCTGGTCGTGGATATTTTGTACACGTATTTGAATCCAAAAATCACATTGTAGTGGATAGTGGTCGGTGGATAGTGATCAGTTCTTTTCTGACCACTATCCACTACCCACTGACCACTAGGAGTGGCAATGACCGCACAAGCACCTGCGCGCGTGACGCGCGGCTGGGATTACACGCTCCGCATTCGCTTGCGGCTGTGGCAGCGCGCACTCGCCGAGTTAGGATACGAATTGTGGCAGCGCCCGTTCGTTTTGATGGGCGGCGTCATCGTCGCGCTCTATATCCTCGCCGCGATTTTTGCAGATCAAATCACAGTTCACAATCCAACGCGCGGCACGCTGCTGTTGCGTTTCGAGCCGCCCGCGTGGGAAGGCGGCGATTGGAAATATCCGCTTGGCACGGACGATCAGGGGCGCGATCTGCTCACGCGCATCATCTACGGCACGCGCGTTTCGCTCGCGGTCGGCTTGCTCAGCGTCGCGATCTCCGTGCTTGTCGGCACCGCACTCGGCGCGGTCGCGGGATACTATCGCGGCTGGCTCGATGAAATTCTCTCGCGCTTTGCTGATTTGTTGCTTGCGTTTCCATTTCTTATTTTCGCGATTGGTGTGATGGCGTTCCTGGGACCTGGCTTTGTCAATTTGATTATGGCGCTCGCGTTCAAGGGCTGGGTCGAATTCTATCGCCTGGTGCGCGGCGAAGTGTTGGCGGAGCGCACCAAAGAGTACGTGGATGGCGCGCGCGTCGCGGGGCAAAGCAACCTCGCGATCATCGTCTCGGAAATTTTGCCGAACGTGATTCAATCGGTCTTTGTGCTTGGCACGCTGCGTCTGGGTTATATGATCATTATGGAAGCGAGTCTCAGTTTCCTGGGGCTGGGAATTCAACCGCCCACGCCCGCCTGGGGCTCGATGGTATCGAGCGGACGCGATTATTTACTGACCGCGTGGTGGGTCTCCACTTTTCCAGGTCTCGCGATTCTGTTGCTCGTCGTCGCCATCAACGTCTTTGGTGAAGGGTTGCGCGATATTTTGGATCCGCGGTTGAAGATCGAATAGTGTTCAGTGGCTAGTGGACAGTGGATAGTGGTAGTGAATAGTTGACAGTTTTTCTTGTCCACCAACCACCAACCACTGACCACTAGCCACTAGCCACTAACCACTGACCACTAACCACTATGACAGATACTCTTCTCGAACTAAAAAACCTGACAACGGTGTTTCCCACGCGGCGCGGTTTGGTGTACGCGGTTGCCGATGTGAGTTTGAGTTTGGCACAAGGCGAAATTCTCGGCATCGTCGGCGAATCGGGTTGCGGCAAGAGCGTGACGATGCTTTCGATTCTGCGTCTGATTTCCGCGCCAGGACGTATCGCGTCGGGACAGATTTTGTTTCAGGGTCGCGACCTGCTCAAACTCTCGGATCGCGCGATGCGCGATATTCGCGGCAAAGAGATTGCGATGGTGTTTCAGGATCCGCTCACCTCGCTCAACCCTGCGTTTCCTGTGGGCGAACAGATTCGCGAATCGCTGCGAATTCATCACATCGCGCAAAATCATTTCGCGCGCGAAAAAGAACGCGTGTTGCAATTGATGTCCGAAGTGGGCATCTCGTCGCCGATGGATCGTTATCGCGATTATCCGCATCAGTTCAGCGGCGGAATGCAACAGCGCGCGCTCATCGCCATCGCGCTCGCGTGCGAACCGAAAATTCTGCTCGCCGACGAACCGACGACTTCGCTCGATGTGACGATTCAAGCACAAATTATGGACTTGATGCGGCGCATCAATCAAGAGCATAACACCGCGATCATCCTCGTCACGCACAACCTTGACCTTGCCGCCGAATTTTGTCAACGAATTGCGGTGATGTACGCGGGGCGCATCGTCGAAATCGGCACGACCGAGCAAGTCATCGAATCGCCGCAACATCCATACACACGCGGCTTGTTGACGTGCATTCCGCGCATCGCCGCGCAGCGCACGCGCATCGAACCGATCCCAGGCAATGTCCCCGATCTTGCCGCGGTACCGCCGGGATGCGCGTTCGCAGAGCGCTGCAGTCTAGCAGAGCCGATTTGTCAAAACGAACTCGTGCCATTCTTCGAGGTCGCGCCTGGGCATCAAGTTCGCTGCCTGCGCGCCAAGATAGGAGGAGTCACGTGAATCTCAACGATACTCCTCTCATCGAGACGCGCAATCTCAAACGTTATTTCACGCTTCGCCCAGGTCTTTTGGCGCGCGTGCTGGCGCGCGCACAAGACATCGTCGTTCACGCGGTTGATGGCGTCAGTTTGAAAATCGGACAAGGCGAAACGGTCGGCTTGGTCGGCGAGAGCGGCTGCGGCAAGACAACGCTGGGACGGCTCATCAGTCGTCTCGATACGCCGACCGAAGGCGAGATTCTTTTCAAGGGGCGTTCGCTGCGCGAAGGTTGGCCGGAACCTGGCAAAGAAAAATCCACGCCCATCGAGCGATTGGGATTTTATCGCGTCGCGCAAGTGATTTTCCAAAACCCGTACTCGTCGCTCAACCCGCGCAAGACGATTCGCGAAATCGTTTCGACGCCGTTGCAGAATCGCGGCATCAACGATGTGAACGCGCGCGAAGAAATCGTTGTCCGGTTGTTGCAGCGCGTCGGCTTGCACACGCGCAACCTTGATCAGTATCCGCATCAATTTTCGGGCGGACAGCGCCAACGCATCGGCATTGCGCGCGCGCTGGCGATGCAACCGCAATTCATCGTCGCGGACGAACCCGTCTCCTCGCTCGACGTTTCGATTCAAGCGCAGGTCATCAACTTGATGCAAGAGTTGCAAGCCGAATTTCATTTGACGTACTTGTTCATCGCGCACGATTTGAGTTTGATTTACCACATCAGCGATCGCGTCGCAGTGATGTATCTGGGGCGCATCGTCGAGGAAGGCGCGACGGATGATTTGTACGCGCAGCCGTTGCATCCGTACACGCAAGCGCTCCTCGCCGCGATTCCTTCGCTCGACAAAGCGCGGCGGCGGCAACGCATCATTTTGCAAGGCACTGTACCCAGCCCCATCAATCCGCCGAGTGGGTGTCGTTTTCATCCGCGTTGTTTCGCGCGCGTCGGTTCGATTTGCGATAACGAGACGCCGCCGTTCTTCGAGATTGGCAAGCAGCGCGTCGCGTGTTGGAAGTATCAGTGAAGACAGTGGGACAGTAGGACAGTGGGACAGTAGGACAGTGGGACAGTGGGACAGTGGGACAGTAGGACAGTGGGACAGTGGGACAGTGGGACAGTAGGACAGTGGGACAGTAAAAATGAAAGTATTATCACTGCACGGTGATCACTATCAGATGGGATGGCAACACGGGAGGCAGGTCGCTGACCTGCGTCCTTTGCTTTTGACGACGCTCAGCGCGCGTCTGGAAGGATTGACGCGCGCGGGCGGTTTGAACGCGACGATTCTGGACGAATTGAGACGCGCGTGGGAAACGGACGCGGGCGCGCACACAACGACGATGATGATGGAGGGCATCGCCGACGCGCTGGAGATTCCGCGCACGCGCTTGTTTCAGTACGTCGCCGCGTCATACCTGGAAGATCTGTTGCTTGCCAAGACCCAGCCCGAAGGTTGCACGGTGTGGGCGGCGGCGCGTTCTGCCACGCGTGACGGTGCGCCCATTCTCGCCAAGAATCGCGATTACTACGAAGCGCATATTCCGATGCGCTGTATCGCGTATGCCGCGCCACGCAACGGCTATCGTTACATCTACGCAACGAGCGCGGGGAGCCCCGGCGTTTTCAGTTCGGGGATGAACGAGCGCGGCTTGGCGATTGCCGATACGCACGTGTCGTCGCGCGATTTGGGACCGGGCCTGGCGCGCTTTACGTTGATGATGAACATCCTGGAACAGTGCGCGAGTACGGCGGACGCGTGCGCGTATTTGCAGAGCGTGCGGTGTATGGGCGCGGGCAATTTGATTTTGATGGACGCTGATGGCGCAAGCGCGGTGGTGGAAAACGGATTTCGCACGTGCGGTTTTATCGCGCCGACGCAGGACATTGTCGTTGCCACGAACCACTTTGTCAGCGCGGAGCTGCGCGACGCGAACATTTTTCGGAACAGCACGACGTACGATGAAACGCGCGCGCGTTATGCCACCGCGCGCGCACTCCTCGACCAAGCGCACGGCGCGATTGACCTCGCGTACGCCAAACGTATCGCCGCCCATCACGACGCCACCGCGCTCTGCCGCCATCGTCCGCTCAACGATTCGGATACCATTTCGGCGGCGATTTACTTGCCCGCGTTGCAACGCCTGGTCTTTTGCAATGGCTGGCCCTGTCAGGGGAGTTACGAGACGTATCGGTTGTGAAGAAGACGAAAGACGAAGGACGGCGGCCTGCGGTCGTCCGTCATCCGTCATTGGTCATTCGTCGTCGGTCAAATTCGCACGGGGCAGTAACAATGAATGTGGACACACTCTTGCTTACGATTATTCAGCCTGACGATGCGGACGCGGCAATCGGTGCACTGACACACGCGGGATTCGCGGTGACCGTGATCGCAAGTGTGGGCGGCTTTTTGGGCGCGCACAATGTCACGTTGCTCATTGGCTTGCCCGCCAGTGAAATTGAACGCGCGTGCGCGGTGTTACGCGCCGCATGCCATCGCCGCGCCATCCACGCGCCCATCGAAACAATGATTAGCGGCGCGACGTTGTTCGTCTGTCCCGTCACGCGCTATGTTCATTTCGGCGCTGATGGCGCCCTGGTTGATTCCGCGCGCACACGCATCGAACCGGGGACATTGCAATTGGTCTTGGCAATTGTCGCGTCCGAACTATCGAACCGACTGATCGAGACGCTGACCGATTGGAGTTATCACGTGACAGTACTTGGAACGACGGGCGGCTATTCGCACCGCGCGAACACGACCTTACTCATCGCCGTTCGCGCCGAGCGCGTGGATTCGATTGTAGCGCAAATCCACCAGGTCAGCGAGGCAGGAGGTGCCAGCGCGACGTTGTTTGTGCTACGGCTGGCGCGCCTGGAACATTTTTGAAAGGTGAGTACAATATGCCACACTGTCTTGCGATTGGCGACCAGGTTCAGTTGAGAGATGGTACGCCAGCGGATGCCGACGCGTACGTGCGCTGGCTGACCGAGGGCGAATGGGAGCAACGTTGATGGAATGTCGCCGTGGTTGTGGCGCGTGTTGCATCGCGCTTTCGATTTCCTCGCCGCTACCCGGTATGCCGAACGGCAAGCCCGCCGGCGTCCGATGCGTCAATCTGACCGAGGACGCTCGGTGCCGCGTGTACGCAATGCGCCCAGAAGTGTGTCGGCGTTTGCGCCCAACGCCCGAAATGTGCGGCGCGACGCGCGACGACGCGTTACGCTATCTGACGGAGTTGGAACGCGCGACCGCGCCATAAAAAAGAACCTGTCGGGGGCTTGAACCCGACAGGTTTTTGTATCTACGCCCAGCCACGCAATCGCATCGCTTCGGCGACGCGGTTGATTGAGACGAGGTATGCGCCCAGCCGATTGTGCACTTTGTACTTTTGTGCCATCTCGTGCACGGCGTGGAAGGCGGCGGTCATTTTCTTATCGAGCCGATCATGGACAGTGGCCAAGTCCCAATAGTAGTCATAGGCGTTCTGCACCATTTCAAAGTACGAAACGGTCACGCCACCGGCGTTACACAGAAAATCGGGAATGACGTATACGCCCTTGTCGAAGAGAATCGGATCCGCATCGGGCGTGGTGGGACCGTTCGCAAGTTCTGCTACCACTTTGGCTTTGATGTGCGGCGCGTTCTCCTTGCGAATCACATTCTCCAGAGCGGAGGGGAACAAAATCGTTACCGGCAACTCTAGCAATTCTTCGTTAGTGATGTTGTCTGCGCCGGCAAAATTCACCACCGAACCGGTTTCGCGTTTGTGCGCCATCACGGCTTTGTAGTCCAGTCCCGCCCGATTGTAGATACCGCCCTTGGAATCCGAGACCGCCACCACTTTCAAGCCGAGAACCTCGACGGCTAATTGATGGGCGAACGTACCGGCGTTACCGTATCCCTGAATGGCGGCTTCCTTACCGTGCAGATCCAGTCCCAGGACGCGCGCCGCTTCGCGCAAGCAATAAATGCCACCGCGCGCGGTCGCATCATTGCGCCCCTGCGAACCGCCTAAAGGAATGGGCTTGCCGGTAATCATCCCGAACTCGTTATAGCCACGCAGAAACGAAAACTCGTCCATCATCCAGGCCATAATCTGGGGATTGGTGTACACATCGGGCGCGGGGACGTCTTTCTCAAGCCCCAGAAACTGTCCTACTTGACGGATATAGGCGCGCGAGAGACGTTCCAGTTCCCCCTGCGACATTTCCTGGGTTTTGCATATGATGCCCCCTTTACCGCCGCCCAGCGGAATATCCATCACGGCGGTTTTCCAGGTCATCCAGGCAGCGAGTGCGCGCACTGTGTCCACAGTTTCCTCGGGGTGAAAACGAATGCCGCCCTTGCACGGACCGCGCGCATCATTGTACTGCACACGAAAGCCGTGAAACACACGTATGCTTCCATCGTCCATTCGGACGGGCAAAGACACATGGATTTCACGGCGCGGCCAACGCAACAGTTCGTGGATTCCCGGGTCGAGTTTCAAGAGTTGTGCCGCTTCGTCCACCTGGCGCTGCACAATCCGAAAAGGATTGAGGTCCGATTCGGAACTCACACCGACGGCGTGGAAATCCACTGATTCGGGGTTGACATACTTGCCCATTTTTTCCTCCTCACTGAGATTGGGTAATCCTCACGGATGATTTGATCGCACGACACCTTTGGCGTGGATCAAAGTTTTCTGTGTACAGTATATCACCATTTGCCAATTTCTCCAAGTGATACACTTGTGTTATAATTCGCCACAGCGAGGATGAAATGGAATTCGAACCGGTGATTGGTTTGGAAGTGCACGCGCAGTTGCTCACGCGCAGCAAAATGTTTTGCGGCTGTTCGGCGGATTATGCCGGCGCGCCGCCCAACACGCACGTTTGTCCCGTGTGTCTGGGAATGCCCGGCAGTTTGCCCACCATCAATCGCGCGGCGGTCGAGTACACCATTCTCACCGCGCTCGCGCTGCATTGCACGATTCCTGAATTTGCCAAGTTCGATCGCAAAAATTATCACTATCCCGATTTGATGAAGGGCTATCAAATTTCGCAGTACGATTTGCCTCTCTCGCGCGAGGGTTATCTGTTGATTGACGAGGCAGGCGTGACCAAGCGCATCGGCATTCGCCGCGTGCATCTGGAAGAAGACACCGCCAAGTTGTTTCACGTGGACGGCGCGAGTTTGATTGACGTCAACCGCGCTGGCGTTCCCCTGATGGAAATCGTCAGCGAACCGGACATGCACTCGGTCGAAGAGGCGCGCTTGTATTCGCTGAAACTGCGCCAAATTCTGCGCTATCTAGGCGTCTGCTCCGGCGATATGGAAAAAGGCGCGATGCGTTTTGAAGCCAACATCTCGCTCCGCCCCAAGGGCTCGCACGAGCTATCGCCGACGCGCGTCGAAATCAAGAATCTCAACTCGCTGCGCGCGATGGTGCACGCCACCGAATTCGAGATCGCGCGCCAAACAAAAATCCTGAACGCCGGCGGACACATCGAACAAGAGACGATGGGCTGGGACGAGACGCGCCAGGTGACGTATCCGCAACGCAGCAAAGAAGAAGCGCACGATTATCGTTACTTTCCCGAACCCGATTTGCCATCGCTGGAGATTGCGCGCGCGTGGGTGGAAGACATTCGCGCGCGCCTGCCAGAGCTGCCCGACGACAAGCGCGCGCGCTGGATGAACACACTGGGCTTGAGCGCGTACGACGCCGGCGTCCTTGCCGCCGAACGCGAGATTGCCGAGTACTATGATCGCGCCGTCCACGCTGGCGCGGCGCGCGGTGTAGACGCCAAAACCATCGCCAACTGGATCGCCGGCGAATTGTTCCGGCTGATGAAAGAATCGAACATCGAAATTGACGCGGTGAAAATCGCGCCAGAGCAGATTGGGGACCTGGGCGCGCTCGTCGCCGCGGGAACCATCAGCAACACCATCGCCAAAAGTGTGTTCGAGGAAATGTTCCAATCGGGACAGGACGCGCGCGCGCTCATCGCCGCAAAAGGACTCGCGCAAATCAACGATCGTGACGCGTTGCGCGCGATCGTGGCGCGCGTGCTGGCGGAACATCCCAGTCAAGTGGCGGAATATCTGGCGGGCAAGGAACCCATCGCGCGCTTTTTGGTCGGGCAGGTGATGAAAGCCACGCGCGGACAAGCCAATCCTGTACTGGTCAATGAGTTGGTGGTGGAACAACTAAAGCAGATGAAATAACCCTGTTGACATTCCGCATCGCTCGCCGTATAATTCGATGCGAAGTAAGGACGAGGTGGTCTATGCCGCTCCAGGGAACCCTGCAAGAAATGAGTCTCGCCAATCTGATTCAGGTCAACTGCCAGGAGATGCGTTCGGCGCGCCTGGTGTTGACGCGCGCGAATCAAAGCGGCGAGATTTATTTTTCCGATGGGCAAGTCGTCCACGCCACGCTGGGCGAGCAGCGCGGCGAAGCCGCGGTGTATGCTTTGTTGACGTGGGACGAAGGCGTCTTTATTCTTGAACGCGATGTGGCAGCGCCAGAGAAGACAATAACGACGCCGTGGAATACGTTGCTCTTGGAAGGAATGAAACGCGTGGTCGAACAGCCAAGGGAGACACCGCGAATACAAGGAGGAACGATGGCAAACGATGTCATCGCGCAACTACGCGCGATCAGTGGTGTAGAAGGCGTGGTACTCGCCGCTAGCGATGGAGTGTTGATGAACACCGATGTTCAAGACAGCGAAGCGGAGAATCAAGCCGCTGTCACAGTATTCGTCGGAACAGCGGCACAACAGTTGAGCGACGCGCTCCAGTTGGGAGCTTTTTCGCACGGTGTCATCGCGCAAAAATCCAAGCGTCTACTCATTTTGCCCCAAACCGATCGCTACGTGGGTTTGATTTTAGCGGAGAATACTTCGCCAGCTATCGTAGCGAGTGCCGCAACCGAAATCCTCAAGAAATGATCTGTTGCAAATGGCGCATAGCGTATGAGCCAAACCATTGGCTATACGCCAAGAGGAAAGACCTATGGAATCTCTACTCAAAGAAATCAACGCCGTGATGGGCGTGAACGGTTCGTTCGTGTGTTATTCGGACGGAACTTTGGTTGCCCACGTGGTTCCCCCTTATGTTTCTGCTGAGCAACTAACGACTGCCGCCCGCATCGCCGCGCAGACCTTCCAAGCGCTCGACATCTCACACCGTCGTGCCGAGGAAGCCGATCTAGTCTTTGAACAAGGTCGCTTGATTCTAAAGAACCTGCGTGGCGGCATTTTGGGAATTTTATGTGCGCGCACCATTAGTTTGCCCCTGTTGAACCTAACCGTCAATCCGCTCATTAGAAAATTGACGACGGAACTCAAGCCGCCGAAGGAAGCCG
>Ga0209018_1002756_pt1 | contig 11898 bp, 10 predicted proteins | sample YNPBryBLVA2012_FD_185814 | JGI IMG/M metagenome (GOLD analysis project Ga0209018, IMG submission 185814) | Anoxygenic and chlorotrophic microbial mat microbial communities from Yellowstone National Park, USA - YNP Bryant BLVA 2012 (SPAdes)... ...
GCCCGAGAATCACCCCCGCCCCCCGCCCCGTGGTCGCAAAGTTCACACCCCCGCGAGGTCGAAGAGGCCGGGTTCGCGCGGCGGGCTGGCGATGCGCTGGAGGCGCGGGTACGCCCGCAGCAGCTCGTCGGGCACGACCACCGGCCCGCCCTCGAGCATGGCGCGCAGCTCCAGCGCGTTGGTCACGCCCTGCCCGCGGTAGTGGTTGTTGGCGAATACGTACACGTTCTGCGCCCGCGCGGCCATCGCGTCCAGCCGCGTCACCCACTCGCGCAGCTCGTCCTCGCTGTACAGGTAGTTGTAGCGCTCATACGTCGGGATGTTGTCGGCAAACCAGTTCGCCGCATTGCGACCGTGCAGCCGCACGTAAGCCGTCGACCCGAACACGTGCTGCGCCGGTCCGAGGCAGTTCCGCAGCCGCGGCTGGTCGATGTTGCACAGGCCGCCGACCTGACGCAGGACGTCCAGAGCCTCGGGCTGGTTCCAGGAGGCGTGGCGCACCTCGATGACGCGGTCGAGGTCCGGGAACGCCGCGGCCAGCCGCCGCAGCCGCTCGACCGCCTCCCCCGTGTAGCGGAACGACCAGGGGAACTGGATCAGCAGCGGCCCCAGGCGGCCGGCCTCCAGCACCGGTTTGAGGGCGTCCCTGAAGGCGGCGACGGCGGCGGGGTCCGGCACCGCCTCAGGCTCGTGCGTGAAGATGCGCGTCAGCTTGAAGGCGAACCGGAACTCCTCGGGCACCAGCGGACTCCAGGTCGCCGTCAGCCGCGCCGTCGGAATCGAGTAGAAGCTGGAGTTGACCTCGACGGCGTTGAAGTGCTGAGCGATGAACGCCAGCGGCTTGAAGCCGCGCGGCGCCGGCTGCGGGTAGACGACTCCGGCCCAGTCGGGATAGCTCCAGCCCGAGGGGCCGATCCAGAAGCGGGCGCGCGGACGTGTACTCACACCGCGCCCTGTACCGCGCCGCCGCGACGCGGGCAACGCGCGCCCGGCATGCCCCGCCGGACCGGCGCCGGGTTTTCGTTGGTGGGCCTCCGCTTTCCGTACTATTATTTCAGAGGGTACGAGCTGTCCCGCAGGTTCGCGAGCTGAGTCCGCTCACCGATCAGCAGGACTCTGAACCCTGCTGCGAACCTGTGAAACCGGACACGGGCGCCCCGGCAGTAAGGGGACTGCGATGTCGGTCATCGACGAGCAGATCCGCCGCACGCGCTTCCGTCTGAACGCCAACATCGCCATGCAGCACGCCGCGCTGGGCGTGCTGGCAGCCGCCAGCGCCTGGACCATGCTGGTGCTGCTCGACCGGACCCTTGCCCTCGGCCTGCCCCTGCTGCCGGGCGCCGCAGCGGCGGCGGCGCTGGGACTGATCGTGGCCGGCATCCGCATCCGCCGGGCGCGCGTCCGGCCGCTGGGCGCTGCGATCGTCCTCGATCGGGCGGCCGGGCTCAAGGAGCGCATCAGCAGCGCGCTCACCTGCCGCGGCAGGGGCGATCCGTTTGCGCTGGCCACGATCCACGACGCCGAGCACGCGGCGCGGGGCGTGCACGTGCCGTCGCACCTGCCCTATCGTGCTCCGCAGCTCTGGCCGTGGTCGCTGGCGACGGTGATCGCAGCCCTGATCGTCTTCCGGTTCATGCCGCAGTTGGACCTGCTGGCCGGCCAGTCCGGCGACGACGAAGCCCGCGCCGCCGCGCAGGAGGAGCGCAAGGAAATCCAGGTCGCCTTTGAGGAGCAGCTCAAGGGCGTGAAAGAGCGGATTCAGGAAAAACCGCTGCTGGCCGGCTTGCAGGAAGACCTCAAGGAGCTGGAACTCCCTGACGAACCCACTGCCACCCCGGAAGACGTGCGCCGCGAGGCGGTCAAGAAGATCGAGAAGGTCGCGGACAGGCTGAAGCAGCGTCTGGAAGACCAGGGGCTCGATGCGCTCGCGCAGCTCAAGCGCGACCTGGCCAGGCTGGAGACGCCCGAAGGCGACGATCCCGGCTCGAAACTGACGCAGGCGTTGGCGTCAGGCGATATGGAGGCGGCCAGAAAAGCGCTGGGCGACCTGAAAAAAACGCTGGAGGAGGCGGCGCAGTCGGGCGATCTGGCCGCCCAGCAGAAGCTGGCCGAGATGCAGCGGCAACTGGACGGGCTGGCCCGGCAGCTCGCGCAGCTCGCCGATCAGCAGAAGCTCCAGAAGGACCTGGAGAACAAGGGCGGCCTTTCGGAGGAGGAGGCCAGGAAGCTGTTGGAGAAGCTGGCGGGCAAGGACGAGAAGCAGATTGCCGAGATGCTCAAGCAGCAGCTCGGCGACTCCGGCATGACGCAGAAGCAGATCCAGGACCTGGCCAGGAAGATCGCTCAGCAGCAGCAAGCCTGCCAGCAGCTCAAGAGCCTGGCGCAGGCCATGGGGCAGGCGGCTCAGGCCTGTCAGCAATGCCAGGGCGCCGGTTCGGCCAGCAAGGGCGCGGCAGCCCTCCAGAGCGCGCTGGAGGCGGCGATGGGGCAGCTCTCCGACATGGAGATGGCCGAGCAGATGATGAACGAGCTCCAGGCGCAGCTCGCCGAGCTCGATGAGCTGAAGGGTCGGGTCTGCGAGGGCAATTGCCGCGGCTGGCGACCGGGCGACCCGAACAGCGTGGGCCGGCCGGCACCGAACCCGGGACAGGGCTACGGCGCCTGTCCCAGGGAGCGCGCCCCGCACGCCTACAAGGCGACGCGGGCCAAGGGTCCGATGCAGCCCGGCCAGATCATCGGCCAGATGTTCATCGACGGGCCGCAGGTCAAAGGCGCGGCGACGACGGAGGCGCTGGAGGTGCTGGCTTCCGAGCTGCGCGACGCAGAGGAGGCGATCGAGCGCGACGAGGTCCAGCGCCAGTATCAGCGCGTCGTGCAGATGTATTTCGAGCAACTGGCCGGGCTGCTGAGCGGACGGTCACCGGCCGAAACGCCCCAGGCTCAGGCCACGCCCGGGGCGGCTCAGGAACCGGCCGCCGGCCCGCAGCCCCCGGACGGCGAGCAGCAGTGACGGAGGGACAGCCCGCGCGTAGGGTGCTTCAGCGGTAGCGGCGCAGGTTCAGGATCAGCTCGACCTCGCCCAGCGGCACGCCCAGCGCCGCGGCCACTTCGATCGGCTTCCTGCCCGCGTCGATGAGTTCATAAACACGCTGCACCCGCGGAGCGGCCGGCGCCGCCGGATCTGTCTGCCCCGTCGCAGTCCGGGACGCGGGGCCGTTTCCGGCTTCCGAAGGGCGGGGCGAGCCCGGCCCGCAGGCGGCGGGAAAGTCCGCGGAGTACCCGGCTTCTCCGCCGACGTCGCGTTGTGCGGCGCCCGCCGCCTGTTCCGGATCTGCCTGGGCCAGCAGGTGCTCGAGCCGGGCGATCCGTTCATCGGCGTCGCGCACGCGCGCTTCGAGCCGGGCGAGCGTCGCATCGACCAGCGCGCTGACCCGGCGCGACGCCTCGTCCAGTTCGACCAGCAGGTCATCCAGCGACTGACGGAGCCGGCGCTGGTCATGTTCGCGGAGCTTGCGCTCGCGCAGCGCCTCCCGGCCGGGCCGCAGCCGGAACTGCTGCCACCGCAGCACCGTGACCACGCCCAGCGCCGCCCCCAGCGCCAGCAGCAGCACGGTCACTCCGCCGGTGGTACTCTCGAGCAAGCTAAGCATCCTGCTGTTGCTGCGCCCAGGCCCGCAGAGCGGCCTGTTGCACCTCATGCAGCGGGACACCGCTCCGCCGCGCCGCAACCGCGCAGTCTTCATACTCCGGCCAGGCGCGGACCACCTGCCCGCCCCGACTGCCCAGCTTGACGCGGATCTCGCCGAAGGACGTCCGCACGCTGACGTGCCGGCGTGCCAGCTTGGCCCGCCGCACCTCCTGCCGGCGCACCCCCAGCGTACCGGTCTCGGCGAGGATCAGGGACTCGAAGGCGGCGGCGTCGCTGAGGCGGCACAACACGGTCAGCAACTGGCCGGGCCGGCTCTTTTTCATGATTATCGGCACGAGATAGGCCTCGAGCGCACCGGCCTCCAGCAGCCGCTCGCAGGCATAGCCCAGCACCTGGCCCGGGACGTCATCCAACTGGGTTTCCAGCACCGCGATCGTCTCGTGCTCAGCCTCGTCGCCGGACGCGGACTCGCCCAGCAGCAGGCGCAGCACGTTGGGGCGTGTCCGACCCTCACGCGCGCCCGCGCCGCAGCCGACGGCCTTCAGGCGCATCTCCGGCAGCGGGCCGAACCCCTCGGCCAGCGTGGTGAGGATGGCCGCGCCGGTCGGCGTCGTCAGCTCGCCGGGCTCGTCGCTGGCGGCGATCGGGCACCCCAGCAGCAGGTGCGCGGTCGCCGGCGCGGGCACCGGCAGCACGCCGTGCGCACAGGTCACGGTGCCGCTGCCCGTGGGAATCGGCGAGCAGACCAGACGCTCCACGCCCAGCGCCGCCAGCCCCGCGCAGGCGCCGAGCACATCGACAAGGGCGTCAGCGGCGCCGACCTCGTGGAAGTGCACCTGCTCGACCGGCAGGGCGTGGACCTGCGCCTCCGCCTCCGCCAGCCGCCGGAACACACGCCGCGCGTTTTCCTTCGCCGCCGGCGGCAGGTCGGCAGCGTCGATGATGCTCAGGATGTCCGGCAGGTGCCGATGCGTTTCCTGCGCGCCCGGCTCCACCACCACCTGCGCCCGCGTGGCCGCCAGCCCGCGTCGCCGCACCTTTTCAGCGCTGAGCCGCACGCCCGGCAGGCCCAGGCTGGAAACGGTCCGCTGCATCGCGCTCAGCGGGCAGCCGGCGTCGAGCAGCGCGCCGAGGATCATGTCGCCGGCCGCACCGTTGAAGCAGTCGAAGTAGCCCAGGAGCATGGGTGTTCACGTCCGCCGCGTGCAGCGAGTGTCGGGCGGCGGCAGCCGGTTCGGGGCGCTGCCGTCGCGTGCCCCAGGCCGGGCACGCGGCCGGGCATGGTAGTCGGGCGGCACTTGCCTGTCAGCGTTGCAGCGCCGCCTGGCGCTGGGCGCTGCTCAGCTCCTGCACCGTCGGGACCTTTCCGGCGGCGAGGAAGCGCTCGAAGGCCGTCTTGTTCGGCGCCAGGATCATGATCAGGTGGCGGCCATCCATGACGGGCGGCCGCTCGACCTTGACCAGGTCACCCAGGTCCTCAAGCACCTCCTGGAAGATGGCCGCGGCCAGCTCGCGGTGCGCCCGCTCACGGCCGCGGAACTGCATGGTGAACTGGACCTTGTCCCCCCGGCTGAGGAACTTGATGGCCTTGTTGACCTTGATGTTGCGGTCGTTCTCGTCGGTCTTCGGCCGCAAGCGCACCTCCTTGAGCTGCTGCTCATGGTGCTTGCGGCCTTTCTTCTTCATGTGGTACTTGAACTTGCCGTAGTCCATGATGCGGCAGACCGGCGGCAGTTCGTTGCGGGCCACCTCCACCAGATCCAGGCCGGCCTCGCGCGCCCGCCGCAGCGCTTCGGCCAGTTCCACGATCCCGACCTGTTCGTTGTTCTCGTCGATCAGACGGACCCGCGGAACCCGGATCTGTTCGTTGGTACGGTAGCCTGTGGTTGTCCCCTTGGCCATACACTCCAATCTTCAGACAGGCACGGTCTGGCGTTCCGCGCCCCGCGTCGAGACGGCGCGACTGGCTACTTCCTGCGCACACGCGGCCAGAAACTCGGGCACCGTGCAGCTACCGAGCTGCCGGCCCTCGCGCGTGCGAACGTTGACCGTCCGGGTGCTCTGCTCCTGCTCGCCGATGACCAGGATGTAGGGAATCTTCATCAGCGTGGCCCGGCGGATCTTGGCGCCGATGCGCTCGCCCCCGTCGTCCAGCTCCACCCGCAGGCCGGCGCCGCGGCACAGCTCGAAGACCTGGCGCGCGTAGGCGGCGGCCTTCTCGCTGACGCTGCAAACCGTCGCCTGGACCGGTGCCAGCCACAGCGGGAACGCCCCGGCGCAATGCTCGATCAGGATGCCGACGAAACGCTCCATGCTGCCGAACAGCGTGCGGTGCACCATGATCGGGCGGTGCTCGCGGTTGTCGGTCCCGATGTACTTCAGCTCGAAGCGCTGCGGCAGATTGTAATCGACCTGCACCGTGCCGAGCTGCCACTCGCGCCCGATGGCGTCCCGGGCCACGAAATCGACCTTCGGCCCGTAGAAGGCCGCCTCGCCCGGCTCCTCGCTGTATTTCATCCCCGAGGCGCGCACCGCCTCCCGCAGCACCGCCTGCGCCAGTTCCCAGTTCTCATCCGAACCGATGTACTTGCCCACCGTCCGGTCGCGCAGCCCGATCCGCACGCGGTACTCGTGCAGCCCGACCATCTTCAGCACGTACTCGGACAGCGCCATGCAGTCGGCGATCTCCGCCGGCAGTTGCTCGGGCGTGCAGAAGATGTGCGCGTCGTCCTGCGTGAACCCGCGCACGCGCGTCATCCCGCCCACTTCGCCCGACTGCTCATAGCGATACACCGCCCCGAACTCCGCCAGTCTGACCGGCAGATCACGGTAGCTGCGCGGCTCGGAGGCGAACATCTGGATGTGGTGCGGGCAGTTCATCGGCTTGAGCAGATAGCCGTCCTCCTGCACCAGCCAGCTCCGGATGCGCCGCAGGCGCTCCGCCAGCGGCGCTTCGGCCGGATAACCCGCCCGTTGCAGATCGGGATAGCGTTCGGCCAGGGCCGCGAACTGCGCGCGTTCCGCTTCGCCGGCACGCTCCCCGCCCTCCGCGCTCACCGTCTCCCACAGCCGGTTCAGCTCCCGGGCGCGCTCGGACTCGAAGAGCGGCGGATACTGACTGTCCTTGTAGTAGGGGAAGTGGCCGCTGGTGCGGTAAAGCTCCAGCCGCCCGATGTGCGGCGAATACACCGGCTGGTAGCCGTGCTTCAGCAGCTCCTGCAACAGCGCCTGCTCCAGCGTGTGGCGGATGATCGCGCCGCGCGGCTTCCACAGCACCAGCCCCGGCCCGACCAGCGGACTGATGGTGAACAGGCCCAGCTCCTGCCCGATACGCCGGTGATCGCGCTTGCGCGCCTCCTCGAGCTGCGCCAGGTAGCGCTTCAATTCCTGCTTCGTCGGCCAGGTGGTCCCGTAGACGCGCTGGAGCATCTTGCGGCTGGCGTCGCCATGGTGATAGGCGCCGGCGACCTGCATCACCTTGAATGCGCCGATGCGCGCGGTGCTGGGCACGTGCGGACCGCGGCACAGGTCCTCGAAATGGCCGGCGCCGGGCTGACCGGTCACGTAGAAGCTGAGCGTGTCGCCGTCGGCGCGCTGCGCGTTATCGAGCTTGTACTCGTTGCCCTCCTCCAGCAGCTTCTTCATGGCCGCATCGCGCGGCAACTCGTAGCGTACGAACGGCCGGTCCTCGCGCGCGATCTGCGCCATCCTGGCCTCGATGCGCGCGAAGTCCTCCGGCGTCAGGCTGTGATCCAGGTCGATGTCGTAGTAGAAGCCGTTTTCGACGGGCGGGCCGTACACCAGCTTGGTCTGCGGCCACAGCGTGCAGATCGCCTCGGCCATCACATGGGCGCAACTGTGGCGCGCCACCTCCAGACCGTCCCGGTCCGCGAACGTCAGGGGCGTCAGCTCGCCCTCCACGTCGCTGAGGCGCGCCGACAGGTCGACCACCCGGCCGTTGATCCTGGCCGCCAGCGCAGCGCGCGCCAGGTCCTCGCTGACGCCGGCAATGATTTCCGCGGGAGTCACGCCGTTGGCGTATTCGCGCACTTCGCCGTGGGGCAATCGGACTCTCACCATGGAGTTGCGGTCCTCACGGGAGGTACGTGCCGATCGCCGACTCGGGATGTGACAGCATGTGCAGCGGCTGACCTCTGCGCTTCGCGCGCCAGGATGATGCCGCCCGAGCGCGACGTACCGGCACGTCGCCTTCCCGGGCTTAGAATGTTGTTGTCGTCCACATCATCCTGTTTCGCCGGCGGTGAGCCGCCAGCGGCGGCCCCACCTTCGTCAATCAATTTATCGGCTGCGATTGAGAAGTCAACCCGAATCGCGTGCTCTCTCGCCGCAAGCCCTGCCGGCACCGCCCGTTGCGACCAGAACGGTCCGGGGCCGCGGCCCCCCGGTCGCCGCCCGGCCTACGACGTCTCCAGGTCGCTCACGCCCGGGCGCCCGCCGGTCTCGATGTCGCCCTGCATGGCGTTGGCCTGCACCGAATAGCCCAGGATGCACAGCATCAGCATCAGCGCCGGCACCAGCAGCGGGATGCGTGCCGACCACTCGATGAAGGTCAGGCCCAGGGACGGCGCCAGAAAGCTCGTGATCCCCACAAAACCCGCCACCAGCAGTCCGGCCCCCGGCACGATGGTTACCAGGATCGGCAGCGAACGGCGACAGACCCAGATCAGCGCATACCCGCACACCAGGCCCCCGCCCGCCGCCGCCAGCGCCGCGCGCGGACCGACCCCGATCCGGCTCGTCAGGTAGCTCAGCAGCGCGGCACCCGCGAAGGCCGATGCCAGGGCCAGCCCGCGGCGAAAGTGCAGCAGCGCGAACAGACCCGCCAGGGCCGCGGGAATGAACACGGCCGACGGCGGCAGATCGAAAAGGCCGACCAGCAGACCGCCGGCCACCAGCCCCCCACCGGCACACAACAGCGGGATCAGCAGGCGGGCGAAGCGAAACCCTTGCAGCGTATACAGCAGCCCCAGCGCCAGAACGGCCAGCGACGTCCCCGCAGACCAGTGAGCCGCAGAGCGGAATATCAAATCTTGAACGTCGTGCACACCACGCCTCCCGTCCGCCGCGCGCGCAGCGGCCGCTGAGAATAGATCGGCCGCTGCGCTGCGTGACGTTGCGAAGCGCTGCGCGGCCGCGGATTCAGGCGTGGAGCGCCGACGACCGGAACCGATAATAAGGGGTCAGGCGGTAGCCGGCGTGCCCTTCGGCGCGTGCTGCGTCCTTGTGGAGTTGGGGGATTTCGGCCGGCAGCTCGCCACGTTCACCGCGAACGATGACAGCCACACCAGGGCCACCAGTCCCCAGGCCAGGTGTTTGTGCAGGATGAGCCAGTCCAGCGCCTGGGGGGCGTGCTGCCTGAGCAGCGCGCTGGTCCCGACGCCCGCCAGCAGCGTCCCCAGCGATGCGGCCCACAGGGCGCGCGACAGTCGCGGCACCAGCAGACCGAGGATCAGTCCCGCCAGGCCCGTTGACAGCAGCAGCGTGAGGGAAGTCACCTCGAACTGCGGGACCGTTTGCGCCAGGTGCGCGTACAGGTGTCGCAGCTCCGTCAGTGCGCCGGGCCGGTTCTCGCCCACCACCGTTCCTGCCGGTTGCAGCGTCACCAGCCCTGCCTCGGCGCCGGCCGAGAGCCAGTTCTCCACCTCCGGCGTGAGGGTGCGCACGTAATAGACCGAGAAGCCCACGGCGACGCAGCAGACCGCCAGCAGCAGCGCCTGCCAGAACCGGAACAGGGCCACGCCGACCATGGCTGCGACCACTCCGCCGATGGCCACTGACGGCCAGAGCGGCGTGCCGATGGCGCGGGCCATGAAGGCCCCGAGCGCCGCGCCGAGGCCCAGAAACGCGAGGGCGGCCAGGCCCCGCGCCCACCTCGCGCCGCGCAGCAGCAGCAGGAGGCCGATAGCGGTGGCGGCAACCACCGCGGCCGGCGGCGCCCATGCGTACCCCTCGGGCAGCTTCACCTGTTCGGTCAACGTCTTGAGCAGTGCGATCAGCAGTTCGTCAGGCGTCATCAGACGACCTCCGCCATCCACGACGGTCGGCCCGGGTCCACAGCGTCCGCGGATGGATTCGGCCCCGGGCGGCGGTTATTCGGGCGCACCGATGCCGATACCCTTCTCCCAGCGCACGTCGATCGTGCTGCCGTCCGGCAACTGCCGCAGCTCGTCGAAGCGTTCCCGGAGTCTGGCGAGCTTGAGTTCGGCCTTGATCTCGATCCCATATTCTTCGCCCGGCGGAAGGCCCCAGTGAATATAGCCGCGCGGCTGGCCGGTGACCAGTCGCAGGCGCCCGCCGCGCGGGTCGACCTGGCCCGCGAAGTTGCTGACGTCGATGGCGCGGACCCGACTGCGGAAGGGCATCTGTCCGGCGGCTTCCGCGCGGTAGAGGAACCGGGCCAGGCTGAGACCGGCGTCGAGGTCAGCGCCGGGCCAGTGTGCGCCGGCCTGCGGGACCGGTGCGGTGACGCCTTGGATCACCCACCAGCCGCTGCGGTTGATTCTGTGCGCGGGCCACTGCTCGGGCAGGCGCACCCCCTGATCGTCCACCAGGTGGGCCAGTCCGTTCTTCTCGACCAGGGCGAACGGCTTGCGGAAGTCCGCATGAATCCGGACGCGACCGTCGGTCTGCTTGGTGATGCGGCGGATGCCCGCGATCCACGAGGAGCCGGAGAGTTGGGCGGCGACGTACGGGCAGACCTGGTCGTCGAACGGGTCGGTGTCCGGGTGCAGGCTGATGCGGGCCTCCAACTGCGGCAGCACCTGCTGCCAGTTCTCGTCGGCCAGCCAGCCGGGCGGGTTGACCCACTCCACCCGCGTGTCCCCGAGCTTGATGCAGCGCGCGTAGGGTTCCAACTGGTGCAGACCGTAGGCGACGACGGCCAGCGCCCCGAGCCAGGCGGCGGCCATCCACAGACGCAGCGCACCAGCGCGCGCCGGCGGCGGGTCGAGGTCGCCGGGGGCGATCCGCCGGCCCGCGCCACGACGCTTCAGCATGGCTCCTCCAGCGCCATATGCACCAGCCGTTCGACCAGCTCCTCGAAGCTGATGCCCATCCGCGCCGCGGCCTTGGGCACCAGCGAATGGCTGGTGAATCCCGGGATGGTGTTGACCTCCAGGAACCACAGTGATTCGTCGTGACCGACGATCCAGTCGAGGCGGGCCAGGTGCCGGCAGCCGAGGGCATCGAACACGCGCCGGCTCAGTGCCGCCGCCCGCTCCAGCACGGCACTCGAAAAGCCCGTCTCGAACAGGTACTCCGTGCGGTCGTCCAGGTACTTGGCCTGATAATCGTAGAACTCGCGCGAGGGGCGGATGCGGATCGGAGGCAACGTCTGTCGGCCCAGAAACCCGATGGTCAACTCGCAGCCCGGGATGAACTGCTCCACCAGCGCCTCGCCGAACTGCTCCGCCACGCGCTCCACCGTCGGCTGGAGCTGCGCGGCGTCCCGCACGACCGTCGTCGCCACGCTGCTGCCCTGGGCGACCGGCTTGACCACCACCGGCGGAACCAGCGTCGCCCGGCCCGGCGGCACGACGACCTCGTACGGCGGGGTGGGCACGCCCAGCCGCTCGGCCACGCGCTTGGTCGCCACCTTGTTCATCGCCGTCGCGGAGGCGGCGGAGCCCGAGCCGACGAAGCGCAGGCCGCGCTGCTCCATGATCCGTTGCAGCGTCCCGTCCTCGCCGAACGTGCCGTGGAGCGCGGGGAAAACCACGTCGGCGGGGTGATCGAGGGCACCGAGGTTGTCCGGGCCGATGTCGCTGACGAACACCTCGTGGCCCCGGGAGCGCAGCGCGGCCGCGATCGCCCGGCCCGAGGCGAGACTGATCTCGCGCTCGGCGCTGGGACCGCCGGCCAACACCGTCACACGCAGCCTGCCGCCCGGTTCCGCTGGCATCGTCATCGCTGTGCGGCGCGCAGCCCCGCTCACCACACCTCGACTTCGAGCTGGAGCTCGATGCCGGTGGCCTGACGCACGCGCTGCCTGGCCAACTCGATCAAGCTTAGCACATCGGCCGCCGTAGCGCCATCGTGCGCCACGATGAAGTTAGCATGCCGCGCGCTGATCTCCGCACCGCCGACCCGTGCGCCCTTCAGACCGACCTCGTCGAGCAGCCGGCCGGCGGGCCGCTGCGGCGGGTTTCTGAAGATGCACCCGGCCGTGCGGGCGGCCAGCGGCGGCTGCGTGGCGTACTTCTCGGTCCAGATCTGACGATGCCGCTCCA
>Ga0209018_1002757_pt1 | contig 11894 bp, 11 predicted proteins | sample YNPBryBLVA2012_FD_185814 | JGI IMG/M metagenome (GOLD analysis project Ga0209018, IMG submission 185814) | Anoxygenic and chlorotrophic microbial mat microbial communities from Yellowstone National Park, USA - YNP Bryant BLVA 2012 (SPAdes)... ...
TCCTCGCGGCGCACCCTGGCGAGATGCTTTTCCTTGTCGCGGGCGACCACGTCGGTCTGCGCCTGAGCGTTCGCGAGATCGACGCGAGCCATGGCCTCGCGAGACCGCGCTTGCCGCGTCTGCTCCGCAGCCTGCTCCGCTTGTTGGTGAAGTTGCGCTGCGCGAGCCCGCTGGGCGACCTCCCACGCCTGCATCGTCAGAAGGTCTTGCACCGTCGCACTGCCCCGGTCTGCACGTTCGCTCTCAATCCGTACGGTCTTCTCAATCGTCTCGCGCTGCTGCTGCTCGGCAGCCTCCGCGCGGCGTTGGCGCTGCTCTGCATCCGCGCTCGCACGGATGCGCTCTGCAAGCGACCTGGCCTTCTCGTCCTGGAGATCCTGGCGCCGTCGAAGCAGGGCGTCGAGGGGATAGCGGGTTCGGGGTGGCACGGTTGGCAGTCCTGCCAGGATGACAACCCGATCCTGGTTCGAAGCGCAAGTTCCGGGGCGAGATCGCGCCTGAGAGTTGGGAAGACGCTCCAACTGGTGCTATGGGTGCGTCGTAAGGGGCGCGAAGCCCCATCCCAGGAGGATTCGCTCGATGACCAGACGTTCGGCCAAGCCGCTCCGCACGCTCGTTGCCCTCACGTTTTCGATGGCCTTCGTGCACGCTGCTCCCGGCTTCGCGCAGACCAGCGACGAAGACGCCCGGCGGCATTTCGAGGCGGGCGAGGCGTACTTCAAGACCAGCGACTACGACGGTGCCCTGCGCGAATTCAACCAGGCATACCAGCTCGCGGAACCGGCCAGGCGCCCAGCGATCCTCCTGTCCATCGCCTCGGTGCACGAGCGCATGGGCAATCTGCCCAAGACGGTGGAGACGCTCGAAAAGTGGCTCGCCGAGGCGCCGGTGGACCACCGTGAGCGCGCCACCGTCGAGCTGCGCATCCAGAACCTCAAGAGACGCATCGCCGAGCAGCCTGCGCCGGCAGCGTCTTCCTCGACGACCGCTGCACCCGCCAGCCCCACCACCAGCACGCCCTCCGCGCCGTTACCACCGGCTCCGGCTCCCGAGCCCAACAGGATGCCCGCGTACCTGTCGTGGGGCATCGGCGGCGCCGCAGCCGTCGGGGCTGTGGTCACCGGGCTCCTCGCAAAGAGCAAGTATGACGACGCAGACAGCGGTTGCGCCAAGACCCCTGAGGGTTGCTCCGACTCCGAGGTCAGCCCCATCAAGAGCATGGCGCTCGTTTCGACCATCCTCACCGGCGTGGCCGTGGTGGGCGGTGGCTTGGGTACCTATCTCTACTTGTCGGCCGACTCGCCGAGCCAGGAGCGTGCGACCAGCGTCGTGCCGCGTCTCAGCGCCGGGATGACCCATCGGGGAGGCGGCTTCGAGGCCACATGGCGATTCTGAATGCGCGTTGGATCAAGTCGAACATGAGGCAAGCATGATGAGCTCCGAAATCCGAATTGGAACAACGGCCGCGCTGGCCTCCGCGCTCCTGCTCGGCGGATGCGTGTTCCTGCTCGACACCGAGAAGCTTCAGGAAGGATCCGGGGGGGCTTCCGGCTCGGCGGGGCTCGGGGGCGACGGTGGAGATGGTGCCGTCCCCGAAGCTGGTGGGGACGCCATCGAGTCTGGCGGTTCGGGCGGTTCCCAGACCGACGCCGACGCACTGCCTCCGTGCACCGACGACCTGTCCTGTCTGGACGATGACCCGTGTACCGTCGACATCTGCGAGCAGTCCTCGGGAACCTGCGTGCATCAGGCCCACCAGGGCATCGGCTTGACCGATGTCAAGATGTTCGGCGCGGACAGCGACGGTGTCGCTACCATCCAGTCCGGCGTCGACTCCATCGGCGTGCCTGTGCTCACCACCGACGGTGAGAGCTTCTGGCTCGGTTACTGGTACGAAGATGGTGGCTCCCGCGACGTTGTCATCAAGCGTTTCAGGCAGACGCGACGGTCGCGTCGGTCGAAGTGCGTCTGAAGAACGCCCAATTCACGCTCGACGACGTGTTTTCGAGCCCTGCGATGCTCGTGCGAGACTTCGTCGTGGGAGGAGACGGCGGCGTCGGGCACCGACGGCTCGCGTTGATCGTTGCCGCTACGAACCAGGGCGCAGGCCCTGGCATCCACGTGCGCTTGCTCGACCCGGATACGCTCGGCATGGTCACGAATTCGCCGTTCCCCATGACGCTCGAAGGCTATTCCGACACCAACGGTTTCGCGGACCCGGTCACCGCGGCTCCCGGTATCCTTCTGGTCGCCGATCACATCATCGTGACGTGGGTGAAAGACAAGGATCTGCACACGTGGAACAAGCGCATGCTTGGCAGCAGTAGCCCGACCCTCGCGGCGCACGACCTGCCCGGCGACGTCATCAATGCGTGGCCCATTCAGGGCACCAACCTGACCACTGGCAACGCGGACTTCGGTGCGCTGCTCGAGATCGCGAACGGCAGCAGTCACAGCACCAGCCTGTGGTCTCACGGAAACGACACGACCCTTGTGAACCTCGATGCGAGCGGTGGGGATCGCCTCGGGATCGCCGCCGCACCACTGACGGATCCTGTGCTCGCGAATCCCAGCGCCTTGTCGGTCGCGGCCTGGGCCTACGACACGTCGAACGGCCCTCGCATCACCGCAGCAGGCGCCCTTTGCGGCGCAGGTCAGTGCAACGCCGCCACGTTTCCTGGAGAGGAGGAGAGCACGGGCGAGGGAATGTATCCGGCAGCGGCCAGCGCATGGATCACCGGTCACCCCGACGTCCGGGCCGTGGCGGTCACACAGGTTTTGCACACGCCCGACGACGGCGGGTATTCCGCCATCTTCGGGACGGTGTTTGCGGTCGACTTCGGTGCGGGAGGGGGAGGGGCTGCGCAATCGTTGTTCAATCCGCCATACCTGCTTGTTCGCGGACCGGTGGCCAACCCATCCACCAAGCCCGAGGACTCGCCGTTCCAGCGGGGCGCCATCGCGATGAGCGAGATGGGCCGCATCATGGTCGCCTGGATCGAGGCCGAAAAGAGCGGCAAGAAATTACTCCGGGCCCGGCGCTACGGTACGAAGGTTTGCCAGTAAGAGCGAAGCTTCATCCCGGGCCCAGGCTCAGGCTCTGAACGAACAGCGCCTGGAAGTCATCCCGCGTCGCCAGCTCCACATGCCTTATCCGCGCGCGTATCGCTTCCAAACGCCTCGCGCTGCCATCCGGATCGAGGGCGAACCGCTCGGCGCCGTCGAGCGACGCATTGCCCACGGCGGCCACCCGGCCGGGATCGATCGACGGCAACATGCCGGCGTCGATGGCGGTGCGTGGGGTCAGGTGCGTGCCGAAGGCGCCGGCAAGCTGCAAGCTGGCCAGGTCCGCGTCGCGAAGGCCGGCCTCCGCAAGCACGATGCGCACCGCCGTGCGGAGCGCGCCCTTGGCGAGCTGGAGCTCCCGGATGTCGCTCTGCATCAACTCCACGCCTCGCGATAGCGCGATCCGGTCGGCGCCGCTGGCGATCGCCCCATCACGCGAGACGAGTCCCGCGCGCACCAGCGCGACGACGACCTGGATGAGCCCGGTGCCGCAGATGCCCTTGGCTTTGACTCCGCCGATGGTGTGCGCGCGAATGGCGCCGTCCTCGCGGACGTCGATGCTGGTGATGGCGCCGACCTCTGCCCGCATGCCCACCGAGATGTTTCCGCCCTCGAACGCCGGCCCGGCCGGCGTGGAGCACACGCGGATCGTCTCGCCATGCGCGAGGGCCACCTCCGTGTTCGTTCCGATGTCGACCATCATGCGCGGCGGGCCGGGGTCGTCGAAGCGCAGAGCGAGCAACGCGGCCGCGGTGTCGCCTCCGACGAACGATCCGAGCAGCGGCAGCGTGGTCAGCGTGCCGCCCGGCAGGCCTGCCTCGTGCGCCGGTCGGGTTCGGGATTCGACGAACGCGGGCTTGTACGGCGCCTCGGCGAGCGACTCGATCGGCTCGCCCCAAAGCAGGTGGGTCATCACGCTGTTGCCAGCCACCGTCCAGCGCTCGGCCACGCCATCCGGCGCCACCAGCGACCGCCTTGCGGCGTTCCAGAGCGCGCGAAGCGTCTCGCGTGCGTCCTCCGTCAGGTCGCGCCTCGCCTCGGGCCCGCGAAGCGCGTATGTCATGCGCGTCATCACGTCGTGCCCGCGACGCACCTGCTTGTTGAGCACCGAAAGCTCGCCCAGCAGACCAAGATCGGAAGCGTCGAACACGCGCATCTGCACGCTGGTGGACCCCAGGTCCACCGCGACGATCGCGCGTGTGGCGCGCCTCGCCGGGTCAAAGCGCGGCGCGGGACGAACGACCGGATCGGCGTGTAGGTCGAAGCGATTCTGCACCTCGACGGTGGTTGCCAGTCGCGGGCGGAGCTGACATGCGAGGCGCAGGCCTTCCGCAAGCATCCCGGGGCTGAGCAGGCGCCTGTCACCCTCGGAGATGGGCGCCGGCCCGGCGATCACGCGCACGAGGCACTTGCCGCACTGGGCACGGCCGCCGCAAGGCGCGTTGATCGCAACTCCCTTGCTCTGCGCGACCTCCAGCAGGTTGTGCCCGACCTGGACAACGGCTTCGGATCGGCGTGGCTCGTCGCTTGCCTCGGTCATACCTTCCTGGAACGTGACCCGCACATGCATGCGCGCCGCAGTATGGGGGCATGCATGCACTGTGTCGAGCCGCTGCGCTCGGCCCCGGTCCCAGCCGACCCCGGTGGACCGTCCTCTCCCAGCCGCCTGTCCGCGTCAGCCCACCTCGGTCAGTGTCACCGGTACCTCGATCACGTCGCGCCCTCGCTGCAGTTTGACCCTAACGGTGTCGCCCACCTTGTAACGGTCGAGCGCGTTGTACAGATCGTCGTAGTCGCTCACCTCGTGGTCATCGATGCCGATGATGACGTCGCCGAGGGTTACTCCGCCCATGATCGACCGCGTCAGCCCGCGGAAGCCTGCTTTCTCGGCGGGGGAACCCGGCGCCACGCTGGCGATGATCACGCCCCTGATGCGCGCGCGCTTGGCGTAGCTGTCCGGCAGCAGTTGCACGCCCAACCCTGCACGTTCTACACGCCCGAACTTGATGAGCTGAGGCACCACCCGCTCGATGGTGCTCGACGGCACCGCGAACCCGATCCCCGCTGAGGCGCCGCTCTTGCTGAAGATCATCGTGTTCATGCCGATGAGCTGTCCTGCCGAGTCCAGCAGCGGTCCGCCCGAGTTGCCCGGATTGATCGACGCATCCGTCTGGATCATGTCGCGAATGGACACGCCCCCGTAGCCCCCTACCTCGCGACCGATCGCGGACACCACGCCCGTCGTAAGCGTGTGGTCCAGACCGAACGGGTTGCCGATGGCGATGGTCTTCTGCCCCACCCGCACCTGCTGGCCCTTCGCCGCCAGCCGAATCGGTGTGAGCTCTGCTTCGGGTGCGTCGATCTTGAGCACGGCGATGTCCTTGCGCGGTTCGCCGCCGACCAGCGTCGCCTCGTACGTCTTCTGGTTGAAGAGCGTCACCGTGTAGGCGCCAGGCGCGCCGTTCGTGTCGATCACGTGGAAGTTGGTTACGATGTGGCCTTGCCTGTCCCAGATAAACCCGCTGCCCGTGCCCGCTGGTACCTCGAGCGGACGCATGCTCCAGTCTCGCACGACCTGCTTTTGCGTCACGAACACCGTGGCCGGAGCCGCAGCGTCGAACACCGCCATCGTGTTGTTCTCGTCTTCGAGGTGAGCGCCGGGGGCGGGCAGGGGCACGAGCGGTGATGCGGACGGTGCGGCAGCGGGAGCCGGCGAGTCGGCGGATGGGGCGGCGTGGGTCGTACGGCGTGAACAGCCGGTAGTGGCTGCCATCGCGGCGACGCACCCGAGGGTCAGTGCCGTGCGGGTCAGGGTGGAGGGACGGATCATGGTCATGAGCGTTGCCTTGGAATAGGGTGCGATGCGTAGCACGTGCCCGCGACGGACAGGAACCACCCTGTCACGGTCGCTGCTCCTGGCGGCGAGTCGGCGGGCGTCCGGCGAGGCGAGCGCTTTCGGCCAGGGGACCCGGTCTCGGCCACGGCCGGAATCGGAGCGCTTGACCGCACGGGGCGGTACGGTATGACTCGCGCGTGGCTTCCTCCAAGACCCTGACGATTGCGGGTGGTGTCGCCGTGGCCGGCGTGCTTGCCCTGTACGCGCTGTCGACCCGGACCCACCACACCCAGGGGGCGTCCGATGCGCCGTCGGAAAGCGCCGCCTCGATCGCGCAGTTGCCTGCAACGGGACCAGCCAGCTCCGGGGACAGCCCCGTGGGGAGCACCGTGTACGTGGCCTCCGGGGTTTTGCCTATGGACCTGCGTGCCGGGCAGTGGGCGAAGTACGCGGTCGTCCAGCCCGATGGCACCCACCTCACGTACGCCTACAAGGTTCTTGGCGCGTCTCCCCCGAAGTACGACTTCGAGCTGGTGATGCTCACCCCCAAGGGCAAGTCCGTGATGCAGTACACGGTGACCGTGCCGGACCGGTTTAGCGCCGCAGGGATCACGGTCGACAAGGGCTTCATCGATCTGCCGGGCGGCCAGGGGCGCCTGGATTTCACGGACGACCTGCTCAAGCCCGCAGGGCATGTGTTCGTAACGCACGTGGGGCCGCTTACGATGCCCAAGCTCGACGGGGCGGTGCGCGAAGACGTCGCCTGTGCAGCGGGCCGCTTTCCCGGGGCGACGGTGACGGATACGACCATCGTGGCACAGAACAAGACGGTGCCCGTGCGCGCGTGGTACCACCCACGCGTGCCGATCTTCGGCATCGTGAGGCTCGAGGGGATAGGGGGCCCCAGTCTGCACTACGAGCTTGTGGATCTGGGTGAATCCGGCGCGAAGAGCGAGGTCGAGGCGCAGGACGGCGGCGTCCGGGATGGCGGCGCGGGGCAGCCTGGCGACGCCGGTCGAGCCAAGTAGCCCCGGACGTCAAGGCTACGTCACAGTCCGGATCCTGACCGGGTCGACCACGGGCTCGAACAGGTCGGTTGGTTTCCTGGACCGTCCGGCAGCCCGCGACGCTTGAGCGCATCGCCACACAGCCAAGACGAGCGCTATCCTGCCTGGCCCACGGTCGCCCGCACGAGCTCGACGGCTAGCCGCAACACCGCAGCCGTCTGCTCCACCGTCGAGCCCGACGCAACAAGCCGCCGCGCCGCCCCCGCCAGCCCCTCGGCCTTGCCTTTGGCGAGCACTTCGTCGACACTGTTGTATCCGGCGCGCTGCAGCAGGTTGCGAAGCGTCGCGCTCCATCGCGGCCTCGCGATCGCAAAGCGCTTCCATGTTCACCTGGTTGCGAAGCACACCCGGCGCCCGAAGCTCCTCGCCCGGCAATGCGACGCGCATCCGTTTGCCTGGCTCGGACACCTCGACACGGTGCGGTCCGGCAAGACGCACCACCCAGAGGTACTTCGTGCCCCCGCGGAGCAGGTCCTCGATCTTCGCCTGAAGCTCGGCTTCGTCCTGACCGGTGTCGGCGTAGTCCACGGCAAGCGGAGGCACACCTTGGATCCATCGTGGCTCCCTCGGCACATGGCCGATCGCGATGTCGGGGGCACGCAGCGTCCCTGGTTCGGGCGAGTAGCCCGCATCCGTACCGGCCTGCGTCACGTCCGGGTCGGTGGCGAGAACCTCCTCACAAGGTTGGGGTCCGCGTGCCGTCCGCCGGCAGGCAACGCATCGATGGCATGCCCGTCGGACAGCTCATAGGGATCGCCGCAGCGGATTGGATCAGCGTGGAACGGGCCGCGGGAGCGTCTGGGGGCGGTGAGCGTGCGAGGAGTGTGGCGACCGGAGCGGGGGAGGCCAAAGGGGCTGCGTTCGGTCGGGCAGGTTTCCCAACGAGTCGAGGCCGGTCGTGCCGGTTAATCATCCACGCCCGTGGGCGCCCGGCCCACGACTGGACCCGCCGCATGCACCCGCCGTGCGCGTGCGGTGGCAGATGGTGGGGCAAGACGAATCCTGCGTGGACCGGACGCACCCGGGCCCGCGTGTTACCCTTGACAAGGCCGGCGTCGTCCTGCATAAACCGCGCTCCGCTTTCCTGTCGGCTCCAACGGCTTCCGACCGGCACTTCAGCCTGGCGCGGGGGTGGCCGACTCGAAGCGAGCAGCCCGGCGAGGCATCACCGCCTCGCGCATCTCCCTCGGAGGGCTCACCATGACGAAGATGAAAACCAACAAGTCCGCCGCGAAGCGGTTCCGCCTGTCCGGGACGGGCCGCGTCCGTCGCACCAAGTGCGGCGGCAACCACGGCCTGAGCAACAAGAACCGCAAGCGTCTGCGTCGCCTGCGCGACAACGACATGGTCGCTCCCGAGCACGAGAAGCGGATCAAGAACCTGCTTCTCCCCTACGGCTGAACCACAAGGAGCTGAGCCATGCCGCGAGCGAAACGTGGATTCAAGGCGCGCCGTCGCAGAAACCGCATCCTCAACCATGCCGAAGGGTACTTCGGCTCCAGGCACAAGCTGTTCGCGTTCGCCCAGGAAGTCGTCCGCAAGGCCTGGGTCTACGCCTACATCGGTCGCCGTCTTCGTCGACGCGACTTCCGTCGCCTGTGGATCACCCGCATCAACGCGGGCGCGCGGATGAACGGGACGTCGTACTCGCGCCTCATCAGCGGCCTGAAGAAGGCCAACATCGCCCTCGACCGCAAGATCCTCGCCGACCTCGCGGTCGCCGACCCCGGCACGTTCACCGCTATCGTCAAGACCGCGCTCGGCTGAGCGCCGTCCATCGCGCCTCCTGCCGCCCAACCGCTCGTACTTCGTTCACCAACGCGCGACAAGAGCGGTGGCATGACCGGCGCACGATGAGACTTCGAGCAGACCATCGCCACCATTCGGGCCGCGTACGCCGTCGCGTTCGACCGCCCCAAGCGCTGCTTGCTTGCGCATCCTCGCAAAGCCCGGTGTGAACCTGTCGTCGGACCTGCTCTGCCGGGTCGTCTGGCCTGCCGTCTTCTCGTCAGCAAGTCGGAGTCCGGAGCGGGGCAGCCGCCGCCCCACGCCAAAGTCCAGCACGACGGTCCAGCACAGCTCTCGCGCCGCGGACGCCGCCGTCGACTATCTATGGCCAGGGACTCCACTGCACTAACACAGTATTCCCGGGCACGAGCGTGCGCCTGGTCTGCGAATCGGTGCCACTCGGAACCCCTGGAGCTCAGGACGTCTGAGCTTCGGTTTCGCGAGCCCGGCTGTGCCTCGACTTGGTCACGTGCCCGGTCGGGCGATGGCCTGCGGTGTGAGCCCTCGTCGGCCTGGGCAACGACGCGGCAAGGGACTGCGGATCGTCACTGTGGTTCTCACGGTACCTGCATGCCGATCATGATTGGAATCATGTAGCTTCGCTTTAGCCCGTACCCTCCATCCACATACGTCCAGGTCTGCCCTCCGTCGGTCGATACCTGGCCGACCATGTTCTCTGCATGTTTGTTGCCGATGGACTTGCTCTCGTCGAAGGGCCAGCTCACACTGAAGTCCTCGACGACCCCGAGCGTGTAGCCGGCGCCGGCTGGGGCCGAGAGCTCGACGAAGTAGGTCTGGCCGACGACGAGCTCGCGGGGGTGTGACAGCGGGACGCTTGCCCAACGCGCATGGAAGGGCTGCACTTTTTTGGGTCCCCGTTCTCATCGATCGCGAGAAGATCCTCACGCACCTTCGAATGCCCCTGGTCCCCGAGGTCCTGCGTGATGGGGCAACGGTCGCCTACGACGTGACGGGCGAGCCGGTGCTCGACGCGCGGTCGCGCGCTGCCGATGACGTGTGGAGAACGGAGCGCGGCCCGCCTAGCGAGTGGGATTGCGTCGACCCTCCGTCGCCGGGCGAGTAGCCGGCGCCCCGGGCGCGAAGGGCGTGATCACATTGACGGCGTTGAGTGACCCTATGTTCTGCTCGACGTCGTGACGGGGAGGGTGTAGCCCGCGCGGACGCTTTGGACGTCGGAGACGACCGTGGAGCGCGAGGATCGTCGCAGTATGCGCGTTATGTGAACTGAGGGAACCGCGTTCGCGAGATGGAACCCCTTGCGCCGGCTAACCGCTCCGGCCTCGGCCGCGAGGACATCGCCTGCGACACCGAGGCGGCGGCCCAGGACGTGATCGCCGGCCGCGGAAGATCCCACTGGGAGACCGTCGCCGGTGCGTTCGTCTCCAACGGCCGCTCCTTCGCGCAGCTCTCGGCCTACGCCGAGGCGGGCATCGAGCGCTACCTTATCGAGGCCGTCCTTGACGAGCGGACCACCGAGATCTGCCGCTACCTCGACGGCAAGAAGCAGCAGCAGTGCCCACGGCACGTGGGATGTGCTCGGCCGCCAGGACGGCTTGCTCGAGCTTGGTGCAACAGGTTCGGACGACGGGCGCAGCAACGACGTGACTGCGGAGGGCTTGCGCGGCTTGTCGAGATCGCCGGTGCGCTTGCGCGCACGCTTGTCCTCGCGCGCCGGCTCCGAGCTGTTGGTGCTGGCCCTGTGCGAGCAGCCGTCGTCATCGGGCTCGGCTGCGGCGGGCACGATGTGCTTGCGCCACGGCGCGCCCGGAGCCAGCACGCCGTGGTAGCGCCACAGCGGGAAACGGGGCGGCGGAACGATCGCCGCCAACCGGGCCATGAATTCCATCCGCAGCATGACCCGATGCGTTCGTCGTCCACGGGGATAGCTCGTACGGTACGCAATCGAGCCGTCCTTCAGGATCGACAACCGTTCGTTGGCGATGGCGGGTTGCAAGCAGGAACGCACAGCTTTTCGCGCGCCCTTGCGATCGCGCACTGAAGTGCACGCTCGCCTCCACCGAGTAGGAACGTGGGCGAACGGCGGCTTGGTCGCACGCGCCGACGTCGCAGCTCCAGGGGCGACCTCGCAGTTCCATGGGCGACCTCGCAGTTCCGTTGGCGATCTCGCAGTTCCGTTGGCGACGTCGCAGCTCCAGGGGCGACGTCGCAGCTCCGTGGGCGACAGGGGCGGTCGTCACTGGGCGTGCGAACCTCTTGCACTGTCGAATCGAATGGCTCAGGCATTGCTTTCAGAAGACCTGCTCGATTGCCCGCGCTGCCATGCTCGCTTGGAGCCCATCGCCGTCCTCCGCAGGCACGACGTGATCGATCGAATCTTGCGGCATCTGGCCCTACCGCTCGGCCCCACCGCGCTAGGCCACCCGGACGCCATCGCGTACGACGTCACCAGCGAGCCGATGCCGGGCTGGGTGACGGGTGTCGATCCGGAGCCCCCGGACGCTGCTGAGCGTGCCCCGCCGAGCGACTGGGACTGCGTGGATCCTGCCGGGCCTGACGACTGACCCGATGATGACGTTAGTTGCGCATGGGCTTGTTGGCGCGGCGCTCCGTGCGGCGTAGCACGTGCATCAGACTGGCAGACGTGCTGGCCCTGTCGGGAGCGTGCAGCACTTGGCGCAACTCTTCGAGGATCTGGTAGGCGTTGGCCAACCTGGGGTTGAGGCCGAACAGCTTGCGCAACCCGGCGCGCTGGTCCGCTGTGGTCTTCTCCCAGGCGCGCAGCGCAAACCTGGGCTTGCCTCGTCCGACGGCCCGCAACTGCGGGCTGGCGCGGAAGAACGTCTCACGCCGACGCTTGTCGACAGCCTGGTTGGCGCGCTTGATGACGTGGAAGGGGTCGCAAAACCACCCGCTGTGCGCCAATTCGGGGTCCGCCTTGACCGCCGCCTCGAAGGGCGCATGCATGTCGGAGGCGAACAGCATGATGCCGGCTTTCTGCTCGGGGCTCAGCGTGTCGAGCCACTGCTCGACGCTGGCCTCGCCTCGGCCAGGACTCGTCCAGATCGGCTCGCCGGTTTCCAGGTTGCTGATGATGGTGACGTACCGCTCGGGCCACGCGCCGCGTCGGCCCAGGTACTTCTCGTCGATGCCGACCA
>Ga0209018_1002759_pt1 | contig 11891 bp, 7 predicted proteins | sample YNPBryBLVA2012_FD_185814 | JGI IMG/M metagenome (GOLD analysis project Ga0209018, IMG submission 185814) | Anoxygenic and chlorotrophic microbial mat microbial communities from Yellowstone National Park, USA - YNP Bryant BLVA 2012 (SPAdes)... ...
CTTCCAGTTCGACATCAAGGACTACGGCACGAGTGGGCAGGTCCCCACCGGACCGTCGGACTGGACCGAGGCCTACGCCAGCATCGGGTGCTTCGCGTATGTAGTCAAGGACGGGATCGTGCCCTCGCAGGACTGGGCCGGCAATGCCGGCGCTCTCATCCGGAACCCGAGGACGGCAATCGCGTTTAACGATCAGTATGTCTTCTTCCTGGTGTGCGACGGGCGTTCGGCCTCCAGCGCTGGGATGACATACACGGAGCTGGGCAGCTTCTGTCTCAACACGCTGGGAGCCACGTGGGCAACGAACCAGGACGGCGGAGGTTCGTCGGCCATCTGGGTCAACGGCCAGATCAAGAATCACCCGTCGGATGCCGGAGGCGAGCGGGCCGTAGCCAACGGAATGATGATGGTCGTCGTCCAGCCGAAGGTGCAGTCCACGCGGTTCGTTCCGGGACAGGCCGTCCGGACCTCGTCGATTACCCCGGTTCGCCTCGGCCCGGGAACCAACCACGGGATGCTCACCTCGGTGCCGGCCGGTTCAACCGGCCAGGTAATAAGCCACTCGCTCAACGGTGTGCTGGCCAAGGGGTCCTACTGGTGGAAGTGCCAGTTCGCCGGCGCCTCCGGCTGGGTGGACGAAAACGCCCTCCAGAACGCGGAGGTGCCACCCGTCATCACGGCGATCGCACCGACGCTCGGCAGCATTGCGGACGTGTTCGGCGGGGCCGCGCTCAACGTAATGATCACCTTCGATCGTCCGGTCGTGGTGGCCAGCTGGCATCTGAGTCTGACCTGCCCGCGCTGCGGCCCGCAGACACCAACCGCGTTCGCGTGGGATGCCGACGCCCGAACCGCCACGTGGACGTACGCCGACCTCAAGGCCGCCACGTATACCGGCACGCTCAGCGACGCCGTCCGGACCCCGACGGGCGCAGCCCTCGACGGAGAGATCCGTGACCCATCCGACCCCGCTTCCCTGCCCAGCGGGGACGGGGTTGCCGGCGGCAGTGCCACGTTCTCGTTCCGCGTCCGAAATGTCTACGGCGATTTCGACGAGGATGGCGACGTGGACATGTCGGATTTCGCCGGGTTCCAGTACTGTTTCAACGGGCCGAGCCAGCCTTATCCGAGCACCGGCTGCGACGTGGCCGACTTCGATGCGGACGGCGACGTGGACCTGAACGACTTCAGCCGATTCCAGGCCTGCTTCAACGGCCCGAATGCTCCGCCGGGTTGCTGAACGTCGAGCCGCCAAGCCGACTCACCGGGGTCTGGTGGCGGTGTCGAGCGGCGGCACAACGGGCTGGCCATCCGGACCCAACAGGTCGACGCGGACGGCGGTTCGCAGACGAGCCTCCATCCCCGAGAGGCCGCGTCGAAGCGATTCGTCGGAGGCCCTGGGATCCGGACGGATGCCGATCCTCATTGTCATCCGCTGTGTCTGGCGCTGCTGGACGAGTTCCCCGCTGGCCGGATCCCACAGGGCGTAGCCCTCACCCTCGCCCATCTCCAGGGTCATTTCCATCTGGTCGAAGAGGCTGGGGGCATTCGGCAGGCCGGCAGGACCGGGGGGCTTCTGACCCGGAGTCACCCGCGCCGTCTCGGACATGCGGATCCTGGCCAGCCGGCGGCCCCGAATGTCTTCCATGCCGACAAAGCGGTACTCCCCACGTCCGGTGACGGCCAGATTGAACATCGGGATCTTCATCTCCCATGCCCGCTCCCATGTGTCGCCGGGGCTTCGGACGCCCGTTCCGGGAGCGATCCGGTAACACGAGCGCATCTGCTCGGCCATCGCTTCGTCATTGAAGAAAGAGCGCAACTGCTCGATGGTGCGTCGGGCAAAGAGGGGCCCGTCCGTACCGATGCTCTCAATGACTTTGTCGAAGGCCTGGGCGAGCCCCTCGATTCTCGTCGGCTGGCCGGCAGCGTCGAGCGTCATTGTCCACGTCAACTCCGTGAGGGGCACCAGCAGTTTACCGAGTGCGTCGGAGCGGGGATCCCCGGAGGGGCTGGCAGGATCGAACGCCGCCGAGTCGAAGTCGACTCGAAGGCTACCGACGGTCATTCGCATGGCGACGCGGGCCATGCGCACTTCCACCACCGCCCCGCCATCCGGAGCGACCCTGACGCACTTCTGCACGAGGTCCTGCTCGAAACGCTGTGTGAACTTCTGCTCGGGAATGGGATCGGGGAACTTCATCGTTCCCACGGTTTCGGTCACGACCCGGTGCGTGGTCGTGGCCCCGACGCGATACGCCAGTCTGAATTCGACTCGCTCGGCCGGCGCCGCCGGACCACTCCCCAAGGCGAACGCGAGAAGCAGGGCCCACAGACCGGTCGTTGGCAGGCGTCTCATGGCATCTTCTCCCGGGGCCGCGCCGTGGCGGGCCAGCGCGGGGCCTCAGGGTTGCGGCTCAGGGCCGGTGCGGACCTCCTGGATCGCCTCATCGAGAAGCGCGTGGATCCGCTCGATGTGGCGGCGGACCTGCGCTTCCTGGCCCGGGGCCAGTTTGATGGCCTTGCCCTCCACCGCCAGGCCGATTTCGCCGGTGTCTTCATCCAAGCGGATCTCGACCCGATGGTACGTACCCTCCGCGAGGCGCGTTCGCCACTCCGCACGGAAGCGCCCGAGCCAGACGGTCCGGTCCACATCCGAGTCGCGCTCGCATTCCCGGAGCCGAAGCAGAGGACGGCGGGCCCAGCCCCACCGGTCCTCCATGCGGCGGATCATCGCGCCGAGGTCGTCGGCGAGTTCCTGGACATTGGCGGCATAGCCTGCGATCGCCGGGAGAGACGCCACCGTCGGGTCGGACGCCATCACGGCCTGAAAGGCACGAGCCGCCTCGTCCAGCAGGATCTTCGCCCTTTTCTGAAGGGCCCGCGCCAGCCGCCAGCGTGCCCCCGCGTTGCCGGGCTCGCGTCGAACCGTCTCTCGAAGGCGGTTCAGCAGGCCGTCGGTAATCGGGCCCGCCAGCTCCAGTTCGGCGACCTTCTCGGAGATCCGCGCAGACAGCTCGGGATGGGCCGCCCGCACCGCTTCGTAGGCGGAGCGCGCCTCGGCATCCCGCCCGAGGGCGGCCAGGCAATCGGCCAGCGTGATCGCCACGTGGCCGTCGTCGTCGAGGTCGGCACACGTGGCCGAAAGCTGCTGGAGAATGGGCAAGGCCTCGTCGGGCCGGCTGGCGTTGAAGAGCTCCGTGGCTCTCGCCGACTGCCGAAGGAACCAGTCAAGCCGGTCCACCCGGTCGGCCGGGGGCGACTGCGCCCACACGCCCAGCCCGCCGGAGAGCGCGACCCAAGCACCCGCTGCCAGGAGCACCGGACGCGTCGGGAGGTATCTTGAGAGGATTCGTTGCCTCACCATTTCGCACGCTCCTACAGACGAATCAGTGGGGGGAGGGCCGGGACTTCGGCCGGCCACTCCTCCAGGCCGGGCTCCGGCTCGGGGACGGCGTAGCGGCTGGCCGGCGCGCGACGTTCCGGAATCGGCGCGGGCTCGGTAAGCAGCGGCTGGATCAGCAGGTCCGTGGCGGCCGCCTGTACCAGGCCGTTGAGCGGGCCGGTCGGTGTGTGGGAAGCGAGCGCTTGAGCCATCGCCGTCAGCGCATAAGGGCTCAGCAGCACGACCTGCGGCCGGGCCGGCGGCTCGGGTCTGGTCGCGCGCGAGTCCCACCATCCCGAAATCACCCAACCCAGGACAAAAACCGCCAGCGCGGCCGCCAGCGCCCCGACGCGGCGCACCTTATGAAGTCGGGCGAATCGCAATAAGGCCGGCCCGATCCTCGCTCTCCTGTCGTCATGGGCGCCCGCCGCGGCCTGCGCAACGGCCGCGAGGACGCGCTCTTCCAGATCCGGGGGGACCACCACGTCCGGCGGGCGGGTCAGGAGTCGGATCAGCGGCCCGTAGGCCCGACGACACGCCTCGCAAGCGCCGAGATGGGATTCCAGCTCGCGGCGCTCGGGGTCGCCGGCCTCCCGGTCGAAAAGAGCATCGATCAACCTGTCGGTATCGTCGCATTGCATGAACCGTTCTCCGGCATGCCAGAACCGGTCATGACCTCGCGGAGCCTGCGCCGGCCACGGTGCAGGAGCGTCCGCACCGTATTCAGTGGGACGCCGAGGATCTGGGCGATCTCCGCGTAAGGCATTCCCTCGAAATGGAACAGCACGATCGCCGCGCGCTGGGAAGCGTCGATCTGGGAGAGCCAGCGTTCCCACTCGGCCGGCGCGGGCAGCTCGGAGGAGTCCGCCGGGTCCGGCCGACCCGCCTCGCCGAAGCGCTGATGCAACAGGTGCTCGCGCCGACGGGAACGCAGTTGATTGAGAGAGAGGTTTGTGGCGATCTTCAGCAGCCAGCTCCGGAAGGGATGACGCGCATCGTACATATGCAGCCGCTGAAAAGCTCGGACGAACGTATCCTGGGCGACATCTTCGGCCGCCGCGGGGTCGCACAGAACCCGCAGCGCCGCTCCGTAGACGGCCTTGAGGTGGCGTTGGACCAGCACTCCGTAGGCGGCGGTGCTCCCCGCGCGCGTCCGCCGGACCAGATCGGCATCGCCTGCCTCGGTGTCGCTGGGGGTCACGCCTGGCCTCTCGCGCGTCCGCCCATACTACAGCGGACTACGCGCCGTAGTTTCACATATCGGGGAGCAGAGCGATAGCCCACGCCGGCCGACACCTCGCCCCGGCAGACAGCAGCGTGACGCAGGATGAGATGCCCTGCCGCACCAGCCATCCGCCATGTGACGGCTGGACAGAGTGCCCATGCGACCGATGAAGCCGAGGCGGCAGGTCGCGCGGCCACGGAAGGGAGGGACGATAACCGCATGTCCGACCGGCGCCCACACCCCTGGGGTTCACTTTGACTTCACAGGCGGGGCTTCTACAATCACGTGGTCGTTTCGCTAGGGGGGGCCGCACGCGTGCGGCCTGAGATAACCGGTACGAACGACCGGTGGACCCTCCGAACCTGATCAGCGCCTGGGTCCGGACTCGCGGGCTACGGCTGCGTAGGGAAGCGAGAAGCACCCTTGCCATTCGTCTCCACCCCCTACCGAGGGCAAGCCCGCCAGAACGGCTCCGGGATGCCAAGGACCCCATGCGGCCCCGAGCGATCATCGAGGACCGGCCGCGACGAAAGCGAGACCTGCGCCATGACACAATACCAGGCAGCCCGCAAGGGCATCATTACGCCGGAAATGATCCGGGTGGCCCAGCGTGAAAACGTCACTCCGGAATTTATCCGGGATGAGGTGGCGCGAGGACGCCTCGTCATCCCGGCCAATGTGCGGCACCTAGCCGGAAGCTCCGGCCAGGCGCCACGGATGAGGACGCTCGCCTGCAATGGCACCCCGTATGCGGTGCCGGACGTGGTCTATCCCGACGACCGAGCCGGGCATCCGGGCTGTCGGCCCGACGCGCGATTCTGGGTGAACCAGACGGTGCGGCAGCGGCGGGCGGCCATCGAGGCACCGGATCGGCTGAGAGGCCAGTCCGCCCCGAAACGGCTCGACCCGATCGGGATCGGACGGCTCATCACGACGAAGATCAACGCGAACATCGGAGCTTCACCCGTCTCGAGCGACACCAATCGGGAAATCGAGAAGCTCCGGCTCGCCCAGCGCTACGGAGCCGACACGCTGATGGACCTCTCCACCGGCGGCAACCTGGCGGAGTGCCGGCAGGCGATCATCGATCACAGCACCATCCCGATCGGCACGGTGCCGATCTACTCGATGATCATCGGACGCCGGATCGAGGATCTGACATACGACGACATCCTCGCGGAGATCGAGCGCCAGGCCCGCCAAGGGGTGGACTACTTCACGATCCACGCCGGCATTCTGAAGGAGCATCTTCCGCTCGTGGCCAGGCGATTGACGGGCCTCGTTTCACGAGGAGGATCGCTCCTGGCGCGGTGGATGATGCATCACAACCGGCAGAACCCGATGTACGAGCTGTTCGACGAGATCAGCGCGATCATGCGGGAGTATGACGTGACCTACTCGCTCGGCGACGGGGTGCGGCCCGGCTGCCTGGCGGACGCAGGCGATCCGGCACAGATCGCGGAACTCCACGTGCTGGGCGAGCTGGTGCAGCGGGCGCGGGAGGCGGGCGTACAGGCGATGGTCGAGGGCCCGGGTCACGTCCCGCTGCACGAGATCGCCTGGAACATGCAGATCGAGCAGAGAATCTGCGATGACGCGCCCTTCTACGTGCTCGGCCCGCTCGTGACGGACGTCTTTCCCGGGTACGACCATATCACGAGCTGCATTGGCGCGGCGGAGGCCGCCCGCGCCGGCGCGGCCATGTTGTGCTACGTGACGCCCAAGGAACACGTCGGTCTGCCCGGGGCCCAGGACGTGATCGCCGGATGCGTGGCTTACAAGATCGCCGCCCACGCGGGGGACATCGCCCGCGGAATCCAGGGGACGCGGCAGTGGGACGACGACATGAGCCGGGCACGGGCGGCGCTCAACTGGCCGCGGATGTTCGAGCTGGCGTTCGACGGGGACACCGCCCGGGCCCTGCACGATGAGGATCTGGCGGTGGACACGGATTTCTGCGCGATGTGCGGGCATGACTGGTGCAGCATGCGGATCAGCAAGGAGATCCAGGCCTTCGCCAGCGGCAAGGACCCGGACTTTCAGCCCGCCAAGGTGGCGAGCCCATCCCCAGGGCTTGCGCCCGAACAGATTCAGTTTCTGGCCCGGCGCGGCCGGAAGCCCGCCTGCCACAGCGACAATGTGCCGGATGAGGCCCTCGCGCGAAAGGTCCAGGCGGACTATGTCGGTCGGGACGCGATCACTCAGACCGGTTAGCCGGACCCGTCGCAGCGGCCCTGGATGAGCCCCCTGTTCCCGACGGCGGGGCGCCGCTCCGGCACGCGGCCCTTGGATCAACGGCGGGCCGGGTTCGTGCGCGCCAAATCCGGCGGTGCCGCGCCCGCCCGTACGACATCCACGCGGGTGCGTTGCGGCTCAATAGTTCACCCGCACGTCGATCCGACCCCCGACCGGGGCCAGGAAGACGCACTCGCGTGCGACGTCGAAGTCCGCGTGGTCCTCTCCGTTTACGAGCACCTGCCGCATCGGCTTGCCGTCCGGATGCCTGAACCGCACGACGACCCGCCCCGGCGATGATCGCGTGGGCGGCTCGATGCTCGCGGCCATGTGTTCCTGGCTCACGTGGGACTCGATCCGGTATGCCACCGTCCCGAACTTCGTCGGAGCCTGTCGTACGTCGATGACGCCCCCCTCGCGCAGCCAGGCATTCGGGACGAGCCGGGCCAGCCACAGCTCCTCCCCCCGCTCCATCACGAACATCCAGCGCGTCTGCTGAAGGAAGTAGCCGGTCTCGTGAGTCTTGTTCCAGGCCCCGGCCCCGTGAAAATGCTCCTGAAGCGAGAGGTTTTCGAGGCTCAGCAGCGACGCCAGCGTATTGAAATACGACCGGAGGAACGGGCGGACGTCGTCGCGCATCGCGTAAATCTCGCCATTCCGCGTGTAGTAGGGCTGCACCTTCGAAAAGCCGCCCAGGTTGAACCAGTCCTTCTCGTTCTCCGCCGCGGGATAGTCGAACCACCCATCGGCCAGGAAGTGAACGTCCTCCATGTGGTCCATCATCCAGCCCACCTCGGGGGCATCGGGCGGAAGGACTCCCTGCGGCACGAGGTGATGGGCGCCCAGCTCGACGTCGTAACACCAGCTTCGGTTGCCGTCCTCCCCCGGGAAGTACGGCCCCGTCGGCCCCGGAAGCAGTTGCGAAGGATAGGCCGAAACATGCGTCCCGTCCCGCAGACCGACAACCGGCGTAATCTCCTGCATCTGCCGATAGGCCCGCAGAATCTCCCGCCCGTAACGGGCGGCCTCTTCCACGTATTTCGCCCCATCAGGAACACCCGCGGCGACCAGCGCCTTTCCGGCCCACCGCAGGCCGGCGCAGTAATACCCGTTCAGGCAGAAGTAGTACGCGAACGCGTTCCAGTCGGCCATCACGCCCGGCGGGCAGAGGCCCGCCTCGATTGGCGCGGGACCGCCGTCCCGGGGCGGGCGGGTCTTGGCCCGCTGTCGAACAATCCAGTCGCACACACGGGCGACTTCGGGCGCCACCCGCCTGATCCACTCGTCGTCGCGCGTCAGCTCATAGTGTTCGCCGAGCGTCCAGAGATGCCAGCCCGTGCCCATGAGCGTATAGCCGGTCGTGAGGAACCCGGACGGGTCATACCTGGCGATGAAGAAGTCAAGGCTGCGGCGGGCGAACTCGTGATGGCCGAGATAGTCCATGCCGCGAATGACCGAATGGGATTCATTCTCCAGCGGTCCGTAGGAAACCGAGGCGATCCACGGGGCGACCCGACGGCCCCCGTCCTCATTGCGAGCAGCCAGCAGACAATGCACTTGCGACGCTCGGATGATGTCAGCCAGCTCCGGCTCTGGCACTTCGATCCGCATCGCCGGCGCCAGGACGCCTTCCCAGTAGGCTCGGAAGGCCGCGTATAGAGCATCGACGGAAGGCGGGGTATCGAACTGGTCAGGCGAAAACGCCCACGCCGGGATCATCAGCAGGTAGTCGGCTGTGCCGCCGGCCGGCAGCTTGCCCGTCACGAGCCAGTCGGCGACCCCGTCGTTCCCCGCCTTCGTGGTCAGCGCGGCGGAGGCCAGGCCCACCGCCACAGGTCCCCCAGGACCGGTGACGATGCACCGCTGCCCAGCCAGGTCAAGCCGGGCAAGCCGGTTCTCATGCACATCCGAGAACAGTTGGAGTCGCAGGGACGCGTCCGCCGGTGCACTCCCGATGTTGCTCACCCGGAACGCAGCCACGTAGAGCGGCCTGGGATTGAGCCAGGGGTTCTCAGTCGCCGGCCTCGGATCGAACGGCGCGACGAACGTACAGAGCTCATACGCCACATCTTTCTCGACGAGCGTCACCGTCGGAGCGGGGAGCCAGCCGTCCTTCAGACGGCGCTTGAGTCCCTCATGCCTGCCCGATCCCAGACTTGGCTTGAACACGCAGGGATAGGGCTTCCGGCCCGGCGGATCGATCTGCGGTGGATCCGGCGCTGGTGAGAATTCGGTCCGGCCGTCGCGGTGAACGACGAACTTGCGATTGTCGCAGGCCAGCGAAAGCAACGTGGGCAGCACGTCCTGCGCGGGACGATGGACCCTGGCAAGGGCCCGGGCCAGCGTCTGATCCGGCATCTCGCGGACCTGCCGGAGGATGGTCTTGCGCCCGGCAATCCGCTCCTTGTAAGCCGCCAGCGTCAGCGCCGAATCGGCTCGACTTACGAATACCCCGTGGGCGGGCACATACACGGCCTCTCGACTTAGGACGTCATCCACGGCGATGGCCAGGCGCTGCTGGCCCATCGTCAAGCGAAGCACGGTCCGGACGGCCTCATGAAAACGCGGCCGGGCGTAGCGGACCCGGAATGTGTGAGGCCCGGGGCCGCTCAGCGTCACACAGGCATCTGCCGACCCAACCAGTTCACCATCGTGGACACCGAGCCGCACAGGGCCGCTGCCGCCCGCATTCTCAAACTCCACGCGGAGCTGGGCCTCACCCAGGGGTGTGGACGCAAACGCCCTGGGTCGCCGAACGACAAATCCGGTCCGGGCCGGGATGAGCCAGCGGACCTTCCATGTCCCGGCGCGAGGGTCGGGAAGCCCCCGCCGATCGACCACGTAGGTCCATCGCGGGCCCTCGGCTTGCAGGAACCCTTTTAGCGGCTTCCAGGCGCCCTGGTACGGGGACTCGCCGACCCAGCACTCCACCTGGACGCCCCCAGGCTCCGGGAGGCTGCCTTCGAACTCGAGCGACAGCCCGCGTACGAGCCGCCGCTCGAACCACCGCAAGCCAATGCATCCGACGCCGCCGGTCACGGGGACTTCGTACTCGCCATCCGGACGAGGGGGCAGGTCCGTTTCGAGGTACACGTCTTCAGGCCGGTACTCCTGGATCCGCGTGCTTCGCGCCCCGTCCTTGCGAGCGGGATCGCTCGTGACCACCCGCGCGAACCGCCCGATTTCGAAGCCCGACGTCACGGGCGGCGGGGCGGCACCCGGCTTGCGGATGAAGCGGACCTCGGCCCAGTTCGCGCAGTCGCACGTGATTCCGTCGCCGGCGTCGGTCACCACGAGTCGCAGCTCGTGAGCCCCTTCGATCGGGACGGAAATCGGGCGGGCGGGATCGCCGGACCGCAGGACGCCGCTGTCGAACTGTTTGCGACCGTCCACGAGCACCTGGAAAACGACGCTCCCGGGGGCGCCAGGCAGGTCCTGCACGCCGACCTCGGCCTCGAAGCGGACATACTCGCCGCCCAGGTCGAAGAGAAGCTCACCGGGCGCGTGGTGTCCAAACCCGCGCGAGTATTCGCGGCCGCCGATGCGGATCGGCTGGCCCTTCTGTCCTGGCGGATGCGCACAGGAGTCAATCCCCAGTTCACCCCAGCCCTGTCGAACGTGAATCAGCCGTTCTGCGGGCGAATCGTCGCCACCCGGCACCGCCGCCGCAAACACCGCCATGACGCCCAGACAAGACATCGGACTCATCGGCAAAACTCCATCCAAGTACCGCACCGGACCCCTGACCCAATCGCGCGGCGGGTTCGATCCCCGCGGCGGCTGCCCGTAACCGTACTCCGGAACGCGTCATACCGCGACGACGGCCGGAGCCTTTTCCCATCTGATACCGATCGTGGTCTTGGCGCGCGATGCCGCTACAATGAACCGGCCGACCGCCCCGCGCGCGGAGAGCCTGTCCCGGCGGCGTGTACCCTGCCCATCGCCCCTGCGAACTACCCGGCGCATGTCGCGCCGGGAAAAGTCGCGGGCAGGCTCCGGCCGTTCGATGGCGTCCGTTGACCGCCGGCGATGACGTTCCACCCCGATGAGGCTCTGAGGAAACGGGCATGCGGGTACCTCCAAGGACGCAGGGCAAGACACAGGCGCGGGCGGATGCCTCTGCGGTCTCGCGCAGACTGGTGCTCCCGGTCCAGCGATACATCCACGCGGAGGAAGCGGCGGGTCTCATGCTGGCGATCGGCGCCGCGATCGGCCTCATCTGGGCCAACTCACCCTGGGCTCGCAGTTACGAGGCCCTGCTTCACAAGCACATGGCCGTCCACCTGGGCCCTCTCGCTCTGGACAAGAGCCTGCACCACTGGATCAACGATGGCCTGATGAGCCTTTTTTTCGTCGTCGTGGGCCTGGAAATCAACCGGGAGATGGTTCACGGCCAGCTCCGCCATATCCGCGGGGCCGCATTGCCCCTGTTCGCAGCAATCGGCGGCATGGTGGTTCCGGCGGCGGCCTACCTTCTGTTCAACGCGGGGACGGACGGCGCCCGCGGCTGGGGGATACCCGTGGCAACGGACATCGCGTTCGCCCTCGGCGCGCTGGCCGTGCTGGGCGACCGCGTCCCGCATGCCCTGCGCATCTTCCTGCTGGCGTTCGCGGCCGGCTGGCTGTTGATCGCGCTCCTCTCGCCCCTGACGGCCGATGGCTTCCACTGGTGGCCGCTGATCCCGGGCGGCATCATCGGCGGCCTCGGCGCGCTGATCCTGGCGGGCGATGCCGGCTTGCAGGTCCTGCGGCTGCTGGGCTACGCCTGGCCGCTCGCCCTGATCGCCGCCGGCGCGTGGATCCTGCTGCGCCGGCGTGCGTAGGCCGCGGCGCACCCGGTGAACGTGTCTGGCACCTGGAAGGCGCCGGGCACGTGGGCGGGCGCGAAAGGATGTCATCCCATGTCCGATCCCATCCTCATCGCCGATGACCTGCACAAGTCCTACGGTCGCATCCAGGCCGTGCGCGGCGTCTCGCTGACCATCGCGCGCGGAGAGCTGTTCGGCCTGCTCGGGCCCAACGGCGCCGGCAAGACCACCCTCATCT
>Ga0209018_1002760_pt1 | contig 11888 bp, 11 predicted proteins | sample YNPBryBLVA2012_FD_185814 | JGI IMG/M metagenome (GOLD analysis project Ga0209018, IMG submission 185814) | Anoxygenic and chlorotrophic microbial mat microbial communities from Yellowstone National Park, USA - YNP Bryant BLVA 2012 (SPAdes)... ...
TCGCAAAAGTGGGCTTGAGAGGCGGAAACTCGCCAAGGGGACGGAGGGCTCCGTCCCCTTGGAAAATACGCCAACTCGTCGTGTCAGGCTGTCCCCATCGGTCCGTCGTGTCAGGCTGTCCCCATCGGTCCCCACTTGGATGGCTGCCGGACCGGGCAAGAGGGCGGTAGCCCGCCCAGCCTATCCACAGAATCCGCCTGTCAGGGGACGGGTTGCGGGGAGGGGGGAGCCGGCTGGAGAGGCGGGTTCGGCGGCGTGCTCACGGCCGCAGCCCTCTGCGAACGGAGCAGCGAAGCCGTGGCTTGGAAAGACGGTTGGAGGCTCTTGTCGCCCGGATATCCCATGCCGGAAATTCCCGCGATGGTCGCGCCCCCCCGCTGCACCTTTCTGTACGCCCCCGCCCGGGGGGCTCAGGCTCAGCGGGCTCAGGAGAAGCCGCCGCGCGGAACGCAACCGCCTCCGGAGTTGGAGGAGGAAGACGAGCTGCCAATGGCACAGGCCGAAATCTCGCGCCGGACGTTGGGGCTGCCGCAGACGGGGCATTCCAGGTTCTTGTCGGCGTCGCTCATCCGGCGGAGCTGCTCATACTTGGCGCCGCATTCCAGGCACCGGTACTCGTACATCGGCATAGGCTGTCTGTCCACTATTGTGATGCAGGAGCCCCGCGCCGGGTGACGCCCGGCTCAGGCGGGTTCGGCGCCGAGCTTGCGCATGTCGCCAAGGAAGATGTGGACGCAGGTCCAGCCGATGAGGTGAAAACTGCCCATGATGACGAACACGGGCAGATAGCCGAAGTAGGTGATCAGGTAGCCGGGCAGCAGCGCGGTGAAGATGATGCCGCCAAAGCCGCCGAGGAAGCCGCCCAGCCCGGTGACCGAGGCCACCGCGGACTTCGGGAAGACATCGGAAACCGTGGTGTAGAGATTGGCCGACCAGCCTTGGTGTGCCGCCGTGGCCAGCGAGATCAGGGCGACGGCCATCCAGGTCTTGGGCGCCACCACGGCTGTCGCAGCCACCGGCATGCACAGGGCGAAGAAGGCCATGGTGGTCTTTCGCGCCTTGCCATTGGGCCAGCCGTGGCGGATCAGGAAGCCGCTCACCCAGCCGCCGAAGACCGAGCCGAAATCGGCCATCAGGTAGATGACCGGCAGCGCCCAGCCGATCTGCTCCAGGCTCAGCCCGCGGGCTTCCTTGAAATAGAGCGTGAGCCAGGTGAGATAGAACCACCAGACGGGATCGGAGAAAAACTTGGCCAGCGCGAAGCCATAGGTCTGCCGGATCTTCAGCGCCTGCGCCCAGCCGACGCGGGCTTCGATCTTCTCCTCCGGATCGCTCTCGATGAGAGCGAGCTCGGCTTCGTTCACCCACTTGTGTTGCCTCGGCACGCGATAGAAAAACCACCACGCGGCCAGGCAGATGGCGCCGGTGGAAGCGGTGACAAGGAAACACGTCCGCCAGCCGAAATGGGAATTCATCCACACGAACAGCGGCGGACCGACCATGGTGGCCACATTGGTGCCGGCGTTGAAGATGCCGGTGGCGAAGGCGCGGTCGCGCTTGGGGAACCACTCGGTGACCGCCTTGATCGCGGCCGGGAAGTTGCCGCTTTCGCCGAGCCCGAGCAGCGCGCGCCAAAAGCTGAGCTGCAGCCAGCTTGTGCTCAGGGCGTGGAGCCCCGCCGCCACGCTCCACAGCGTGATGGCGCCGGCATAGCCGCGCCGCGTGCCCACGCGGTCAATCCACCAGCCCATCAGCAGGAAGCCGCCCGCGTAGGCGGCTTGAAACGCCGCACTCACGTAGCCATACTCGATCTTGGAAAAGTGCATGTCCTCGAGGATCACCGGACTGAGAATTCCGAGGATGATCCGGTCGAGGTAGTTGTTCGTGGTAATCAGGAACAGGAGGGCGAGGATCCACCACCGGGTCTTCGTCGGATTCGGATGCACGAAGCCGATTATACTGAAATGTCAAAACCGGCCGCGGTCATTCTGGCCGCGGGCCGCGGCGAGCGCCTGAAAGAAGTCACGGGCGGGCTGCCGAAGCCGCTGCTGCCGCTTCATGGCAAGCCCCTGGTGGAGCATGTGCTCGCGAGCCTCCGGGAGGCGGGCTTCGGGCGGTTCCTTCTGGTGGTGGGCTACCGGCACGAGCTGTTCTATGCGCGGTTCGCAGGCGACCGCAGCATTCATTTCGCGCTTCAGGATCCGGTGAACGGGACGGGATCGGCGGCGCGGCTCGCCGCGCCGTTCGCCGGCGGCGCGCCGTTCCTGCTGATGTTTGGCGACATTTTGGCGGCGCCCGGGGACATCGGCTCTGTCTGGAAGCGGCTGTTGGAAGACGATGCAGCAGCCGCAGTGGTGGCGGTGAAGGAAGTGGACGATCCGTGGCAGGGCGCGGCGGTCTATGAGCAGGACGGCGTGGTGACGGAGATCGTGGAGAAGCCCGCGCCGGGCACAAGCCGCACCCGGTGGAACAGCGCGGGCATCTTCGCCTTCCGCGAGCCGGTGTTCGATGCGCTGGGGCGGATCGGGCTGTCGCCGCGGGGCGAATACGAGCTGACGGATGCGCTGAAGCTGCTCATTCAGGACGGGCGGCGCGTGCTGGCGCAGCCGCTCGCACAGGCGTGGCGCGACGTGGGGCGTCCGGAAGACGTAGCGGCGGCGCTCGAGCTCACCACTGCGCCGTCTCGCGAATGACGTTCGCCATGCGCTTGCTGACCACGGCTTCGATGCCGCCGGTGAGCCGGAGCAGATAGCGCCGGGAAGAGAGCGGCGCGATAGAGCGAAGGTGCGCCGTGTGGACGAGGAAGGAGCGGTGGATGCGGCGGAACTGCGGCGGGGGGAAGCGCTGTTCGATCTCGCGCAGCGTATGGGTCGTGTGGTAGCGCCCGGTTGTGGCGAGAACCTCGACGCCGCCGGCGGCGGCGCGGAAGGCGACGATGTCGCGCGTGTCGAGCAGGTGGATCTCGTCGCCCGAGCGGGCCGCGAGGCGGCGGGGCGGCTCGCCGGCGGGCGCCTGCGGCGGGCGCAAGCCTTCCAGTTGCCGGCGGGCTTTTTCGAGCGCGGCGCGCAGGCGTTCGAGCTTCACGGGCTTCAGCAGGTAGTCCACCGCGCCGGCGTCAAACGCCGCCAGCGCGTGCTGCTCGTAGGCGGTGACGTAGATCACCAGCGGAAGCGGCAGGGGGCGCAGACGGCGCGCGACCGCAAGCCCGTCTGCTTGCGGCATATGAATGTCGAGCAGAACGACGTCGGGATCGAGCCGCTCCACCTGCCGGAGGGTTTCCGCTCCGGAGGCAGCCTCGCCAGCCACCTGAATGCCGGGGCACTGTTCCAGCAGTTCCCGGAGCACTTGCCGGGCGATGGGTTCGTCGTCTGCGATCAGGACTCTCATGGCTCGAAACCGGCAGATGACGCCTGCGCCGCAGCGGTTGCCTGCCCCGCAACGGGAACGCTGAACGCGACCACCGTGCGCCCGCCTTCCCGGCGCACTTCCACGTCCGAGCCGAAGTGGAGCGCGAGGCGGCGGCGCACGTTTTGCAGGCCGATGCCCTCCCCGCCCGCCTGAGGCGCGAAGCCCGGCCCGGTGTCGATCACGGAGATTTCGCACCGCCCCGGATGGACGCGCGCCTGCACGGTGACCTCGCCACCCCGGTCCAGCGGCGCCACGCCATGCCGGACGGCGTTTTCCACCAGCGGCTGGAGGCTCAGCACCGGAATCAGCACGCCACGCGCTTCCGTCGGCGCGTCGAGGCGCCAGCGGAGCCGCTCGCCGAGGCGCAGGGATTCGATTTCGAGATACGCTTCCGCGATCTCGAGCTCGCGCTCGAGCGGAATCAAACCGCCCTCGCCGCGGAGCAGGTAGCGGAAGATCTCGGCCAGATTCAGCACGGCGCGGCGCGCCGCGGCAGCCTGCCGCGGGATGGAGCCATAGAGCGCGTTCAGGGCATTGAAGAGGAAATGCGGATGGATGCGCGCCTGGAGGGCGCGCAGTTCGGCTTGGGAGACCAGTTCACGCAGGTGCTGCTCCCGGTGGTGTTCCAGCTTTTCGTTGACGAGCGATTCGAGCCTCGCCAGCAGGGCGAGATCCTCGCTGAGGTACGGCCTGCCGCCGGCGCGGCGGCCGAGATGGAAGGGCAGTGCAGGCGCGGCAGGCGAGGCGGCAAAGGCGCGCTCCGCCCGAAAGAAGCGGGCGATTTGCTCGCCGGCTTCTTCCAGGAACTCCGCCTCGCCGCGGACCGGCATGCGGCGGATGCGCTCCAGCAGCGCCTCGGCGTCCCCGCGGCGGAAGACGAGCCGCGTCAGCAGGCGCTGCACGGCGTCGCGCAGTGCGGCGAAGGCAGCCAGGGCGGCGGTGACGCCGAGACCGAGCAGCACGACTCGCGCGGGCGGCAGCGTGCGGTAATCGAACCAGCCGATGGCGGCGGCGATCACCGCGCCGACCCACGCAAACAGTGCGGCGAGCAGGATGTTGGCCAGAAAGCGCAGGAAGGCATCGAGCAGAAGAAAACGGTAGTCCTGCATCAGCACCCACAGAGCGAGCGGGACGCCGGCGTGGTGCACCAGCAGTTCGACGGGCCAGGCATGGGGCGCGTCCAGCGAGTGGAGGTGCGTGAAGGAGAGCGCAAACAGCAGCAGCGCCATGGCGGCGGCGGCGCGGCGCGCGGGCGTGCGCTGGCGGCGCAGCTGAATGATGGCGGCGGCGGTGAGAGGGGCGAAGCCGAGCGCGGTCCCTTGCAGCGCGCGGTGGTGCAGCGGGAAGCCGGGGACGAGCGGTTCGAGCATGTGCAGGGCGATGGACAGGAAGCCGATCGAGTATCCGGCTGCGGCGAGGCGGCGGCTTCTGCCTTCCATGAGCAGGTCGAGCAGCAGCGCGGGCAGGAGGCTGAGCGCGGCGGTGGTGACGACGCGCAGCAGAAAGGAGTCGATAAAGAGATTGGCCAGCGCGCCGGCGTTCCAGACGAAAGCCATGGCGGCGGCGGAGACGGTGCGCCAGGAGGCGCGGAACCCGCGCCCGGAGAGGTCCTTCAGGACGAGGACGAGGAAGATGCCGAAGACGACCGTGCCCGCGGTGTAGCCGATCCAGTTGGCGAGCAGCGGCTGCGCGGCGGGGCTCATGGGGCTGCGGCGGCGCGGCGGAGGCGGTCGCGGACGGCGGCCCACTCGGGGCTGTCCGGCGGCTCCTCCACGGCAATCCAATCGTACCCCTGCTCGTCGCAGCGGTGCAGGGTGGCGTAAAGCGCGGCGGCGTATTGGCGCGGGTCGGCGGGCATGGCATCGCCGTGGCGCAGGTAGATGCCGCGGCCCGTGGAGGGCAGCGCGCCGCCTCGAACCAGCAGCAGGGGCGTGCGGGGGCTGTAGTGCCGGGGATGCATGCCCGGGGCGGGATGGGCGGAGTCTCCTGCGGCCGAGATGCGCACCTCGACGGGGCCGATCACAGATTCGAGTTCCTCGCGCGTAATCATGCCCGGCCGCAACAGCAGGGGCGGATCGGCGGCCAGGGAGACGACGGTGGATTCAATGCCCACGGGCGTGGAGCCGCCATCCAGCACGAGGTCCACGGCATCGCCGAGCGATTTGCGCACGTGACTGGCGGTAGTCGGAGAGAGCTGCGTGAAGCGGTTGGCGCTGGGGGCGGCGATGGGGCAGCCGCTGGCCTCGATCAGCGCAAGCGCCAGCGGATGGGCGGGCATGCGCAGCCCGACGGTGGGCAGCCCGGCGGAGACGATGGGAGGGATCGAGGATTGCTTCGGGACCACGAGCGTGAGCGGCCCGGGCCAGAAGCGCACGGCGAGAGCCTCTGCCTGGGCGGGCCACTGGCTGGCGAGCGCGCGCGCCATCTCAAGCGACGCCACATGGACGATGACCGGGCTGGAAGGAGGGCGGCCTTTGGCCTCGAAGATGCGGCGCACGGCGGCTTCGTCCAGCGCATTGGCGCCCAGCCCGTAGACGGTTTCTGTGGGGAAAGCGACCAGGCGACCGGCCCGGATGAGCGCGGCCGCCTGCTCAAGCTGCGGATGGGTCATTCGGACTCTTCGTCCTTGCCGTCGCCGAAGGTCTTGCCGGTTTTCTTCCACACCAGGAAGGCGTGGATGAGGTCGTCGATGTCGCCGTCGAGCACGCGATCCACGTCGCCGATCGCAAGGCGGGTGCGCAGGTCCTTCACCATGCGGTAGGGCGCCAGCACGTAGGAGCGGATCTGCGAGCCGAAGTTGATGTCGGCTTTGGACTCCTCCATCCGCCGCTCTTCGGCGCGGCGCTTCTCCATTTCGTATTCGTAGAGGCGCGCTTTCAGTTGCTTGAGCGCCGAGGCGCGGTTCTTGTGCTGCGAGCGCTCGTTCTGGCACTGGACGACGATGCCGGTGGGGATGTGCGTGAAGCGCACGGCGCTTTCGGTGCGGTTCACGTGCTGCCCGCCGGCGCCGGAGGCGCGGAAGACGTCGACGCGCAGATCCTCGGGGCGGATTTCGATTTCGATGTCATCGTCGATCTGCGGAATGACGAAGACGCTGGCGAAGGAGGTGTGGCGGCGCGCGTTGGCGTCGAACGGGGAGATGCGCACCAGCCGGTGCACGCCGATCTCGCTTTGCAGCAGCCCGTAGACGTTCTCGCCGTTGATCTCGACGGTGGCGGACTTGATGCCCGCGCCTTCGCCCTCCTGCCGGTCGGTCACGACGGCGCCATATCCGCTGCGCTCCGCCCAGCGAAGGTACATGCGGAGCAGCATCTCCGCCCAATCCTGGCTTTCGGTGCCGCCGGCGCCGGGGTGGATGGTGAGGATGGCGCTGCGGTGGTCGTTCTCGCCGGAAAGCAGCATCTCGGTTTCCAGCTGCTCGGTGGCTTTCCGCAGCCGCTCGATGTCACGTGCGAGATCGGCAGAGACGTCCTCGCCCTCGTTGCCGAGTTCAATGAGGGTGTCGATGTCGCTGATCAGCGCGGCGAGTTCACGGTCCCGGCTGATGGCGGCTTCCAGTCTCTTCCGCTCCTGCATGATCTTCTGGGTGGCTTCCTGATTGGACCAGAAGTCCGGGGCGGAGATGATCTGTTCGATTTCTTCCAGGCGCTTCCGCTTTGTGGGCGTGTCAAAGATAGCTCCGCACAGCCTCTGACTGCCGGCGGAGCTCGGAGTAGGCCTGGCTGAGGTCTTCCAGGGTCATACTTTCATGGTAGCAGCGGCCGCAGGCGGGGTCTTCTGGTATATACTGTGACAGTTTCGTTCCAAACGCTCCGGTTGAGGCTGTTTTGCGAGTTCAGGTTCTCCTCCTCCTCCTGATCACCGGATGCGCCGCGGCGACGGCGGGGGGCGCTGTGCGTGCAAGCGCGCGGACGCCCGCGAAGAAACGGGTGCAAGCTGGCAAGGCGCCTGCGGGCCGCGCCCCGCAGGCGGCGGCGCGCAAGAGCGTGAAGCCCGCCTCCAAAGTGGCGCGCTCCCGGCAGGCGAAGCGTCCGGCAGTCACGGCTGCCGCTGTCAAGGGCCGCAAGCGGGCCGTGCGGCGCAAGGCTCGCAAGCCGGAGGCGCCGCGGTTTGAACCGTACGTCGTGCAGAATTGGCCAGCCGAGGCGCTGGAGCGGATTCCCACGGCGTGGATCGACACTCCGCCGGCGCCGCCCGTGCAGGGCAACTGCCGCGTCTGCGAAACCATGCTGCTGGCGTCGGCTTACGAGCAGAATGGAGTGCGCTACCGCCGCGGCGGGGTGAGCCCGGAAACCGGCTTCGATTGCAGCGGGCTGATGCGCTACCTGTTCGAGCGAAATTTTCAGATCTCGCTGCCGCCGACGGCGCCGCAGCAGTTTCAGACGGGGCTGCGGGTGGAGAAGTGGGAGCTTGAACCGGGCGACCTGGTGTTTTTCCGCACGCGGCGCGGGTGGCACGTGGGGCTCTACGTAGGCAACGACGCGTTTCTGCACGCGCCGAACCGGCGCAAGACGGTGCGCGTGAGCCCGTTGTTTGCCGATGACTACTGGCGGCGTGCCTTCGTGGGCGCGCGGCGCATTGCGCTGCCGGAGCCTGAAGGCGCCGTTGTGAGCGACGATCTCAGCGCGAACAACAACTGAGGCGGGTCAATCCGCATCGACCGCCGCGAAGGCCACTTCGGGCTGCCTGCGGCAAATGTGCGAGTGGGCGCGGAAATCGGGGGATTTTTCCGGGTGATCCGTGCGGTAGTGCGCGCCCCGGCTCTCGCGCCGCGCGTGCGCGCAGCGGGCGATCAGCTCGAGCACCGTGCGGGTGTTGGCTGTTTCGAGCAGTTCGCGGGTCACGGAGGCGGACGGCGCGGCGTGAGACTGCCTGAGCCGCTCGAGGGCATTCGCGAGACTGGCGCCGCAGCGCACGATTCCGAGCGAGTCCATGGCCAGCCGGCGCATTTCGCCAGGTGCAAGGACAGGCGCTTCCAGGGACGGCGGCGGCGCGAAGCTGGCAGGGAGAGGGCCGGCCCGGTCGCGCATGCTGGCGCCGGCGCGCGCGCCGAAGACAACGCCCTCCAGCAGCGAATTCGAGGCCAGCCGGTTGGCGCCGTGGACTCCCGTGCAGGCGGCCTCGCCCGCGGCCCAAAGGCCCTCGAGCGAGGACCGGCCTTCCAGATCGGTCCACACACCCCCCATGGCGTAGTGGGCCGCGGGGCGGACCGGAGCGGGCTGCCGGTCGAGGTCGATGCCGAAGGCGAGGCAGGTGGAGTGAATGCGGGGGAAGCGCCTGCGGACGAAGTCCGGGCCGCGGCCGCTGATGTCGAGCAGCACATGGGGCGCGCCGGTGCGGCGCATCTCGGAAACGATGGCGCGGGAGACGACGTCGCGGGGCGCGAGTTCGGCCATCGGATGGTAGCGCGGCATAAAGCGCTCGCCATCGAGGTTCTTCAGCAGCGCGCCCTCCCCGCGGAGGGCTTCCGAGAGCAGGAATCGCGGCGCGCCCTCGACATGCAACGCGGTGGGGTGGAACTGGACGAACTCGATGTCGCTGATGAGGGCGCCGGCGCGCCAGGCCATGGCCACGCCGTCGCCGGTAGCGACGTCGGGGTTGGTTGTGTCGGCGTAGACGCGGCCGAGGCCGCCGGTGGCGAGCAGGGTGGCGCGGGCCAGGACGGCGAGCACGCGGCCGCGCCGGGCGTCGAGGATCGAGGCGCCCACCACGCGGCCTTCGTTGAGGAGGAGATCGGCGACGGCGGTGAACCCCTCGAAGCGCACGCCTTCGAGCGACGCCGCGCGGCGGTAGAGCGTGCGGGCGATCTCGCGGCCGGTGGAGTCGCCGTGGGAGTGCAGCACGCGGCTGCGGGAGTGCGCGCCTTCGCGGGCGAATAGCAGGCGCGGGCCCTCACGGTCGAACTCGGCGCCCCAGCGGATCAATTCCTCGATGCGCGCCGGACCTTCGCTGACCAGCGTGCGGACGGCGCGGAGATCGCAAAGCCCGTCGCCGGCGGCGAGCGTGTCGGCTTCGTGCAAGGAGACGTCGTCGTCGTCGCTGAGGGCCACGGCGATGCCGCCCTGGGCGTATTCCGAGGAGGACTCCTCGAGGCTGTCCTTGGCCACCACCAGTACGCTGCCCGCGCCCGCGAGTTCAATGGCCGCGCGCATGCCTGCGACGCCCGCGCCGATGACGAGAAAATCCGCGCGAATTGTTTCAGTCAGCGGTCCGATACCCACATGGTACAACCGGGGGATGCGCCGGAGTTCACGGCAAACGCCATCCTGGCGAAGGGGACAGCCTGATCCGGCTCCTTCGCTAAAGGATCGAAAGTGTCAGATCAGGCTGTCCCCTTCGGACTGCATGGTAAAACCGAAGATATGCCGACCTTCACGGTGGAGACCGGCGCTGTCCAATATCCTGTCGTGGCCGAACGGGGCGTTCTGGCGCGCCTGGCAGAGTTCCTGCCGGCGCGATGCGGCAAGGTGTTCGTGATCACGGAGGAATCTGTGTGGCGGCTGCACGGAGCTGCGGTGGAGCGGGCGCTCGAGGGTCGCGAGTGGGGGAAGCTTGTGTTCCCGGGCGGGGAGGAGAACAAGCGGCTGGGGCAAGTGGAGGCGCTCGCCGGGCACATGGTGGAGGGGGGCGGGGACCGCACGAGCGTGGTGATCGCCTTCGGGGGCGGGATCGTGAACGATGTGGGTGGCTTTGTGGCGGCCGTGTTTATGCGGGGCGTGCCGGTGATCCAGGCGCCGACAACTCTTCTGGCGCAGGTGGACGCGGGCGTGGGCGGCAAGACGGGCGTGAATCTCCAGTCGGGCAAGAACCTGGTGGGTGCGTTCCATCAGCCGCTGGCGGTGATCACCGATCCGGATGTGCTGGCCACGCTGCCGGAACGGGAGTACCGCGCCGGGCTGTTCGAGGTAATCAAGCACGGCATCATCCGAAGCGAGCCGCTGTTCCGGCTGATGGAGCGGCGCCGCGAGGCGGTGTCGGGGCGCGAGCCCGGCGTGGTGGAAAAGATGGTGGCCGAGAGCGTGCGCATCAAATGCGAGGTGGTCTCGCTCGACGAGAGGGAAAGCGGGCTGCGGCGCATCCTGAACTTCGGCCACACGGTGGGACATGCGCTGGAGGCGGAGACGAGGTACGCGCGGTTCCTGCACGGCGAGGCCGTGGGGCTGGGCATGCTGGCGGCGCTGCGGCTGTCGCATCTGGCGGGCAGGATCGGCGCGGAGCAGTGCGAAGAGATGAGCGCGGTGGTGCGCGCCTATGGGCCCTTGCCCTCGACGGAGGGGCTGACGGTGGACGGCGTGCTGGCGCAGCTGCGCAAGGACAAGAAGGCGATCCGGGGGGCGGTGCACTGGGTGCTGGCGACGGGGATCGGATCGACAGAAGTCACGGCGGATGTGCCGGATGCGCTCGTGCGCGAGGCCGTGGCATCCATTCTTCAGACGACGCTGTGAAAGGAACCACTCCGCCCGGGGCCGCCAGCGAGCAGGAAGCCGCAGCATGGGTGCGGCGCATGTTCGGGCGCGTGGCGCGGCGCTATGATCTGCTGAACCATCTGCTTTCGTTTCAGATGGACCGCTACTGGCGCTACCGCACGGCGCTGGAAGCCGAGCCGTTCCTGAGGCGGCCGGGGGCGCGGGTGCTGGATCTGTGCTGCGGCACCGGGGACCTGACGCTGGCGCTGGAGGCGCGGGCGGGGGTAGACGCGCGAATCATCGGGGGCGACTTCTGCCGCCCGATGCTGGAAGAGGCGAAGCGGAAGCAGGCACGGCGAGGGGCGAGGATCGAGCTGGTGGAGTGCGACGGACTCCAACTGCCGTTTCCCGATCACAGCCTGGACCTGGCGGCGATCGCGTTCGGCTTCCGGAACTTCGCAAACTACCGGGCGGGGCTCGCCGAACTGCGGCGTGTGATCAAGCCGGGCGGGATGCTGGCAATCCTGGAATTTTCCACGCCGCCGAACCCGTTGGTGCGTGCGTTGTACCGGTTCTATTCGGGGAAGTTCTTGCCGGCGCTGGGCGGATGGATCTCGGGCGACCGCAGTGCCTACACGTATCTGCCCGAATCCGTGAGGAAGTTTCCGGGCGCGGAGGAACTGGCGGCGGAGATGGAGGCCGCGGGATTCACGAGAGTCCGCTTCCGGCGGATGACGTTCGGCATCGTGGCTCTGCATATGGGCCTGTCCGGCTGAATGCGCCCTGGCGGCACCGGCCGCCGTGAGGATGTGCGCGCCGTTCGCATCGCCTCTGGGCACACGCCGGCCTCGTTGCTTGCGTGTCCGTTGTCAGCGGCCCCCGTGCGCGAGGCTCCGCAGGGGTCCGGTTCGGCGGTGGCGGACCGGCTCCCGCGACGGAAACCGGCCCGCAAGCGAGCCGCCGCAGTCAACCGAAACGCGCACGGCTGGCGCAGCCCGGCCGGATGGCGGCCCTCCGGAGAGGGCGCGGCAGAGCCGGCCGTATTTGTTCGGGCTCATCAGGACTTACCTTGGG
>Ga0209018_1002762_pt1 | contig 11879 bp, 10 predicted proteins | sample YNPBryBLVA2012_FD_185814 | JGI IMG/M metagenome (GOLD analysis project Ga0209018, IMG submission 185814) | Anoxygenic and chlorotrophic microbial mat microbial communities from Yellowstone National Park, USA - YNP Bryant BLVA 2012 (SPAdes)... ...
CGGCGCATGTACGCCGGCGGCGGGGCCGAGCTGGAAGGCATGTTCCGGCAGGCCCGGCAGCGCGGGGTGATCACGTCTCTTGATCTGGCGCGGCCCGATCCGGCATCGGATGCGGGCCGCGCGGACTGGGGCGCGATTCTCCGGCGTGCCCTGCCGCAGGTCGACCTGTTTCTGCCCAGCGTGGACGAGACGCTGCTGGTGCTGGACCGGGCGCGGTTCGAGGCGCTGGCCGGGCCGGACGGGCAGGGAGACGTGCTGGTGCGTGGCGGAGCGGCGCTGCTCGGCGAGCTGGCGGAGCTGTTGCTGGATATGGGCGCCGGCATCGTCGGCCTGAAGCTCGGGGCGCACGGATTCTACGTCCGTACGTCGCCGTCGGCCGAACGACTGGCTCCGCTGCGCTCGTGCCTGGGCGCGGTGTTCGACGGCTGGCTCGGTCGCGAGCTGTTCACGCCCTGCTTTGAGGTTCGGGTCGTGGGCACCACCGGCTGCGGCGACTGCACCATCGCGGGCTTTCTGGCGGCGCTGGTGCACGGGCTGCCGATCGAGGAAGCGGTGACGGCCGCGGTGGCCGTCGGGGCCTGCTCCGCGGAAGCGGCGGACGCGTTCAGCGGCGTGCCGGCGTGGGAGGCGATCGAAGGCCGGATCCGCTCCGGCTGGAAGAAGCGGCCGCTGTCGCTGGAGCTGGCGGGGTGGAAGGCCGATGCGGCGCGGAGGGTGATGCTGGGCCCCAGCGACGCCGCGCGCTGATGCTTCGGCCAGGCTACTGTACCTTGCGCACGATCAGGGCGTCGTTCTGTCCCCCGAACCCGAAGCTGTTGGACAGGCACACGCGCAGGTCCGCGCGGCGGGCGCGGTTGGGGACGTAGTCCAGGTCGCAGTTGGGGTCCGGGTGCTGGTAGTTGATCGTCGGGGGCACTATCCCGTCGCGCAGGGCCAGCACGCAGGTGATCAGCTCGACCGCCCCCGCGCCGGCGATCAGGTGCCCGAGCATGCTCTTGACGCTGCTGATCGGTATCCGCCGGGCGTGGGCGCCGAACACGGTCTTGATCGCCAGGGTCTCGATCTTGTCGTTCTCGATCGTGCCCGTGCCGTGGGCGGAGATGTAGTCGATGTCGGCCGGGGTCAGGCCGGCGTCGTCCAGGGCGGCCCGCATGGCGGCCGCCGGCCCCCGTCCCTCCTCGTGCATGTCGGTGACGCGGAAGGCGTCGGCAGTCGAGCCGTAGCCGACGATCTCGGCCAGGAGCGGGGCTCCGCGGCGGCGGGCGTTCTCGTACTCCTCGAGGATGAGTATGCCCGCCCCCTCGCCGAGCACGAACCCGTCGCGCGTCCGGTCGAAGGGGCGCGATGCGGTCAGGCAACTGTCATTGCGCGTCGACAGGGCGGTCAGACGGTTGAAGCCGGTCATCCCCAGCGGGTGCAGCATGCTGTGCGCTCCGCCGGAGATCATGATGTCCGCATCCCCGCGGCGGATCAGCGCCGCGGCCTCGCCCAGGGCCTGCGTGCTGGCGGCGCAGGCGGTGAGCGTGTTGAAGTTGGGGCCCTGGGCATTGAAGCGGCAGGCGATATGGCCGGCGGCGCAGTTGGGATCCTGCTCGAACTCGCGCACCGCGTCCAGCCGCTCGTAGGCCGCCTCGGCCCAGCGCACCGTATCCAGCTCGCGCTTCTCCGGGTTCCAGCCGCGGATGGCCGCCATGGCGAAGTTGTCGAAGTCGATCGGGCCTTCGCCGACGCCCAGGTACACGCCGACCATTTCGGGCTCGATGCCACCGGTCCCGTCGAGACGCGCCGCCTTCCAGGCCATCTCCGCCGCAGCCAGCGCGAAGCGGGTCTGCCGGCTGGCGGTCCGGTGCCGTTCGTAGTGCGCTCCGAGGAAGTCGCGCAGATCGAAGTTCCGGACCTCGGCGGCAAACTGGGTGGGGAAGGTGCGGGCGTCGAAGATGCTCACGGGGCCGATGCCGCTTTCACCGGCCAGGAGCCGCTTCCAGACCTGCTCCAGGTCGTGGCCCAGCGGGGTGACCCAGCCCATTCCAGTGATTACCACGCGTCGGTTCATTCGCAGCCATCAACCCCGGCGCAAACTGTTGAGCGTTGTCATTCCGAGCGCCGCGCGCAGCCTGCCGCCGAACGCCGGCAGATGCTTCGCTCTGCTCATCGTGACCCGTCCGACCATGGGCGCCTTCGTCACTGTCGGCTCCCGGCTGCCAGCGCCTGGCCGTCTCCGTCCTCAGCCCCCGGCCGTGTGCCGTCGGCCGGCGGGCGTCGGGTCTGGCCGGTCGGCTGCGAGCGTTCCAGTCGCAGCTTCCGGTTCGCAACTGGCCATGCGCTGTCCGTCATTCCTCACGGTATCTCCGTACCACAAGGCACGCGTTCTGTCCGCCGCCCAGCGCGTAGGCATAGCTCAGCGCCACGTCGATCCGCGCCTCGACCGGGCCGGCGGTGACCAGCTTCAGGTCCGCACATTCCGGGGCCACCGGGGCGCAGTTGATTCCCGCGGGAATGGTGTTGTGGTACAGGGCCAGCACGGCGGCGACGAAGTCGATGGCTCCCGACCCGGCACCGTTGTTGCCCAGGCCGCCGCGGATGTTCAGTACGGGCACCGCCGCGCGCCGCGCGCCCAGGACCGCACGGACGGCCCGGGCTTCAGCGGCGTCGTGCTCGCTCAGGCCGCAGGCGCAACTGGCGACCAGGTCGATGGCCTCGGGACCGAGGCGCGCGTCGCGCAGCGCCTTACCGATGGCCAGTGCGATGCCCCGGCCCTCCGGGTGCGGGCGGCTCGGCTGCGCCGGATGGAACGCATCGTTGCTGGCGCCGAAGCCGACCAGCTCGGCATAGATGCGCGCGCCGCGCGCCAGCGCGTGGTCCAGCGCCTCGAGGATCACCAGACCGCTGCCCTCGGAAATCACGGTGCCGTCGCGCTCCTGCCCGAAGGGCCGGCAGGCGCCCTGCGGCGCGTCGTTGCGGGTGCTCAGCCGGCGGCCCAGACACTGGCGGATGAGCGCCATCGGGTTGTCCTTGCTCTCCGCGCCGCCGCAGATGCACACGTCGGCCACACCGCGGGCGATGGTGCGGAAGGCTTCGCCGATGGCCAGGTGGCTGCTGGCCTCGCCGCAGGTGATCGTGTTGCTCGGCCCCTGCGCGTCGTGGACGATCGTCACGTGGCAGGCGAGCATGTTGGGCAGGAACTTCAGCAGCCACAGCGGGGTGAGGTTGTTCATCCCCTCGGCGCCCCAGCGGGCCATGCTGAACTGCCCGTCGACGCTGCCGGCGTACAGCGCTGCGGCCAGCTCGGGCAGGTCTGCGCAGATGAGCCCGGCGCCGATGTTCACGCCCAGGCGTGTGCTGTCGACGTTGCGCTGCGGCGCTTCGCCGCGCTCCACCAGGCAGCGCGTGTGCAGGCCGGCGTCGACGCAGGCGTGGTAGGCGGCGGCCACGGCCAGCAGGATGTCGCGGGCCATGATCTTGCCCGCCTTGCGGTAGTGCTTGGGCACGTAGTCGGCGATGTTGACCCCGTCGATCTCGCCGCCGATCTGCGAGGCGAAGCGCGAGGGGTCGAAGCTGCGGAGGCGGCGGATGCCGCTCCGCCCCGCCAGCAGCCCGTCCCAGAAATCGCGGACACCGATGCCGATCGGGGTGACCGGCGCCAGGCCGGTGATGACGACGCGCCGCGCGTTCACAGCGGAATCCTCTCGGCGCTGTGCTGGCGGAAGGTTTCGAGCAGCGACATGAAGGCGCTGGTAAAGACGAAGTTCTCTGCGGGGAACTCGCGCCCGCTGATGTTCTGGTCGATGTGCGAGAAGACCAGATCGACCTCGCCCACCAGCCGCTGGCCGACCAGGATGCGGCCGGTGGTGCTGGCGGCGGCGTCGCTGATCTGCTCGATGCTGGCGTCGTAACGGATGGTCTCACCCGGCAGCACCAGGTGGTGGAATACCGCCCGTTTGACCTTGGCGAGAATCACCTTTTCCTGGAACCGTCGCGCCTCGCCGACGAGGATGCCGGCGGTCTGGGCCATGCCTTCGATCATCAGGCTGGGGGGCATGATCGGGAAGCCGGGGAAGTGGTCGTGCAGGTGTTCCTCGGCCAGCGAGACGTTCTTGAGCGCGACGGCCCGCACGCCCGACTCGAACTCGACGAAGCGGTCTATCCAGATCCAGCGCACGGGGCACTCGACGGAAGCTGTCAGCTCTCAGCTATCAGCTCTGGTTCTCAGGTTGCCTTTCCAATCTCGCCGCGCGGCGGCGGGCATGCAGCGCCGCGGCCGCCCGGCGTCGTACGGCTACTGGCGCGCTGCTCCGCTGGCGGCGAGCTTGGCCTGGACGAAGCGCACGATCGTCCCGACCGTGAAGACGTCGGAGATCTTGTCGATGTCCGGGTCCTGCTCGAACTGGGTGAGTTCGGCGTGGGGCATGGCGGCCTTGAGGGCCTTGATGCCCGCGGCGTTGAGCTTGCGGTCGCTGACGTAGTCCGGGTTGCTGAGGATGTCGCGTGGGATGAGCTCTTCCTGCGGGATCTTGATGTTGAAGGCCTTCTCCAGCCGGAAGACGATGTCCAGGAAGTCGATCGACTCGGCGCCCAGATCGCGCGTCAGCGTCGCCTGCTCGGTGACCTCGTCCTCCTCAACGCTGAGGGCCTCCACCAGCGTCTGCCTGACCTTCTCGAAGACCTCTTCCCTGGTTACTGCTGACATCGATCCTAGCCTCCACTCGTCCGCGCCGCTGCCTCGCGCGCCCTATTCCCGCGCCGCGCCGACCGGACACCGGCCCCGGATGAGCTCGAACAGCTCGCGCATCTGCCGGCGGAGCGCGTCGTCGGTCCCGGCCAGGCGCGGTTCGCTGTCCGCCAGACTCAGGTGCCGCAGCGTCAGCCGGCCCCTGACGATCTCGTGCCCGTCGACCAGGCCGCGGGCATCGAAGACGCTCCGGTCGCCGGTCAGCTCCCGGCACTCCGATACGATCGTCAGCGTCTGCCCCGGGGCCAGAAAGCTCTTATAGGTAACGTTGCGGGCCTCCTTAAGCAACACCAGGCTGGGGCCGAAGTCCAGCGCCGCGCGCACCAGCCAGGCGGAAGCCTGCACCATCGCCTCGACCATCAGCACCCCCGGCAGCACGGGGAACGTCGGGAAGTGGTCGGCCAGGTATTCCTCGGCCAGCGACAGCGCCTTGTGCGCCACCACCCGCCGCCCGGGCTCCAGCTCACTGATCCGGTCGATCAGCACGAACTTCACGACGGTTATCCTCGCACTCCGGTCGCAGCGCTGCGCGCCCCGCCGCCGGGCGGCGCTGCCCGGACGGCCCCGCCGACCTTCACGGTCGGCGCCAGCGGGCAGAGGCCCGACGGCGGGGGATATTAACGCCGGCTCCGCCTTGTATCCAGTCTCCGCGCTGGCGTCACACCCGGCTCAGATGATCGGGGTGGGCGCGCACGTGGGCGGCGACGGCGTCCGCATAGCGCTGCATCAGCTCCGCCACGCGCTCCGAACGGTCCGGATGGTCCGCGCCGGTCGGAACATGCAGCGGCGGCTGGACGATGAGCCGGAAGTAGAAGTTCGGGCGTGAGACGACGAACGCCTGGACGACCGTCGCGCGGCAGCGCAGGGCGATCTGAAGCGTCCCGGTCAGGAACTCGCGTTGCCGGCCCAGGAAGTTCACGCGGCAGGTCTTCTGGGTCGGGCCGCGCACGCGCTCCACGTCCAGCGCGCTGCCCACCACGCAGTTGTCCTGAAAACAGCGGTAGATCTCGCGCGGGAAGCTGTCGGCGTACAGCAGGCGCACGGCCGCGATCTCCGGGAACGTCTCGGCGTACTTCTGCTGCACATAGACGCGGCTGGCCCCCTCATTGCGGTCGCGGATGCCGGCACAGCGGTACCCCAGCAGCGCCATCAGCAGCCCGGCGACGTGGTGCGACCCGTTGTGACTCAACATCACGTACACGCCCCGGCCCCGCGCCAGCGCCGCATCCAGATGTTCGCGCCCGTGAAACCGGATCCGCCGCAGAATCTTCTCCCGCGGCAACCGGTCGAAGATCAGATAGAAGAGCTTGTCGCAGCGCGTGCGGCGGAAATAGCTGAGAACGATCCGCTTTTCCTGGGCGCGCGGCAGCCCCTCCGGAAAGACGCGCTGCAACTCGCGCCGGTAGCGCGCCCGACGCTTGAAGTTGATCAGGTACTCGAGCGTCCCGAAGAAGCGGCCGAAGAGGTAAAGCCCGCGCAGGCTGAAGACCCGCACCCAGGCCATCAGGAACCAGCGGACGGCGGCGAACTTGACGCGCGTCAGGTACCCCAGGCGGCGTTCCAGCGGCGTGCGCAGCGCGCCGCCTGGCGCGGCCGGCGCCGACAAGGACTCCCGCCCGCCATCAATGATCGCCTGGTCAGCGCGCGTCATCCGTAGTGGCTTCCTCGCCGGCCGGGCTCGGCCGCGACCTATTCTGCGACAATGCCCACGGACACGCAACCGCCCCGACGGTTGGTGCCGACCGCGCTGGGCGCCCGGCAGCGCGCGGCCGGCGCCCGCGCGGGGCCGCGCAGCGCCCGGGAAAGCGTTCGCTCATTCGATGCTCAATCGCGGCGGCGGCGCGGCCTGAGCCAGACGGCGTTCGAGCTGCTCGATCAGTCGCTCCACGATCTGCTCCAGCGCCGCCACCAGTGACGGCTCAGTCTGGGTGAAGCTTTCGGACAGCGCCCCCTGATCGCCGTGCCGGCGGATGGTCGTGTTGAGCGGGATCGCCCCGAGGAAGGGCACCTCCAGGCGGCGGGCGGCCGCCTCCACTCCGCCGTGGGCGAACACGTCCTCCCGGTGCCCGCACTTGGGGCAGATGTAGTAGCTCATGTTCTCGATCATCCCCAGCGGCTCGACGCCGAGCTTCTGGTACATGCGCAGGGCCTTGATGGCGTCGGCGAGGGCCAGCTCCTGGGGCGTGCAGACGATGACGGCGCCGGTGAGCGGGATCGTCTGGGCGAGCGTGAGCGGGATGTCGCCGGTTCCGGGCGGCAGATCGACGACCAGGCAGTCCAACTGGCCCCACTGGCCGCGCTCAAGCAGCTCCTTGACGTACTTCTGTGCCATCGGGCCGCGCCAGATGACGGCCTGCTCGGGCGGGAGGAAGTAGCCGATGCTGAGCACCGGGATGCCGTCCTTTTCCGGAGGGATGATGAAGCCGTCTTCGCTGACGCCCGGCTGGGCACCCTCGGTGCCGGTGATCCTGGGCAGCGACGGTCCGTAGACGTCGGCATCCAGGAGGGCCGCCTTCCGGCCCTTGCGGCGCAGACCGACGGCCAGCAGTGCCGCCACGGTGCTCTTGCCGACGCCGCCCTTGCCCGCCCCGACGGCAATGACGCTGCGGACGCCGGCCAGCGGTCGCGCGCCCGACGTGGGCACCACGGGTTCGCTCATGGGCTGTGCTCCATGTGTAGATGGTGTGCCGCTCGTCCGACCGTGGCAAGGGGACGCGCCGCGGTTTCCGCCTCGCGCCGCGCTTCATATTGACGCCGGCCGGCAGCGCCCACCCCCGGCACGCGGGCGCCGCCCCGGCTGCGGCGTTCGAGCGACAGCGACGCCGTTCGAATCCTGGTATGAAGGCCGGCCATGGGCGGCGCGCCGGGCCGTCGTACCGTGTCCGACTCACCCTCCGACCGTTAGCGCTGCTGACCCGCAGTTGACGGAGCGCCGCGCCGCGTCTGGCCGGCGCGCGGCGACCGGGCGCTGTGCGGGGCGCCGGCGCGCCGGACTATGCCGCTGGTGTCGCGCCGCGCGCCGCTGTGCCCGGGACGGCCTCAGAGGATGGGTTCCCCCCACTCGGCGCGATACGCCTCGTCGTTGATGATGGCGAACAGGCCGCGGTCGTCGGCGTCGACGGCGTACAGGGCGTCCGCGATGCCCCGCTGTGCGAACCACAGGTGCAACGCCTGCGCCAGCTCCTGCTCGTCGGCCGCGTCGTGCAGCTCGACGTCGATCTGACGCACCTCGGTGTAGTCGTAACCGAAGCGGGGTACGCAACGGACGGTGGTCAGGGTCTTGCGCATCTCTCCGCCTCTGCAAGGCTCGCGCGGGGTCTCATCACCCCCATTATACCCGGCCCGCCCGCCGTTTCCAAAGCGGTCGCGTGTCCCCGAAATCATCGTCGCACCGCAACCGGCAGCGCAGCGGCGGGCGGCGGCCGACGCCCGCGGCCGGCGACGCAGGTTCCGATATGTGCACTATCCCGGCGGCAACGCATCGACCAACTGCCTGATCTCATCGGCCGAGTTGTAAAAGTGGGGGCTGGCGCGCAGGCGCCGGATGCGCTTGGCCACGACAATCCGGAACTCGTTGCGCAGGTGTTCGCGGATGCGCTCGGTGTCGTGCTTGGGCGACGAGAACGACACGATGCCGCTCCATTCGGTGGCCGTCCGCGGGCTGTGCACCCGCCAGCCCTTGGAGCGCAGCCCCTCGACCAGCAGGTCGGTCAACTGCTTGACGCGCACCTGCACTTCGTCGATGCCCACGTCCAGCAGGAGCTGGATCGACGCTCCCAGCGCGCAGATGCCGGCCAGGTTGTACACCCCGCTGTCGAAACGCCGCGCGTCGTCGTGCAGCTCGTCCCAACTGAAGCGCGACAGATCGTGCTCGAACGGGCGCTTCATGCACATGTAGCCGATTTCCGGCGGCTTGATGTGCCCGATCAGCTCGCGCTTGCAATAGAAGATTCCGGTCCCCTCCGGCGCCGTCAGCCACTTGTGCCCGCCGGCTGCCAGAAAGTCGATGTTCATTGCCCGCACGTCGATCGGGTGCACGCCCAGGGCCTGGATCGCATCGACGAACAGCAGAACCCCCTTCTCCTTGCACAGCTCCCCCAGCCGCGTCAGATCCATCCGAAACCCGTTCGACCACTGCACCGCCGAGACCGTCACCAGCCGCGTGCGGTTGTTGATCGCCGCCGCGATCCGGTCGAACGGCACGCGCCCCTCCTCCTCCTCCACGCGGATCAGCCGCACGCCGCGCTGTTCCAGAGCCATCCACGGGTAGACGTTGGCCGGGAACTCCATGGCCGTGGTCACGATGTTGTCGCGCGTCAGCCACTGCACGCCGTTGGCCACGTAGTCGATCCCCTCGCAGGTGTTCTTGATGAAGGTGATCTCGGCCGGATCGGCGTTGATCAGGCGGGCGGCGGCGGCGCGGACGTGGTCCGCGGCCCGCTCGTAGGTGCCGCGCAGGTGGGCGGCCTCGGACAGTTCGCGCGCGTAGGCGATCAGCGCCTCCGCCGCCGGCGCTGACAGCGGGGCGATGGCGGCGTGGTTCTGGAAATTGTAGTTCCGCGTGATCGGGAACTTGGCGCGGATCTCCTCGAGCTTCATGACGCCCTCGCTTCCGGCCGGATGCGCCGCCCGGCTGCGCGCCGCTCTCCATACTGAGAGTATTCAAACCGCAGCCTGCCGCTGTCGCTGCGGCCGGACGCCCACGGTATTTAATGGCCGGCCGATGTGTCGGTTCCACCTGCGGCGATTACAAACTGCGGCGGGCTTTCTTATCGACGTTGCGGCGTGGCCGTCAGCCTATAATATGAGGAAAGGCGCGCCGTGGCCGGTGCGCCCGGAGCGGCGCGGACGGGCGGGCGGCGTCGGCCGCGCGGCGGCAGGAAGCGGCGGCCCCGCCACCATCGAGGCTGCGGTGCCCGAACGGGGTTCATTTCCGGCCGCCGGCTCGGCGTCAGCGCGGCCCCCCGGCTGCTGTCACCCATGCATGACCTGACCCCGCGACAGATCGTTCAGGCCCTGGACCGCTACATCATCGGCCAGGAGGAGGCCAAGCGGGCCGTCGCGATCGCCATCCGCAACCGCTGGCGGCGCCTCCAGCTCCCGCCGGAGCTGCGCGAAGACGTCATTCCCAAGAACATCCTGATGATCGGCCCGACGGGAGTGGGCAAGACGGAGATCGCGCGCCGCATCGCGCAGTTCATCAACGCCCCGTTCATCAAGGTCGAAGCCACCAAGTTCACCGAGGTCGGCTATCACGGACGCGACGTGGACACGATCATCCGCGATCTGGTCGAACGGGCAGTCGCCATGGAGCGGGCGGCGGCGGCCGAAAACGTCCGCAGCCGCGCCCGGCAGATCGCCGAGGACCGGATTCTCGATCAGTTGCTGCCGGCGGCCGACCAGCAGGCTGCCTCCGACCCGCTACAGGCCGACCGCCGGCACCGGACACGCGAGAAGCTGCGTGCGCAACTGCGCGCCGGGGGCCTGACGGAGCGGACGATCGAGGTCGCCACCACCGAACGCTCCGTCCCCGTGCATGTCATGTCCACGCTCGGCGTCGATCAGTTGGGTCCCGAGTTCGAGCAGTTCTTCGAGCGCATCATGCCGCCGCGCAGCCGCCGGCAGCGCCTGCCGCTGACGCAGGCCCTCGAGCTGCTCACCCAGCAGGAGATCGACCGGCTGATTGACCAGGACACGCTGCACGCCAGCGCCATCCGGCGCGCGGAGGAGACGGGCATCGTGTTCCTGGACGAGCTGGACAAGATCTGCGGCAGTCCGGCGGGGGAGCTCAGCGGGCCGGACGTGTCGCGCACGGGGGTGCAGCGCGATCTGCTGCCGCTGGTCGAGGGGACGACTGTCAGCACCCGCTACGGACTGGTGCGGACAGAGCACGTGCTGTTCATCGCGGCGGGCGCTTTCACGCAGGCGCGGCCGAGCGATCTGATGCCGGAGCTCCAGGGGCGTTTTGCGATCCGGGTGGAGCTGCACGACCTGACGGCGGAAGACTACTACCGGATTCTGACCGAACCGCAGAATGCGCTGCTCAGGCAGCAGGTGGCCCTGCTGGCCACCGAGGGCGTGCGTCTGACGTTCACCGACGAGGCGATCCGCGAAATGGCCCAGATGGCCTACCGCGCCAATCAGACGCTGGAGAACATCGGCGCCCGCCGCCTGTATACGATCGTCGAGAAGACCATCGAGGAGATCGCGTTCAACGCCTCCGACGCCCGCAACAAGGACGTGACGGTGGATGTGGACTACGTCCGCATGCGACTGGCGGACATCCTGGCGGACGAGGAGCGCAGCCAGTTCGAGCTGTGAGCGCCCTGCCGGCCCGCCCGCGGGCCGCTGCCTTCCGTGATCGGCGGCGCGCGACTCACAGCCGCTCGATGGCCTCGGCGGGCAGCCATCCGCTCTTATCGTTGGGCAGCAGAACCTCGACCCACCCGCCGCGCTCGCTCAGGATGCGCAGCTCGGTTCCCTCGCCGAGCGGTTGGGTCAGCGCCGGATCATAGCCCGGGCCGGCACCGAGGCGCAGCATGTGCCCGCCGGCGATCACGACCGCCGGCGGCCGGCGCGCCTCGTCGCGGAGCTCCCAGGCGACCGAAGCGGCATTGGCCGCTGCGAGCGCGATGGCGACGCAGGCGATGACCAGCAGCGGTCGGGAACGCCAGCGCAGTCGGACGATCAGCGCCAGCCAGCCGCCGGCCGAGAGCAGCGCCGCCAGCCAGAAGCGGGTACGCAGCGCCGTGTAGCCGGTCCAGAACATCAGGCGGCTGACGAGCTGCCGGCGGCCGCTGGGAGCGATGTAAGGCTCCACGCGATTGCGGGCATAGTCGAGGTTGGCGGCAATCGCCGCATCCCCCGGCGCCAGCCGCTGTGCCCGCCGGTAGTGGCATATAGCCCGGCCGAGCTGGCCCAGGCGGAAGTAGGCATTGCCGAGGTTGTATTCCAGGGCGGCACTGCGGATCCCGGCCTCGACCAGTGTTTCGAACGCCGCCGCCGACCGCCGGTACAGGCGTTCGGCCTGCTGGGGGTCGTCGCGGGCCATGCTGACGGCTTCATCGAAGGTGTTGAGGGCCTCGCGCAGCACCGCGCGCTGGCGTTCTGCGGCCAGCTCCTCTGCGGCGTGCGCCGGCGATGGCGTCGG
>Ga0209018_1002767_pt1 | contig 11838 bp, 3 predicted proteins | sample YNPBryBLVA2012_FD_185814 | JGI IMG/M metagenome (GOLD analysis project Ga0209018, IMG submission 185814) | Anoxygenic and chlorotrophic microbial mat microbial communities from Yellowstone National Park, USA - YNP Bryant BLVA 2012 (SPAdes)... ...
ACCGGAAACCTGCACGGGGACTTCGCTGCTGGTGGTTGTCCCGTTTCCGAGTTGGCCGTTCCCGTTGGCCCCCCACGCCCAGACCGTCCCGTCGTTTTTTAAGGCGAGGGAATAACCGGCACCCGCCGCGATGGCCACGCCTCCCGTGAAGGCCGAAACCGCAACGGGGACGTTGCTGTGGGTTGTGGTTCCGTTGCCGAGTTCGCCATAACCATTGTACCCCCACGCCCAGACGGTCCCGTCGTCCTTCAAGGCCAAAGAATGCCAGTAGCCTCCCGCGATGGACCGCACGCCGGCCAAGTTCACGGTTTGGCCCGGTACGCAGGTCAGCGGAGAGCCGTCTCCCAGTTGTCCGTACCGGTTATGTCCCCACCCCCATCCCCCGCCGCCTTGCGCGAAGAGCGGCACCCAGAGGCAGAGCGAAAACAGGACCGTCCAAAAGCGTTTCCTCCGCGTTCCAGAAGCCTTTCTCTTCATGCCGCACCTCCTGTGTGCTTTTCCTCCTCTCTGGAAGGCCACCCGATTCCCGGGCCGCCAAGCCGGCCTGACTCTCGCGTAGTAGTTTAAAGCGGCCTCCAGATTCCTCGTCAAGCCGCCCCGGCGCCGGTTTCCCCGCCTCGGCCGCCAGGCCCCTTCCAATCCCTCGGCCGACCTTTTCCCCCCGCTTCGCTCCGGGCGAAAGGCGGAGGACCTCGCCGGATGTAATTTTTGGACAGCAGTGGGAGTAGTTTTTTCACTTTCCACTTTTGACTTTTTACTTTTTACTTTTCAATTGGCGGGCGGGAAGGGGCGGACCCCTTCCCGCCCCGCTATTCAGATCCCCGATCCCATTCCAAGCCCTGGAACCATCACCGGAGAAAGGCCCGGACGACCCGGCGCCGGCGCGTACCGTTCGTGGAGGGTCCCCTTTCCGCCGCCCCAGTGGAAGACGAGGCTGAGGGTGTACCGGTGGCTGTTGATAACCGGCAACGGCGTCAGCGCGTCGAGGTTCCTGTCGTACTCCGCCGAGCCCTGGAGGAAGAGGAAGGAGTGCCACCACGCGGGGTTCCACGCGAGGGTAAGCTGGTACTGCTCGGCGTGGCTGTCGGCGGTGCCCGAGTTGTTCAGGTTTCGGGTGTAGGAGAGCCTGGGCGTCAGCGTCAGACGGAGGTTCGGCAGATTCCAGTAAGGAGCCACGGAGACCACCGCGAGATCGGTGCGCCCGGCGCCCGCGGCGGCCCAGGAACGGGTGAAGGCGCCGGTGGTGGCGACTCCGAAGTTCTCGGTGACACCCCCGCCGAGCGTCAGCACGAAGGTGCTCACGGTGTTGCGGGAGAGGGGATTCAGGTCATCGCGCGTTCGCTGGCCGGTGTAGGTCTGGCTGAAGGTCAGCTTGCCGAAGCGCTCTAAGGCGGAGAACGTGACCCCGAGCAGGTCCTGCTCCACACCCGGAAGCTGGTGGGCCTTGTCGGGGTCCTGGCGGGTCCAGGTGCCGTTGAAGGTGCCCGATAGGGAAACCTTCTCGGTCAGGGGGTAGGCCAGCGTCAGGGTGCTGTTGGTCTGCCGGCCATCGCTCCCTTGAGCCCTCCCGCCGACACCCGATTCCTGGTACCCGAAGCGGAAGGACGTGGACAGCCTTCCAAAGTTGCGGCCCAGTCTCAGGTCGCCGCCCGTCCGGTCCGGTACACCGCCCTGCGTGTAGCCGGGGTTGGCGGGGTTGGCGAAGGTGGAGGAGACCCTCCGCAAATCAAGGCCGTAGGTGGTTCCGGAGACGGTTCCCGAAAATCCGACGCGATAGCCGTTGCCCTGGTAGGGGTCTTCCCCGTCGGGATGGTTCCGTCCCTGGGCGGCCTCCAGAATCATCCGGAACTGCGGCGCGAAATCCAGCCGGGCCAGAACACCGAAGACGCGTCCCGAGCCTCCCCTGGCGGTGAGGGTCCCATCCTGTTCGGACCAGAGTCCCAGAAGGGTGACGGCGAAGCGGTCATCGGGCAACGGCAGGGAGTAGCTGGCCGCCTTCACCCGGATTTCGCCGGATCCGGAACCGCTTCCCAAGCCGGCCACGGTATCGTCAAAGGAGCCGTAGGCACTCAGTTTCCCGGCGGGGGAGGCGACGGTGGCCTCGGCGCCTCCCCGAACGAGACCCGGAGAGACCAGCTGCGATTCGGAAAGAAAAGCTGGGCTCATGTACCCGGCCTTGGCGCTCCATCCCCAGTCCCCTCCCCGAAAGCCTCCTTCGACCACCCAGTTCCGGCTCTCGTTCTTCGTGAGGTGAGGATGGGGGAAATCGTGGCGGAAGGAGGCGTCCAAGGTGTCCTTGAGGAACCACCCCTCCCGCCCCAAATCGGACTGGGAGCTTAGGGTGAGGCGGAAGGTGTCCGCCTCTTCGGGCCGGCTTCCGGAGACCTCGGTGAAGGTGCCGCCGACGTTGGCCGTCCAGCTTCCCGACGGAGGGGACCCCTCCTTCGCGCCGGCCTCCGGCGGGGCTTTCCCCTCGGCGGCGGCCCCGGCCGGAGAAGGCGCCTTCCGGGACGCCGGCCGGATGGAAAAACTCCACCGGAATTCGCCGCCGCCCAGCGTAAGCCCCACCGTGTGGCTTCCCTCTTCCAGGGGCATCACGGGGGTGTAGTCGAACCTCCCCGGAGTCAGGGAGACCATGGCGCTGACGTCCATGTTGTCGAGGAAGACCGCCACGTCGTCGGGGGATACCGTTCCGGTCCAGGTGGCTCCGATGGGGGGCTGGGTCTCCTCCACGACGGCGCCGTCGGCGGGGGCGGTTCTCGTCAGGCTCGGCGGAGCCGCCGCGAAGAAGACCTGGGCGCCCCGAGGCATCAGGCTGGAAGGATCGGTCGCCACGGGTCCCTCGGCGGGCTCACCCAGCGGCCTCCCGGAGGGAGACAAGGGCGTCACGCGGACGCGCAGCGCGCCAGAACCCGGGACGCGCCGAAGAAGGTATTCGGGCCGTTTCGTCAACGCGCGAAGAACCGCTGCTCCGCCTTCGCCGGGGCGGTAAAACTCCAGAAGGTACAGAACACCCTCGGGGGCTCCGGCCCAGCGGAGGCGGACCGAACCCGGAAGGGCGCCGGGCTCCGGGGCGTTCAGGCTCAGTTGGAGGGCCGAGCCGAGAACCGTCAGTTGCCGCCACGGAGCGGCCGCTCCCTCCACCTCCCCCGGAAAGACCGGGCGCACGGTCCATCGTCCCTGACCGGCCCCCATCCTCTGCAGCTCGGTCCGGTTCGGCGTCCACGACTCCCCCGTCGCGGGGAAAGCGATGGGGTCGCCCCCGCCGTGGGGAGCCCACAGGACCTCGTAGCGGGCCGCGCCGGGAACCTGGGTCCACCGAAGGGTGGGAGCGGGGGCCACCACCGCCCTGTCCTCGGGGGCGATCACCTGCAGGGCGGTCCGGGAATCGGGTGAACCGACCAGACGGACGGCGCCCGAGAGGAAACGCTGGGGGTAGAGAATCTGGAGCTGGAGGTCGTGGGTCCCCGTGTAGGTGAAGGGGATGGGCACCTTGGTTTCTACCTTCAGCGGTTCTCCTCCGGTCGCCACGGCCGTGAACTGGTCGAAGGGGACCCCGTCCAGGAGGAAGGTCCCGATGACCGTTCCGGTCCCCGAAGTGGAGAGGAGGCCTCGGGCGAAGATGGGCTGACCCGGTGTGAGGAGCGTTCCGGCCATGGGGAAGACGATGGCCGCGTCTCGGACGGCCAAGGGCCCGGCCAGGCCTCCCGCCGGGTACAACAGAAGAGGCGGGGGCGGCGGGATCTGCCTCGCCGTGGACTGATCGAACCCCGCCACGTCCAGGCGAACGGGGCCGGGCGGGGCGTCGGGAAGGATCCTCAGGGTGGCCGTGGCCGTGGTGGGCGAGGCCACCGCAAAGGAGAGGACCTGCACCGAAGGGCTCCCCGGCAACAGCTCGTCACCCGGCCGGAATCCCTGTCCCAGGAGGGTGATGGCGGCGCCATCGGTTCCGATGGCCACCGAAGGCGGCACGACCTGATCGAGGCGAAGACGCTGCACCCGCGTCTGCGCCAGGGGTGTAAGAGCGGCCAGGCAGAGGCCTTCGAGAACGACCGCGATCCAAAAGACGCGCCTCCTCCAATTCCCGGTTTTCCCGCGCATGTCTTTGCTCCTCCGCATCGAAATGGCTCTTTCAGCACCGGCGAAAGGCGGCTCCCCTTCCCTCCGGCGGCCTTCCCTTCTTCTTCACCTTCCATTCCTGTCCAAAAAGATCCGCTCCGCTCCAAGTGAAAGGCGGACAACCGTGCCGGACAGGGTTTTGAACAGCAGGGGTCACCTTCCCACCGTCACCGCCACCGGCGGCGATGGCGGGCCGGGGGCTCCGGCCAGCGTCTGGTAGTAGGCCCGGTAGAAGACCTTCCCCGTTCGGGGCGGGTTCGCATCCATCGCTTCGGTGGTGCCGGGGGGCAGCGGGCCCGCGACGCGGACCCAGAGGGTTTCTCCGGGCCCCTGGCGCTCCACCACCACGTTCACGAAGGACTGCGGCGCGGCGAGGGTGAGCCGAACCCGAGGGAAGGGGCTGGCCTCGAAAACCGCCGTCGGAGCCGGAGGCGCCTCCAGGACCGGCTCGCCGACGCCCACGGTGACGGTGTTGGAGGGAAGGCTGTGGTTCTGGGCTCCGTCCAGCGCCACGACCTCATAGGTGTACTCCCGGTCGGGCACCACCGCGTTGTCCCGGAAGGAGCGGGCCGAGGCGGGCAGGGGCCTTTCGGTGATGACCCCCATCTTCGGCTGGCCGGGACTGCCCCGGAGGACCAGGAAGCCCGTACTCTCCGACTCGGGAACGCCCGGCACGAAGGAGAGGGTGACCGATCCGCCGGCGCCGTCGTAGGCGGTGATCCTCGGTGGGGGCGGGGGGTTGTTGTCGGGCAGGGTGACCGACAGCACCGCACTGGGGGCGCTCGCCTGGTTGTCCGAGCCGATGGCCACCACGCGGTAGCGCACGACCCCCGACTGGCCCAAGTCAATGGGGTCGTCGAAGCGCGGCTCGGGGGTGATGCGGCTGCTGGCGGGGGACCACGCCTCCGAGTCCCCGGCCGTTTTCTGGACCTGGTAGCCCAGGAGATGCCCCGCCACCGCCTGCCACCTCAGGGTGACGACGTTCATGCCCAGGATGGCTTCAAGACCCTGCGGGACCGGAGGCGGCCCGGCCGCCCGGCACAGGACCCCCACGGGGGCGCAGGGAGAACCGGCCTTGCCGCGGGGGTCCAGGGAGGCGATGCGGTAGAAGACGCGCTGGCCGGGGACCGTGTTGGTGTCGGTGAAGCCCGTCGTGGTGCGGGAGAGGGCTTTTTCCGAAAGGGGGGTGTAGGGGCCCTCGCTGAAGGCGCTCTTCTCGAGGAGGTAACCCGTCGTGTGGGGATTCTGCCTGGCCTCCCAGGCGAGCACCACGGCGGCTCCCTGAACCTCGGCCTTGAAGCCCTTGGGCGGGAGCAGCGCGTCGAAGTCGGGGACGAAGACCTCGACGGGATCGGCGGGGGGCGTTTCCCTGCCAAAGATGTCCAGGCCGGTGACGGTGTACCGGACCCGCTGTTCCACGGGCGCCTTGTCGTCGTTGAAGAGGGGCGCTCCGTCGCCTCCGTTCTCCGGTTCGCTACGGTAGAGGACGGGGCCGCTCCCGAGGGGCTTGAAGCCCGCCCCGTCGTCGCGCAGCACACGGAAGGACGGGGTCGGTATGTCGCCCTGGGAAGAGGCCCTTGTCCATTCGAGCCGGACCCCCTGGGGCGTGGGCTCGGCCCGAAGATCGGAGGGGGCACGGCCCAGCGGTGTGGCCTGGCTGGCGTCCAAGGGCACCGTGGAGGCGAGGACGGCTCCCCGGGGTCCCGTGAGACGGTAGGTAAAGGGCCCGGCACCGGAGGGGCGGTCCTCATAGGCCAGGCCCATGGCCTGGGCGAAGGTGTAGTCGGTGAAAGAGACGAGGGTCAGGAACTGGAGAAGCCCTTGGAAGCTCTCTACGTTTCTGCCCGAGGCGGCTTCGGCGTTCTGGGCCACCAGCTTCTGGATGGCCCCGGCCTGGCCCGGCGTGAGCCGGGCCATGGCGGCGGCGTTGTCGCCGGGTCTGAGTCCGCGGGCCAGGGTGACGGCCTTTCCGGCCGCGTCCAGCCGTTCGAGGGTGGTTCCCTCGGCGGGCCAGGGTGCCTGCCCGTAGGGAGGTCGCCAGATCAGGCGCACCGATCCCTTTCCGTCCGAGGCGGCGGCCAGCGTGACGTCCATCCGGCCCTGCTGAGCCAGTGCCGTCTGTCCCACGGTCAGGGCCGCGCCGAGCATCCATAGGATGAAAGGTCGTGTCTTCATCTTCCTCCTCCCCGTCATGGCAGGCAGATGCCCACGTGCGGCCTGAAGCATTCGCAGCAGCACTCCCAACTGAAGTCCCAGCACGGGCAGGCGCAGATGCACCCGAAGTCCAGTTGAAGGTCTCCACAGACGCTCACGGGCATGGCGCTGGCGCTCAATTTCAGGCTGCCGCCGATGTGGCAGCCCAGATCCGAACCCAAAAGAGTGATCCCCGCGCTTCCGGAAACGCCGGCCAGGAAGGATCCGTCAAGGTGAATACCGTAGGTATCGTCCTTGGTGATGCCCAGACTCACTAGCGCATAGTATTTGAACTCGACGTAGGCTCCGACTCCGAAGATGGTCGGATGTGCGCTGAAGTCCGCATCGAAGGACCCGCCGATCTTCAATCCGTTGCCGTCCAGCCTGAGGGAGCCGCTGCAGTCCGCCACCAGCACGTGGGCCGCACTGTCTATCCAGACGTGCCAGTTGTCCCCCAGGAGGAGGTTGGCGTCTCCGCTGAAGGTGACGGCGCCGCCGAGGAGGCGCAGCTTGGCGTTGAGGGACCCCATGAAGGTGCCGCCGCCGTACTGCAGGGTTCCGTTGAGGGGCGCACTCCCGGAATGGGTGGTTGTCAGGAGCCACCCCTTGGCGTCGATGCGGGCCCCCTGCTGGGTGTCCACGGTGAAGGTGCCGTCGAAGTAGTAGATCCACCCTTCGCTGAAGCCGTCGCCCACTTGGCACCCGGCCTGGAAGAGGTAACTCCCGTCGAAGACGGGCTGGATCTGTTCGATGGGCACCCCCGCCGCGGCCTGCGAGAAGTTGATGTTGTGGCCGAGGGCCCCGTGGACCTCGTAGAGCATGAGGAAGGGAGGCAGGATCCCCACCGGGGCGGCACCCAGGTCGTAGCCCACGCGGGTGAGCCAGTAGTCCTGCCCGTTCTGGTAGCCCAGCAAGAACTCGGCGTCCACCGTCCCCTGCACCAGCTGGAGCTGGGCCTTGCCCGAAAAACGCGTGTTGCCCGACCCCATATCCTTGTAGGAGACGGTGGCGTTCATGTTGACGTCGCTGTTGTAAGGGTAATGGTTCTCGATGTGGAGGTCGTCCACCGCGGGGTCGGCGGCGGAAAAGTGGCCGGGCTGGCCCTGCACCGGAAGGAGCCGGTAGGTGAGGGTGGAGGGGGCGACGCTGAGGGTGTTGCTCAGGTGGAAAACCGCCGAGAGCTTGAAGAAGAGGGCCTTGGCGGTGGCCCCGCCGTAGTCGGCGGCGGCGACGTCGGCGGCGGTGACGTCCACGGGGGCCTGGCCCACGTACCCCGAGCCTCCCAGCGGAACGTGCAGCGTGTGGGCGCCGCCCTCCAGCCGCAGTTCCCCCGTGGGCAAGACCTGCAGGCCGTTCATGGGGAGCCCGTCGTAGGCCGGCTTGCCGAAGGCCTTGAAGCGGAAGGTGCCGTCCAGGACCACCCGCCATCCCACGCCGGACTCGAAGCCGAAGCTACCGTGGGAAGAGGTGTAGTGGAGGGTCCCGAAATCCTTGTCCACCGCCGGGACGTCGAAGCTGTTCTGGGAAACGCCGTGCTCGTCAATGGTGGACGTACCCGAGAGGGTGCCGTTGAGGAAGGGGTAGTCCTTGACGGTGAGGCTGAAGGTGCTGGCCAGGTTCTTTCCGCAAACGAAGAAATCGAAGGCGCTGACCTGGATGGTCGTCAACCCCATGGGGATGGAGCCGTTCAGAGGATAGCCGGCGAGGCGCCCCGAGAGGCCTCCCGGCCCGATGGACCATCGCGTAAAGGGGACGTTCGGCAACGGTACGGGGATCAGGCTGAGGTTCCCGGTCTTCAAGACGCCGTTCTTCAAGAGAAGCCCGACCCACTGCTGGCCCGTCCCGGTGGCGTTGCAGGCCGTCTCCGCCGGTACATCCCCCTCGTGCCGGCTCAGGTCCAGGACGGCGTCGGAGGCGCTCACCTGGTAGCCGCTGTAGCCCACGTCCGCCGCCTGGAGTCGGAGGCCGGCCGCGGTGAAGTCCCCGTCGGGAGAGATGGGGCCCTTGGCCTCAAAGGCGAGGCTGACGCCGGCCCCCCTCAACCCGGAGTAGGAGGAGGGCTCGAGCCGGAAGGTCACGTTCACCTCGCCGGTCCCCTTGCCGGCCGTGCCGGTGACCCGCGTGATCTTCCCCGTGAGGCCCACCACCTCCACGTCGCGGCCCGGCGTCACATCGAGAGAGCCGCGGACCACCTCCCGGCCGTCTCCGGTTCCCTCCAACGTCCAGCCCTTGAAGGTGACGGGAACCAGGACCTTCACGGTGCCGCTCTGGCCCTCGGGAAGCGTGAGGACCAGCGAACCGCTTCCGTTGTAGGTGCCGTCGGCCTGCTCTGCGAAATCGGCACCCAGGTCGGTCACGACGAAGGGGCCCCGGGCCGTCTGGAAGAAAATCGAGCAGGGGGTTCCCGGGTCGTGGGCCACCACCCGGTATTTCACGGCGGGCGAGGCCACGGAGGACCCCGCGGCTAAGGTGTTGGTCGCCGGGAGGACGTTGGGGGGAGAGGTGGCGCTCTCCTGCCCGGGCTCCGCGCCTTTCTTGGGCGAGGAGGACGAGGCGGAAGGGGACGAAACGACGGCGCCGAGAGAGGTGAAGGCCCGCAGCGAGGGCCGGAGCATCGCGTATTCCAGGACGGGGCCCGAGGACGCGCCGGGCACCTTGGTAGACTGGGAGGCGTTCGTGGACCCCTCCGCCTCCGAGGGAAGGTGCGGGCTCGCCAAGGGTGACAGCCTGGCCATCAGGTCGCTGTCGGCGTCGAGCACCACCCAGGCTTTGACGGAGAGGGTGTGGGGCTCGGCCGTGAGGGCCACGGGCAGAGGGTCCGAGACGAGAATCTCGGGAGGGGCCGGCGGGGTCCTCCTGGCGGGGCCGATGGCCCGCGTTCCGCCGGGGATCTCCACACCGTCCACGATCCAGCTCCATCCCACCACGCCCTGCCCGTAGTAGCTCAGTTCCGCCTGAGCCGTGAAGCCCTGGCTGCAATCCTTGACCTCAGGCACCTCAGGCGGCTTTTCCGGATGGCCGGGGAATGCGGTTATCCGGATCTCCTTCAGGCGGAGCGGCCCGGTGGCGACCATGTCCTCGGGGTACACCGGGTTCACCGTCGTGCAGGCGATGAGGTAGGCGTCGTTGGCCAGCAGGTTGCCCACGGTGCCGGCCTCCGAAAATACGGCGCTTCCCGTCGTTCCCACCGCGCCCATGCCCGCCGGGAGGGCGCCCGTCCCCCGCGGGGCCAGGTCCGTCCGGGCCTGGAGGGCGCCAGGGGACGGGGAGCCGCCCAGCGATCCCGCCGGGCCGGCCTGAACCAGGCTCTGAAAGGACTGGGCGTAAGGGCCACGGGATTGGACCAGGGCCGGAAGGGCGGGATTGGAAGACTCCGGGTTGGGAAGCGAGTAGATCTGGATGAGATAGTCCCCCTCGTCCCTGTAGACGTGCCGGAGACCGGCGCCCTGGTACTGGATCTTCACCACGGGCTCCCCCGAGGGGGTCCTGTCCACGACGAGGGGCGTCACCTCGCCGTCCCCCCAGGAGAGGTAGACGTTGGTGTACTGCGCCGCCATGTCCTGGAAGTTGTGGAGGGAGACGCTGACGGGGTAAGGGTCCCGGTCAAGCCGGATCTGGCCCGAGAGAACCACCTCGTGGCCCACGAGGCAGGCCCGGCTGCCGTTGGGATCCTTGGGATCGACGCAGACTACACGGAGGGCGCCCGGCTGGTCCGCCGCGTCGCAGGAGAGCATCCCGCGGGGCTGCCGCGGGAGCTTCAGCGGGTACTCCTCGCTGGTCTCGACGGCCATGTTCTCGTGGGTGACCGGGTGCTTCCAGTAGCCGGTGACGCTCCAGGTGGCGTCGGCGTGGTCGGTCGGCCGGATGAGGTGCAGGTCCGGATCAACCATGGCCGTCAGGTTCCCCGTTTCCTTCGCCATGGCGATGGCGGCGTCGATCTGCGCCTGGGTGATCTTCGGTCCGCCGCCCTTCTCGGGCAGGCCGGACCGGACCGGAATCTGGGACTTGGCTCCCCCTCCGGCCAGGAGGCCCGCCGCGCCGGCGGGGAGGTTCAGGCCTTCGGGACCGGCGTAGTGGAAGGTGAGGTCGGGCCGGTAGGAGGGGAGGGATAGGAGAAGTTGTTTCGTGACCCGGTAGTAGTTCTTGGAAGCGGGCGTCTGGACCTGCGCCAGCACCTTTCCGCTCTTGTCCTTGATCGTGAGCACGAAGTACTGGGCCACCCCCGGGTTCTGCTCGAACCAGGTGAATTGGGTCCCCTGCTGGACCAGCGGGGGATCGTCCCCCATGTGCTGGGCGACGAACTCCCCGGACCCCGTGATGTTGGGGGCCCGCAGAAAGATCTTGCCCTTGGGGATGACGACCTCGACGGGAGGAACGGTGAGCGGCTCCACGCGGGGGGTCTTCCCGGCCGAAGGGGACAGCACCTGAACGCCGCCCGGCCCTTCTACGGGCCGGCCCTCGGGCGCTTTGACGCTGGCCAGGCGGACACCGGGAAGCGCCGCCGGGGACACGAGCACCTGAAGCGTCGCCCTTCCGGAATCTTGAAGAGAGGGAGGAGCCAGGTTCTGGACGTCCCGGCCAAAACTCACGGTCATGTCCGGCACGAAGCCCTGCCCGAAGAGGGTCAGCGTGTAGGTCTTCCCGGGCTCCACCTGGGAGGGCTCCACGCGCAGGACCCGGGCCTCCTCCCGGAGATGGATCGCCGGCAACACGGTGAACGCCGCGGGGAAGGAGCGAGGCGGAAGGTCTCCTCCGCGGACCACCAAAGTGTAGCTTCCCGGCCGCGCGCCGGCGGCGATGGCCAGACGGAAACCCACTCCCCTTTCCGTGCGGCGGAGTTCGGTGACGGTGAGCCCCGCCGGCTCAAACGCCACCGTGAGACCGGGGGCGTCATGAAGGCCGACGGCCTCCACGGAAAGGGTCTCGCCGGCCCTTCCCGTGTTGGGCTGGAGCACCACGGAGGCGGTCCGGGTTTCGCCCGGCCGGCCCGCCGGGGGCACCCCCGCCGTCTGGCCGGCGGCGGACAGAGCCGTTCCCAGCAGAAAGACCAGCCCCAACCCCCACCGGTTCCATTTCCAACGGGCGCCGCAGGCCCCTCTTTGCAGCGACATGGCCGCCTCCTTCCTCTTCGCCGCGGACGGAACGGCGAAAGAAGAGGGTTCTCGTTCCATTCGGAAAAGGGGCGGTGCTGTGCGCCAAGGCTTGGCCCGCCCCCTCCTGCCGTCCAAAGGCCATCCCCATTCGGCCGCTCGCCTCCTCCGGCCCCGTCGGAGTCTCTTTGCCGGCACAGGCTTGGGCCGTAGATACCACTCCCCCGCGGATTGTGTCAACCCCCGGCGCCGGTTCCCCAATCCCGCGATGGGAACCGAACAGGCGGTGCAAGTCTATGGAAATGTTTCAAATTCCCAAAATAGACCCATCCCCTGTCAAGGGATTGGGGGCATTCGAGCCGAAGGCGAAGAAGGCGTGAGGGGTGGGGTGAGGCTCCACGGGCTTTGCCCGTGGAGCGGGGAGGGACCCCGAAGG
>Ga0209018_1002769_pt1 | contig 11836 bp, 7 predicted proteins | sample YNPBryBLVA2012_FD_185814 | JGI IMG/M metagenome (GOLD analysis project Ga0209018, IMG submission 185814) | Anoxygenic and chlorotrophic microbial mat microbial communities from Yellowstone National Park, USA - YNP Bryant BLVA 2012 (SPAdes)... ...
AGGTCTGGAAGACAGTGGAAAGGGATCTTCCCAGCCTCAAACGACAGATCGAGGCGCTTGTGAAACAACTGGGGGAGGAAGGCCATGGCGGGTGAGTGGGTGAAGCGAAAGATTGGCTCCCTTGGGCGTGTTGTAACCGGGAAAACGCCACCCACCGCGGATAGCTCCAACTTTGGCGGACCTTATCCATTCATCACAATTCCCGACCTTGACGGCCACGTTCTAATCGACCGTACCGAACGCACTCTGTCTGAGAAGGGTGCAGAAATACTCCGTTCCTGTCTGTTGCCACCTGGTTCGGTAATGATGTCTTGCATAGCAACAGTTGGAAGATGCGGCATCACTACCCAACCAAGCTTCACCAATCAGCAAATCAATAGCGTGATACCAAACGATGAAGTTGACTCACGCTTCCTTTATTACGTGTTCACGCAACTTGGACATGAACTGGAATCCGCGGGTGGGGGTGGCTCTGTTTATACGAACGTTTCGAAGAACCGCTTCTCTGACATCGAGGTCTTACTTCCAGCCGACTTAAGCGAACAACGCGCCATCGCCCACATCCTCGGTACGCTGGACGACAAAATCGAGCTGAACCGGCGGATGAGCGAGACGCTGGAGCAGATGGCGCGGGCGCTCTTCAAGGCGTGGTTCGTGGACTTCGAGCCCGTCCGTGCCAAGATGGAGGGCCGCGACCCCGGCCTGCCCCAGCCCCTCGCCGACCTCTTCCCGGATTCCTTCGAGGACTCGGAGCTGGGGGAGATTCCGAAGGGGTGGGGGGTGGGCCCATTGGGTCGCTTCTTCGCAGTCGGCCTGGGCGGAGTTTGGGGAGAAGATGAACAATCTGCACGAGCCAGCGTTGAGGTGCGTTGTCTGCGTGGAATCGACTGCCACGATCTGGCCGAGGGACGCATACCTGATGTGCCCGTACGTTGGGTCTCACCGAAGCAGGCGGCTGATCGGCATATGTCAGACGGAACCGTTCTCATTGAAGGCTCGGGGTCTTTCTGTGGCCGGAGCATGATCTGGCGGCGGGGCTATGGTGAGCTGCTCGGCGAGCCTGTGGTCTACAGCAACTTCTGCAAGCGATTGGACCCGCTCTGCACTGCTGCTCAGGCAACAGTCTGCTGGATGCTGATGCGCCAGGCGTATCGCGACGGACTGCTTCAATCGTTCCGGACGGGAACCGCGTTTCCAAACTTCGACGTGCACGGCGCACTCTCCAACGTGATAGTTGCGGTGCCGCCCGCGCCGGTAGCCGACGTGTTCAACAGGCTGTTCGGGCTTAGCCAGCGGCTGGATCTTATGGCGCAGACCCGCACCCTCGCCGCCCTGCGCGATGCGCTGTTGCCGAAGCTCATCTCGGGCGAGCTGCGAGTGAAGGATGCGGAGCGGTTTTTGAAGGAGCAGGGGTTATGACGCTAATCCGATGCATATCCCGCTTGCATAACTGCGGAATCTTCCGGATCTTTGACTGGCCGCACGACTTACCGGAGCTCGGTCGCTTTAACCTAATTTATGGGTGGAACGGTACGGGTAAAACAACACTGAGCCGCGTGCTCAGACACCTGGAGAAGCGAACGACACCACAAGGCGAGGTCAAGCTCAAGCTGAGCAATGGAGAGTTTGAGGGAAAGCAGTTTCCGGATCTTAACTTACCCATTCGCGTGTTCAATCGAGACTTTGTAAACGAGAGTGTGTTCCGGAGAGACGGTGGGGCGTTGCCACCGATCTTTGTATTTGGGCGGGAGAGCGTTGAGAAGCAGGAGGAGGTTGAGCGCCTGAAGGGGGAGCATGCTAAGGCGCAATCGAAGCGTGACGCCGCGCGCACGGAGAAAGACAAGGCCGCGAAGTCCCTCGACAATTTTTGTATCGACCGAGCCCGAGTCATCAAGGACACGCTCCGTTCGAGCGGTCAAAATCCATACAACAATTACGACAAGTCGGATTTCAAGCGGGACGCAGAGCAGATGGCCCAGGATGGAGACGGCTCTGCTTATCGTCTCAGCGATGAAGAGCGCGAGAAGCTGCTGGCGCAGCATCGCGCAACCCCGAAAGCCAAGGTCCAGGAGGTTAAGTACACTCTGCCAAACCTTCCTGAGGTGGTCGACAAGGTGTCTCAACTCCTGAACACCACAGTCGTATCTGCAGCGATAGAGACCCTCAAGAGAGACTCCAAACTCAGCGAGTGGACGCGGGAAGGACTCGAGTTACACCGGCATCGCAAGGCTGAACGATGTCTTTTCTGCGAACAGCCGCTACCTAAAGAGCGGTTGGCCGCCCTCGAGGCACATTTCAGTGCTCAGTATGAACAGCTCATGCAACGCTTGGACGGGTTCATCAAGGAGCTACAGGCGTTATCTCGGGCGACCACCGAACTCCGACTGCCGCATAAGTCTGAGTTTTACGACGACCTTCAGACGGAGTGCCAGGCCGCTGAAGAAAGGCTGCGACAAGTCCTCGAGGAGGTTAAGGGCTTTCTCGAAGCGGCAGTGAAAGCGTTAATGGAGAAGAAGGAGCGGCCCTTTGAGCGCGTCGGATGCGAGCTCAGAGCGCCGTCGGTGGACGGCGATGCGGTTAAGAAGCTGAACGCGGTGATCTGCAAGCACAATTGGGCATGTGACGAATTCCAAACCCGCGTCACAGAGGCGCGCGAAAGGCTGGTCGCACACATGATCGCCGAGGTGCTGGGCGACTTCGTATCTCTTAGGAACGCTCTGGAGAAAGCGAAGAAGGAACTGAAGGAGGCACAGGATGACCTTCAGCTCCTGGATGAGAAGATAGCCGCTCTGGAGCGCGAAATAGTGGAGCACCGTCGGCCTGCCGAGCAACTCAACGAAGACCTGCGGGAATACCTCGGTCACGATGAACTGCGACTGGAAGTTCGGGACACGGGCTACTTCATTACGCGCGGCCGCGTTCCGGCGCAAAGTCTCAGTGAAGGCGAGATGACAGCCATTGCGCTTCTGTACTTTCTGAAATCGCTAGAGGATAGGGACTTTGACCTTGCAAACGGCGTTGTAGTGCTGGACGACCCAGTTTCGAGCCTCGACGCGAATGCCCTCTATCTTGCTTTCGGGTTCATACGCGAGCGCACGAAAGACGCAGGGCAATTAGTCATTTTTACGCACAACTTCGCCTTCTTTCGGCAAGTGCGAAACTGGTTTCACCATCTCCCGAACCAGAACAAGAAGGACATCAGCCGGAGACCAGCGCGCTTTTACATGCTCAACTGCGTCCGAGACGGCGACCAGCGCTATGCCACCATCTGCCAGCTTGATCCTTTGTTAGAGGAGTACGAGTCGGAATATCACTATCTTTTCGCCTGCATATACCGAGCGGCTTTGTCTGACGCGCCAGGACCGTTAGAACAGAGCTACGCGCTGCCAAACATGGCGCGGCGACTACTTGAATCCTTCCTGGCGTTCCGCCGACCGGAGATTTCCGGCGATCTTTGGAAAAAGATGGAGAGCGTAAATTTTGAGGAAGCGAAGAAACTGAGAATCCTTCGTTTCCTGCATACGCACTCACACAGCGATACCGTTGGCGAACCTGAGCACGATCTGTCTCTTCTTACCGAGGCGAAGTTCGTACTCAAGGATCTCCTCGAATTGATTGAATCCGAAGACAAAGCCCACTACGACGCCATGATAAAGCTCATGAAGAAAGAAACTGGCGAAGAGGGGGAGGAATGACGGATCGTTTTACCGAATCCACCATCGAATCCGTCGCCCTGCGCGATGCACTCCTGCCCAAGCTCATCCGCGGGGAGATTCGGGTTAAGGATGCGGAGCGGTTTTTGATGGAGAGGGGGCTGTGAACGAAATGAAAACGTGCTTTAAGCGAGTGGACTACGATCTGTCGACGTTGCTGCACTACATCAAAATCGGTGACATCTGCCTGCCGGACATCCAGCGTCCGTTCGTGTGGTCCAACGCCAAGGTGCGTGACCTGTTCGACTCCATGTACCGGGGATTCCCGGTGGGGTACCTGCTCTTCTGGGAAAACGAGCAGGGCAACGGCACCAGACAGATTGGCCTCGAAGACAAGGCCCACTCGGTTCCATCGCGCTTGATCGTGGATGGGCAGCAGCGCCTGACCTCCCTTTATGCAGTTTTCCACGGGGGCAGGGTGCTCGATGCTGATTACCGGGAGCGCAAGATCGAGATTGCCTTCCGCCCGCGCGACGGCAAGTTCGAAGTCTGTGACGCGGCGATCCGCAAAGACCCGGAATGGATCCCGGACATCTCAGAGCTGTGGGCTTCGGGAAAATCGAGTTACCAAATCGTCAAGACCTTTCTCGAATCGCTCCGGAAAGCGAAGGGGCCACTATCTGAAGAAGACGAGGAGCGTATCAGTCATAACCTCGACCGTCTTTTCGACCTCCAGAAATACCCTTTCACGGCTTTAGAAATCGCTCGCACTGTGGACGAGGAAGAGGTGGCGGACATCTTCGTTCGCATCAACAGTGAGGGCGTCAAGCTCAACCAGGCCGACTTTATCCTAACGCTCATGTCGGTGTTCTGGGACGAGGGCCGAGCCGAGCTGGAAAGGTTCTGTCGGGAGTCAAGGCAACCCCCCAAGCCGGGAAGCCCCTCATCGCCGTTCAACCATCTCATTCACCCCGATCCCGACCAGTTGCTGCGCGTGTCGGTGGCGCTTGGTTTCGGGCGAGGTCGGCTCAAAAGCATCTACCAAGTGCTGCGTGGCAAGGACATCGAAACTGGCTTGTTTTCTCCGGAGCGGCGCGATCAACAGTTCGCCCTGCTGAAGGAGGCGCAGGCGCAGGTGCTCGATCTCAAGCACTGGCACCAGTTCCTGAGTGCCCTCGTCGGTGCAGGCTACCGCAGCGGCGAGATGATTTCCTCGCAAACCGCGCTGCTGTACGCCTACGTGTTTTATCTCATCGGCCGCATCCGCTGCGGTGTACCCGAGCATCAGTTGCAGCGGCTGATCGGTCGTTGGTTCTTTTTTGCGAGCCTCACGGGCCGCTACACCGGCTCTCCCGAAAGCGTGATGGACGGGGATCTGAACCGTGTTAAGGGGATTAGCGAGGCGCAGCCATTCGTCGAAGTGCTCGAGGAGATCATGGCGAGCACACTGACCAACGACTTCTGGACCATCAGGCTACCGGCCGCGCTCGAAAGCTCGTCGGCGCGTAATCCCAAGCTTTTCGCCTACATCGCCGCCCAAAACCGCCTCGGGGCACCGGTGCTGTTCTCGCGCAAGAAGCTGAGCGACCTCATCGACCCAGCATTGAAGACAAAGAAGAAGCCCCTCGAGCGTCACCACTTGTTCCCCCGCGCGTGGCTGGAGGCGCAGGGTGAAACCGATCTCAAGATGATCAACCAGCTGGCGAACTTAGCCCTGCTCGAGTGGCCGGAGAACGTTAACATCAGCGACGACCCGCCGAGTGTCTATGTGCCGAAGATCCGGCCGCGCTTCAAACCCGACGAATGGGAGCGGATGTGCGACTTGCACGCTCTTCCGAAATCGTGGGAGTCGCTTAGCTATTCGGACTTCCTGGCGGAGAGGCGCCGCCTCATGGCCGGCATTATTCGTCGTGGCTTCGAGAGCCTATAGAGCAATGTCTACCTTTACTGAGTCCGACGTCGAATCTGCCGCCCTCGCCTGGCTCTCAGAGCTGGGCTGGCAGGTCAGACCCGGGGCAGAGATCGCCCCCGATGGGCTCTTCGCCGAGCGGCGGGATTACGGCCAGGTGGTCCTCGAGGAGCGCTTGCGGGACGCCCTGGCGCGGCTGAACCTCGACCTCCCACCGGAAGCGCCCCAGGACGCCTTCCGCAAGCTCGTGAATCCGCCGGGAGCAACCCTGGAGCAGCGCAACCGTGCGTTTCACCGGATGCTCCTGGACGGCGTGACGGTGGAATACCGGCGACCGGACGGTGCCATCGCCGGCGCGCAGGCTCGCGTGCTCGATTTCGACACCCCGGAAAACAATGACTGGCTCGCTGTGAACCAGTTCACCGCGGTGGAGAACCGCCACACCCGCCGGCCGGATGTCGTCCTGTTCGTGAACGGCCTGCCGATTGCCGTCATCGAGCTGAAGAACCCCGCCGATGAGCAGGCCACCATCTGGACCGCCTACCAGCAGCTTCAGACCTACAAGCAGGAGATCCCCTCGCTGTTTGTCTACAACGAGGCGATGGTTATTTCTGACGGGCTTGAGGCGCGCATCGGCACGCTCACCGCCGACCGAGACCGGTTTATGCCCTGGCGGACGATTACGGGGGAAGGGATCGCCCCGCCGGAGATTCCGCAGATGGAGGTGCTGGTCAGAGGCGTTTTCGAGCCTGTCCGGTTCCTTCAGCTCCTCCGCGACTTCATCGTGTTCGAGGACGAAGGCGGCGGGAAGCTCGCCAAGAAGATGGCGGGCTACCACCAGTTCCACGCGGTGAACGTGGCGGTAGAGGAGACGCTACGGGCGGCAGCAGGGCGGTGGTTTCGAACCGCTGAGGGGCGGGGTGGACGTTACGAAGCGAGACGGCAGCCCACTGGGGCTCCGGGGGACCGGCGCATCGGCGTGATCTGGCACACCCAGGGCGCGGGCAAGAGCCTGACCATGGTGTTCTACGCTGCACGTATCATCCGTCACCCGGCGATGGAGAACCCGACCATCGTCGTCCTCACCGACCGGAACGACCTGGACGGCCAGCTGTTCGGCGTCTTCTCCCGCTGCCGCGAGCTCCTGGGGCAGGAGCCCATCCAGGCGGAGAGCCGCGCCCACTTGCGGGAGCTGCTGCAGAACCGCCAGGCCGGCGGGATCATCTTCACCACGATCCAGAAGTTCTTGCCCGAGGGGAAGGGCGACCGCTACCCGCCGCTTTCCGACCGACGCAACATCGTGGTCATCGCCGACGAGGCGCACCGCAGCCAGTACGACTTCATAGACGGCTTCGCCCGCCACATGCGCGATGCCCTGCCCAACGCGTGCTTTATCGGGTTTACGGGGACGCCTCTCGAACTGGAGGACCGCGATACCCGCAACGTTTTCGGCGATTACATCTCCGTCTACGACATCCAGCGGGCGGTGGAGGACGGAGCGACGGTGCCCATCTACTACGAGAGCCGCCTCGCCAAGCTGGATCTCCCGGAGGAAGAGAAGCCCAAGGTGGACGAAGAGTTCGAGGAGGTGACCGAGGGGGAAGAAATCGAGCACAAGGAGCGCCTGAAGACCAAGTGGGCGCGGCTCGAAGCAGTGGTGGGAGCGGAGAAGCGGATCCGACTGATCGCGCAGGACATCGTGAGCCACTTCGAGCAGCGGCGGGAAGCCTTGGAAGGGAAGGCAATGATCGTCTGCATGAGCCGGCGGATCTGCGTGGAGTTGTACAACGAGATCGTTCGCCTCCGCCCCAAATGGCACCACGAGGACGACGACAAGGGCGTGATCAAGGTGGTGATGACGGGCTCGGCTTCGGACCCGCCGGAATGGCAACCGCACATCCGGAACAAGGAGCGGCGGGAGTTCCTGGCGAACCGCTTCCGGAACCCAGAGGATCCCTTCAAGCTGGTAATCGTCCGCGACATGTGGCTCACGGGGTTCGATTGCCCGAGCCTGCACACCATGTACCTGGACAAGCCCATGCGCGCCCACGGACTCATGCAAGCCATCGCGCGGGTGAACCGGGTTTTCCGGGACAAGCCGGGCGGGCTGGTGGTGGACTACATTGGGCTGGCGTACGAGCTGAAGCAGGCGCTGGCCACATATACGGCAAGCGGCGGGACAGGCCGGACCGCCATTGACCAAGCGGAAGCCGTGGCGGTGATGAAGGAAAAGTACGAGGTTTGCTGCGACCTCTTCCATGGATTCGACTGGTCTCGGTGGAAGATGGGCAAGCCGCAGGAGCGTCTGGCTCTGCTCCCCGCAGCGCAGGAGCACATTCTGGCCCAGGAAAACGGCAAGGAGCGGCTTTTGAAGGCGGTGAACGAGTTGGGCAAAGCCTTCGCCCTCGCCGTGCCCGCCGAGGAAGCCTTGGCGATCCGCGATGACGTGGCCTTCTTCCAGGCGGTGCGAGCAGCCCTGACAAAGCGAGCACCGGCAGAGGAGCGGCCCGAGGAGGAGCTGGACCATGCCATACGGCAGATCGTCTCGCGCGCCATAGCGCCGGAGGGTGTCGTGGATCTTTTCGCCGCGGCGGGCTTGAAGAAGCCGGACATCTCGATCCTCTCCGAGGAGTTTCTGGCCGAGGTGCGGGAGATGCCCCAAAAGAACCTGGCGGTGGAGCTCCTGCGCAAGCTCCTGGAAGGCGAGGTCAAGGCACGTCGGCGGAAGAACGTGGTGCAGGCGCGGTCGTTCGCCGAGATGCTGGAGCAGGCCATCCGGCGCTACCAGAACCGTGCCGTGGAGGCAGTGCAAGTCATCGAGGAGCTCATTGCCCTAGCCAAGGAGATGCGCGAGGCGGACCGGAGAGGCGAACAACTTGGCCTTTCCGAAGAAGAACTTGCTTTCTACGACGCGCTGGAGGCCAACGACAGCGCGGTGCAGGTTCTGGGGGAGCCCACGCTGCGGGAAATCGCCCGGGAGCTGGTGGAGGTGGTCCGACGCAACGTGACCGTTGACTGGGCGGAGCGGGAGAACGTGCGGGCGCACCTGCGGCGTCTGGTGAAGCGGGTGCTTCGAAAGTACGGCTACCCGCAGGGCAAGCAGGAAGAAGCCACGCAGACGGTGCTGGAGCAAGCGGCGCTTTTGGCGGAGCAGTGGGCGGCCTAGGGCTCGCGGCGCGGCTCGGCCGATAGGCAAGCGGGGAGGGCTCGCTGCAGCGGAAGCGGCAAGGGCCCAGGGCCGGGCGGCCGGCTCGCCGCCGCTGCGCGCCAGCCACCGTCTTTCGACGCTGTGGGCTTGGGGTGGCCCGCTACTGCTTCCTTAATTCCTTCTCGTCCACCCCTGCTCGCTCATCTTCTCGCTCGCCCGGACTCGCGCAGCCCGGCTTTTCCTCCGGGAGTGGCCGCTGGGCGCCGGGCCAGCTTTGCGCCGGAGGAGCGGCTTCGGGCAAGGTCGGCGAGGGGGGGCTTGACAAGGTGCTTCAATCGCTTTATAACTATCCAGCGATGGAGGGAGCATGGTGAGGAAGGGTTGGATCGGCGTTTGGCTGGCGTTGACCGTGGCGGGCGCGGGGTGGGCGCGGGAGCTCACGCTGGCGGAGGCCATGCGCCTGGCCCGGGAGCGCTACGGGGCGGTGCAAGCCGCCAAGGCCCAGGAGCAGGCGGCGGCGGCCAAGGCGCAGCAGGCGAAAGGGTTCCGGCTGCCCAGCTTGCGGGTGGAAGAGGTGTTCATCCGCACCGACTCCCCTGCCGAGGCGTTCGCCTTGAAGCTCAACCAGGAGCGGTTTTCGTTTTCCAGCTTCATGACTGCGGACCCCAACGACCCGCGCACGCTGGATACCGCGATTTCCCGCCTGGAGCTGCAGCTGCCGCTCTACACCGGCGGGGAGCTGGCGGCGCGCATCGGCCAGGCAGAGCGTTTTGCCAGGAGCAGGAGTCGCAGTCGGGAGTGGGAGGAGCGGCAAGCGGCGCTGGCGGCGGCGGAGGCGTACGTGATGCTGGCCCAGGCCCGGGAGTACGTGGCGCTTTTGGAAAAGGCTAGGGACACCGTGGCAGCCCACGTGGCGATGGCCAAGGCGTTCGTGGAGCAGGGGATGCTGGTGGAGTCGGAGTACCTGCGGGCGGAGGTGGAGCTTTCCCGCTTGGAGGACCTCCTGGCCCAGGCCAAGGGGCAGGAGGAGGTAGCCCGGGCGAACCTGGCGTTCCGCTTGGGGCTTGCCCAGGAGGAGACGTTCCAGCTGGCCCCGCTTCCCGAGCCGGTGGCCCCCCGGGAGCAACTTGCCGCGTACCTGGCCTCGGCCCAGGGGAGGGCCGACCTCCAGGCGGCCCAGGACCTGGCCCGGGTGGCGGAGCTGGAGGCCCAGGCGAAGAACGCGGCGTTCCTTCCCAAAGCCGGCTTGCTGGCCCGGGCCGACTGGGTGGACGACAAGCTCTTCGGTACCCACGGGGATTCCACCACGGTGATGGCGTTCGTGGGCATGAACCTGTTCGCCGGGGGGTCGGACAAGGCTGCCCTGGCGGCAGCTCGCGCCGAGGCTCGGGCCGCCCGGGAGCAGGTGGAGCTTTTCGCCCAGGGGGTGCTTTTGGAGGTGCGGCAAGCGTTCACCGAGGCCCAGGTGGCGGTGAGCCGGGCGGAAACCGCCCGGAAGGCGCTGCGGGCCGCGGCGGAGGTGCAGCGGGTGACCGCGGAGCGCTTCCGCCAAGGGGTGGTGAAGATGATCGATCTTTTGGATGCGGACACGGCACGCCGGGAAGCGGAAACCCGGGAGCTGGTGGCCCGGGCCGAGGCGCACCAGGCGCTGCTGCGCCTGGCGGTGAAGGCCGGGCGGGACCCGGAGACGGCGTTGCCGTGACGGTGGCAACGAGGAGGGAGCGATGAAGAAGAGCGTGACGGCGTTGTTGGCGCTAGCTGTGGCGGTTTCCTGCCACGGCGGCAAGGAGCGGCAGGAGCAAGCGGAGCTCCCGCAGCCCGTGCGGGCGCGGGTGGCCAAAGCGGTGCGGGTGGAGCGAGCCGAGCGGCACGCGGTGTTCGGCACCGTGGAGGCGGAAAAGCAAGCGGCGGTTTCCTCCCGGGTGATGGCCACGGTGGTGGCGGTGCACGTGAAGCCCGGGGACCGGGTGCGCAAGGGGCAGCTTTTGGTGGAGATCGATCCAGAGACCGCCCGGGGGCAGGAAGCCCAAGCCCGGGGCGCCTTGGCGCAAGCGGAGGCAGCGCTGGCGCTGGCGGAGCGCAACTACAAGCGCTTCGCGGCGCTTTTCGAGCAGAAGGCCGCCTCGGAGCTAGAGCTGGACATGGCCCGCATGCAGTACGAGCAGGCGCAAGGGGCGGTGCAGCAGGCCCGGGGAGCGGTGGCGGCAGCCAGCTCGGTGGCCAAGGAAAGCCGCGTGGTGGCGCCTTTCGACGCGTTCGTGGTGGCCAAGCTGGTGGAGGCCGGGGATCTGGCGGCCCCGGGTAGGCCGTTGGTGATGCTGGAGTCCACCCAAGGGCGGCGGCTGGTGGTGACGGTGCCCGAGAGCTTGTTTGCCCGGGCCGGGCTGCAGCTGGGGCAGAGCTTGCCGGTGGTGCTGGACGCCCAGCCGGACCGGGAGCTCGTGGGCAAGGTGGTGGAGCTTTCCCCCAGCGCCGATCCCGCCACCCACAGCTTCACGGTGAAGGTGGCGCTGGCCGAGGGGGAGGTGCCCGCGGGAGCCACGGGGCGGGTTTTGCTGCCGCTGCCGGCGCGGCAGGCGGTAATGGTGCCCCAGGAGGCGGTGCTCCAGGTGGGCGGGCTCGCCATGGTGGTGCTCCGGGATCGGGAAGGAAAGGCCCGCTCCCAGGTGGTGACGCTGGGGGCCAGGGAAGGGAGCATGGTGGAGGTGCTTTCGGGGCTTGCCGGTGACGAGGAGGTGCTGGTGGGGCTCGCCCAGGTGCCCGCCGACGGGGCGAAGGTGGAGGAGGTTTGAGGCATGGCCAACGGGAACAAGCTGCAGCAAGCGTTGCGGGAGGCCATGCGATTGCGCATGGCGCGGCGCCCCCTGGGGGTTTCCGGGCGCATCGCCAAGGCGTTCCTCACCTCGAAGCTCACGCCGCTTCTGGTGGTGTTCTCGCTGCTGTTGGGGGCGTTCGCGGTGCTGGTGACCCCCCGGGAGGAGGAGCCGCAAATCAAGGTCCCCATGGTGGACGTGTTCGTGGGGCTGCCCGGGGCCACCGCCCAGGAGGTGGAGCGGCGGCTGGTGACGCCCCTGGAGAAGGCGCTCTACGAGATCCCCAACGTGGAGTACATCTACTCCACCTCCC
>Ga0209018_1002770_pt1 | contig 11835 bp, 8 predicted proteins | sample YNPBryBLVA2012_FD_185814 | JGI IMG/M metagenome (GOLD analysis project Ga0209018, IMG submission 185814) | Anoxygenic and chlorotrophic microbial mat microbial communities from Yellowstone National Park, USA - YNP Bryant BLVA 2012 (SPAdes)... ...
CTCTTGTCAAGAAAAAATATTTCAACTATGCTATTCTTCGTATGGTAACCAGCAACCTCACCGATCTGGAGCGGATTCCTACCCGAATCTGCAAGAACTCGAAGGAAGCTTGTCAGAAGGTAGCGGGGGAAATTGCCCGCCTGATCCGAAGCCGCAGCCAGGAAGGTAAACCCTGCGTGCTGGGGCTTGCGACGGGGTCTACGCCCCTGGGGATCTACGAGGAACTGATTCGTCTCCACCGGCAGGAGGGACTTTCCTTCGCCAACGTTTTCACCTTCAACCTGGATGAATACTACCCTATCCGTCGGGCGGAACCGCAGAGTTACTGGCACTTCATGCACGAGCATTTCTTTCGGCACGTGGACATACCCCCTTCCCACATACACCTGCTGGACGGGGAGTGTCCCGTTTCTGAGGTACAGGCTCACTGTGATGCCTACGAACAGGCCATCCAACAGGCAGGGGGAATAGACATCCAGATCCTGGGTATCGGCCGGACAGGGCATATCGGATTTAACGAGCCTGGATCTTCCCGAAGTAGCCGTACGCGTCTCATACACCTGGACAAGATAACCCGGATAGACGCTTCGAGCGATTTCTTTGGGGAAGAGTACGTACCCCGGCGGGCCCTGACCATGGGGATCGAAACGATCCTGAAAGCGCGGAGGATCTTTCTCCTGGCCTTTGGGGAACACAAGGCGGAGATCATCGCCAGGGCAGTGGAAGGGCCTGTCACCCCCAATGTGCCTGCCAGTTTCCTCCAGGAACACCCCGACGCCCTGATCCTTCTAGACCCCTCCGCCGCTGCCCGCCTTACCCGCATCCAGTCTCCCTGGCTCCTGGGCGAAATCCAGTGGGACTTCACCACTATCCGAAAAGCGGTGATCTGGCTCGCCCGCAGGGTGGAAAAACCCATCCTGAAACTCACCGATGAGGATTACAACGAACACGGTCTTCAGGGTCTATTGGCAGAGCGGGGACCTGCGTACGACATCAACATCGAGGTGTTCCGTTCCCTTCAGGACACCATTACCGGGTGGCCCGGTGGCAAACCCGACCCGGTTCGCAGACCGGGGGAAAGGCGCCGGGCTACGGACGAGATCTTTCCCAAACGGATCCTCGTGTTTTCTCCCCATCCCGATGACGACGTGATCTCCATGGGGGGTACCCTCCTTCGGCTTGTACAGCAGGGGCACGAGGTCCACACGGCCTACCAGACTTCAGGGAGTATCGCCGTATTCGATTCCGACGCCCTGCGGTTTGCCCAGTTTGCCGAAGAGTTCAGTATCCTCTTCGGGATGGACAGTGCAGTTTCCTCGGTGATCCATAGACGGATCGAAACCTTCCTGCAGGAGAAAAAACCTGGTCAGGCCGACTCCCCTGACGTAGTGGCCATCAAGAAGCTGATTCGTAAAAGCGAAGCCATTGCCGCCTGTCGGTACTGCGGCATCCCGCTGGAACGGGTCCACTTCCTCAATATGCCCTTCTACGAAACAGGTCGGGTGACCAAACAGCCCCTCTCGGAGGAAGACATCGCGATTATCCAAAAGATCCTTCAGGAGGTGAAACCCCATCAGATCTATGCCGCGGGCGACCTGTCCGATCCCCACGGCACCCATCGGGTATGCCTCACGGCCCTCCTTCAGGCACTCAAGAGCCTAGAAAAGGAGCCCTGGTATTCTTCCTGCGAGGTGTGGTTGTACCGCGGGGCCTGGCAGGAGTGGGGTCCGGAAGAAATCGAGATGGCAGTTCCCCTCTCTCCCCAGGAGCTTCTAAAGAAGCGGTATGCAATCTTCAAACACCAGTCCCAGAAGGACAAAGCCCTGTTTCCCGGCCACGACCAGAGGGAGTTCTGGCAGAGGGCGGAACATCGAAACCGGGAAACCGCCCGCCTCTACGACAAACTGGGGTTGGCGGAGTACGAAGCCATCGAGGGGTTCGTTCGGGCCTCGAGCGTGCAGGAGCTGTGGGAATAGATCTTGCATAACTTGCCCCCCCCTTCCCCATTGGATACATTCTATACGTGAGATCCTCAGACGATGCAAGAAAGCCAGTACTTCTTTTGGTGTCCCTCTTTCTAGCAGGGTTATTGGTTTCAGGGCTTCTCCTAGGTATGCTTCTCGGGAAACAAACTATCCTGAAACCAATTTCAGGAGGGAAGGTAGAACCTGCAAACGCCCCCCTCATCAACCCTTTGAAGAACAGCTATATCCCTCTTGAAGGCCCCTGGATTGTAGCCATTCAACCCGGCCATTGGAAGGTGGAAGAGCTTCCCGATGAATTACGACGTCTACGGAGCAGTACAGGCGCCGAATACGACGGACTGAAGGAAACTGACATCAACCTTCGTGTAGCCCAGATACTGGTGGAACTGGTGAAAGCTGAAGGCTGGACAGCCCTATTGGTACCTGCCACCGTACCCCCAGGGCTACAGGCGGATGCATTCATCTCTATCCATGTGGATTACGGGAACGGGGTCCACCGTGAAGGCTTCAAACTGTCCCCTCCCTTTCGTCCTTCCCCTGCCAGTCGGCGACTGGCAACCGCCTTGGAAACCGCCTTTCTGCAGGCTGCCGCGGAACAGAAAAGGCAAAACGGACTTTCGTCGATTCCCCAAAGGGAGCACGGAAGTCTTGCTCCAGATTTGTGGGGTAGCATGGGGCCCCCTCCCAAAAGTCCTACCCTCGCCACCGTAAACATGCGGGGCTACTTTGGGTTCAACTACCGTAGGTTCGAGCACAGCATGAGCCCCTATACGCCCGCAGTTCTGATCGAGCTGGGTTATCTTACCAACCCCACTGACAGAATGCGATTGACACAATTCCCCGCAGGGTACGCAAAAATAATCTTGGAAGGGCTACGAAACTACTTCCGAGAACATCACCAGCGCAACGAAGCGTTTCTCACCCCCCCTCACTTTCCCTGGGTCGAAGTAACGCTCCCTTTAGCGGCAGATTCCAATGGGGGAAAAGGCGCCCCAGTTCGAGTATCTCCCGACCCAACCGGTTCTCTCCTATGGACCCTCGAACCTGGCACGATCCTTCTGCCCGTCGACGAAGCGGGGGAATGGTACGAGGTGTTCATCCGGGCTAAATTCGCCACCGGATGGATACGAAAAGTAGACACTCGCCCCACTACTGACCCGCGCTGGCCCTTACCGGGAGAAGTCCCGAATCCCTCTTCATCCACCGCCCAGTGAAAAGGCTCACTTGTCTCTATTGATTCTTTTGATGATTCTATAATATAAGAAACGCTATCGATTCACATAAGGAGGGCTCATGCCGAAATGTCCGCAAACGGGAAGGACCTGATCATTCGGATGGACAAGGTTTGCTAAAGAAGATCGATATCCGGAAACTGAAGAACTATGCTGCCCTGGACAAACGTTTCCTGGGGCTTCAGTTCGATCCCAAGAACGAGTACTCCGTCCCCTACATGTGGGGCACTTTCGGCATCCTCTACAACACAAAGAAAGTGACGGATCCTGTGGATACGCAACTCCCAACCTAAAGGCTTTCGAACTGTTACCCCCCGAAGTGCAGAAAGACCCGGTTGCGTACCCCCCCAACGACGTTTTACAAAGGTGTCAGGTTTACATCGACATCGGCTCTTGCCTGGAGGAGTACAACCGGGCTTGGACGGAGATCAAGGGGCAGTAGATGCCGTACAATACCCTTCCACGTATGAGTTACCTGTTCGATCAGCCTATCGACCGGCGCGGCACGAATAGCGAAAAGTGGGATCGCTTCGATCCCGACGTTCTCCCCCTCTGGGTGGCGGACATGGACTTCCCCTCCGCGGAACCCATCTTAGAGGCGTTGCGGAAACGGATAGAGCATCGAGTCTTCGGCTACACCAATGAAATTAGTGGGTTACGAGAAGCGATCGTTGACTGGTTAGAAGAACGTCACTTGTGGAAAGTCAGACTAGAGGATATCGTGCTCCTCCCCGGAGTGGTAGTCGGGTTCAACCTGGCTGCCAGAACCTTCTGCTCAGCCAATACACACACGCATCGCGACTCCGAGGACCTGCCACCACCCCATGATGGATATTCCGTCGGACACACCGGCTCGTTAACTCGCCCTTCCCCCGGGGGGGTGCTGGTGCAGCCGCCCGTGTACCCTCCCTTCCTTTCGGTGGGAAGAAACGCCGGAGTTCCGTTGATCGAAAACCCCCTCCTGCCCCCAAGGGAGGCGAAGGCAGAGGCTGGCCGGTACACGATCGACTTCGATCATTTCCAATCCTGTTTGAAACAAAAGCCCTCCCTGTTCCTCTTCTGTAACCCCCACAACCCCGTGGGCCGGGTCTATTCGCGGCAAGAACTTGAAAGGGTGGCGGAGGCTTGCCTACAAACGGGGGCTCTCATCTGCTCCGATGAGATCCACGCGGATTTGGTCTTTTCCGACAACAGGCACATTCCCATCGCTTCCCTGGATCCTGAGATCGGTCAACGGACCATCACCCTGATGGCTCCGAGCAAAACTTTCAACATCCCCAGCCTCGAACTTGCCTTCGCCGTGATCCCGAATCCGGAACTCAGGAACCGCTTTCAGATGGCCCGGCGGGGGCTTGTGGGAGAGGTCAATTTGTTCGGCATGGTGGCCGCCAAAGCCGCGTATGAGGAGGGAGCCCCCTGGCTAGACGAAGTACTGAGGTATATGGAAAGGAACAGGGATTTCCTGCAAAAAGTTGTGCAGGAACGGCTCCCCGGAATCCAGATGTATTGTCCCGAAGGCACTTACCTTGCCTGGCTGGATTGTCGGGAACTGATCCAGAAAGCACCCGAACAGTTTCGGAACGGCACAGCCAACTACTTCCTGGAACATGGACGGGTCGGATTGAACGAAGGGACAACCTTTGGAACGGGGGGAGAGGGGCACGTACGGCTGAACTTCGCCTGCCCCCGATCGATCCTGGAAGGGGCCCTGATCCGCATGGAAAAAGCGGTTAGACGTATCACACGCCCCGCTTGCTGTTAGTACAAATTCTAGGTATCTTTGTAACGACCACGTGGGACAGGAGGAAGCGGTGTTCTTCTTTTTCTGGGGTCCGTTATTCTTCATCTTTCCCCTTTTTTTCGTATTCATGATCTTCCGCTGGATCTTTCACCGAATGGGCAAACCCGTACGTTTCCTCGACCCTTTCGTACCCTTCGGGAATGCCCTGCCGGAATCGGATTCCATCGCCGCGGCTATCTTCCGGATAGCCAATCGGTTGGGAGGCCGCCTTACGTTGAGCGATATCGTGATAGAAACAGGGATGGATCCCAAGCAGGCGGAAAAGTTCATCGAAAGCATGATAGACGGGATCCGGGTGCGGATGGAGGTGGACGAAAAAGGAATCGTGTACTACGAGTTTCCAGAAATCCTGGCCCGTCATCGGGATCGAGTGTAGGCTGTGCATCGACGTTTATAATCTTTACTTGCCAATCCCAGGGAAATCCCTATAAGATAGATCCCTAAATCAATAGACTCCGGAGGTTTCAAACATGAAAAGCCTGCTCGATTCCCTGGATTCTGTGCTCCTGATGGGGCCCGGGCCTTCCACCATCTCCCCCAAGGTGTACAAAGTGATGGGGAAAAACACCCTCGGTCACATGGATCCGCAGTTCTTCTCCGTAATGGACGGATTGAAAGATTCCCTTCGTAAGGTCATGCAGACCACCAATGAAGCTACCCTCACGATCTCTGGAACAGGTACTGCCGGTATGGAAGCCTGCCTAGTGAACCTGATCGAACCCGGGGATCCCATGCTGGTGATCGTGAACGGTTACTTCGGCGCCCGCATGCAGGAGATGGCTTCCCGACTGGGGGCCGTGGTTACCACCCTCGAGTTCCCCTGGGGGAGTCCGGTCAATGTGGAAGCTGTCAAGAAGGAAATACAGGAAAAACCGTACCGGATCGTGGGCATGGTACATGCGGAAACCTCTACCGGGGTACGGAACCCCATTGAACAGGTCGGTCCCCTGGTTGCGGCGAAAGGCGCCTATTTCCTCGTGGATGCCGTTACCAGTCTAGGGGGAATCGAGATAAAACCCGATGCGTGGGGAATCGATGCGATGTATAGCTGCAGTCAGAAATGTCTGGGCTGCCCCTCGGGGCTTTCCCCTGTAACCTTCTCTCCCCGAGCAATGGAAAAAATCACCAACCGAAAGACGAAAGTCCCCAACTTCTACCTGGACATGACCCTTCTCATGAAGTACTGGAATGGTTCCCCCCGGGCTTACCATCACACCGCTCCCGCCAATATGTACTATGCCCTGTACCGGGCGCTGGAACTGATCCTGGAAGAGGGAATCGAGGCCGTGTACAAGCGGCACCTCGATGCCCACCGGTACCTAGTGGAAGGACTAGAGAAGATGGGGCTTTCCATGCTTGTGGATGCTCCCCACCGCCTCCCCATGCTCAATACGGTGAAAATCCCCGAGGGGGTTGATGATGCAGCGGTGCGGAAGGAACTCCGTTCCACCTACAAGATCGAGATCGGTGCGGGTCTTGGCTCACTGGCAGGTAAAATTTGGCGGATCGGTATTATGGGACACACTGCCCGACGTGAGAATGTAGACACCCTCCTAGGGGCATTGAAAAAGATCCTGCGCCGGTAATACCCGATTCCATGGATGCAGAGCCCATCCTCCACCCGAACCAAACTCCTTCACCGTTCGATATCCTCTACCAGGACCCGTGGATCCTGGCGGTAAACAAACGGACCTACATTCCTGTGGAACCTTCGGTTCCGGAGGAGAAGGCTGCCGAAAAGGGAGGAATGAATGGGCACATACGCCCTAAATTGCACAAAGTCGGCCCCGGAGTTGGGCAGCCTTCTCCGCACGAAACGGCCAGGAAGCTAGCCGCCTCTGAACAGGTAGGGCCCATTAATGGAGAAGCGCCCCCTTTCAGGGGGGCTTCCCCTTCTCCCGCAGAGGAAGCTCCCGAGAGCCTCCTTCCCCAGGTTTCGACCACCGGGCCGATGATTCTAGGGCGCCGGTCAGCACTGGGAGCTCCGGAGAGCCTCCTCCAACAGGTAAAGCGGTGGCTTGAAACCCAGTGTGTGGAAACCCCCTCAAATACAGTACACAAAGGTCACCGGCACACGCCCCCCCGTCCTTTCCTGGGCCTGGTTCATCGGATCGACCAGCCGGTAACGGGGATCGTTCTCTTTGCCCGGGATCCCGAAACCCTTGCGTCCCTGAACCGGCAGTTCAGGGATCGAGAAGTCTACAAACTCTACTGGGCTATTACTGAGAAAAGACCTGCCGAGGAGGCAGGCACCCTGGAGCACTTCATCGTGTTCGACCCCAAGAAAAACAAGAGCCGCATCGTAGATTCCGCATCCGCTCCCGCCCTCGTGCACTCACTTTCAGGTTCTTCTCATCGAAAAAGCCGGGCAAAGAAAGCTCTTCTGCACTATCGAGTGGTAGGCCACTCAGAACGGTACTTTTTTCTAGAGATAGAGCTTGTAACCGGCCGGCCCCATCAGATCCGTGCGCAACTGGCTGCCATCGGATGCCCGGTGAAAGGGGATTTGAAGTACGGGGCCCGCAGATCCAATCCCGGTGGGGGCATTCTTCTCCATGCCCGATCCATCCAATTCATCCATCCTGGAACAGGGCTTCCCCTTACCCTTACCTCCGACCCGCCCCCCTCTACGCTATGGGATCTGTTCCCACGCATATCCTAACGCCCACGAACAAACTAAAACACGTACGCTACCCCGAATAGGTTGTATGCATCGCTTCCTCCGGAGGTTTCCATGTACTTGTACCGGTAGGACAGCCCCCAGTTCCGGCTGAAGAACACGTTGGCGATCACGCTGTAGGAAGGATGGTACACATCCCCATCGAAGGTAGCCTGGTACTTCCCCTCCACATCGATGAACCGGAAGAGGGTGAGTTTCAGGTTGATCCCCGCCGTGGCATACCAGGCCGAGTCATCGAAAGTCTCGTCAATAGTTTTTTGGGGGGGAGGGCCAAAAAGGGCGGAGAATTTCACATTTCCCGTCACCGATTCATAGGTAGCCCCCACCCAGGGGAGGATGCTGATCTGGAGAGGCCCCATCCCAAAGACGAAGTACTTCCCCACCCGGGCATAGGGAATGAGGATCGTGTTGGTGAGGGTGAATCCTTCAAGGGTAGTGGAAGTAGGACCGGCAGGTACTTTGATATTATTTCCCGCATCCATGTCGATGCGGATCACCTCCACACCAGCTCCCACGAGGTACTTCCCCAGGAAGTCGCCGATGGGATAGAAATCCACGATGAAGTGCCCGCCCCAGAGGGTGCTGTAGTTCACGTCGGGGGAATAGTACGCAAAAGCGTTCCACTGGTAGAGGGAGGTATTTATACTCTGGAGGTACATTCCTGCTAGGAATCCTGAATCCTCCAGATTCAACTTGTAATCAGCGTTTTCATACGTATTGGTGACCCAGCCCACGTAGGGGGCCGCTAGGGTGATCGTTTCAGCCTGTGCGAAGGAGCCGAACAAAGAAACCGACAGGAATAGTACTGCCTTAGCAATCCACCGTGTCCTGGATTGCCCTTCACGCTTTTCCATGAGTTCCTCCATTGGGTTCAAAGATAAAAAAGTGTTTCCCCGCCGACAAGATAGCATATTCCCCTGGATTATGGTATACTGATTTTTCGAAGTATCCTTTCCCTTAAAGGAGGATCGAGGCCCTGATTCAAACACCTTCCAAAGCCCTGTTGATCGGCGTTCGGTATCCCGCTTCGTCGAGGTTCGATGCAGAAGAATCCCTCAAAGAACTTGTGGCTCTAGTGTCTTCTCTCCAGATTAAGGTATCCCGTACCCTCCTGGTTCCCCTTAAGATCCCCACTGCCCGCTACCTGGTAGGCACGGGCAAAGCGATGGAAATCCGGGAACTGGTCGTAAAAGAGGGGATCGATCTGATCGTGTTCGATGAATCCCTATCTCCTTCCCAGCAACGAAACTGGGAAGAGCTCACCGATACCTGCGTTATCGATCGGCAGGAAGTGATCCTGGAGATCTTCGCCGATCGCGCCCGTACCCGGGAAGCCCACCTTCAGGTGGAACTGGCGCGCATGGAGTATTCGCTGCCCCGGTTGACCCGGAAATGGACGAACCTCTCCCAACAGCGAGGGGGTGCACGGGGCACCCGGGGAGCGGGAGAAACCCAGCTGGAACTGGATCGGCGGAAGGTTCTGCGCCGGATCCAGAAATGCAAGCGGGAACTCCGCCTGGTGGAAGAACAGCGGATGATCCAGCGGAGCCGCCGGGTGAAATCCGAGATCCCCATGGGCAGTATTGTGGGGTACACCAACGCGGGGAAGTCCAGCCTCCTCCGGTTGTTGACCCATGCCGAGGTGCTGGTGGAAGACAGGCTATTCGCCACTCTCGACCCTACCACTCGAAAGCTGCGGCTTCCCAACGGAGAGGGGGAAGTCCTCTTGAGCGATACGGTGGGATTCATCCGCAAGATCCCGCCCCAACTGATCGCTGCCTTCAAGGCGACCCTGGAGGAAACGGTACTGTCGGATTTCATCCTGCACGTGCTGGACGTCTCCACTCCTGGGATCCACCAGCGAGCGGCCACAACCCGTTCGGTCCTTCGAGAAATCGGCGCAGGGCATAAACCGGTGATCACCGTTTTGAACAAGGTCGATCTCTTGGAAGACAGATCCGAACTTCCCCATCTCGCCTCCGATTTTCCTCATGCCATCCTGTTCTCCACTAAAACGGGAGAAGGAAAGGAAGAACTCCTCGATGCGGTATCCTCGCTGGTGAAACAACTGGCCTTTCGCCCGGAAGGTCCACTCCTCATACCCGCCGGGCCCAGGGGAACCTTTTCGAGCCCTGATGCAGGGCACCCTGAGGCAGGAGACAAAGTTCCCCCATGGCTTCCGAATCCCTCCCACGGATAGATACCTCCCCGAAGCTACGAAACCGCCTTCTCCCTTACTGCAGGCTGAAACCAGGTGAAGTATGGGAGGATCCCCTTTCAGGGCATCGGGTGGGGGTGCTGGATGCCACTCGAGAAGCCCAGGTGAGTCTCCTCATGAAAGGGAATCTCTCGGTGCTCGGGATCCACGATCCCCCCTACAATATCACAGTTGGGAACCGCTCTTCCTTGCATCTTTTCAAGACAAGCCTCGAGGAGTATATGTCTTTCTCCCGCGCTTGGGTCAGCTTAGCCCTCAAGTTTCTCGCCCAGGATACTTCCTTCTATGTGTTCCTCGGTGCAGACCAGAGGGCGGGGTTTCAGCCTCTGCCGGACTTCATGCTCCTCATGCGGAGTTTCCCGGAGGTGAAGTCCCGGAGTTTCATCACTATCCGCAACCAGCGGGGGTATGGGACGCAAAAGAATTGGATGGCGGTGCGTCAGGAACTGCTCTATTACACGAAAGGGAATTCCCCCTTCCAGGTACAGTACACCGCCATCCCCAAGATCCTTCGGGGATACTACAAGGAGGTAGGAGGGGTACGGAAGGAGAACCTGGAACGGGGCAGATCCCCCTACATCCGAGCGAGTAACGTGTGGGTGGATATCCAGCAGGTATTCTACCGCATGGAGGAGAACGTGAGCGGCGCCTATGCCCAGAAACCCCTTCTAGCCCTCTGTCGGATCATCGAAGCCTCAAGCCGTCCAGGGGATCTGGTGACCGATTTCTTTGCCAACTCGGGGACCACCCTCCTCGCCTGCGAAATCCTGGGGAGAAGGTGTTACACTCTGGACATCGATCCCGTGTTTGCCGAACTCACCCTTCGCCGATTGGAACACTACCGAAGAACGGGCAAGCGGGGCTGGCAAACCGAATCTCCCTTTCCCGAACTGGGGGGATAGTGTTTTCCCTAACCTCGCAACCAGGTTATAAAATCGGCAAAGTCCACCTCGTTGGCCCGTAACCCTTTCCCATACACGAAGTCGATGGCGATCTTCGTAGCGGTGATGGCCTGGATGTAGGAAAGGGGAACCCGTTTGAGGATGGTGTCCAATCCGAGAAAATCCAGGAGCGGCCTGGGGGTGTAGGATTCCAGTACCCGGTTTACAATCTTCGAATCCCGCACGAGGGTCGATTCCCGGACCGCATCGGTGATCTGGTTGATCTTCCCGCTTACCTGGTTGGAAAGGATCGTTAGGGGAGTACCGGTCTGCTTCCATTCCCGATAGAGAAGCTCGAACTCTGCTCGTGCATTCTCCTTGATCTTTTCGATGATGGCTTCCACATACGCCTTGCGGAAGGGGGGAATCTTCCCGTCCGGCTGCACCCGGAGGTGCTTGTCGTACTCCTCGTCAGTGAGGGCGAGGGATGCATACACTTCCAGGGAGGAGGAGGTGACCCCTCCCTTGTTGGTGGAGGCATCTTTCAGGACTATCACCCCCTGCTCTTCCAGGCGAAGCCGGGCATCCTCGGTGATAAAGAGGTTCGCTCCCTCCACGATGTACCGGAACTTCGGTTTCCCTTCCCCATCCAATAGCTGTTTCCAGTTTCCGATATGGATGGCACCCGGGCGTCCTCCGCAGGGCACGAAGAGGATTGCCTTCGCGTACTTGGTCAGGTGAAAAATGTTTCGAAACTCCTCGCCGTTGGCGATGAGGGTACCATCGGGAAGCCGCACATCCCGGTCGTTGATGGACACGAAGAATCCCTGGGGAGAAAGTTTTTTGGGGTTGAATTTCTCTACCGGCACCCGCTGTTCCACCAGTTTCATCAGTTCCTTTCGATCGATCCCCTCTGGATCGTACAGCACCCCGCTTCCATCCACGATGGCAATGGTTCGATCCCTGGAGAAACGGATCTCGTTACTCCCCAGATCCCCGTCCGGGCCGCCGGTCTGGATCTTCGTAACCTCCTCCTCT
>Ga0209018_1002771_pt1 | contig 11833 bp, 11 predicted proteins | sample YNPBryBLVA2012_FD_185814 | JGI IMG/M metagenome (GOLD analysis project Ga0209018, IMG submission 185814) | Anoxygenic and chlorotrophic microbial mat microbial communities from Yellowstone National Park, USA - YNP Bryant BLVA 2012 (SPAdes)... ...
GGGCGGCGGAACGGCGCGCATCTTCTTCGACGATGTGCGGGTAAAACCGGATAACCTGGTCGGCCCCCTGAACGGCGGCGCGCTGGTGTTCAATCGCATGATGGTGCCCGAGAGGCTCACCTCGGCGGCCGGCGCCTTGACCAGGTGAAGGGCCAGGCGCTGCGCCGATTTGGGCCCGATGCCGGGGAGCTTGGCCAGTTCTCCGATGAGCTTCTCCAGGGTCTGGGGATAATGCAAGGCAGCGGCTCCCTCAGGTGAGACCGGGTATCTTCATGCCCTTGGTGAAGGCCCCCATCCTCTCCTCGGCCAGCTCCCGCGATTTCCTCAGGGCCTCGCTCACCGCGGCCAACACCAGGTCCTGCAGCATCTCCACGTCCTCGGGGTCCACCGCCTCCGGGTTGATGGCGACCTCCAGCACGTTCTGCTGGCCGTCCGCCACCACCTTGACCATGCCCCCGCCGGCCGAGCCCTCCACCCTCTCCTCGGCCAGCGCCTCCTGGGCTTCCAGCATCTGCCGCTGCAGCTTCTGCGCCTGCTTCATCATCTTCTGGATATTGCCGTTCATCTTCCATCACCTCACGCCGATATCCTGCCCACGGACGGACCTTCTATTCGTGCAGGCGGTCTCCTTCCGGAGGGGGGAGCTGTATCTCCTCCACCACCTCCGCGCCGTCGAACACGTCGGTGACCAGGTGCACCAAGTGCCTCTTGTCGTAACCCTCCTTGGGCTTCTTCTCGCCGGGCGGCCTGGCTGCCTCCGGCGGCCCCGCGCCCGGCTGCGGAGGCCGCGAAGAGGGGGAAGCGGCCTTGCCCGGCCCGCTCTCGCCCCTTTCCGATACTTCCGGCTCGCCGGCCGGAGAAGCTTCCCGGCTGCCCTCCTCCGCCCCGGGGGAAGGGATGGGCTTGCGCCCCGCCGCCCCCGGCTTTGCTTCTGCTCTCGCGCGGTCCGCGGCCCTTGCCGCGGTGTCCAGGTAAGGCTTCAGCCTCAGGTCGGCGTGGAAGACTTCCTGCAGGCATTGCTCCACCAGGCGGCGCGCCTGCTCGTCCGCCATCTTCTCGTAGGAGACCTTGCTGTCCGCGTGGAAGCGCAGGTAGAGCACCCCCTCCTTCAGCGCCGCCGGGAAACCGTACGCGAAGGAGACGCTCACCGGGAGGCTTTTCTCCTTGACCCTCTCCTTCACCCTGGACCAGCCCCGCTTCACCGCGGCGATGTCCAGGGCGGGAGGGGCCGCGGCGGGCGCCGCCGCCTTGGCGGGAGGGGCCTCTGCCTGCGCCGGCGGTGCCTCTGCCTGCGCCGGCGGTGCCGCTCCCTGCGCCTGGGGGCCCTCTTCGGCCGGACCCTGACTTTCCCTGCCGGTAACTTCCTGCCCGCCAGCCGCCGCCTCGGGCTTCCCGGGCCTTGTTCCACGGGAAAGGGGGGCGGCCCCGGCCCGCGTGACCGCCTCCCCCGCGGGGGCGGGAAGGCCGCCCTCCCGCAGCTCCAGCGCCAGCTCCTCCAGCTGCTCTTCCAGCCTTTCCAGGCGGAGGGAGAGGGCTTCCACGCTCAGTTCCATCTCCGGGCGGACCAAACGCACCAGCCCCATCTCCAGCACCGTCCGGGGGTTGCCGGACTGCCTCATCTCGCCGGCGGTCTCCTGCATGATGCGCAGATAGCCGGGGGTCTTGCCGGGGTCGATGCCGCCGGCCAGGCGCTTGAGGGTTTCGTATTCTTCCCCGGACAGGTCGAGGAACTCCGGCCCCGCATCGGTGTTCTGCACCAGGAAAACAAGGCGCAGGCGTTCCAGGGCCTCGCGGGCGAACTGTACCAGGTCCTTGCCCTGCCGCTCCAGTTCCGCCACCAGCATGAGCAGGCCCGAGCCGTCCCCCCGCGCGACCATCTCGCACAGCTCGTCCAGGTACCGGGACTCCACCAGCCCCAGGAAGCCGCCCACCGCCTCCGCGGTTATCTCCCCCTCGATGAAGGAAGCCGCCTGGTCCAGGGTGACCAGGGCGTCGCGCACCGAGCCCTGCGCGGCCCGGGAGATGAGCAGGGCTCCCCCGCTTTCCAGCCCGATGCCCTCCTCCCGCGCCACCTTTTCCAGGTGGGCGGACAGTTCCGGCGTCGGGACCCGCTGGAAGTCGAAACGCTGGCAGCGTGATGCTATGGTGGCCGGCACCTTGTGGGGCTCGGTGGTGGCCAGGATGAAGACGGCGTGGGCGGGCGGCTCCTCCAGCATCTTGAGCAGGGCGTTGAAGGCCTCGGTGGTGAGCATGTGCACCTCGTCCACGATGTACACCTTCATGCGTGAATCGGCGGGCGAGAAGGAGACCTTGTCGCGCAGCTCGCGGATGTCGTCGATGCCGCGGTTGGAGGCGGCGTCTATCTCCATCACGTCCAGGGCGTTCCCGCCGGTGATGCTGCGGCAGCTCTCGCAGCGGTTGCAGGGATGGGGGGTGGGCCCCTCCTCGCAGTTGAGCGCCTTGGCCAGGATGCGGGCGATGGAGGTCTTGCCGGTGCCGCGCGGACCGGCGAAAAGGTAGGCATGGGAATAGCGCCCGCTCTTCAAGGCGTTGGACAGGGTCTGCACCACGAAGCGCTGGTCCACCACTTCTTCGAAGCTCTGGGGGCGCCACTTGCGATAAAGGGACTGGTAAGCCAAATCGTCCTCCTGCCTGCCCGGGTCCGCGGCGCGCGCGGCCGGCAGACCGCCTCGGGATCCCGTAATGAAAGTGATCGTGCACCCGCCTTCGACCCCCGGTCCCGGGCGCCACTTCCGGCAGCCTGCTCCGGCCAGGTTGCTCCGCGGCACACAGGAGGGTCTGCTTACCGCTGCTTCCTCCCGGACCTGACGGGGTTCGCAAATTCCTGTTGCGCAGGACCCGGCCTTCAACGCCGCTTTCCGGAGCGCTTTCCCAGGGCCGAAGGGCCTCGGTTGGGAATTCGGCCCCGCTATAGCGGATTGCGGGTTCAGGGCACCGCTAGCTCCCCGCTTAGCACGATCGATATCAGTATATCACCAATCGTTGTATAATGGTAAAACAGAAGGTCGCGAGGAAAGTGAGGCATGCATGGGGGGTCCGCAACCGGAAGAACGGGTCCTTACCGGAGTAGAGGGGTTGGACGCCATGCTGGACGGGGGGCTCCTGCGCGGCTCCACCACCCTGGTAAAGGGGGCGCCGGGCACCGGCAAGACCTGCCTGGGCCTGGAGTTCTTGTCCACCGGCGCGCAGCGGGAGGGGGAAGCGGGCGCCTTCATCACCTTCGAGCATTTCCCGCACAAGCTGCACCGCGACGCTGAATCCATAGGCATCCCCCTGGCCGAGCTGGAGAAGAAAGGCATGCTGCGTACCGTCTTCACCTCCCCCGACGTCTTTATCTCGCAGGTGCGCCAGCCCGACGGCCTGCTGGACCGGATGGTGCGGGAGATGGGCCTGAGGCGCATAGTCATCGATTCCATAACCCACCTGGAGAGGATCAGCGGCGACCCCCTGCGCCTGCGCGAGATCGCCTATGCCTTCGTCAACGGCCTGATGCGCCACGAGCTCACGTCCATCATCACCCAGGAGGAGCCGGAGATCCTGGGGACTTCGGCCATGGCGGCGGAGTTCGGCATCTCCTACCTGGTGGACACGGTCATACAACTGAGTTACTTGGAGATGGACTCTTCCATCTCCCGCGCCCTGCTCATCCTCAAGCAACGAGCCAGCGGCCACGACAAGGCCATTCGGCAGTTCAGGATAACCGACCGGGGCATGCGGGTGGAAAGGCCCTTCGAGGACCGGGAGGGGGTGCTCTCCGGGACGCCGGTGCGCCGGGAGATGGAGGCCTTCATGGAGGCGTTCGGCAAGCGGGAGATGGGAAGGAAAAAGGGGGGTTGATGGCATTGGCGGCCAAGGTGCTGATCGTCGATGACGACAGGGAGATGGTTGAGCTCATCCAGCTCTTCCTGGCCAATGCGGGCTACCAGACCCTGACGGCGGTTTCCGGCGAGGCGGCCCTGGAGACCGCCTTCCGCGAACTCCCCGACCTCATCCTCCTGGACATCATGATGCCCAAGATAGACGGTTGGGAGGTCTTCCGCAGCATCAGGAACGATCCCCACACCAAGAACATCCCCATCGCTTTCATCACCGCCCGCACCCAGAACATCGACAAGATGATCGGTCTCTCGGTGATGAAGGCGGAGGGCTATATAACCAAGCCCTTCGGCAAGAAGGAGCTGCTGGAAGAGGTGGAGCGCATCCTGCGCTCACAGGGGTCCGGGGAAGGCTGATCGGGCGGGGCGCCCGGGTAGAGGCAGAGCGGGGACGCCGGGATGGACGCAGCGACCTGGTGGAGGGTCCTGGCCCTCACCTTGTGCCTGTTCGGCATGCTCTGCCTGGCCCTGGTCTTCTACTATTTCTACGGCATCTGCCGCTTGGCGGAAAGCAGATTCGGGCGCCGCACCTTTTCACTGTTGCTCCTGCCGTGTTTGCTCCTTTTGCTGGCATGCGGCCTGGGCGTTGCCTTGGCGTACCCGGTTCCCTTCGGCTCGGGCTGGTTCGGGATATGTTCGGCGGTGGCGGCGCTGCTGCTCTGCCTGGTCTCGGCGCGGTGCTACGGGGCGATGATGAAGAGATGAAGCGGAGCGAGCGCCGCGCGGCGGGAGCGAAGGCGGCCCGCCCTTGCGTTCTCGCGGGAGAGGCGGGTCGTTAGCGTGAGAGCGTTATGGACCGTCCTGGGCTGCCTGGGGCCGCTGGCCCTGGCCCTAAGCTTCGCCGCGCTGGCGGTGCTGGGCCGGCGCATGGGCGAGGCGCTGCGCGCACGCCCCTTCTACCTGCTCTACCTGGTCGCGTCCGCCCTCCTGGTCGCGGCGACGGTTGCGGCCCTGGTCTGCGGGGCGGCGGGATGGTGGAGCTCCTCGGAGGAGGGCGCGGCAAGGTGCGCGGCCCTGGCGGTCCTGCTGCCCTTCGCCGCCGCATCCTGCCTTTCCCTTTACGCCACCCTGCGCTACTGGAGATGGATCTGGCTGGAGCTGCGGGCTACCTGCCGCGACGGACGGGGCGGAGCCGGGATTGACAAGCCCGGTGGGTGATGATGGAATTGCCCCGTCGGACTTCGGCGGAGAGGCGCCGCCCTCCGAGGGATGGAGGAAGGGATTGAAGGGATCCGGCGACTGGTCGGGTTTTCTGCGGGGCTTCCTGGAGGCGACGGGAGCCGATGAGTTCCCGGCCGGGCTGGCCCTGCTGGACAAGGAAGGGCGCATCTTCTACGCCAACCGCGAGATGCGGGAATGGCTGCTCGAAGGCGACGTCGGGGAAGACCCGGAAGAAGGACCCCGGCTGCTGGACCTGATGCCCCCCGACTGCCGCCTTGCGGCGGAGGGCTCGCTGCGGGAAGCGGCGGAGAGCGGCGGCTTCTCCTACCGGGAAGCCCTGGAGATCAAGAGGGAAGACGGGGAGCTCTTCTTCAACTTGAGCGTGTTTCCCCTGGCCCTGCCGGGCGAGGCGCCTTCCGGCTTCGTGGTGGCCGTGCAGGACATAACCCGCATGATGCGCCTGCGGAAGGCCTACGGGCAGGCCTCGAGCTACATCGACCAGCTGGTCAACAGCCTCAATGACGGCATCTACGCCATGGACCTCGAAGGCAGGTTCAACTTCTGCAACCAGCGCATGCTGGAGATGCTGGGCATGAGCGAAGAGGAGTTCCTCTCCTCCTCTCCCAAAGACGTCGTTCATCCCGATGACCGGCCCCTGGTGAAGGAGATGCTGAGGCGGCGGCGGGAGGGGGAAAAGGTCACCTTCGAGGTGAGGCTGCGGCGTTCCGACGGCAGCTTCCTCCCGGCGGAGATACGCTCTGCCCCGCTGGTCGAGGAGGGGGCGCAGGTGGGCATCGTCTCGGTGGCGCACGACATCACCGAGCGCAAGCGCCTGGAGGAGGAGGTGCGGCGCAGCCGCCTCGACCTGGAGCGCGCCTACGAGGAGCTATCGGTGCTGGACAAGATGAAGTCGGATTTCATCGCCATCGCCTCCCACGAGCTGCGCACGCCGCTCTCCATCATCAAGGGTTACGCCGAGGCCTTCCTCTACGGCGAGCTGGGAGAGCTCACCGAAACGCAGCGCGAGAAGCTGGAGCTGGTGAACTCCCGCGCCGACCAGATGACCCGCATCATCAACGACCTGCTGGACATCACCCGGTTGGAGGAAGGCAGGCTGGTGGGTGAACGCCGACCCGCCCCCATTCGGGAGATAATCGATTCCACGGCGGCGGAGTTCGAGCAGATGGCCCGGCGCCGCAGCATCAGGCTCTCCACCCAGGTGCAGGAAGGGCTGCCGCCGGTGCTGGTGGACGTATGGCGGGTGCACCAGGTGCTGGAGAACCTGGTCTCCAACGCCATCAAGTTCACGCCGGAAGGAGGGGAGGCGGGGATAATAGCCACCCTGCGCCCCGCCAGCCGCATGGTGGAAGTGGCGGTGTTCGACACCGGTCCGGGGATCCCCCGTTCCGAGCAGGAGAAGCTCTTCGACAAGTTCTACCAGATGGATGCCACCTCCACCCGGTCCGCCGGCGGCCTGGGCCTGGGGCTGGCCATCTGCAAGGGAATAGTGGAGGCGCACGGCGGCAGCATCTGGGTGGAGAGCGAGAAGGGCAAGGGCTCCTTCTTCAAGTTCACCCTGCCGCTGGCCGACGGCCCCCGGGAGTCTCAGGAGAAGAAGCCGGACAGCGAGGATATGACCGCGTCCACCTCTCCTTCCTCCAACTCCGGGTAGAGGGGCAGGGAAAGCACCTGGGAAGCCGCCTGCTCGGCGCGGGGAAAATCTCCCTCGCCGTGCCCGAGGAAGGCGAAGGCGGGGTGCAGGTGGATGGGCAGCGGGTAATGCACGGCGGTGCTGATGCCCTCCTCGGCGAGGTGGCGGGCCAGCGCGTCACGCCGCGGCGTGAGCACCACGAAGAGGTGGCGCGCCGAAAGGGAGCCGTCCGGCATGGCGGGCATGCGCAGGGGCAGCCCCTGCAGGCCGGCCGAGTAACGCTCCGCCAGCTCGCGACGCCGCCGGTTCCACTCCTCCAGCAAGGGGAGCTTTACCCGCAGGAAGGCCGCCTGCAGCTCGTCCAGGCGGCTGTTCATCCCCACTTCCTCCAGCAGGTCGCGGCCCCTTCTCCCGTAGTCGCGCAGGCTGCGGAGCCTCTCCGCCAGGTCCCCGTCGTCGGTCACCACCATGCCCCCGTCTCCCAGGGCTCCCAGGTTCTTGGTGGGGTAGAAGCTGAAGCATCCGCAGCGTCCCCAGGTGCCCAAGGGCCTTTGCTCGAGCGCAGCCCCATGGGCCTGGCAGGCGTCCTCCACCAGGACCATCCCCCTCTCCTCGCAGAGTCCCGACAGCTGGCCCAGCGGGGCGGGGTTGCCGTAGAGATGGACGGGCAGGACCGCCCGGGTATGCGGGCCCAGCGCCGCTTCCACGCCGGCCGGGTCGATGGTGAGGGTATCCCCGTCCACGTCCACCAGCGCCGGCCGGGCGCCGCTCAGGCAGACGGCCACCACGGTGGGCGGGGCGGTGAGAGCGGGGACCACCACCTCGTCGCCCGGGCCGATCCCCAGCGCCTTGAGGGAGAGCAGAAGGGCGTCGGTGCCCGAGGCCGTGCCCACCGCGTGTCCCGCTCCCAGGTAGGAGGCGAACTCTTCCTCCAGGCGGCGCACCTCCTCCCCCAGGATGAAGGTGCCCCCTCGCAGGACCCGCGAGAAAGCCTCCCGCAAGCCCGGCTCCAACCGCAGCCCCTGGCGTCGGAGGTCCAGGAAATCAACCACGGAAAGGCAACCTCGGCTTGAGCATCATCCTCCACCACATGCGCAGGAACTCCCTGCCCATCTCGTAGAGGTGGCGCGGGCGGAAGAAGCGGGACCTGCCGGTATGCCGCGCGTAATGATGCACCGGCACCTCCACGAAGGTGAACCCGCGGTCCTGCAGCTTCTTGACCATCTCCAGGCAGATGGTGCCGCCCCAGGACTCCAGCTCGATGGAATCGATGGCTTCCTTGCGCATCAGCCGGAAGTCGCAGTCGATGTCCACCAGCCGGATGCGGAAGAGGAAGCGGGCGGCGGCGTTGTATAGGGCGCCCAGCCAGATGCGGTAGAAGGGGTCGTGCCGCTTTATCTTGTATCCGTTGACGATGTCCGCCTCGTCCCGGCGGGCGAAGAGCAGCGGCAGCTCCGACACGTCGTATTGCCCGTCCCCGTCCGTGTAGAAGATGAGCTGCTTGCGGGCGGCCGCGAAGCCGGAGCGCAGGGCTCCGCCGTATCCGCGGTTCCCGGGGTGTTGCACCAGCCGCACCCGCGGGTCCCGCGAGGCCATCTCCTCGACCACGGCGGCGGTATCGTCGGTGCTGCCGTCGTCCACCACGATGACCTCGATGTCCGGGGTGAGCGACTCCAGCGCCTCCAGCGCCTTGCGCACCTGCCCGCCGATGGTGCCGGCGTCGTTGTAGGCGGGGAAGAACACGGAAACGCCCGGCCGGGGAGGAAGGGGAGGCAGGGAAGGGCCGGGCGGCCGTTCCCGCCCTGCCGCGGCGCCGGCCCGGGCCTTCTTGTTGCCCCAGGCGAGAAGGAGGGCGGAGAGCAGGACCGCCAGGGGCGAGACCCTGATCATCGCGCCGGGAAACAAGAGTCGCGGGCGGTCCCGCCGCCCCGTCCCCCATCCGCAGGCCCCGGCGCCGCCGTCTCTCGAACCTCTGAACATAAATTCGGATCCCATTCGGTTTTACCTGTACTCTGCCGCAACACCGCCGTCCGGCCGGGCGCCGCATCCCGGGACGATGGACATACCGACTTTTCCGGCCCCCCGGCCGGGCCTGTTCCAATCCATTCAATCGCTCTTTGACTGCACGGTCAAGACTGCGGCGCCGCCGACGCCGGCCGTTTCGGCCCGCCGCCTGCGTCATTGCGGGTAAACCGGCCGCGAACTATGCTCGATATAAGGACTGTACGATCCGGTCGGTGCGGAGCAGGTCGGAACGGAGGGAAGATGGAAGCGTCGGAAGCGAGGGAGCGGCTGGCGGCCCTGCTGGACAACATGGAGCTGGTCATCAAGGGCAAGCGCCCCCAGGTGGAGCTGGCGGTCACGGCGCTGCTGAGCGGGGGCCAGCTGCTCATCGAGGATGTGCCCGGGGTGGGGAAGACCATGCTGGCCCGCACCCTGGCGCGCTCCATCGACGGCAGCTTCAAGCGCGTCCAGTTCACGCCGGACCTGCTCCCCTCGGACATAACCGGGGTCAACATCTACGACCAGGCCAGCGGGTCTTTCCGCTTCCACCCGGGACCGGTCTTCGCCAACGTGATATTGGCCGACGAGGTCAACCGGGCCACCCCCCGCACCCAGGCCAGCCTGCTGGAGGCCATGGACGAAGGGCAGGTGACGGTGGACGGCGAGACCCATCCCCTGCCCCGACCCTTCTTCGTCATCGCCACCCAGAACCCCGTGGAGTATCACGGCACCTACCCCCTGCCGGAGGGACAGCTGGACCGCTTCTGCCTGAACGTCACCCTGGATTACCCGGGGCAGGAGGACGAGGTGGAAGTGGTGGAGAGCCAGCTCAAGCGCCATCCCATTGAGGAGCTGCGGCCGGTCCTCTCCACCGCCGAGGTCACGGAGATGCAGGAGCTGGCGAGGGGGATACGCGTGGACCGCAGCCTCATCGAGTATGCCCTGCGCATCGTGGAAGCCACCCGTTCCTGCGGGGAGTTCCTGCTGGGGGCCAGCCCGCGCGGGAGCATCTTCCTGTTGAGGACGGCCCAGGCGCGGGCCCTGCTGCAGGGTCGCGGCTACGTGGTGCCCGACGACATCAAGCGGCTGGCCGTGGCGGTACTGGCCCACCGGGTGATCCTCAAGTCGAGGAGGCAGGACCTGGCCTTGAGCCGCGAGGCCGTGGAGCGGCTGCTGGGCGAGGTGGCCGTCCCGGTGGGCGTGGAGGGCAGATGACTTGGTCTACGTCTCCGTCTCCTTCATAGTCTTCTGCTCCCTGGCGCTGCTGCTGGTGGCGGTGATGGCGCTGGTCTCCCTACGGCGGGACCGGGGAAAGCTGCGCACCGCGGCGGCGCTGGGCCTGAGCCTGGCGCTGTACATGGTGGGAGCGAACATCCAGGCCCGCTGGGTCTTCTTCATCGCCTCCACCCTGCTCGCCGCCACCCTGGCCTCCTGCCTGGCGGCGCGGCTGACGGTGGCCGGACTGGCGGTGGAGAGGAGCTCCCCCCGGCGGGTCACCGAGGGGGAGGTGGCCGAGGTGGGGCTGCGGGTGCGCAACCGAGGGAAAAGGGGGCGCGGCGCCTTCCTGGTGACCGACTACGGATGGAAGAGGCGTGAGGGTGCGGACGGGACGGCAGGGCGCGGCGGGAAGGCCTGGGCGGCCCTGGCCCGGCGGCGCTCCCTCCTGGCGGGGGAGCCGGCCCGCGGAGGGAGCGGAAGAGATGGGGCCGCGCCGCTGGCCCCGGCCGCCATGGACGACGGCGTGCCGATTTTCGTGCCCCGCCTGGAGGCGGGCGAGGAGCTGGGCTTGAAGGTACCCCGGCTTTTCCCCAGGCGCGGCGTCCACCGGGGTGGATGGGTGGAGCTGCGCTGCGGGGGCCGGCTGGGACTGGCATCCTCCCTGCGCCGGGTGGAGATGGACGCCGAGGTGATCGTGCTGCCCCGCTACGAGGAGCTGCCCGGCCTGCCGGGGATGGAGGGGATGCTTTCGCCGCGCCAGCCCCGGCGCGAGCGGCGCCCTTCCGGGCATAGCACCGATTTCTACGGCGTCAGGGAATATAGGCGGGGTGACCCGCTGCGCTACGTACACTGGAAGGCCTCCGCCCGCCTCGGACGCCTGGTGGTGCGCGAGTTCGAGCGGGAGGAGGGAGACGCGCTGGGGGTTCTGGTGTTCAACCCGCGGGGATGCGAGGCGGGCCCGCCGGGCGACTCCCTCCTGGACAACGCGGCTCGCCTGGCGGCGAGCCTGGTGCGCTGTGCCCTGCGCCAGGGCCGCACCGTCCGCCTGGCCTTCGCCCGGGGAGGGGACATGGTGGACCTGGCCGTGGAGGACCTCGATGCCGCCAGGGAAGAGCTTGCCTCCCTGGCCGGGGACGGGGAGCTGGATGCCGGGGAGATGCTCAGGCGGGCGGAGGAAGGGCTGCCGGCCGGTTCCGACCTGCTGGTGGTGGCGCCGCTGCACCCCGGGCACCCGGAGTGGTTGGAGGGCTTGCATTCTCCCCGGGTCCGCGCCGGGCTCTTGCTGCTGGACGCCGTCACCTTCTCCCCCGGGGAGAGCGGAAAAGCGGGACCGGAAGGGGCTCCGAAGCCCCCGGGGCCCCACCCGGTCCCGGAGGAAGCGTTATGCGTGTTGGGAAGGGGGGACGACCTGGGCTCATGCTTTCCCGGCTCCTGGCAGCGTATCGGCGCCTGAGCGAGAACCGCCAGGTGGAGGATTCACCGCGGGTCCGCCTGCTGGTGTGGGCCGCCGCCATGCTCTCGCTCATCGCCTTTTGGAGCCAGGGGGGCCTGGGGTTCAACGCCTTCGTCCTCAGCGCCGCGGGCTTGGCCGCGGGCACCCTCCTGAGCTACGTGAGGCGCAGGCGCAACAACTGGTGGCTCAAACTCCTCCTGTCCCTGGCCATGCTGTTGCTGCTGGTGAACTTCCTGCAGAAAGTCGGCTACGCCTATTACGACCTCCGCTATCCCCTGGCCGACCTCTTCCTCTGGCTGCTGGTTCTGCACGGTTTCGACCAGCCGGGGCGGCGCGACCTCATGCTCATGTTGATAAGCTCCTTCATGCTCCTCGCCCTCACTGGCTCCCTCTCCTTGAGCACCGGTTTCCTCGCGCTGGTGGTGGTGTACCTGGCGGCGGCCGTGCCCG
>Ga0209018_1002772_pt1 | contig 11833 bp, 8 predicted proteins | sample YNPBryBLVA2012_FD_185814 | JGI IMG/M metagenome (GOLD analysis project Ga0209018, IMG submission 185814) | Anoxygenic and chlorotrophic microbial mat microbial communities from Yellowstone National Park, USA - YNP Bryant BLVA 2012 (SPAdes)... ...
GAGGCGGCCGACGCCTGCCGCGCCGCCCTCCAGCTCCAGCCGGAAGCGCCCGAGCCGCACGCCATGCTCGGTGATGCCCTGGCCCGTCTGGAGAATTACGAGGAGGCCGAGGCGGCTTTTCAGCGGGCGCTGGAGCTGAGCCCCGACATGGCCTACGCCCTGGAGCGCTTCAGTCAGATGCTGCTGCGCCGCCAGCGCGGCGCGGAGGCGCTGGCGTTGTGGCAGGGCTTCCTGGAGCGGCATGCCGACAGTCCCTGGGGACAGTTGCAGCTCGGCCTGACGCTGCTTGCGCTCGACCGCGATGCGGAGGCGCGCCCGCAGCTTGAGGCCTGCCTGGCCAACGCGCCGGACCCCTCACTGCCACGCTTCTACCTGGGACGCATCGCCGCACGCGCCGGCGACACGGCCGGCGCCCGCGAGCTATGGAATGAGCTTCTGAAGGACAATCCGGCGTTCGTCGACGCCTACATCGCGCTGGCCGAGCTGGCACTGACGGAGCGCGATTTCGCCGCCGCCGCCCAGCACATGCGCGCCGGGCTGGAGCGCGCGCCGGACTCGGCGGGTCTGGCCAACGGGCTGGCCTGGGTCCTGGCCACGGCACCGGACGACAGTCTGCGGAACGGAACGGAAGCGGTGCGTCTGGCCGAGCAGGCCCGCGATGCGACCCAGGGCCTGCAGCATGAGTTTCTTGATACGCTCGCGGCGGCCTACGCCGAAGTCGGCCGCTTCGACGATGCGATCGCGACGGCAGAGCAGGCGGTCAAACTGGCCGCGGAGGCGGCCGCGCCGGCCAAGGCCGAGGAATACCGGACACGCCTAGAGCTCTACCGGCAGCACATGCCCTATCGCGATATCGGACAGTGAGCGCGCCCGTGGCGCGCCCGCCGGCACCTGGCAGTTCCGCCCGGAGCGTCAAGCCGGCTCGTGCGGCGTCTGGCCCGGCGGAGGCGGCGCCTCGGCGTGTGCGGACGCGGCGGGCTGGGCCTGGTTCTCAATCGCGCGCACGATCACCGCATCGCCCTGCGCTGCGCACTTGCCCGCCGGCGGCCCGACCGTCTTCAGGTTGACAATTGCGTTGGCCCCCTTGTCCGCAGCGACGGCCTTGAGGTGTTCGACGGCCCGCGTCGGCGACGGGTGACCGTCGGTGAACACGGCCTCGATCTGGCGCACGATACTGAAGCCCGCGATCGACGCGGTCGAGCTGGTGGCAATGATGCGGCGCGCCAGGCGTTCGATTTCCTGCTGCCGCAGCGCCGCATAATCCCGTCGCTGGCGCCACTCAGCCCGGCGCCGGGCGGCGGCGCTCCGCTCCCGGCGCCACTGCCACAGCCGCGCGATCAGCGTCAGGACCAGCACCGCACAAGCGGCGGCAATAATCGCGTTGACGACCGGGTCGCCCATGCGCACTAGTATAGTGGTCGCGGTTTGCAGGGGTCAGGCGGGTGTTCGAACGGCGTCCACGGCGGTCGGCAGACAGGAGCGGACCATGGAGCTGCGCTTCCGCACCATCCGTACGGCACTGGGTTTCGCGGGGTTCGTGGCCTCGGCGCGCGGCTTGCGCCGCGTGTATCTTCCGTCGCGCACGCTGGCAGGGCTGAAGCGCATGATCCACAGGGACGTTCCCGCCGCGACGGAAGACTCGCGGCTGATGCCCGAGCTGGCCCAGGCCCTGCAACGCTATTTCTCAGGCCAGAAAGCCGAGTTCGCCGTCCGTTTCGACTGGAACGGCGCCAGCGCCTTCGAGCAGGACGTCTGGCACGCCTGCCGGCAGATCGGCTACGGCCAGACGCGCTCCTATAAGGAACTGGCCGAGCAACTGGGCCGCCCGGGCGGTGCCCGGGCCGTCGGACTGGCCATGCGCCGCAACCCCTGCCCGATCGTCATCCCCTGCCACCGCGTGGTGTGCAGCGACGGCTCGCTGGGCGGCTTTTCGGTCCCCGGCGGGGCGCGCGTCAAGCGGCGGTTGCTCGAGATGGAAGCCGCGTTGCAGCCGGCCCGAACGACCGCGAATTGAACGCGTCATCACCCGCCGGCGCGAGTGCGTCCTGCGCCACCTGCGCCCCCGTCAGGCGTCGCCGCTGCGCGTCGGCTGTGCGGACGTTCCGCACAGCGCGTAATCTCTGCACGTGCGCCGTGCGGACGCGGCGCCGATGATGGCCAGCACGACGAAAAGGATCACGAACGGGTCCCACCTGCCATCGGCGCGCGTCTCCAGCGTCGTTTCGACCGCCAGCGCCACCATCAGCAGGACGAAAGCCGTATCCGCGATGGCCGCCAGCAGCAGCGCGGTGCGCCGGCCGCTCAAGGCGTATGCTGCCGCCACCAGGAAGACGATCCCGATCAGCCGCAGCAGCCATTGAAACACGCGATCGACGGCGAACCACGTCCGGGCTGCTTCCGCGCCGGCACTGGCGGGCGCGTCGATCAGCCACGCCAGGCCGAAGTACAGGCACACCGCACCGAAGATCAGCAGACTCAGCGCGCTGCCCCGAACGGCGTCGGCCGACCGCGCCCCGCGCGGCGCTGCCGGCTCGCGCCCCAGTTGCTCCTCCACGTTCGTGCCTCCACGGCTGTGCGCCCCGGGTCCGCGGCCCAGGCCCGCGCTTCCTGACAGCGGCGCATGATACCCCGCGCCCCCGGCCGGGCCAGCTCATGGCCGGTCCGGCAGCTTGTCGGCATTCAGCCCCGCCCCTACCATGCCGGCCGGCTGTTTCGTCACCTTGGATCTGGAGCGGCGCCATGACGCACGCCACCGGAAAGCGCGTCGCGCTGGCCGCGCCGGCAGCGTGCGCCAGAGGCGCGGGCCCGACGCCGCCGGTCGCGCCGCGGCGCCGCCTTCTTTTCCCCCGGCTCCGGGGACGCCGGCTCGCCCTGGCGCTGATGGCGGCGTGCAGCCTGCGGACAGGGACGCAGGCAGAACACCCGACCGCAGTCGATCCGGCGGCCTGGGCTCCGCCGGACGCGCTGGCATACCTCGGGGTGGCCGACACCGGGCAGCTCAGCGCTGCTTTCCAGGACACCGCCTTCTACCGGATGATCCAGGAGGGCGGCGAGCAGGCCGCGGCGGGTCAGCCCCCGCTGCCGGCAAGGATCTATACCCGGCTGCGCGAGTATCTGAGCCGCGCGCTGGATGCAGAGCCGCAGCAACTCGGCAACCCGTTCGGCGGTCCGCTGGCTCTCTACCTGGCGCCGCCGCCCGGCGATCCGACGGGAGAGCCCGGCGTGGTGCTGGTGGCGGGCGTCGGCGACGCCGGCATCATGCGCGAGTACTACGGGCGTGTGCTGCAAAAGTTCCAGCGCCTGGCGGGCAGCTACGAGAAGATCGCGGCCGGTTCGTACACGATTGACTGCTTTGCCGGCCCTGCGGAGGAGCAGAAGCAGCGCGCGCAGGACCCCAATGCGCCCGGGGTGGCAGAGTGGGAAGGCGGGCGCGGCGACATCGAGGCGCTGCTCAACGCGCTGTTCGGTCGGCTCTTCTCCTCCGACGGCACGCCGCAGCGGCTGGCGCTGTGCCTGACGGGGGAGCGGCTGATCGCGGCCCCGACGGCCGGGCATGTGCAGGATGTGCTGGGGCGCCGGCAGGGCGCCGGCACTCTGCTGGAGTCGGAGCATCATCAGACGCTGGTCCGCGAGTTTCAACCGCTCGGCTGCGTGCGCCTGCTGGTCAACCTGGACGGGCTGTTCCGCAGGATGGAGCGCGAGGGCGGCGCCGAGCTCAGTCAGGCGCTGACGATGCTGGGCGCGCGCAGCATGCGCGGTCTGGTCGGACATGTGCTGCTGGGCAGCGAGGCCTTCGAGTCGAAGGCCGAGCTGTTGCTGCTGCTCGGCGGCCGACGCGACGGACTGGCGCACATTCTGAGCATGGACAATGCGCCGCTCACCCCCCCGGCCAGCGTGCCGCTCGACACCGTCGTCTATGCCAGCGTCAATGCCGACCTCGTCGCCATCCTCGACGAACTGGAGCGCATGATCCGCCAGATCGATCCGCACGCCGCCGACGAGCTGCGCCGCGCGACCGAGAAGATCGAGCTGCCCGGGGAGGAGCCGCTGCTGTTGCGCGCCGAGCTGCTGGAGAAGCTGCGCCCGCCGCTGGTCTGCGCCCTGCGCTTCCAGCCGCCCGCCGGCCCCGACGCGGCACGCCTCAGCCTGACGGCCGGGCATCGCGACCGGCAGGCGCTGGCGCGCGTCCTGACGCGTCTGGGCAGCCTCGTGCCGGGCGCCGCCGTCCAGCGCGACGTGCGGGGAACAACGGTGTACGATTTCCCCGGCGCCGGCGTGTCACTGGCGTTGACCGACGCCACGCTGACCGGCTGCACGGGCGACTCCAGCGCATTGACAGCTTCGGCACCAGCGCCGCAGCCGGGCCTGGCGGACGGGCCCCTCTTCAAGGCGCTGGCGGCGCACGCGCCGCGCGAGGCGTGGGGCGTACTCTTCGTCGACCGGCGACGGCTGCGTGAATTCGCCGTCGCGATGGCCGGGCAGACTGCCGCCCTCGCCTCCGCGCCGGCAACCAGCCCCGCCGCCCTGCTCCGCATGGGCATCGCCCAGGCGCTTGCCGCCGGCATCACCCCCGAGCAGATCGCAGACGCGCCCCGGCTGAGCCGCTATCAGGCGGCGAGCCTGACGACGCTGGCTACCACGCCCGCAGGGATCCGGCTGACCCTGGTTCGGCTCCGCCCGACCGAGTAGCAGCACCCCGACGCGCGAGCGGCGCCGGGCGCGTCGCGCCGTGTGCCCGTCTGGCGGGCTATTGAGCGCCGCCTGCCTCCGCGGACGCGGCGGCCCGCTCGACCGCCACGTTGATGAATCCCTCCAGATCGGAGATCGTGGCCTTTTCCGCCAGCCGCCAGATGTAGTCGCTGGCCAGCCGGTTGAAGCGCGCGTTTTCCAGCTCTGTGCGGATCTGCTGCTGGACGTCTGCGAACGGGGTTCTGCTGCCGGGCTCGATTCTCCCGCAACCGACGATGCAGATCCCGGTCGGCGTCTCGACCGGCTCGCTGTACTGTCCGGCGACGAAATCGAAGATGTGCCGGCTGGGCTCGTCGTAGGGGGGCTGGAGCGGCTGGCTGATCGGCCCCCACGACCCGCCGCTCTCGGCATTCAGGCCCAGGGAGTACTCGCGGGCCACGTCGCGGAAATCCCGCTGCGCCAGCGCCTCGTGGGCGGCCCGTGCCCGGCGGATGGCCTGCAACCGGGCCTGAGCGCGCAGCGGCTCGCTGGCCGCCTGCCAGGTGACTCCCGCGGGCAGGAACTTCTCGAACGGCAGCTCGATCATCAGCAGCTCGCGCGTCTCCTCCGTGCAGTAGCGTTGCAGGTGGTCGCGGTAATAAGCCAGCAGCTCGTGCCGCAGGATGCTGACATCCGGCGCCAGGACGTCGCGAACGTAGCTGCCGACGACCATCTGCCGCTTCAGCAGCCCGCGATACTGTTCGCGCGTCAGTCCGTGACGCTCCAGGTGCCGCTCGAACTGCGCCTGACTGTCGCCGAAATCCTGGGACACGCGCCGCTCCAGCTCACGGTCGACGGATTTCTCCAGCGCTTCCCGCTGCGGGTCGCCCAGCTCCCCCAACGCCTTCTCGTATACCAGCAGCGACCCGATCTCCTGTCGCACGTGATCGCGAATGCGCCGCCGAAGCTGATCCGCGAACACCCGGGGCGTCTGCGCGGCGCGCGCCTCCCGGATCCAGTCCCGCAGCGGATACAGCGCCTCGGCAACCGTCAGCGACGAGTTGTTCACCATCAGCACGTCGCCGCGAATCGAGTCCTTCGACGGGCGGATCATCGGCGGCGGCAGCGCCGGCCGGCGCTCGGCTTCGACCAGCGGCGTCGGGTTGGGAACGACCTCGCCGCGGGCGATCCGCTCCGTCCGCTCCGCCGCCAGCTCCGCCTCCGTCTTCAACGCCGGGCGCCGGGCGTCCGGCGGGGGGAGCGCTTCCCGCTTCCCGCGGCACGATGGCAGGCCGGCAGCAGCCAGAACCACGCAGACGCCGATGATCGCGGTCGGCCGGACCATGCCGTCACTATACTCCCGCCGCAGCCCCGGGGCCAAAGCGCTCGGCCTGTCGAGCGCGTGGCGCCGTCCACCTGCGCGGGGCGTTCGCAAACCGCAGCGTCGCCGCCGCTGGCCCGCCGGGTGTTCCGAGCGCCGCGGATTCAGGGCTTGACGCTCGCGGCGCATGGTCCTAGCCTAGTCGGCTGCGGGTTTTGCTCGGCTATCGGCCCGGGTGGCGGAAATGGCAGACGCGCCAGGTTGAGGGCCTGGTGAGGGTTTACCTCGTGCTGGTTCGAATCCAGTCCCGGGCACTGAGCGGAGCGGCGCTGCGCCACCGAAGCTGCGCGAACTGAAGGCGGGCGTCGCGCCCGCTCCCAGCTCGACGAGCGCCCCTAGCTCAACTGGACAGAGCATCGGTCTACGGAACCGAAGGTTACTGGTTCGAATCCAGTGGGGCGCGGTCTGCAATGCGCAGCTTTCGGGCTGGCGCTGTTGCGGTGACACGCGGCGGGTGACAAGCGGCAGCTACCAGGTCGCAGACCTGCGGACGCCGGCTTGACACCGGTTGTCTGTTGCCCGTCATCTCGCTGCGTATGCTTCTGCCGGCGCTCCGGTCGCGCCGACTGGCGGTCGCCTGTCAGTGGTGGGTTTCCTGAGTCCGCTTCTGCCGGCGCCGCTTGCTGACAAGCCCGGCGCACGTCAAGGCGGGGACGCTCAGCGCGGTCGCGCCAGAGGCTCCAAAGCCGCACAAGCTGGTCAGCGGTTGCGAGGCGGCGGGCTGGGCCTGCTCGCTCTGGCCGCCGGCACCCTGCTCGGGTTCGCCGGGCGTGGTCGGCTCGCCGGGCTGGGGCGACTCGGCCGGCTCCCCGCCGACGGCGCCTGGCGTCTGGTCTTCGGGCGGCTCCGGGGCGCTCTGCGTGTCGCAGGCGTCGCCCACCCCGTCGTCGTCTGCGTCCTCCTGCGTCGGGTTGAAGACCTCCGGGCAATTGTCGCACTCGTCGCCTGCGCCGTCCTCGTCGGCGTCCTGCTGATATGGGTTGGGCTGCGGGCAGTTGTCGCACGCGTCACCGGTGCCGTCCCCGTCGGCGTCAGCCTGGTCCGGATTGGGCGTGTACAGGCAGTTGTCGCAGACGTTTCCGACCCCATCGCCGTCGGCGTCGGCCTGGTCCGGGTTATAGAAGCCGGGGCAGGTGTCGCAGGCCTCGCCCGTACCGTCCTGATCGCCGTCCGACTGATCGGGGTCATAGGCGTGCGGGCAATCATCGCACACGTCGCCGACGCCGTCCGCGTCGCCGTCAGCTTGGTCCCGGTTCATTGCGTCCGGGCAGTTGTCGCAGGCGTCGCCGACGTCGTCTTCGTCTCCGTCCTGCTGTCCGGGATTGGCGACTGCGACGCAGTTGTCGCCGCCGTCGGGGAAGCCGTCGCCGTCGCTGTCAGGATCGCACTCGTCCGGGACACCGTTGTGGTCCTGATCGGCGCTCACCCAGCCGTCGCCGTCAGGGTCGCTGGGGTCGATGTCGTAGTGGTCGGGCAGGCCGTTGGCGTTGCAGTCCGGCGGCGCGGCGAGCGAGCTGGCGCCGGTGACGATGAGCGAGAAGGCCTGCTGGCTTCCAACCAGGCTGCCCTTATGTGTGACGCGGAGCGTAAACGATGCGGCGCCGGGGTCCGGGAGCACCACCTGCTCCACATTGTCGGCGCTGTTGTCGCCGGTGGAGGCGGCCGCCGCCGGATTCGTCACGTCGAGGACCCACGGTCGGTGCTCCAGGCCGGTGGCCGACACGATGCGCAGATCCAGGTCGTTGACCAGCATGGGGGTGGGGTCGTCGAGCACGTCGGCGGGCGGGGTGCCGGGCGGATCGGTCCAGCAGATTGTCGCCCGCAGCTCGGGGCTGGTACCGTCGGTCGCGACCTGCATCTCGAAAGCGCCGCCGCCGGGCAGGCGCCACTCGCTGATTACGAAGGGCTGGTTGAGGTCGGCGGTGATCGTCTGGGACGCCCGCAGGGTGTTCAGCAGCCCCCAGCCGAAGCTGTAGTCCGGGCCGTCGTCCGGTCCGCATTCGTCCGCCGTGTGGATCACCAGCGCCTTCAGCGTCGAGGCGCGCATGTCCGCGGCCCAGGGGTGGGTCGCCCGCCAGTGCTCCAGCAGCAGCCCGAGCGAGCCGGCGACGTTGGGTGATGACATCGACGTGCCGGAGGCCAGCGCCCACTGGTCACCGCCGGCGTCAACCATGTAGGCCGAGAGCAGCCACTCGCCGTTGCCGACGAGGTCGGGCTTGATGCGTCCGTCGTCGGCCGGTCCCCAGCTCGAAAACGACGTCATCTGCACGTGGGCCGGTTGCGTGTATCCGCCGATCACGTCGCGCACGGCGCCGACCACCAGCACGTTCTTGGCGACGGCCGGGTGCGAGATGGAGTCGAAGCCGTCGTTACCGTCGGGATTGCGTGTCGCGGTGCTCCAGGCCCAGTCGTTGATGGCCGGGTCCCAGTAATAGTGCCCCTGGCCAGGAGCCGGACCGTCATCCGCACGGTCATTGCCGGCGGAGTTGACGATCAGGTAGTAGGGGTGGTCGTATGCGACCTGGTCCCACTCCGCGGAGATGAAGCTGTAGCGGCCGAAGTAGTGGTCCTCCACGGCGCTGACCGTCACGTCGCCGTACCACCACCACACCCCCGACCAGTACCAGCCGGTGATGTACCCGTACGAGTGGTTGGAGACGCGCAGGCCGGCCGCCGCGGCCGCCGCCATCTCCGCCAGGTCGTCGTTCCAGTCGTAGCAGTCGAGGCCGGCCGCCCAAGCCATGCCCTTCGACATGCCCGGCGGATAGTCCGGATTGCCTGGCCAGGTGCCGCGACCGACGAGGGTGCCGGAAACGTGCGTCCCGTGCCAGGAGTATTCAGCGGGCGCATCCCGCTGCACGGCCTGGCCGGCGAACTCGCTGTGCGCGGCATAGACTGCCCCGCTGTCCCAGACGCCCAGCACCACGCCGGCTCCGCTCAGCGCCAGCCCCCAGAAGGCCCCCGGCCAGCACTCGTCCGTGCTGACGCTGTCGGCGGCGTTCAAGTTGTGCGTGATGTAGTAGCGCGGGATGCCGCCCACGATCGCCCGCAGCTCGATGACCTCGCCCCGGGCGCCGACCTGTCGCGTCGGCCAGCCGTGCCGCAGCGCGATCTGTCGCGCCGCGTCCTGATCCAGAACGTTCAGCCGCTGAGCCGCGGCGAGCTGCGTAGACAATGCGCAGAGCACGCCGGCCAGAGTTCCGCTGTGCCGCATTCAGACACCTTCTCCCCCGCGGGGAATGCACGAGGTCCGGCGGCGCGAGCCGAAGCCCGCGTGGCGCCGCCGACCCCGATCCTGCCTGCGACTCCGATCATAGCTTCCGCGTCGGCAGGTTGAAAGCGCCTGGTTGTTCGCGGGCGGGTACGAGTTATCGGCGGGACGCGTCCGGCGGTCCGGCGCAGCAGCGGCGTCGCGCCTGCGTGGCGCGCGTCGAAGACAAGGAGTGAACGGGCCGGCGGCCGGTGTTCCGCGGCGGGTGGCATTTCGCGGGCGACTGCCGAGGCGGGTGGTGCCGCGCCGGGGACCGGGCGTGGCGCCGAATGCCGGGCGCCGGCCGTTTTCGCCGGCGCCGCCAGCCGTCGCCTCAACTGACCCCGATCGCCAGCAGCGTCATGTCGTCCATGTTTGCCGCCCCGTCGAGGTGGCGACGGACCACGTCCCGCGCGGCCTGGATGATGGTTAACGGCCGGAGGTCCTCCAGGCCGGCGAGCACCTGCGTGATCGGGTCCAGGCCGATGATGCGGCCGTCGGGTCCGGTCGCCTCGACCAGACCGTCGGTATAGAAGAGCACTGCTGTCGGCCGCTCAGCGGGTGCGAGGCATACCGTCTCATAGGTTTCATCGGGGCTGATGCCCAGGGGAAGCGAGTTCCTGGCCTCCGGGCAGCGCACCGAGCCTGCGGCCAGCAGCACCGGGCCCGGATGTCCCGCCCCCACGTACTCGATCACACCGGTGCGGGTGTCAATCGTCCCCAGGATGGCCGTGATGAAGACATGCGAAGCGGTGTTCCGGCAGATGAGCTTGTTGATGCGGGCGGCCAGATCGGGCAGCGCGGTGTCAGCCGACAGGGCGACGCGGACCGCGGACTGGAGGTTGGCCATAAGCAGGGCGGCGGGCAGCCCGTGACCGGTCACGTCGGCGATGATCATCCCGACGCGCCCGTCCTCCAGGTCGAAATAGTCGTAATAGTCGCCGCTGACCGCGGACGACGCCTCGTTGTAGCCCTCGATCGTAATCCGCCCCTGCTGCAACGGCCTGGCGGGCAGAAGCTGCCGCTGGATCAGACGCGCCTGCTCCAGCTCCGCGTACACGCGCTGGGAGCGCAGGTGCTCCTGGAACAGGCGCAGGTTGGCCAGTCCATTGCCCACCTGCTGGGCGATCGCCGCCAGGAAGTCCACGTCCTCCGGCTGATACGTCGAGGCCTGGGCGATCCGGTCGCCGTAGATGACCCCCAGGATCTCGTTGCGGTAGAGGATGGGGACGCACAGCGCCGAACAGATGGGGAAGCGCACCAGGCTGTCGCTGAGGTTGCCCACCAGATCGGTGGCGGGGTTGTTGACGATCGCCCGCTCGCCCCCCAGGAGGGCGCGGTTGATCAGCGTGCGGCTGACCTTGAACGCCCCGGTCTCGTCGCGGTCGATGTTGCGTGTGACGGGCAGTTCGGTATCGCCCCGGTGGGTCTTGAGCGCGATCAGGCCGCGTTCGAAGCCCAGGGCCTCGCAACAGGCGTCCAGGGCCTGCTCCAGCAACTGCTTGCGCTCGAAAACGCCGCCGATGCGCTCGGTAAGCTGGATCAGCAGCGACAGCCGCTGCTGACTGAGGTCGAAGCCGCGGCTGCTGGGGAAGAACTGGGTGTCGGCGGAGGGGGCCCGGTCATCCTGCACGAAGAGGACCGGGGTGACGGGTTCCGTCGATGGGGCCGGCGCGCCGAGAATCTGGATCAGGTGTTCGCCGACGCGCACCGAGCGTGTCGCCACCCGTTGGCCGCTGCGGAAGATCACGCCATCGTCAACGCGGGTTCCGTTCTTCGAACCCTTGTCGCGGACGATGATCCGGCCCTGCTCGTCGAGGAAGATCTCGGCGTGCTCGCGGGAAACCTCGGCATCGTCGCGCAGCACGATGTCACAGGTGTCGGCCCGACCGATCTTCAGTGGGCGGCGGGTGACCTCGACGGTCGCGCGGCGCGTGCCATCGGGCTTGTAGACGATGAGGCTCGGCATCGCCGGTGGCACCTACGTCAAGAAGTCGAGCAGGGCGCGGGCCAGCGAGGCGATCTCGCTGAAGGGCAGAAAAAGCGTGTTTTCCAGCGCGTCAGGGGCCAGCATGTAGTCGAGGTTGCGTTCCAGCGTCGCCAGACAGCCGCTGGTTGACAGGCCCCCTGGCACCAGCCCCCACGCCATCGTCCGCAGCCATCTACGGCGCGCCCTCATCCGCAGCCTCCGCGCCAGCGAACCAACCTGCCCTCACAAAAACATTTTACGGCTGATCCGGGCGGACTTGTAGCGGGCTGCCTGCCGGCGCCCGTCCCGCGCCGCTCCGCGGGGCGCTGACGTCGTGGCCGCCGGCGCACCGCCGCCGACGCGCCCGCCGCACGCCACGCCAGGTCCTAGCAGCCCGTTGAACAAAACGTGGCACGGGCATCCTGGCCGTGTTTTCATGGCCCGGAAGGCCATGCCACACCGGTGCGCGGCCCTTTTTCAACGGGCTGCTAGGGGCGCGGCGGGACCAGATCGCGCTCCAGGGTCTCCAGCAGGCCGCGCAAGAGGGCCTCGTGACGGGCGCCGG
>Ga0209018_1002775_pt1 | contig 11827 bp, 7 predicted proteins | sample YNPBryBLVA2012_FD_185814 | JGI IMG/M metagenome (GOLD analysis project Ga0209018, IMG submission 185814) | Anoxygenic and chlorotrophic microbial mat microbial communities from Yellowstone National Park, USA - YNP Bryant BLVA 2012 (SPAdes)... ...
GGCGGCCCGCTGGTGCCGATCGGCAAGGTGCTGGATGACGCCGCCGCACGCATCGACCGCGAACTGGACCAGCGGCCGGAGGTTGTCTACGGCCTGCGTCGCATGGTGGCCGGCGGATACTACAGTCTCGAGCGGTATGAGGAGTCGCTGGAGCAGTTTGAGAAGGCGTGCGCGGCGGCGCTCAAGGTCCACGGGCGAATGCACCCGGATGTAGCATTTCTGTACAAGCTGATCGGCGACGTGCACTACACGCTCGGCCGCCATGATCAGGCTCAGCGCAGCTATGGCGAGGCCCTGGACATCTATCGCCGCGTGTTGGGGCCGGAGCATCCCGACAGCGCCGAGATTCTCGGTCAATTGGGCGTCATGGCCATGCAACGCGGGGACTTGGCGACAGCCGAACAGATGTTGGAGGAAGCGAGCGCGGTTTTCCAGCGACACTATGGCAGCGACAACCCGGCAACGGCCATGGTCAGGGCGCGGCAGGCGAGGCTGCGTATGGAGCAAGGCCGGCTGGATGAAGCCGCCGATCTGGCCAGCAGCGCGGTGACGGTGCTGCGCGCCCACCCCAACCCCGGTGGCAACCGGCTTACACAGGCGATCAACGTGCTGGCTGCTGTGCGCATCGCCCAGGGGCAATGGGCCGAAGGCATCAAGCTCCAGCGTGAGGTGCTGGATACCTACCGGCGCAAGTTCGGCCCCGACAGTGAATGGGTGGCGCGCCAGACGCTGGCGCTGGCCGGCACGCTGACGGATGCGGGCCAGACCGCGGAGGCTGAATCGCTTCTGCGGGAGGTGCTGGCGCGGACCGGTGACGACGCGCCGCGCCGCCCGCCTGAACTCCCTGCGGCGGCCGCTGCGCTGGGCGAACTGCTCGCCCGGCGTGGCGCATATGCGGAGGCGGAGGCGGTTGCGCGTCGGGGATTGGCAGACTACGAGGCGGCCGGCTTGGCAGACCAAGACCTGCACGGCCATCTGCTCAGCGTTCTGGGCAGCGCTTTGTTTGGACAGCAGAAATACGAAGAGGCCGAGGGTCAACTGTTGCAGGCCTGCTCAATGCTGTCGAACGTCTTTGCGCCCGAGCACCCGCGTGTACAAACGGCGCTGAGAAATCTGCTTGATCTCTACGAGGCGTGGGGCAAGCCGGAGCAAGCCGCGGCCTTTCGCACCCGCCTCGTGGATTCGTCTGCAACCACCGACCACCGGCCGGACGCACGCTAGCCCACGGTGATCGTCGACGGCAAGGCCGCATGCCCCAGTTGCGCGCGGCACAGCGGGCATTTCGGTTCATCGTGCCCCGCCCCCATGCCTGCCGCTTCGAGACGTGTCCAGGTCGCGCGCCCCGCTGCGGCTGTCCAGGCTGCACCGCGGCGCGGGCGAGCCGCCGGCGGGGCGCACCTGACCGCGGCGCAGGCGACAGGTCGCGGACGGCCGTGTGGGCGCCTGATTCCGGATGACTTTTGACTGCGGGACGTGGTCGCACTATGTTTTCTGATGGGGAAGGTGATGCGGGGCGCCCGGCGCGCCGGCCGCGGCCTGGGAACGTGGCCTCTCCACGTTGCGGCAGGCGCCAGGTCGGCCGGGGGCGGCCCGAGCTGTCTGAGACGGGCGGCGGCCCATGTCGCAGATCCTCTCACAGGTCCCGCGACAACTGCTCCAACAGCAGCAGCGCCTCACCCCGCAGCTTATTCAGGCCATGGACATCCTCCAGCTCAACGCGCTGGCGCTGGAGGCGCGGATCGCCCAGGAGCTGGACAACAACCCGGCGCTGGAGGTTGTGCCGGCGGAGGATGAGGCTGTTCCGGAGGGGCCGTCGGACGCCGCCGGCGCCGAACCGGCCGAAGACGAACAGGCGCTGGTGGTCAAGGACGGCGATGCCCGCGAGTTCCAGCGGCTGGACGAGCTGGTGCGCGAGTACGGCTGGATGGACGAGGGGAGCGAGTATCGCGGCACCAGGTCGCGCGGACGCATCGTGGAAGAAGGGGACATGAAGCTGGAAGCGATGGCCAACACGCCGGCGCGTCCGCTGAGCCTTCGCGAGCACCTGCTGGACCAGTGGCGTCTGGCGGAGGTGGACGAGGAGACGCGCCGCCTGGGGGTGGCGATCATCGACAGCCTGGACGAGGTCGGGCGCCTGCCGGTGCCGCTGGAGCAGATCGCCGCGCAGTTCGACCCGCCCCCCGCGCTGAACAGGCTGGAGGATGCGCTGGCGCGCGTGCAACAGTTGGACCCCCCGGGGATTGCCGCCCGCAGTCTCCAGGAGTGCCTGCTGCTGCAACTGGAGGCGCTGCCGGGCGACACCGAGCTGGAGCGGCAGATCGTCGAACAGCACTTCGAAGCTTTGCAGAAGAACCGGCTGCCGCAGATTGCCAAAGCGCTGGGGGTGGACCTGGAGGATGTGAAGGCGGCGCTCCAGGTGATCGGGCGGCTCTCGCTGCATCCCGGGCTGGACGTGCTGGACCGCGCCGCGCCGCCCGTGGTGCCCGACATCCTCGTGGAGTACGACGAAGAGCGGGACTGCTATGAGGCGCGGCTGGCCCGCGGCAATCAGCGCGAGCTGCGCATCTCACCTCAGTTCCGCCGGGCGCTGGAGGAGGTGCGCGACGACAAGCAGGCGCGCGAGTTCATCAGGCAGAAGCTGGAGGCCGCCGCGGCGGTCATCGACGCCATCCGCTATCGGCGCGAGCGCTTGCTCGAGGTGGCCAGGGCGGCGGTCGAGGCGCAGCGCGATTTTCTGGACCGCGGCGAGGAGCACTTGAAGGTGCTGCGGATGAGCGACCTGGCGGCGCGCTTCGGCTGCGATCCCTCCACGATCAGCCGCACGGTGGACGGCAAGTGGATCCAGACGCCGCGGGGCATCTTTCCGTTGCGGCGGCTGTTCACGGGGGGCACGGAGTCGGAGCAGGGGGAGGTGCTGGGCTGGGACAGCATCAAGGCCAAGGTGCAGGCGATTGTCGCGGCCGAGGACAAGACGCACCCGCTCAGCGACGATGAGATTGCCCGCAAGCTCAAGGAGCAGGGGATCGAGATCAAGCGGCGCACCGTGGCCAAGTATCGCAGCCAGCTTGGCATTCCGGCGGCGCGGCAGCGCCGGCAGTACTGAGGGTGGGCGGGGGGCGCGGGGTGCGGGCTGCTCAAGGCGTAACGGGCACGGGGCCACCCACGGGGGGCACCATGGGGCCGGGCAGGTGGAGGCTCATCTGGGCATCGCTGGCGTTGGGATAGAACTCGCCGGTGTTCGGGTTGTAGACCCAGCCGGCGGTGGAGGCGGCCTGGGCCTTGGGCGGGCTGTTGACGCTGTCGATCAGGATCTCGCTGCTGCCCGGGTTGTACCCGATCGGGCAGGGCGGAATCTGCATGACGTACGGGCCCCAGACGAACGCGCCGCTGCGGATCGGCGAGACCGCGCCCGCCGAATCGGTATAGCGGGTCAGTTGCGCGACGGCGCCGGCGGCGTCCGGCCCCGGGAAGCGGTTGTGATGCTCGATGGCGTAGCGCAGCAGGGCGGAGCGCATGATGTTGAGATTGCCCACCAGGGCGGCGTCGGAAGCGGCGACCGCGCCGCGGCTGAGGCGCGGGATGGCCATGGAGGCAAGCATGCCGATCATCGCGACCACGATGACCAGCTCGATCAGCGAGAACGCACTCCTGTATCGTCTGCCGGCTTGGCGCATCGCGTATCGCCTGCCTGCACGCGGCGAGTGCCGCGGCGGGGCGCCCGGGGCGCGAGCCGACTGCCAGTCGCCCGTCCCGCACCAATAGTGTGCAAATCGCCGGGGCGTTGTTCGAGGGGGTCTTCCGCTGTGCGGGGCCGTCACCGGCGTTGCCGATAAAGGCTGGGGTCGATGACGGCGAGCATGGCCCGGGTGTCGAGCGTGCCGCCGAGGAAGGCGTTGATCCGCGCCACCTGCGGGGCGGGGTCCTGAAGCATCTCGTTGTAATTGACGTACAGGACCTTGAAATTGGGCTGGGCGGCGAGCCAGCGGTTGTTGCGGTCGATTTCGGCGCGGAACACCTCCAGCAGCTTCTCGTCCGACAGCCCGCCGCCCTGCTTGCCGGAGCGCTCCAGCATCACGTTCTGGGAGGCGACGACCTCCTCGAGCTTGCGGCGCATGAAGATGACGCGGTAGTCGTAGTTTTTCGGCAGGTCGTAGAGCAGGCGGTAAACCATCTTCACCGCCTTGCCGACCGCCTGCTCCAGCCAGCTCGGATCCTGTTTCGTGCGCTTGACCGGCTCGAATTCGTAGTAGCCCTTGGGGTTGTCCTCGTCCGGCTGGCGCACGTTGTCGGTGAGGGCCGGCAGGCCCCCGCGGTCGAGCATCTGCATCATCATCGACGTGCCGGAGCGCGGCAGTCCGGAAACAATGGTCACGAAACCCGGTTTGCTGGTCGTCATAGGTAGCCTCGCAGCTCGGAGCATCGGCGGGCGGCGTTTATTAGCCGGAGCGCCGACCCGCAGCGGAGCCGGCGACCGGCGACGTCCGTCGGCCTGAGCCGGCCGCGCGCGGCAACCCGGCCAAGCGGGGTGTGCCGCGGGGTGCGGCGTTCTACGGGCCTTTGCGCTGGGGGTAGCCGATTTTCCGCAATGACTCCGTAATCTCCTCGAGGATCGTCGGATCGTCGATCGTGGCCGGGATGCGGTACTCGGTCCCGTCGGCAATTTTCTTGATCGTGCCGCGCAGGATCTTGCCGGAGCGCGTCTTGGGCAGGCGTTTGACCACTGTAGCGCTCTTGAACGACGCGACCGGCCCGATCTTCTCGCGGACCGCCTGCACCAGTTCCCGGATGATATCCTCGTGCGGGCGGCGGACTCCAGCCTTGAGGACGACGAAGCCGACGGGGACCTCGCCCTTGAGCTGATCCGCGACGCCGACCACGGCACACTCGGCCACGTCCGGGTGCTCGGCCAGGACTTCCTCCATGCCGCCGGTCGAGAGCCGGTGCCCGGCCACGTTTATGATGTCGTCGGTGCGGGCCATTATGTAGAGGTAGCCGTCCTCGTCCTGATAACCGGCGTCGGCGGTGGCGTAATAGCCCGGAAACTGGCTGAGATACGATTCCAGGTAGCCCCGGTCGTTCTGCCAGAGCGTCGGCAGGCAGCCGGGCGGCAGCGGCAGCCTGATGACCAGGCTGCCGATCCGCCCGCGCGGGACGGGCCGGCCGCTGTCGTCCAGGACGTGGACGTCGTAGCCGGGGACGGGTCTGGTCGGCGAGCCGGGCTTGACCGGCAGCTTTTCGATCCCCAGGCAGTTGCCGGCGATGGCCCAGGCGGTCTCCGTCTGCCACCAGTGATCGATGACCGGGACCTTGAGCTTGTCCTCTGCCCAGCGGAGCGTGTCGGGGTCGCAGCGTTCGCCGGCCAGGAACAGTGCCTGAAACCCGCGCAGGTCGTATTTCTTCACGTGCTGGCCATCGGGGTCTTCGCGTTTGATGGCCCGGAACGCCGTGGGGGCCGTGAAAAGAACCTTCACCTTGTGCTGCGAGATGACGCGCCAGAACGCACCCGGGTCGGGCGTGCCGACCGGCTTGCCTTCGTACAGGATCGTCGTGCAGCCGTGCAGCAGCGGCCCGTAGACGATATAGGAGTGCCCGACCACCCAGCCGATGTCGGAGGCCGCCCAGTACACGTCTCCGGCGCGCACGCTGTAGATGTTGGCCATGCTCCATTTCAGCGCCACGGCATGTCCGCCGTTGTCGCGCAGCACGCCTTTCGGCACGCCGGTCGTGCCCGAGGTATAGAGGATGTACAGCGGGTCGGTGGCGGCGAGCGGAACGCAGTCTGCCGGCTCCGCCCCGGCCAGGGCGTCGTCCCACTCCAGGTCGCGGCCCGGCTGAAGCGGGGCCCGGGCCTGGGGCCGTTGAAGAATGATGCACCTTTCGGGCCGGGCGTCGGCCAGCCGCAGCGCCTCGTCCAGCAGCGGCTTGTATTCGACGACGCGCTGCACCTCGATGCCGCAGGAGGCGGAGATGATCAGCTTGGGCCTGGCGTCGTTGATCCGCGTCGCCAGCTCGCGCGGCGCAAAGCCGCCGAAGACCACCGAGTGAATGGCCCCGATGCGGGCGCAGGCCAGCATGGCGACGACGGCTTGCGGCACCATCGGCATGTAGATGATGACGCGGTCGCCGCGGCCAACGCCCCGGCGCAGCAGGGCGCCGGCCAGCAGGGCGACGTGGTCGCGCAACTGGCGGTAGGTGAAGCTCTTGACGGTGCCGGTGACGGGGCTGTCATAGATGAGAGCCGGCTGGTCGGCCCGTCCGCGCTCCACATGCCGGTCCAGTGCGTTGTAGCAGGTGTTCAGCACCCCGCCGGTAAACCAGCGATAAAACGGCTTGCGCGAGTCGTCCAGCACCCGGTCCCAGCGGCGGTACCAGTCGATGTCCTCGGCAGCCTGGCCCCAGAAGCCCTCAGGGTCCTGGATCGATCGGCGGTAGACTTCCTCGTAGCGGCTACTCATGCGCGGAGGCTCCCTCGGCGTCTCCCCGGCGCGCGAGCTGGCGCACCCGAGCGGCGCGCCATGCGCGTGCTTCGGGATCAGCGATGCGCCGGCAGATAGTAGTGCTCCACATACTCACCCAGCATGCGGTACGTGCTGAAGCGGCAGGCGACCGTTCGGAGCGAGCGGGCGGCGACCCGCAGCCAGCCGCGCGGCAGCCCGTCGCGGTCCCGCCGGTAGAACAGCGGGACGATTATGGTTTCGAGGAGGCGGTAGAGTGCCTCGGCATCGTGGCGGTCCTGCTGTGCCTGCGTCTGCAACGCGCGCCGGCGCGGGTCGATGGCCCAGCCGTTGCGCCCGTCATACGCTTCGGGCCACCAGCCGTCGAGGATCGAGCAGTTGATGCCGCCGTGCAGGGCGGCTTTCATCCCGCTGGTTCCGGAAGCCTCGAGCGGGCGACGGGGGGTGTTGAGCCACAGGTCGCAGCCGGCCACCAGCATGCGGGCGACGCACAGGTCGTAGTTTTCCAGGACGGCGACGCGGCCGCGGAACCCGGCGCGGCGTGCGTGCCGGTAGACGCGCCGGGCGAGCGCCTGGCCGCCGGGGTCGCGCGGGTGGGCCTTGCCGGCGAAAACGAGCTGCACCGGGCGGCGCGGATTGTTCAGGAGCGCGGCCAGGCGCCGGCTGTCGTGGAAGATCAGCGCGGCGCGCTTGTAGGTGGCGAAGCGTCGCGCGAACCCGATCGTCAGCGCCTCGTCGCTGAAGGTTTCGTACGCGGCCAGGTAGTCGTCGATCGGGCCGACCTGCCGCTCTATCTGCTCCAGCAGGCGCTCGCGGATGAAATGGACGAGGCGGGCGCGCAACCTGTTTCGCAGCGCCCAGAGTTCGGCTGGAGGGATGCGCGCGGCGTGGGCCGCCCAGTCGTCGTGCGGCGTGGGGGCCAGCCAGCGCGGTTTGAGATAGCGGGCGTACAGCGGCTCCATCTCCGGCGCCAGCCAGCTCCGCGTGTGGATGCCGTTGGTCACGTGCCCGATGGGCACGTGGGTCGGGGAGCGCGCGGCGTAGACGCGCTGCCACATCCTGCGTGTCACCTCGCCGTGCAGTTTCGAGACGCCGTTGACGTGCGCGCTGAGCCGGAGCGCGAGCACGGTCATGCAGAAGGGTTCGTGGCGGTCGGTGGGGTTCTCGCGTCCCAGGGCCAGGAACTCGGGCCAGGGCGTGCCGATGGCTTCGCCGATCGGTGCCAGATACTTGACGACCAGCTTCCAGGGGTAGCGGTCGTGACCGGCGGGGACGGGGGTGTGGGTGGTGAAGACGGTCGAGCGACGGATAAGCTCGAGGGCCCGGGTGACGGAGTGGCCCGCGGCGCGGAGCATCCGCAGTCGGTCCAGGCCGCAGAAGGCGGCGTGACCTTCGTTCAGGTGGTAGACGGTGGGCCGGATGCCCAGCTCCTGGAGGGCGCGGCAGCCGCCGATTCCCAGGATCACCTGCTGTTGCAGACGGGCTTCGGGGTCGGCGCCGTACAGATAGTGGGTCAGGGCCCGGTCGCGGGGCGTGTTGCGTGAGATGTCGGTGTCAAGCAGGTAGAGCGGGGTACGGCCGACCTGGAGCTTCCAGATTCTGGCGTAGACGATGCGGCGGGCCAGAGGGACGGCGACGGTGCGGCCGGTGTCTTGCAGCGGCCAGTCGCGGAAATCGTAATGCGGGTAGATCACGCAGGTGCTGCCGTCCGCGCGGAACTGCTGTTCGTAGTAGCCGTGGCGGTAGAGCAGTCCGACGCCGACCAGGGGCACGCCCAGGTCGGAGGCCGCCTTGAGGTGGTCGGCGGCCAGGACTCCGAGGCCGCCGGCATACTGCGGCATGCTCTCGTGGAGAGCGTACTCGGCACAGAAGTAGGCGACGCGCAGCCGGCGGTCGCGGCCGCGCGCCGTGCGTGTGAACCAGGTGGCGGCGCGCAGGTACTGGCGCAGTTGGCGTTCGCAGCGCGCGAGCTGTGCGACCAGTGCGTCGTGATCGGCGAGTGCATCGCGGCGATCGGGGGGGAGGCTTTCCAGCGTCCTGATCGGATTGTGGTTCGTCGCCCGCCAGAGCCGCGGATCGAGCGCGGCAAAGAGCCGCTGGGCATCGGGGTTCCAGGTCCAGTGCAGGTTAAGGGCCAGGTCGGCGAGGCGCTCAAATACATCGGCGGCCGGGTGCGGCCGGGTGCCTGGTTTGTCGGGCATTGCGCCGGGCATACGGGGGCTCCGTTCAGCGGCACGAGGGTGCGGATTGTAGCCGGTCGGCGTGGGGCGGTCATGGGCGGCGGCTGGGGGCCGGGGCCGGCGCCGGGCTAGACGCGTGCGATCGCGTGGTCCGGCACCAGGCCGCTGGTGCGCTCGTATGTTTCGGCCAGCTCACGCAGGCGGCGGGCCAGTGCGTCCGAGCAGGCGCCCGGGAGCATGCGCCACTCCCAGTTGCCCTGGGACGTCGCGGGGAAGTTCATGCGGGCGCTGGCGTCCAGACCGAGCAGGTCCTGCATCGGGATGATGGCGAGGTTGGCGACGGAGGCATACACGGCGCGCACGAAGTCGCGCTCGATCCGTCGGCCGTCGCTGGCAAGGTAGCGCAGCACGCGCTGCCGCTCGCTCAGGCCGTCCGGGCCGCGCGGGCCGTTGCGTGGCAGCGCGCGGAACCAGCCGCGCGTGGTGTTGTTGTCGTGCGTTCCGGTGTAGGCGACGCAGTGGCGCGGATAGCGGTGCGGCTGATCGTAGCGGATGCCGGCCTGGAAAGCGAACTGGAGGACGCGCATGCCGGGAAAGCCCAGGCGCGTCCGCAGCTCCGCCGCCGCGCGGGTCAGCAGCCCCAGGTCCTCGGCGATGACGGGCAGGGGGCCGAGAGCGCGGCTGAGGGCGGCGAAGAGCTCATCACCGGGGCTGCCGGTCCACCTTCCGCGGGCGGCGGTGCTGGCACCGGCCGGCACGCTCCAGAGGCGGTGGAAGCCCAGGAAGTGGTCGATGCGAATGGCGTCGAAGCGCCGCAGCATGGCGCGGAAGCGGCTGATCCACCAGGCATATCCCGTCCGGGCGTGGCGCTCCCAGCGATAGAGCGGATGGCCCCAGAGCTGGCCGGTGGCGCTGAAGTAGTCGGGCGGCACGCCGGAGACCGCCGTCGGGCGCCCGCGGGCGTCGAGGCGGTACAGCGACTGGTTGGCCCACACGTCGCAACTGTCATGATCGGTGAAGATCGGCAGGTCGCCGATCAGCCCGATGCCGCGCTGGTTGCAGTAGCGCTTCAGGTCCATCCACTGCCGGTCGAAGGCGAACTGGACGAAGGACTCATACTCGATCTCGGCGCGCAGGGCCTGGCGGGCGTGGCGCAGGGCGGCGGCCCGGCGCCGGGCGAGTTGCGGTTCCCATTCCGTCCACGGGCGCTGCCCGTGGACGCGCTTCAGCGCGGCAAACAGCGTGTATTCGTCCAGCCAGGAGCGCTGCTCTTCGCAGAACCGCCGCCACGCGTCCCGCGCGCCCCGTCGGCGCTGGAAGGCCTCGAACGCCCGCCGCAGGCGCTGCTGGCGGTAGGCGAGCGTGGCGGGGTAGTTGACGCGTGCGGTCTCAAGGCCGGGCGCGGGCCGCAGGTCGGCGGCGGAGAGCAGACCCTGGCCGGCCAGCAGTTGCAGGCTGATCAGGTGCGGTCCGCCGGCAAAGCTGGACGACGTGCTGTACGGCGAGTTGCCGGAACCGACCGGTCCGAGGGGCAGGACCTGCCACCAGCGCTGGCCGGCGGCGTGCAGGAAATCAGCGAAGCGGTAGGCCTGCGGGCCGAAGTCGCCGCTGCCGTGCGGGCCGGGCAGGGAGGTCGGGTGCAGGAGGATTCCGGCGGCGCGCTGGTTGAGGCGGGGCGGCGCTTGGCGCTTGTGCCGCGATTTGTTGCCTGTCATGGGGCGAATTATACTGACCGCCGCGGATGGCAGGAGCCGGGTTTGGCCGGCCGGGACGCGTGACCCGCGCGCTTGACGGGCGGGGAGTGCGTTCATAAGAAGGCGGCAGTTCTGCGTGCGGCACGGGGCGGGGCGCCTGGTCCGGCAGGGGCGAGCGATGGCCGAGGTTGTGCTGGAGCATGTCACGAAGGTGTTCCCGGGCGACGTCCGGGCGGTGGACGACGTCAGTCTGACGATCCGCGATCGGGAATTCATCGTGCTGGTCGGGCCCTCCGGTTGCGGCAAGAGCACGACGCTGCGGATGATCGCCGGCCTGGAGGACGTCACCGCCGGCACGATCCGCATCGCCGACCGCGTGGTGAACGACGTGGCGCCCAAGGACCGCGACATCGCCATGGTTTTCCAGAACTACGCCCTGTATCCGCACATGACGGTGCACCGGAACATGGCGTTCGGGCTGATGCTGCGGCGGCGGCACGCGGCGTGGGACAATCCGCTGGCGCTGCTGTTCAGCCCCAGGCGGTACCGGCTGGCGCGCGATGAGCGGCGGGAGATCGACCGGCGCGTGCGGTCCGCGGCCGCGATGCTGGGCATCGAAGAGCTGCTGCATCGGCGGCCGAAGGCCCTGTCGGGCGGGCAGCGGCAGCGGGTGGCCCTGGGGCGGGCGATTGTGCGCGAGCCGAAGGCGTTTCTGTTCGACGAGCCGCTGTCCAACCTCGACGCCAGGCTGCGGATCGAGATGCGGGCGGAATTGAAGCGCCTCCACCGCCGCGTCCAGACCACGACCATCTACGTGACGCATGACCAGGAAGAGGCGATGACCCTGGGCGATCGCGTGGTGGTGATGAAGGACGGCGTCGTGCACCAGGTCGGCACGCCGTTCGAGGTCTACGAGTACCCGGTCAACCGCTTCGTCGCCGGATTCGTCGGCACGCCGCCGATGAACTTTCTGGCAGGCCGGGTCGTGCGCGACGGCGACCGGCTGGTGTTCGACGAGGGGGCCAACCGGCTGCCGCTGTGCGCGGCGCATCAGCAGCGGCTGGCGGGCCTGGTCGAGCGGCCGGTGATCATGGGCGTGCGGCCGGAGATGCTGCGTCCGGCGTGCGACGCCAGCGGCGCGGTTCTCAATCTGCACCTGGACGTGGTCGAGCCGCTGGGCGAGCGGATGGACGTTTTCGGCAGCACGCCGCGGCACGCCCACATCGTCTGCCGCATCGACGCGCGGCACCGGCTGGCGGAAGGTACGCAGGTGGCGATGGAGGTGGACATGGGGCGGGTACACTTCTTCGAGCCGGGGGAGTGCGGGCGCAACCTGGGTCTGCCGGCCGGCGCGTGACTGGCCGGTCGCTGCGTGCGTTGGGCTGAAGGCACTGCGGGACGGAGCGTCGCAGTGCGGGGGGTTGGTACCGGCAGCGCCGAGAGGCGAGTGCCGGCGGACGTGGAGCGCCAGTTTCAGCGCACGGGCGGTGGCCAGGCC
>Ga0209018_1002776_pt1 | contig 11826 bp, 12 predicted proteins | sample YNPBryBLVA2012_FD_185814 | JGI IMG/M metagenome (GOLD analysis project Ga0209018, IMG submission 185814) | Anoxygenic and chlorotrophic microbial mat microbial communities from Yellowstone National Park, USA - YNP Bryant BLVA 2012 (SPAdes)... ...
CAGGTTCGGAAGTGACCGAGCAACGCATCGGAGTGGCCATGGCAGTGCGATTTGGGCTGCCCATTGCGCCCAAACCTGCGGGAGGGTGAGCAGTCACCATTGGCCATTGTTTATTGTCTGCAGGAGAGCGGAGGCCTGCCGCAGCCACTCCGCCACGCGGCGATTGAACAGCACCTGCCGCTCGATCATGGGGTCGAGGTACGGCTCGCGCAGGTGGGAGGTCAGGCTGCGCCGCGCCCAGGCGACCAGCGGCCCCAGGAGGGGGATGCGGGAGCGGACGACGTAGTCGCGCAGGGCCACGTCGCTGCGCGCCTCGATCTCGTCGGCCAGGACGCTGAGCAGGAGGTCGGCGCGGACGGAGGGGAGCTCGCCGCCGCCGACTGCTTCCGGTTCGGGGGGCATCTCCTGCAGTGTGTAGGCCGCCGTCCCCTCGACGATCGTCAGCAGGCCGGCCTCCTCCCCCGGCGGCAGGACGACCACGCGGTCGGGGTCGCAGCCGACGCGCTCGACCAACTCCCGCTGCAGCGCAGGGCTGTCGGCCAGGCACAGGTCGGCGCTGTGGGCCAGCCACCGTCCTTCCATATCCTGCACCCGCTGCTCGCCCGTCCTGTCGGCGGCGAGGCCGTGGTAGTGGAAGAGCACCATGCCCCGCTCGATGCCGCGGATGGACTCGACCAGATCGTAGTAGCCGGAATAATGGTAAATGATCAGGTCGGAACGGCGGAAGCGCCCGTCCCGGCCACCGATCAGGTCCTCCAGGGCGACCACGGTGGTGACATCCTGCAAGTCATCCGGCGCACCGGGGCGGAGGACGTAGACGCGCACGTCGTCGCCGCGCCCGCGGAGGAGCCGCGCCTGGCGGGCGATGGACTCGCCGGCGGCGCCGTCCAAACTCGCACCGATCAAACTGACCCTCATCGCTCGTGTTGCGGGGTGCGTGGTGCGTGGTCCGTAGTCCGTGGTCTGTCGTCCGTCGTCCATCATCCCCTCCTGCGCAGCACGCGCCGGTAGACACCCTCCACAATATCCGTGATGTGGGAGACGGTATAGCGCTGGCGCGCTTTCTGCTGGCCGCGCTCGCCCATCGCTCGCCCCAGGGACGGGTTCTGGGCCAGGCGCAGCACGCACTCGGCCAGGGCGACGACATCTTCTGGGGGCACGAGAAACCCGTCCCGCCGGTCGTCAATGAGGCTAGCGGCGGCCGGCGTGCGCGCGGCGATGACCGGCTTGCCCACCGCCCACGCCTCCAGATAGACGATCCCGAACGCCTCGCCGGTCGAGGGCAGGGCCAGGCAGTCGCAGGCGTTGAGGGCGGCCAGGCGGGTCGCGTCGGGCACGGGGCCCAGGTTGATCAGGCCGGGCAGGCCGTCGTACCGCTGCCACAGCGCCCGCGCATGGTCGGTGAGCGGGCCGACGACCAGCAGGCACAGGCGCGGCAGGTGCGCCCGCAGCGCCGCGACGGTCCCCAACAACAGCTCCAGCCCCTTGTACTCCGTCTGCCGACCCAAGAAGAGCAGCACGAAGCCGTTGTCGGGCAGCCCCAGCTCGCGCCGACAGGCCCGCCGGTCGCGGACGGGCAACCGCTCCAGGCGCACGCCCACCCCGGCGGTGGTGACGCGCTGCGGCGACAGCCCGGCCTCCAGCAGGAACGCCCGCTCGGCCGGCGTGTCGGCGATGACGTGGTCGCTGCCGCGCAGCACGGTCCACATGTAGCCCACGTCGTAGGTGGCGGGCTGGTCCAGATGGACGTGGGGGGTGAGCACGACCGGCAGGCCGCGCCGCCGCGCCGCCGCGTAGGCCAGGGCGGCGTGAGAATAGTGGAGGTTGTTGATGTGCAGCAGGTCGTAGAGCGGGGCCTCTTGCCACACGGCGCGGAACAGGCGCGGGCAGAGCGGGCCGTTGCCCAGGAAGATCAGCGGCTCCCAGACGCGGGCGCGGCGGCGCCGGTAGCGGTCGAGGGCGGTGTTCAGCAGCCGCCAGGTGCGCGGCCCGCGCGGCCAACTGTGGAAGCGGCGCACGTCCACCCCGTCCAACAGCTCCCGCGCCGGCAGCTCGTCGCGCCAGGTCAGGTAATCGCGCGAGCGGCTGGTGAGGACGGTGACCCGGTGGCCGCGACGGGCCAGCTCCTCCGCCAGACAGGTAACCGCCAGCTCGGCCCCGCCGACGGCCGGCCGGTACTGGTGAGTGACCTGCAGCACACGCATCGCTCAGCCCTCCAGCGCCTCGGCGTAGAGCGCCAGCAGCCGCTCGAGATAGCGGTCGAGGGTCAGGTGGGCGCGGGCGAAGTCGGCGCAGCGGCGGCGCATCTCCCGCCGCCGGCGGGCCGGGCGGGCAAAGTGGCGGATCGCCTGCGCGGCCAACGCCGCCGCGTCGCCGGGCGGGAAGAGATAGCCGGTCTCCCCCTCGCGCACCAGCTCCGGAATGCCGCCGATGGCCGATCCCAGCACCGGCGTGCCGGCCATCAGGCTCTCGGCGATGGTCATCGGCGCGTTCTCGTAGGAGAGCGACGGCACGACCGTCAGGTCGGCGGCGGCGTAGAGGGTGCGCATCTCCTGGAAGGGCAGCGGCCCCAGCAGCCAGACCGTCGCCGGATCGTAGCGGCGCAGCGCGGCGCGCAGGGGCTCGTCCCCCGCACCGGCGACGACCAGGCGGAAGCGTTCGATGTGGCGGGTCAGCAGCGGCAGCGCCTCCAGCAGCGTCGGCACGCCCTTGACCTCGATCAGCGCCCCGGCGAAGAGCATCGTGCGGAAGCGGTCAGACCCGTCCACGCAGGCCCGCGTCAGAGGACTGGAGGGGAGCTGGAAGCGACCCGGTTCGATCCCGTTGGGCAGCACGCGGAAGCGGGCCGGGTCGTAGCCGGCCGCCACGTGCAGGTCAATCAGCTTCTGGCTGGGGGAGAGGAAGAAGCGCACGTGGCGGGTCAGGGCGGCGAACCGCTCGCGGCGGCGCGGGACAGCGGCCCAGAAGTCGTAGCGGCGATAGCAGGCCGCGCAGTCGGCAGGACGCTGCGCCGGGTCGCACGAGCGGCCATCACCCCGGTAGAGCAGGTTGTTGGGACAGAGCAGCCACTGGTCGTGCAGGGTCAGCAGCACGGGCACGTTCAGCCGGCGGCAGGCGACGAGCGGGGCCAGCGTGGCCCCGGAGAGGTTATGGACGTGGACCAGGTCGGGCCGCAGGCGGCGAACCTCGGCCCGCACCTGCCGGTAGACACGCGGGTCGAAGACCTGCAGCCAGGGGCTGGCGGCCCAGTGCGGCTCGAAAGTGACCTCGTGGAGCGGGACGTCCTGCACCTGGCGATGGACGTCGCCAGCGCGGCGCATGCGCGCGTTGACCATCAGGACGGATGCGTCCACCCCGCGTTGGAGCAGGCCGTGGCAGGTGTTGTAAACCACAACCTCGGCCCCGCCCAGGTAGTGGGGAGGGAAATAGTTGGTAATCAGCAAGACCCGCATGACACTCACAGCGGCCTGGCAAGGATGTCCAGATGGAGATCATCTACGCTGCCCAGCCCTCTGTTGTATGCTCGCCAGTGCTCCATGATGTCGCCACTCGTGGTGAAGGGCAGTTCATCCCCGTTGGGAGCGATCACGGAGAGGCGATAGCCCAACGCCATGATCGCCTCCAGATAGTCCCTGGCCTCGAGTGCGAAGTACTCACCCATCGCCTTGGGATGGAACTCCGAGACGATCAGCGGCCGGTGACGTCTGACGATCCCTTCCATGCCCTTCAGCGCCAACGGTTCGTGGCCCTCTATGTCCATTTTGACCACGTCTATCCTCGGTTCGTGCGCGAGCAGAGCGTCCAGTCTGACCCCTGGTACATAGGTGGCGCTGTGGTCCACCCTGCCGACAGAGGCAACGTAGGCGTTCGACCGGGAACGGTTTAGCTGCAATACGACATCTGTCTCGGTGGCCGCATAAGGGAAGATACGGACGTTCGTAAACCCGTTCTCCAGCAAGCTTCGATAGAGCAGTTGCACATCATCATAGTTCGGCTCGATCGCGATCACCCTGCCTGCGCGCAGAATGGACGCGGCCAACAACGTGAACCAGCCCATATTCGCTCCAATGTCTAGAAAGACCTGATGCTCTTGGAGCTCTCTTCTGAGCACAGCGGTGACATGGGGTTCGTACGTCCGGCTGGCAACGATGCCTCGACCGATGTAGAGATCATCAGGGTCCACAAAGATCACAAAACCGTAGTCGGTCTGCACCAGGGCTGGCGGTTGTTCATATCTCTGACGGAACTCTGCCGACGAAAGGAAATCATCAACCAGATTCTTTCGCGGGATGCCCTTACGCAAAATCCGTCGCCACGCTTTCCACCCTGCGGCGTCAGGCTTGCGTCCCAATAGCAGCCGGTAGCTGTAATAGAGATCTAGCGGATCGGCCCAATCGGCCTTCCGGCCTAACAGCACCCTGACGAGTGGACGCAGCATCTCGAAGAGCATTTCGTGCAGGTCAGGCATTTCTTATCGGCTCACCCGGATCGCGCAGTTCCCCTTTGCGTTCTCTGCGGTGCCATCCGGGCCACCATCAGAACAGCCCCGGATGGGCGTCGATCCACGCCCACAGCCGGCGGATGCCGTCGGCGAGGGCGACCGCCGGGCGCCAGCCCAGCTCGCGCTCCGCCTTACGGATGTCGCTCACATAGACCGGCTGGTCGCCGGGCCGCCAGTCGTGGTAGGTGACCGGGATGGGGTGGCCGGCCAGCCCTTCCAGCAGCGGGCCGAACTCGGCCCACACCGACATCGTATTCTCTGGCCCGCCGCCGATGTTGTAGACCTGTCCGGCGGCGATGTCTATGTGCTGCGCCGCCGCTTCGTAGGCGGCGACCAGGTCACCGACCCACAGCACGTCGCGCACCTGTTTGCCGTCGCCGTAGATCGCGATCGGGCGGCCCAGGCGGGCAGCGATGCAGAAGTGCGCCACCCAGCCCTGATCTTCCACACCAAACTGTCTCGTGCCCGCAATACATGACTGACGGAACACCACCGTGCGCAGGCCGTAGATGCGCGCATAGTCGCGGACGTACTGGTCACCCGCGCCCTTGCTACACCCGTAGGGAGAGTGGAAGTCCAGTGGCTGTTCTTCGGAGACGCCGAGGGGCAGGTCGCGGTAGCGGTAGCGTGTCGCTTCCTGCACGATGGCGACGTCCTCCATCCCGCCGTAGACCTTGTTGGTCGAGGCGTAGAGGACAAGCGCCTGGGGGGCGCGCGCCCGCACCGCTTCCAGCAGGTTGAAGGTGCCCAGGGCGTTGATCTCAAAATCCTCGCGCGGGTCGGCGACCGAGGTGGTGACGGCGACCTGGGCGGCCAGGTGGTAGACGCGGGCGGCGTCGGGCGGCAGGGAGGCGCAGAGAGCGGCGAAGTCACGCACGTCCCCGCGCACGAAGGTCAGCCGGTCGCCGCCGTGATTCTCCTGCAGCCAGGCCAGGTTCGTCTCGGTCCCTTTGCGCGAGAGGTTGTCGAAGATAACCACCCGGTCGCCCCGGCGCAGGTGGAAGTCCGCCACGTTGCAGCCGATGAAGCCGGCGCCGCCGGTGATGAAGATGATCACGTCCTATCCCTCCGTTCTTCGCTTCCCGATCAGGAGCATGAAGTCGGCCGGCAGGAAACCGCCGTCCATCACCGGCGCACCCAACTCCTGCCGCCATTTCTCGGCCTCGGCGACCATCTCAGGACTGATGTCCACTCCTTCGATGCACTGCGACCCACCGACCCTGAACAGGTTGAGGCTGGGGGCTCCGCAACCACAACCCAGGTCGAGGCTACGTTGCTGCGGATTCTCCGGAGCAGTTGTGGGAGCCATGTTGTCATCGTCACTCCCTTCAAGCGACCCAGTAGAACAGGACAAACATGATGGTGAAGAGGGCCAGCAGCAGGATACTGATGTACACAACAGTCTGGTAGAGCCTCTCCTTCCGCAGCAGCAGCGCCGCCGTCACGAAGAGCGGGAAGATGGGAATCACGTAGCGTCCCATCCCGGCTATGCCGGTGACGTAAGCCAGCACCATCAGGGTCGCCCACGCGGCCTGGGACACGGGCAGCCGACGCCAGGTGAGGATCGCCAGGATCAGCGCCAACACCCAGACCAACAAATGGGTCCATTCCAAAGCGGGGAACTGCCCTGCGGCGATGGCGTGAAGCGACAGGGGGGTCTGGCGGATCAATTCTATGGTGGTCGCCACCCCTCCGCCCGTCCCGGCCGCGCTAAACATCCGTCCGGGCTGCATCTGGCTGGTATAGAACAGCCAGGGATCGCCGAAACGCAGCGCCAGGAAGGCCATGTACCCACCGATGCCCAGCAGTCCCAGGGTCAACCAGAGGATGTCGGGACGGATCTTGCGCAGGTCGAAGCGGATCTGCTCCAGGTAGAGCACGAGCAGGCCGAGAAGGGCCAGCGTGCCCAAGCTGCGCGTCGCCCCCGCCGCGGCGGCACTCAAGGAGGCAAGCAACCACCGCTTGCGCTTGCCGAAATAGAACGTGCAGACCACGGCGAGCAGGAACAGCGACTCGGAGTACATAGCGTTGAAGTAAAAGGCGAAGGGGAAGACCGCCAGCAGCACGACGCTGCGCCGGGCGACGTCGGGGCCGTGGCGTTCCCGCACCAGGCGGTGCAGCACGACCAGGGCCAGCAGCAGGGCAACGTTGGAGACAAGCAGGCCGGAGACGAATGGCTCGTGGATCACCCAATTCACGACTCTGATGGCCAGTGGGTACAGCGGGAAGAAAGCCGGGTCGGTGTGACCAGCGTCGTTGCGAGGCAGATTAGCGTAGCCCTCCGTGGCGATCCGCCAGTACCATCCCGCGTCCCAACGCGTCCAACCGTCCACGAGAAGGTTATCCGGGCGGGCCTGCCAGAACCAGGCGAAGCCCGTGTTCATCGGCAGGAAGATCAGGGCGAGGTAGGCCAGGACGAACAGCCCCACCCGGGTCACCGCAAAGACAGTGACCGGCACGGAGTGTTCCGCCCACCAGCGCTGCAGGACGTCTCTGAGTCGGGTCATCATCACCTGATTTTCAAGGTTCAGGCGGGCTCACGGGCTTCGCGGGCGCGCAGGTAGTCGGCCAGCGCCTCCGGCCACGGGCGCATGTCGTCCAGCCCGATCGCCTGCAGGGCATGGTTTTCCAACACGGAGTAGGCGGGTCGGCGGGCAGCAGCGGCGGATTCAGTGGTGGTCTGGGGGATCAGCTCGGTGTGCAGGCCGGTCAGTTCGAGAATCTTGGCCGTGAACTCGTACCACGAGCACTGCCCGCCGCTGGTGACGTGATATAGGCCGTAGTGCTCGGTGCCGACCAGCCGGCGGAGCGCCCGCGCCAGGTCAACCGTGTAGGTGGGGGTGAGCACCTGGTCGGCGACCATGCGGATCGTCTGCCCGGCCCGCGCCTGCTTGAGCCGCCCCTCGACGAAGTTGCCGCCCTTGCCGCTGGAGCCGGCCACCCCATACAGTCCGGAGGTGCGGACGATGAAGTGGCGCGGCCAGAGGTAGCGGATGAAGTGCTCGCCGGCCAGCTTCGACAGGCCGTAGACGTTGATCGGCGCCGGGCAGTCGCTCTCGACGTAGGGGGTCGTCCGCGCCGCGTCACCGCCGAAGACGTAGTCGGTGCTGATGTGCAGCAACGCGGCGTCGGCTTCGCGGCAGGCCAGGGCCAGCAGGCGCGGGGCGAAGGCGTTGACCTGGAACGCCCGTTCCACTTCCTTTTCGCACACGTCCACCTGATGGAAGGCGGCCGTGTTGACCACGACCTGCGGCTTGTAGCGCGCCAGGGCAGCCTCGATCTGCCCGGCGTCGGTCACTTCGATGTCGGCGTGGGTCAGGGGGATCAGCTCCACGTCGCCCCATAGCTTGACGATGTCGCTGCCCAACTGGCCGTTCGCGCCGATCAACAGCACGCGCATGTTCGTCCTCCTGACCCCTCACCCCGCCTCGAAGACCTTACCGGTGACGCGGATGACCTTGTCGGCGGATTCCAGCAGCCGCATCCAGCGGATGTTGTAGTAGCGGGGGTTGTCGAAGTCGTCGAAGCCGTAGCGTTGGATGCGCTCGACCATGTCGCGCACGGAGTCCTCCACCGAGACGACGGGCTCCAGGTTGAGCACCCGGCGCAGCTTCTGGCCGGAGACGCGGTAGCTGCGCACGCCCTTGTAGCCGTAGTCGGTGCGGATGTCAATGGACTTGCCCAGGGCACGGAAGACCTCGCGCACGCGCAGGGCCAGCTCGGAGATGCGCATGTTGCGGTAGACGACGTTGAAGGTCTGCGCACGCACCTGCTCCGCCGGGGCCTGCAGGCAGGAGATGTAGGCACGGGCGGCGTCGCGGATGTCCACCAGCGGCCGCCACATCTCCCCGCCGTAGTGAATGGTGATATAGCCCTTCGACAGCGCGTCCTTGACGAAGGTATTGACCACCAGGTCGTAGCGCATGCGCGGCGAGAAGCCGTAGATCGTCCCCTTGCGCAGGATCACCGGGCAGAAGTCGGGGTGCTGCTCGGCCAGAGCCAGCAACGCCTTCTCCGCCTCGCGCTTCGAGCTGGAGTAAGCGGCGCGGGGGGCGACCGGCGTTTGCTCGTCCTGCAGCACGTCCTTCTCCTCGTCGCCGACGCCGGTGTCGTAGATGGAGCAGGACGAAGCCAGGATATAGCGGTTGACCCCGTGGGCGATGCACAGCTCGGCCAGCGTCCGCGTGGCGACGGTGTTCATCTCATAGTTGGCCTGCGGGTTGTACTCGGCAGTCGGGTCGTTCGACAGGCCGCCGACGTTGACGACCCTGTCCACGTCGTCCAGGATCGCCGGATCGAGCGTGCGCATGTCGCCGACGACCAGCTCGACGCGGTCGGCAATGTCGCGCAGCCCCTCCTCGCCGAAGTAGAGCCGGTCGAGGATGCGGATGGCGTAGCCCCGCTCGAGCAGCTCTTCGGCCAACACGCAGCCGACATAGCCGGCGCCGCCTACCAGAAGCACCTTGCGCATGCTATCGCCCCTTGACTGTCCACACGTCGCCGAAGCTGTCCGGAGGGATGCGGTACTCGTCCGGCTTCTCGCGGTTGTAGGCGTGGCTGGCCGTGCTGACCATCAGTACGTCGTCGGTGAGGCTCATCCAGCCGTGGTAGACGCCGGGCGGGACGACCAGCAGACGTGGGCGCCTGTCGCCGATGACCAGCTCCATCATCTGCTCGTAGGTCGGGCTGGTCGGACGATCGTCGCGCAGCACGAACTTGGCCGTCCCGTGGACGATGCAGAACCAATCCCACAGCTCGTCATGCTTGTGGTAGGCGCGGATCGCCCCACGCACCGGGTCGCCCACCAGGTAGACCTGCCCGAATTGGTGGACCACGGCGTGCGGCTCGCTGCCGCCGGTGGCGCGGGCGATCTCGAACAGGTAGCCGCGGTCGTCCATGTGGACCGTCAGATCAATGACTTTCACTCCGTCAATCACGATGGCCTCCTTCGCCAGATTTGGAAGTGCGCACAGTATACCACGATTTGTGACTCTTGTTTACTGCGTACCGCGATGTAGGGGCACACGGCATACCGCGATGTAGGGGCGCACGGCATACCACGATGTAGGGGCGCACGGCATACCGCGATGTAGGGGCGCACGGCATACCGCGATGTAGGGGCGCACGGCATACCGCGATGTAGGGGCGCACGGCCGTGCGCCCCTACATGTATCCTTTGTGGTTGATCCTTCCACGCCGCTGGTCAGCCGCCTGCTCGTAGGCCTGGCGGAAGCGGGCGACGGCGATCTCCCAGGTGTGCTGCGCCAGCACCTTCTCCCGGCCGCGGCGGGCCAGCCGCTCGCGCAGCGCGTCGTCGGTCAGCAGCTCCAGGATCGCGCTGGCCAGCTGTGAGGCGTCCCCGTAGGGCACCAGCAGGCCGTCCTCCCACTCGTCAATCACGGCGGGGATGGCTCCGCTGCGGCAGCCGATGACCGGCTTGCCGGCCGCCCAGGCTTCGATGAAGGTGATGCCGAACGACTCGTAGCCCGATGGGGAGACGAAGACGTCGCAGGCGGCGAAGATGGCCGGCTTCTCCTCCTCGGAGAAGTTGGTGATCAGGTGGATGCGCTCCCGCTCCTGCGGCGAGAAGCTGTCCAGCAGGCGGTCGAGCTGGGGCGAGTAGATCGTCCGCCCGCCGGCGACGATCAGGCGGGCCGCCGGGACGCGCTGCCAGACCCGGCGCATGGCCGCGTAGAGCACGTCAATGCCCTTGTGGGCGGCCTGCTGGCCGACGAAGGCGATCACCGGCGCGTCCTCCCAGCCCAGCGCGCGGCGCAGCGCTGTCCCGTCGGCGGCGGCAAACGGCGCGGGGTCCACGCCGGGAGAAGCGATCCGCACCCGGTCAGCGGGGAAACCGCGGGAAACCACAAAATCCCGCTCGAACGTCGTGTAGGCGACGTACACGTCGCAGCTGGCGATGGCTTTGTAGATGATGGGCCGGTCGTAGGCCCAGCGGTCACCGGGGTGAAGCGCGCCGCAGAAGACCAGTGGCAGGCGGTTGAAGCGTTTGCCCACGGCGGCGTAGTACATGTGCAGCAGCGGGAACGACGAGGCGGCGATCACGTCGGCCTGCGCGCGCAGGAGCGCCGCGAACATCGGCCCAGAGATCGGCCCGTGGTAGAGCGTGCGCAGCACGTCGTTCAGCGGCCAGTTGCGGGCGAAGGCCTTCGACTGCAGGTCGAAAAGCCGCGGGGCGATGCGGTTGTTCACGGGAAAGCGGTGGATTTCGACCCCGTTCAGCGTCTCGCCCTCGCGGATGGGGATGGCCGGCAGGCTCGGATCCACGAAGAAGCCGGTGGTGTACCCGTTGGTCGTGTAGACGGTCACCCGGTCGCCATAGCGGGCCACCAGCTCTTCCGAGATGCGCTGGAAGAGGAACTCGGTGCCGCCGATGGCCGGCGCGTAACCGTGCACCACGTGGAGGACGTTCATCTCGCCAGTATTACAGGTGAAACTTGCGCAGGGCCGTGTCCAGCTCCTCGGCAGTGCCGATGTCCAGGTAATGCCCTCCCGCGAAATGCAGCCCCTGGACGTTCCAGCCCCGCCGCAGCGCCTCGTTGAACACGTCGGCCAGGACGATCTCCTTGCCCGTGTAGGGGGTGTCGAGCAGGTATTGGTGCATCAGCTCGGTGAAACGGCTGCCCCAGCAACAGATGCCCCACGTGTTGCGCAGGTGGGTCTGGGGTGGCTTGTCCACCAGATAGGTGACTCGTCCCCGCTCGTCCGTCTCCACCGGGCACAGCTTCCACGGCGCTTCCGTGGGGAACAACCCCAGGGTCAGGTCGGCGCCGGTCGCCCGGTGGTGGTCCAGCATCTGCACGAAAGCGTCCTTCGGCTCGACGATGGTATCCGGCATGCCGAAGATGACCGTCTCCCCACGCAGCCAGGGGTAAGCCAGGTCGAGGGCGAAGGGCATGCCGTGCAGCTCCTCCTGGTAGAGGTAGCAGACCTGCGCGCCGAAGCGGTGACCGTCGCCGTAGTAGCGCAGGATGTCGTGCTTGTCCTCGCCGATGACGATGAAGATGCGCTGTGCGCCGGCGGCCACCATCTCCTCGAACAGGTACTGGCTGACCACCTTGGGCCGCCGCTCGATCTTGCCCTTCACCTCGTAGTCCTGGTAGCCCACCGGGAAGAGTTCCTTGGGACAGGGGAAGGGGGCCAGGCGGGTGCCTTTCCCGGCGGCGGGGATCAGACCGACAATGTTGTTCATCATCCTCCTTTGGTGAGCGGGCCAGCGGCCCGCTCTACATGGGGCGGGCCAGCGGCCCGCCCTACGATGATTTGTTGCAGGCCAGCGGGCGGGCCAGCGGCCCGCCCTACGATGA
>Ga0209018_1002777_pt1 | contig 11826 bp, 12 predicted proteins | sample YNPBryBLVA2012_FD_185814 | JGI IMG/M metagenome (GOLD analysis project Ga0209018, IMG submission 185814) | Anoxygenic and chlorotrophic microbial mat microbial communities from Yellowstone National Park, USA - YNP Bryant BLVA 2012 (SPAdes)... ...
GCCTCTGCTCATGCAGTTTGGTATTTCTGACCAGCAAATCCGCTCAAAAATGCCCTTGACACGACCAAAAAAACCTTAACTTGTAACTCATGGCCTTAGCATATAATGTGGTGGTACTCAAGCATGGCGGCAAGCTGACCTATGAAACCGAAATAGGGCGCGGCACCACATTCATCATCCGCTTGCCCATACACTCATCTGAGCAAGCAGCCCAATCATTCCCAAACACAGAGGGAGAACAATGAGCGAGACCATTTTGTTCGTAGACGACGAACCAAACGTCCTGGCAGCTTTCAAGCGTCAGTTGCGCACACAGTTCACGATTGAAACGGCCAATAATGGCCGCGAAGCCCTGGATATGGTGGCGGTTGGCGGGCCGTATGCCGTCATCGTCAGCGATTTGCGCATGCCGGGGATGGATGGCATTCAGTTCTTGTCTCAGGCTAGAGACATCACGCCCGAAAGCAGCCGTATCCTGCTCACCGGTCATGCCGATTTGACCACAGCCATTGACGCCATCAACGAGGGCCGCATCTTCCGCTTCCTCACCAAGCCCTGCACGCCCGAAGCGTTGACAGAGGCCATCAAAGCTGGTCTGGAGCAATATCGGCTGGTCACTGCCGAGCGCGAATTGCTCGAAAAAACGCTCAGCAAAACGGTCAATTTGCTTACCGACATGCTCAGCCTGGCAAACCCGGTGGCTTTTGGCCGCGCCGTGCGCTTGCGACGCATTGTCAAGGAGATCGCCGCCAATTTGCATTTGGCAGGCGCTTGGCAATTCGAACTGGCAGCGATGTTATCGCAAACCGGTTGTGTCACCCTGCCCGCCAGCTTGCTGGAGAAGGTCCATAGCGGCCAACCATTATCGAAAGAGGAAGAGAGTCTGTATGCCTCCCACCCCATGATTGGCTTCAAGCTGCTTGAACCCATCCCCCGCCTGGGGCTGATTGCCAGCATGGTGCGCGACCAAGAACGCACGTTTGCCTCTTATGCCTCGCAGCCCTATTCGCACAAGACTTACGACATTGACCTAGGGGCGCAAATCCTGAAAGTGGCCTTGGGTTACGATCAGCTCACGCGCCGCGGGCTTACCCATGCTGAGGCCGTTCAAACCATGCTGAACCAGCCGGAGCTTTACAATTCGCAAGTGGTGGAAGCCTTGGGGTCGAAGGAAATCGCCAAAGAGACGTGGGTGATGAAGGTTGTGGGTGTGGCTGCCGTGGAACAGGGCATGGTCTTCAACGAAGACATCTACACGCGCGACGGGAAACTGCTCATCTCCAAAGGCATGGAGGTCAACCTAGCCATTCTCGAGCACCTGACGCTAATGGCCAAGAGCGTGGGCGTGGTGGAGCCTTTCCGCGTCTTGGTTCCGCCCCAGGTTGCAGCGAGTTCATCCTGAACGATCTCTGCGGCTGCAAGCCGTCTCGCCGTCTCCATCCGCAGCCAAACTTGCTTGTCATTGCAGGGTGTTGCTCGCCAAGCAATTTCCTGGCAGACAGGGAGACTGCTTCGCCGCGGGGTCGCGCATCTCAGCAGTAATCTGGGCATACACGGACGGGCTTCTCAACCTGTTGAAACCCGGCCAACTGGCAGCGCTGGCCTGGCAAGGGTTGTCTTACCACGGTCATGGCAGGCAGCCGCGCCGCGCTTGGCCATCAGGGAACTGCTTGGCCGCCTTCCTCGTCCGTAGGCAGAATTACGGCATATAGCCAGAGAATGAGGAGAAGATACCATGCTGATCGCGAAGAAATACCTTTGGTTCGTGCTGATTGTGGCGCTGTTGGGGACGCTGGCCGCCTGCAACTTGGGCGTTGCCACCCCGCCGCCAACCGCCGACCCCAATCTCATCCACACCCAAGCGGCCGAGGCCGTCAGAGCCACCCTCACCGCCGCGGCGTTCGGCGTCCCCATGGTGGTGCCCACGCAGACCCCCGCCGTCATCCCCCCTAGCGCCACCTTTCCTCCCCCGCCGCCGCTGGCCACAGCTACCCCCCTGCCGCCGACCGCCACGCCCTTCCCCACAGCCACCCCCCTGCCTCCCACCGCCACGCCCGTCCCCATCCCCTGCGATTGGGCCGGCTTTGTCAAAGATGTGACCTACGACGACAGCACCAGCACGCCCGAAGTCGCCGCCGGCAGCACCTTCGTCAAGACCTGGCGGCTGAAGAACATCGGCACCTGCACGTGGACCTCCGGTTATGCGCTGATCTTCGAGCGCGGTGATGCCATGGGCGGCCCGGCTTCTCAGCAATTGACCACCAGCACAGTGGCCCCCGGCCAGGAAATAGACATCTCGGTCACGCTCAAAGCGCCCGACACAGCCGGCACCTACCAGGGCTTCTGGAAATTGCGCAACAGCGCCGGGGCAACCTTTGGCCTGGGCAGCAATTACAACCAGCCTTTTTGGGTCAAGGTCAAGGTGGTCATCCCCGTCACCCCCACCCCCACTGCCGTGATGCATTTCAACTTCCTGGACAAGGCCCCCGGCGCCGAGTGGCGCAACGCCACCACCCCCCTGCCCTGGGGCGATCCCAATGACGACTCACCCGGCGTGGCAGCCTATCTCGAAAACATCAAGCTCGAAAATGGCAAAACCTACAGCAAAGTGCTGGCCACTTACCCACAGAGAATCACCGACGGCGTCATCACTGGCCTGTTTGCCAGTTACACCGTTCAAGATGGCGACCACTTCCGCGCAACGATCGGTTTTGGCAAGAGTTGCGGCGTCGGCAAGGTCAAATTCCAATTGAACTACAAAGAAGGCGATACGCTGGTCAATTTGCGCGAATGGAGCGAGTCTTGCGACGGCAAATTGCTGGATGTGGATGTAGACCTATCCACCCTGGTGGGTAAGACGGTGCAGTTCATGCTGGCGGTCACCACCGATGGCTCACCCGACGACGACAATGCCATCTGGGTAGCGCCGCGCATCGAAAAGTAATTTCACCCTCGGCCAACCAGCCATCGAGCGGCGGGGCTGCCGCGTGGTATCATAGCCACATCAGCTCCGCCGCTGCTCGTCAGGCCGGGCTGCTCGAGTTCCAAGAGGAGTACGCATGTTCAAAAAACAATCTTCTTTCTGGATGGTCTTGCTCATTTTGTCCCTATCTCTGGGCAGTTGTCAAACCAGGATCTCGCCCCCCACACAAACTCCCCTATCCCCTGCGGCGGCGCTCACTGCCGCCATCGAGACAGCCAACGCCCGCCTCGAGGCCACCCGCCAAAGCCAACCCACGGCTACGCCCCTGCCTCCCACCCCTAGTCCAACCCCCCTCCCCACCATCATCAGCCCCACGCTCATGGTGGCAACCGCCGCTGCACCGTTGACCCCAACAGCGCTCACCCCTCAGCCCTCGCCCAACGTCGCCACCGGCCTCGACAACGGCGCGTTCACCATGAAAGAGACCGTTCCCGACGGAACGAACTTTGCCGCTGGCGAGAGCTTCACCAAATCGTGGCAATTTGTCAACACCGGCCAAACCACCTGGACGAGTGGCTATGCCCTGGTCTTCGTCGGCGGCGATCAAATGGGCGGGCCGGCCTCGGTGGCCTTGCCCCTCGACGTGCCGCCCAACCAACTGGTTGACATCGCCGTCAACCTCGTTGCGCCAGACAAAGCCGGGGTGTACAAAGGCTTTTGGCGGCTGCGCAATCCCGCAGGTCAGGTCTTCGGCAGTACAGTGTGGGTGCAGATCAGCGTGGGCAACGGTGGCGGCACGGCGGTCGTCACGCCTGGCAGCGGGCAAATCACCGACATCTCGCTGAGTGTGGACGACACCATCTTCCAGGGTTCCTGCCCGCACACCTTCACTTTCACAGGGCGCTTCACCCTCAACAGCTCAGCCTCCGTCACCTACCAACTGGAAGCCGGCGGTTTCAGCGGGATGAACCTGCCTGCTGCCCAAACAGCCAATTATCCCGCCGGGACATACGAGCTGGTGTATTACCTGGAGATCACTGCATCAGGTTCAGGCTGGGCGCGGCTGCACATCACCGCCCCCAACGACATCGCTTCGAGTGACATCACCTTCTCGCTGGTCTGTCAATGACATCTCTGGCGCAGGCGATCAAGGACGAAGCCCGCCGGCGGGGATTTGTCCTGGCCGGTTTCACCACACCCGATGCGCCGCCGCATCTCGAGGTGTACGCGCGCTGGCTGCAAGAGGGGCGGCACGGCGAGATGGCTTACCTGGCCAGCGAGAGCGCCCGCCAGCGCCGCGCCGACCCGCGCCTGTTGCTCCCCGAATGCGGCACCATCCTGGTTCTGGCCGTTCCCTATCAATCCACGCCAGCGCCGGCCCCGCCCACGGCAGAACTCCCTGGCGGGCGCGTGGCAGCCTATGCCTGGGGCGACGATTACCACGATGTCTTGCTCCCTCGCTTGAAATCCCTGACGGCTTTCATCGAAGCCCAGCTTGGCCGGCCTATCCCCAACCGCTGGTACACCGATACCGGTCCCCTGCTCGAACGCGAGCTGGCCCAGCGCGCTGGCCTGGGCTGGATTGGCAAGAACACCTGCCTCATCAACCCCGAACGAGGCTCCTACCTCTTGTTGGCCGAAATCCTGCTGGGGCTAGACCTACCGCCCGACCCGCCTTTCTCTGCCGACCGCTGTGGTCACTGCACCCGCTGTATTGCCGCCTGTCCCACCGGCTGCATCCGCCCCGACCGCACGCTGGATGCTCGCCGCTGCCTGTCTTATCTGACCATCGAGCTGAAAAGCGCCATCCCTGCCGAGCTGCGCCCGGCGCTAGGCAATTGGGTCTTTGGCTGTGATGTATGCCAGCAGGTTTGCCCCTGGAACCGGCGGGGAGCGCCTGGCGATCCGGCTTTTGCGCCCCGCCCAGGGGTGCCGCGTCCCAACTTGATCGAGGCGCTCTCCCTCGACCCACAGAACTTCAACCACCGCTTCAAGCTCAGCCCGCTGCGGCGCGCTAAACGACGCGGCTATCTGCGCAATGTGGCCGTTGCTTTGGGTAACGCCGGCAACGCCGCGGCAGTGCCCCACCTGGCACATACCCTGGAGCATGAACCCGAACCGCTGGTGCGCGCCCACGCCGCCTGGGCTTTGGGACGCCTGGGCGGCATCCTGGCACACCACGCCCTGACCAACGCTGCCAGCCGCGAAACCGAAGCCTCTGTCCTGGCCGAAATCGGCGCTGCTCTGCACACTTTGAACGACAAGGCCAACGTCCCGCCCCCCGTCGCCTGAGACGTATTGGTGGTCCAACCTGGGTTTCCGCTGCGCCGCTTCGCCTGATCAACCTCCCAAGTGAGTGTGATAGATCACTGAACAGACGATGAGGCCAGCAGTTACGGTCAGCGTGGCCGCGCCGATGGGGCTGCTGGGGGCAGCAGACGGCGTTCGTTGGCTTTGGGTTGACCTACTTTGGCGGCTTTGCTGTGCCTGGGCGGCAACGCCTACCGCCAGTGTCACAGGAATTGCAGCGCAAAACATGCACATGGTCTCCTCCACGATTGTCCAACGGGGTATCACGAGTTTTTCGAACACCCGATAGAAACTGCCATCACCGCGCGCAGCACTGGCCGCCGTCACCTCTTGCGGTCACGGGCTAACTGCCACACCAGGCCGCGCCGCGGCGCAAACAGGAAGATCAGCAAAAAGATAGCGGCGTTCACCAACACAATCGCCGCGCCGGAAGCGACGTTGGCATAGAAACTGATGTACAAACCAACGAATCCCGAAACAGCGCCGATAGCGGCAGAAATGGCCATCATCGTCGGCAGACGCCGGCTGAGCAGGTAAGCCGCCGCCGCTGGCGTCACCAGCATGGCTGCCACCAGCCCCACGCCCACCGTTTGCAGCGCCACCACCACCGTCAGCGCAATCAACACCAACATCAAATTGCGCAACAACTCGCTTGGCAAACGCAACGTGGCCGCCAGCACGGGATCGAACGAAATCACCAGAAACGGCTTATAGAGCCACACCACCACCCCCAGCACGCCAATCCCCAGCAGGCCGGTCATCCACAAATCGCCGCTGCTGACGCCCAAGATATTGCCAAACAGGATGTGAGTGAGGTCCACCGCGTAGGTCTTGATGGTCGAGATGAGCGTCACGCCCAGCGCCAACGCCGAAGCGAAGAGAATACCGATGGCGGTATCTTCCTTGAGTGTGCCTTGTCGCGAGAAGAAACCGATCCCCAGCGCCACAACGACCGCCGCCGCCAGCGCCCCCACGAGCAGATTGCCGCCCAGCAAATAGGCGATGGCCACGCCGGGCAAAATAGCATGGGCCAGGGCATCGCCCAAGAAAGCCATACCGCGCAGCACCACATAACAACCGATCACCGCACACAGCACCCCCACGATCAGCGCCGCCAACAAGCCGCGCTGCATGAAACTGTAAGCCAAAGGAGCCAATAGCCAGTCGAGCATGGTTGCCTTCTCTCCTCACAGATGGTCTTGCTGGCAGCAATCGTCTATGGCCACATCCCCTTGCGGCAAGACAAGCACCCGCCCGCCAAAGGCCTCCGACAGCGTCGAGGCGCTGAGCACCTCCGCCGGTTTGCCGTAGGCAATCATACGGCGGTTGAGCAGGATCACCTGGTCGAAGCGTTCAGTCGCCAGGCGCAGATCATGGGTCGAAATCATAATGGTCACCTGGCGGTCGCGCAACTGGTCGAGCAGTTCGAGCGTGGTCTCTTGGGTGGCCACATCCACGCCGGTAAAAGGTTCGTCCATCAGCAAAATATGCGGTTCTTGCGCCAGGGCGCGCGCCAGGAAGACGCGCTGCTGCTGGCCGCCCGATAGGTCGCCAATAGGACGGCGCGCCAGGTCGCTGATGCCCATTTGCGCCAGGCTGTGCTCAACCACCTGACGGTCGCGTGCCGTGGCAGGCGAAAACCAGCCCACCTTGCCAAAACGCCCCATCATGACCACATCTTGCACCGTCACCGGGAAGCGCCAATCAATATCCTCCCGCTGAGGCACATAGGCCACACAATCCAGGTGACTGCCCAGCGGGCGGCCGTGAATCAGGATACGCCCCTGGCGGATGGGCAATAGACCGACAAGGGCCTTGAACAAGGTGGATTTACCTGCGCCGTTGGGGCCAACCACTGCCACACGCGCCCCGTGCAATACCTGGAAGCTCACCTCCTGCAACGCCAGCCTGCCGTTATAGCTGACGCTCACATTCTCCAGCTCCAGACGGGCAGGCTCCAATAAAACATCGTTGCTTCGGGTCATCGCTCGGCTCCTCGTAAGAACGCTCAGACGACTGAGCACACAATTGGTCGTTTGCCCCACGACAACCGTGGCGACTGCTGCTTACCCATTGTACCCCATTCCGCGGTTGTTAGCTGCAAAACAACCGGGCAGGCTGGGGCGCCAACCTGCCCGGCTGAACGAGGCAGTTGTGGTCGTAAGGCAGGTTAGGGGGTTGGGGTAAAGGTAGGCGTGAGGGTCATCACCGAACCGGGGGTGCCGCCGATAGGGGCCGGCGTCCAGGTGGGAACGGGGGTGGCGATGTTCACCGGCACTTTGATGACCTGACAGGCCTGCAAGACAGTGGTCTCTTGGAATTTGTTCTCCCGTCGGATGGCATCCACCGTGCTGTTGAAAGTGGCCGCAATCTGATACAGCCCCTCGCCCGGGTTGACCATGTACTCAATCACGCCGCGAAAGCCCTCCGGCAGAGGGGTGGCCGTCGGGCGAGTCATCCCCGGCGGGGGAATCAACAGGTTTTGGCCAACGAAAATGATGGGTTTGTAACGGTCAATGACGTTGGAATTCAGTTCGAGAATCAGGCAGGCATCCTTTACGCCAAAGGTCTCAGCAATGGCCGATAGGCTGTCGCCTTCTTTGACCACATACACGAAGGCGCTGGAAGGCGTGCTGGTGGCCGTGGGGGTGGGTGTATCGGTAGGCGGGGGCAGGGTGGGAGTATCGGTGGGCGTGCTGGTGAGGGTTGGCAGCGGGGTAGCTGTGAAGGTGGCGGTAGCGGTCACCGTCGGGGTATTCGTCGGTGAGAACAAGGCAAGCTTGGGCTTGTCGCCGACCAGCCAGAAGATGATGATAGCAGCCCCGATGACCAGCAACACAGCCGCCACGGCAATGATGATCGTGGGTTGAGCACGTTGTTGTCGTCGGCGGTAGGCCTCGATCACACTTTGGGCAGTTTTCTTTTCGCTCATAATCTCCTCGAATTGGCGCCATGCGCCGCAAAATTCGTCGCTCGGCCGCACAAGCGGCTAAAACTGGCTTGATTGTAACCGATTTTTGGCAACTCTGGCAAATACGGCTATAATCCAGGTAAACTGTGACGAGATTGACTGTAGCGAGGTTCCCATGAAGATTGTGGTTTTCGGCGCCGGGGGTGTGGGAGGTTATTTCGGCGGGCGGTTGGCCCAAGCCGGCCTGGATGTGACCTTCATCGCTCGCGGCGAACACCTGCGGGCCATGCAGCGCGACGGGCTGCGGGTGGAATCGATTGGCGGAGATTTTTCCGTGCGGCCAGTTCAGGCCAGCGACGACGCCGCCAGCGTGGGCTTGGCCGATGCGGTGTTGGTGTGTGTCAAGGCCTGGCAGGTGCCGGCGGCAGCGCAGGCCATGCTGCCCCTCATCGGAGCGGAGACGGCTGTGGTTTACCTGGGCAATGGCATTGATGCACCGCGGCAGTTGGCGGAGACGTTGGGCAGCGGGCCGATCCTGGGGGGGCTGTGCCGCATCTCAGCTTTTTTGGCAGCCCCAGGGCTTGTGCGGCACGTCGGCATCGAACCGGCGGTGGTGATCGGCGAGCTGGACAATCGCCCTAGCCAGCGGTGTGAACGATTGTTGCAGGCTTTTCAGCACGCCGGCGTCAAGGCCGAAATCCCGCCGGACATTCACGTGGCCATTTGGCAAAAATTCCTCTTCATTGCAGCCGTCAGCGGTGTGGGTGCTCTCACTCGCGCCCCGCTAGGCGTCATCCGCAGCCTGCCAGAGACACGGCAACTGCTGGCAGCCGCCCTGGGTGAGATCGAGGCGGTGGGGCGCGCCTGCGGCATTGCCTTGCCGCCGGAGGCCGCGGCGCGCACCCTGGCGATGATTGACCGCCTGCCTGGCGACATCCTGCCCTCGATGCAGCGCGATATCGAATTAGGCCGCCCGTCCGAGTTGGACGCCCAAGTGGGCACCGTGGTCAGCCTGGGGCAAGACGTGAACATCCCCACGCCGGTAAACGCCCTGATTTACGCCGCGTTACTACCCCAGGAATTGGCGGCGCGCGGCATAACTGCCGCAGGGTAAGGCCTGTGATCGTCATCATCAACGGCCCCTTAGGCGTGGGCAAAACCGAAGTGTCGTGGCAGTTGCTGACGCGCTTCGAGCGGGCAGTGATGCTCGACGGCGACTATATCGGCGCCGTGCATCCTTTTCGAATTTACGATGAGCAACGCATCGAGTACCTTTACCAAACCATGCACCATTTGGCCGCCTGGCACAGCGCGCATGGCTACCACGATCTCATCGTCAACTACGTCTTCGAGACGCCCGAATCGCTGGCTCAGTTGCGCCAGTTGCTATCTGATCTCGGCGAGGAAATCCACGTTTTCCGCCTGACCTGCACAGAAGAGCAAGCCGCTCGGCGCCTCGCCGGGCGCACGCCAGACCCACAGCGCCTGGAGACGGAAATCAGCCGCTTTCGCGAATTGAGCGCCATCCAAAGCGCCGCCGCCATGCGCGGCGATTTAGGCTTCGAGATAGATACCAGCGAATTGTCCGCTGAGGCCGCGGCAGAGGTCATCTGGCGCAACATACAGGAAGCCGTCACGCTGTTGCCGTATGACCCCCAATGGTCGCAGGCTTACGCCGCCGAGCGGGACCAAGTTGCCCGCGTGTTAGGCGACCTGGCGGTCGAAATCCATCATATCGGCAGCACAGCCGTGCCAGGCCTGCCCGCCAAGCCGGTGATTGACTTGCTGGTTGCCGTGCGCCGCCTGGAAGAGGCCAGCGCCTGTATGGCCGCGCTGGAAACGCTTGGCTACCGCTTCGTGGATCACCCCCAACGTGGATCGGCGCTTCTTCCGCAAAGGGCTGCCACGCAGCCATCACCTGCACATCGTCGCCTTGGGCAGCCCGGCATACCACGACCACCTCGATTTTCGCGACGCGCTGCGAGCAGAGCCCTCCCTGCGCCAGCGCTACGCCGCGCTCAAGGAAGCGTTGGCCGGGCGCTACAAATACGAACGTGCCAAGTACGTGGAGGGCAAGTCGGCCTTCGTGGCCGAGACGCTGGCTTTCTGGCGAGACAGGCTCACAGCCTGCCGTTGATTTGCTCCAGCAGGGTGTGGAGCGGGAGGCTGGCCAGTGACGCCAGGCGCAAGTCAGCGTGGTCAAGGGGCAAACGACTGGTGAGGGCGTTTGGTACCGCCACGCAGAAAATCCCTGCTGCTTTTGCCGCCAAGATGCCGTTCGGCGAGTCCTCGAAAGCCACAGCTTCTTGCGCCGATAATCCCAAGGCTTCCAATGCAGCCAGGTACAGCTCTGGGGCGGGTTTGGTGCGGGCGACGTCCTCGCGCGTGCGGATGACATCGAAGTTGTCCAGCAGACCCAGACGGCGCAGGTGACCGCTCACCCAGCCGCGCGACGAGCTGGAGGCCACAGCCACTTTCAGGCCCAGGCGTCTGGCGTCGCCCAGGTAATCGCGCACGCCCGGCAGGGGCGGCTGAGCGCAAATCAGCGCCATTTCGCGCTCGCGGCGCTGTGTTTCGAGTTCGGCGCGATTCAGCGGGCGGCCAAGCTGTCTTTCCAGCTCGGCCCACGCGTCGAAGAGTAAATCGTGGGTGCCAATGATCTTTGCCCACTGCTCGAAAGGCAGGTTAGAGCCATAAGCGGCATATAATTCCTGCCAGGACTGGTAAACCGGCCCCTCGGTCTCCAGAATCAGCCCATCGAAGTCGAAAATCAGCCCCCGAATCACGACAGCCCCCCTTGCCAACGCCGCCAAAGCCAGAGCAAAGCCAAGAGCGCCACAAGCAGCCAAAGGCCCAGGATGAGGCCGCCAGCAAACCAATTGGCCGCCGGGCGCTGCTGCAAGGCGAGAGCGCGCCGGCGGCAATCGGCCATCACTTCGGTAGGAATCAACTTCAAGGCCAGGAACATGCCCAGCGGCACCAGCAGGAAATCATCGAGATAGCCCAACACGGGGATCACATCGGGGATAAGGTCAACCGGGCTAAATGCGTATGCGACCACGCAGGCGGCAAACAGGCGCGCATACCAGGGCGTGCGCGGGTCGCGGTAAGCCAGGTAAAGCGCGTAAGTTTCGTTTCTGAGACGGTGGGCGGCATCTTGCAAAGATTTCATCGGAAGTTCAATCCTGTCCTTCTTCAGAGTCGCTTGCAGGCGGCGGTTGGGATGGGACAGGCGCCAGGCGGGGCTTGCGCGCAAAACGAGCATGGCTCAGCGCGCTGAGTAAGGTGGTGATCGCCCCGCCGACGAAGAACCAGCGCCCAGTCAGCCCAAAGAACAGTGCATACAGCACGGCAAAGGCAAACAATTCGAACATTGACAGGCGGTAAGAGAGCCACCGGGCACAGCCTCGCACCCCTTGCAAGCCGTCGGAGCGCCAAGCGTGCAACAGGAACGCCAGGTTACGAAAATGCCGCAGGTGGATAACGACCTCCAGCAAGAACAAAGCCCCCATAACGGCCTCGAACGCCGCCAGGGCCGCCCCCTCCCTCACCAGCGATTGCCACAGATACCAGAGGTAACCATCCAGCGCCAGCAAAACGATAATAGGACGCGGGCTGAGCCAGCGCTGAGCACGGACATCTTGCTGGAAGATGAGCGTCAATTCGATGTCTTTCTCCAAAG
>Ga0209018_1002778_pt1 | contig 11824 bp, 12 predicted proteins | sample YNPBryBLVA2012_FD_185814 | JGI IMG/M metagenome (GOLD analysis project Ga0209018, IMG submission 185814) | Anoxygenic and chlorotrophic microbial mat microbial communities from Yellowstone National Park, USA - YNP Bryant BLVA 2012 (SPAdes)... ...
CAGGTGATGAAGGGCTACCACAACATGCCCACCGAAACCGCCAACACCCTGCGCAAACTGAAAGACGGCAAGACCTGGCTGTTTACAGGCGACATTGCCCAGATGGACGAGGACGGCTATTTCTACATCGTAGACCGCAAGAAGGAACTGATCAAACCAGGCGGATTCCAAGTCTGGCCGCGCGAAGTAGAAGAAGTAATCGCTCAGCACCCCAAAGTGCTAGAATGCGGCGTAGCCGGCATCCCAGATGCGTATCGCGGCGAGACAGTCAAGGCCTGGATCGTGCTGAAACCCGGCGAGACCGCGACCGAAGAGGAAATCAAAGCCTTCTGCAAAGAGAAACTGGCGCCCTACAAAGTGCCAACCCACTACGAATTCCGCAAGGAATTGCCTAAGACCACTGTAGGCAAGATTCTGCGGCGCGAGTTGGTGCGGCAACACAAGGAAGCCAATCCGTAGCCCACAATACCCCCAAAACCCTCAAGAGACCTTCGCAAAGAAGGTCTCTTGGTTTCTTGTAACAGTTGGGAAACTGTAAGTTGAAATCTCAATGGGAAATGGTATGATTTAAACATGAAGATCTTGAAGGAATTCAAGGAAGAGTTCTTCAAAAACCTGTTAGAAAATCTGTACGATGGGGTCTATTTTGTCGACCGCGAGCGCAAGATTTCCTATTGGAACACAGGCGCAGAACGCATCACAGGTTATGCGGCCAAACAAGTCGTGGGCCAGCACTGCTACGACAATCTTTTGCAACACATCACTGAAAACGGCAAACGCCTTTGCCTCGATGGATGCCCCTTACAAGCCACCATACAAGATGGAAAACCGCGCGAGGCGGAAGTATTCTTGCGTCACGCAGAGGGGCATCGCGTGCCGGTATTGATACGAACCTCTCCTATCTTCGATAAGCGCAACCGAGTGATTGGAGCCGTCGAAATTTTCAGCAACAATCAAACGCTCATGAAAATGAAACGGCGCGTCAGTCAACTCGAACAGACCGTCGTATACGATGCGCTGACCATGATTGGCAACCGAAAACACATCGAACTCAAGTTGAAGACCGCATTTCAAGAATACCAGCAAAACCACATCCCTTTTGGCATCCTTTTCATAGACATTGACCACTTCAAAGCATTCAATGATAAGTACGGCCACCTTATTGGCGACAAAGTCTTGCGGGCCGTCGCCAATACGCTGCGCCTCAACCTGCGCGAGACAGATACCTGCGGACGCTGGGGAGGCGAAGAATTCCTGGCAATCGTATTCAATGTAGCCAACGAGAACATCCTCCATGACATCGCCGAGAAACTGCGCTTTCTGGTCGAACAAACCAGTATTCAGGCGGGAGAAAAAACGCCGCAAGTCACTATCTCCATCGGTGGAACATTCCCCCATCCAGGCGATACCCTTGAAAGCCTGGTAGACCGGGCAGACAAGTTGATGTATCATAGCAAGACTGCCGGCCGTAACCGCGTAACCATTGGATGAGCAGTGATTAGCGCCAAGTTCGAAGAAACCCCAATTGACGCATCTTTTTTCCTGTGGTATCATGCCACCACAATTTCATAGCCCCAAACGGCGCTCTTATCCAGAGAGGCGGAGGGACCGGCCCTGTGAAGCCTCAGCAACCTTTCGGCAGAAAAGGTGCTAATTCCGGCAGATCGTAGTTTCTGGAAGATGAGAGGGCAGCCATCGCATGACGAAAATTGCCCTTTCTGCGTTGAGCCTGAAGGGGCAATTTCATTTTTACTTGGAGAGGTTCAACCCATGAGTACTACCTTTATGACTTCCCCGAAACTGATGTTTACCTCCGAATCAGTGACGGAAGGCCACCCTGACAAAATGTGCGACCAAATTAGCGACGCCGTATTGGACGCCTGCCTGGCGCAAGACCCTTTCTCGCGCGTGGCTTGTGAAACGGCAACCAAGACCGGCTATATCATGTTGCTAGGAGAGATTACCACCAAAGCGGTCATCAATTTCGATGAACTTGTGCGCAAGGTGGTGCTCGAAATTGGCTACGACCGCGCCAAGAAAGGTTTCGATGGAAATACCTGCGGCGTCCTCTCGGCCATTGCCAGTCAAAGCCCGGATATTGATATGGGCGTAAGCAAATCGCTGGAAGCCAAAAGCGGCGACGAGGCCGAGTTGGATGCGATCGGCGCCGGCGACCAGGGTATGATGTTTGGCTTTGCCTGTGACGAAACGCCTACGCTGATGCCCATGCCCATCTATCTAGCGCACAAACTGACCCGCCGCTTGGCAGAAGTGCGCAAGAACGGCACACTCGAATGGCTGCGCCCGGATGGAAAAAGTCAAGTTACGGTCGAGTATTCTTACGGCAGACCTCGACGTATAGATACAGTCTTGATTTCCACTCAACACGCGCCTGAAATTTCTCAAGAAGACATCCGTCGGGCCGTCATCGAGCATGTGATCATGCCATCCATGCCTGCCGAAATGGTAGATAAAGAAATGAAAATCTACATCAACCCCACCGGGCGCTTCGTCATTGGCGGGCCGCAAGGCGATGCGGGCGTGACCGGCCGCAAAATCATCGTGGATACCTATGGCGGTATGGGCAGGCATGGTGGTGGCGCTTTCTCTGGCAAAGACCCCACAAAAGTAGACCGCTCGGCTGCTTACGCGGCACGCTGGGCAGCCAAAAACGTAGTGGCCGCCGGCCTGGCTCAACGCTGTGAAATTCAGGTGGCTTACGCCATTGGCGTGGCGCACCCGCTCAGCGTCAACGTCGAAACATTTGGCACCGGCAAAATTGCGGACGAAAAAATCGCCGACTTGATTCTGCAACACTTCGACCTGCGCCCCGGCGCAATCATCCGCGACCTGGACCTGCGCCGCCCGATCTACCGGCAGACCGCCGCCTACGGTCATTTTGGCCGCGACGACATCCTGTTCCCCTGGGAACGCACCGACAAAGCCGACGCGCTGAAGAAGGCGGCAGGATTGTAAAAAAACAATTCGTGCGCCAAACTGATGGGGCGGCCATTCCCTGAGCAAGTGCCAGCCTGTCCTGGACGGGCGACCCAGGAGACAAGCAACTGCCGCCCCAAAACGTAATCAACGCCAGTTCGGAACAACCGTCCCGAACAATTGCATGGGCAAAATCGAGCCTTCGGGACGGCTCAAAGGCTTATCCCGAATTCAGGTTAACTACCTGCCCTCACTCAACCCCTCTCCCCAAGGGAGAGGAAAGTTGTTGTCTCTCGATGAACCGAGGCGCGGGCGATTTTGGCTGGGCGACGCATATTCCTCCCCCTTCTTTATCGGAAAGGTATCTTTTCTCCGTAATCGGATATAATAGGCGCGGTATCCTCTCGACTGTTAGGGGTGGGTGTTTTGGGCGCGCTACGCGCGCCCACCCGCTCACTTCTTCTTTTCGAGAAGAGCGCAGACACGCTAGAACACAAAATTTCTTATTGGAAAACGATATGAAACGATATACCAAACAGGGACTATGGTCTCTTTTCCTGATTTGCGCTTTTCCGCTCCATGTTTGGACCTTCCTCTTGGCTTTCCGAGATTTTTCCTGGGTTACAGAGCGCACCAATGCCTGGGATGCAGTGGGCGTGATGTCATATGGGCTCGTGTTTGCTTTCATCGAAAGCCTGGTCATTTTTTTGATTGCTACCCTGCTTGGTTTTCTCATAGCCAAAGCCTGGGATGCGGAGCGGCGGGTGGCCGTGATGGGACACATGGCTCTGACAGCCAGCTTGTGGGCAGTGATTACTTCGCTGTTCTTCCTGATCCCAATCCACCTTCCGCCCTCTGTCATTGATTTCCTGGTCAAGCAAGCGCATCCACTTCGCATCTTGTATGGCGTCAGCCTGGTCTTGGTGGGGACGACCGTATTCGTTCCCACGATGCTGATCCTGCGCTCCCAACCGTTTTTTCGGGCCATTCAGGGGCTCTTCGAGCGCCTCGCCATGCTGACCACACTTTACTTGTTTTTCGACGTAGTGGGGCTGGTCATTGTCATCTTGCGTAACGTTTAGAGGTTGTAAAAGACAAATGAAAAAACAACTCACGCGGCGCGACTTCCTGAAGTTGGCCGGATTGTTGCCCTTGAGCGTCGCTGCCCCAAAATTGACCGACGCTTTAGACGCGCAATCCTCTCCAAACGTCATCGTGGTCGTGCTGGATGCTTTTTCTGCCTACGATATTTCCCTCTATGGATACCAGCGAGAGACCACGCCCAATTTGGCTCGGCTGGCCGAACGAGCGATCGTCTACCACAATCATTATGCCGGGGGGAACTTTACCACGCCAGGCACCGCCTCCCTGCTCTCGGGAATGCTGCCGTGGAAACACCGTCAATTCATTCATTACGGCACGATAGACGAGAACTTTATTACCCATAACCTCTTTGCGGCCTTTCCCCATCATTACCGCATCACATACTCTCACAACCCTCTGGCCAACAACTTGCTCAATCAATTGGCCGTTGGCGGGAACTTCGACAACTATATCCCCTCTAAAAATCTTTTCCTGACCACAGACGGCTTCATCCCTGACCTGTTTGCCAAAGATGAAGATATTGCTACCGTCAGTTGGGTGCGCACCGTCAAACGGCAAGAAGAAGGGTATGCATATTCGCTGTTCCTTTCGCACATCTACGAACCTTACCAGGAAATGAAAATAGCCAATCTACGGCCTTACTACCCGCGCGGCATTCCAAGCGTCAAAAGCGACAACTATTTCCTGCTCGAACATGCTGTGGATTGGCTCGGCAACCAGATTCAGAAGATTCCCCGCCCTTTCCTGGCCTATTTCCACTTCATGCCGCCGCACGCTCCCTACAAAACGCATCGCGATTTCTACCGCCGCTTTGCGGAGGACGGTTGGAAGCCCATCCCAAAGCCAATGGATATCTTCTCGCGGGAAGAAGATTACAACTATGAAGAACTCAAGGCAGCGCGCACTGACTATGTTTGGGCGCTTTTACGACAACCTGGAAAAGGCAGGGCTGTTGGAAAATACCTGGCTGGTGCTGACCTCGGACCATGGCGAAATGTTCGAGCGCGGCATTCAGGGACATTTCACCCCCGTGCTATATCAGCCGGTGATTCGAGTGCCGCTGATGATCTTCGAGCCAGGCCGAAGAACGAGAGCCGACGTGTACGCAAATACCAGCGCTGTGGATGTCGTTCCCACCCTGGCACATGTGACCGGCCAAGCCCCAACGCCCTGGAGCGAGGGCCGCGTCTTGCCGCCCTTTGCGCCGCAGGAATCCGAGCGAAGCATCTATGTCCTGCAAGCGCGCACCAATCCACAATATGCCCCTCTCACAACAGCGACGGTGACGCTCGTCAAAGGTCAATACAAACTCATCCGCTTCTTTGGTTATCAAGAATTGAACAACGAAGAGCGCCTGGAACTCTACGACTTGCAAAGCGACTCCGAAGAAATGAACAACTTGTATTCTGCCAAGCCAGAAACGGCCGCGGAATTGTCGAAGGAATTGCAAGACAAAATAGCCGAAATGAACGCCCCCTATTTGTAGGAAAGTCTTGATCAATGAGCGAACCGCTCTCTCCTCCCCAAGCCAACCGCGCTTCTCTGACCCGCTTTGCCTGGCTTTCCATAGCCGCATCCATCGTCATCATTGCCTTGAAGAGCGGCGCCTATTTGCTGACCGGCTCGGTTGGATTCTTGTCGGACGCACTGGAATCGCTCATCAACCTGGTAGCGGCTGGAATAGCGCTGTGGATGCTGACCATCGCCGCGCGCCCGCCCGATGAAAGCCACCTGTACGGACATGACAAGGCAGAGTTCTTTTCGAGCAGCGTCGAGGGCATCCTCATCCTGGTTGCGGCCGGCAGCATTACTTGGACCGCCATCCAACGCCTTCTTCATCCCGTTCCGCTGGAGAAACTGGGATGGGGCGTGGGAGTCTCTCTCCTTGCTACGCTGCTGAACTTCATCGTTGCCCGCCTGCTGATTTCACAAGGCAAGAAATATCGTTCTATCACGCTGGAAGCCGATGGCCAGCACTTGATGACCGATGTATGGACTTCTGTGGGGGTTATCTGTGGGGTAGGCGCTGTGGCGCTCACCGGCTGGCAAATACTCGACCCGCTGGTGGCTTTAGGCGTGGCCGCCAATATCGTCTTTACCAGCGTTCACTTGCTGCGCCGCTCCGTAGCCGGCTTGATGGACGCTTCCCTTTCTCCACAAGACCAACAAAAGATTGAGAGCGTATTGAAAAAGTACCGCGAACAAGGGCTCGAATTCCATGCCCTGCGCACACGCCAGGGCGCCTCGCGCCGTTTCGTCTCGCTGCATGTCCTCGTACCGGGTGAGTGGACGGTCCACGATTCACATCACCTCGCCGAAGACATCGAGCGTGACATCCGCTCAGCCATGGGCGAGGCGGTCGTCTTTACTCACCTAGAGCCAATGGAAGACGAAATTTCGCTGCACGACATCCCGCTGGATAGATAAGGAATATTGCGGAATGGCGTTTGGCATCGAATGAGACGAAGTGCGGGGGTTATTGAGCGGTGTTGCCTCCATCAGCCAGCAGAAGATGACCGGTGACGAAAGATGAATCATCGCTTGCCAGGAACAGGACGACACGCGCAATCTCTTCGGGCTGGGCAAATCGGCGCAACGGAAGGTACGCAGCCGACTCAGCCATAGCCTGCTCCCGCGTCACCGGGCTGGACTTCTCGAAATAGCCCTTCTCCACCCACCTCTCTACAAAGGTATCTCCCGGACAGACGGCGTTCACGCGGATGTTTTCGTGCGCATGGTCAAGTGCCATGCTTTTGGTCATCTGCGCCACCGCGCCCTTGCTGACGGCATAAGGCAATGCGTCTCTAGCGCCCACGACGGCCCAATCAGAGGCGTTGTTGACGATGACCCCGCCTCCTTGCCTCCTCATTATGGGGATAACCAGGCGGCTCATGCGCCAGACAGCGGTCACGTTGATCGCCAGTGTGGCTTGCCAATCTTCTTCGCTGACAGTTTCCGCTGTCCCTTGGGTGACGATGCCAGCATTGTTGAACAGGATGTCGAGGCGACTAAATTCGGCCAGGGTATGCTCGACGGCACGGGAGCAAGCCCGGGCGTCGGTATGATCCGCCTGGAGAAAGCGGCAGACGCCTCCCAAAGCCGAGATAACGGAAACGACTTCCTCGCCGCGATCTCGCCTGCGTCCCGTAATCACAACTTTCGCGCCTTCCTGCGCAAACAGGATGGCGGTTGCTCTTCCAATACCGGAAGTAGCGCCCGTAATGAGGGCGACGCGATGATCCAGTTTTCCCATACTTCTCCTGTTTTCGAATTCAAAGCGTAAGTAACGTTCGGGATAACCGTCCCGAAGGCTTTGTAGAGCAATGGGCAAAATCGAGCCTTCGGAACGGTTCAAAGTTTCGAATTCAGAGCATAAGTAAGACGATGGCCAAGAGCGCTAACAGGATGCCAACAGCCTGTAAACGCGAGATGCGCTCTTCGAGCAAAATCCAAGCCAACAAGACGGTGGCGCCGGGGTAGAGCGCGCCCAGCACAACCGCTACATCCAGGCGCCCCCATCGGGCCGAGAGAGCATAGAAGGCGTTGCCCAGCGTATCCAGCACACTGCTCAACAGGACGGGGACCCGGCTTTCGCGTTTGGGAAGCCAATCTGGCTGGGTAAGAAGGGCATAACCAAGCATACTGCTGACAGACACGATGCGCACGGCGACCAACGGCCAGAGCAAAGCGGTTTGGCTGGCGCGTTCGATGAAAATGAAAAAAACGCCAAAGGCTATACCTGCAACAGCGGGTGGACGCAGGTCGGCGAAGCGAACGGCCAGCCTTTCGCCGCCCGAAACCAGCCAGACGGCTACCAACGCCAGGACAAATCCGGCCAATGCCCACAGGCCGGGAGAGCCATCCTGGAGTAAGCCAACCATGACCGGCAAGGCGGCGGCTACCAGCGCGGAAACAGGAGCGGCAACGCTCATGCGCCCCTCGGCCAGGGCGCGGTAGAGCAGTGTCAACCCGATACCGCCTGCCAGCCCTGCAGTGCCGCCCCACAGCCAATCTTGCAGCGGCGGCAAGGGTTCGCCAAACGCTCCAACTGTGAGCAGCAACAACACCAGGCTGAGGCTGTGAGCGACGACGATTACACCGTAGGGGTTGCTGCGCTTGACGGCTAACCCGCCGTTGAAATCGCCAGCGCCCCAGGCAAGTGCAGAGAGCAGTCCCAACAGGATAGGAGAGGTGAACATCAAAGAGGCAAGAAGAGGATGGCAAGCAACGCCAACAGGATGCCCAGCGATTGAGAACGCGCCACGCGCTCCCGCAGGAGGAGCGCCGCCAAAAGCACGGTGCCGGCAGGGTACAAGGAACTCAACACGGCGGCCACGTCCATCCGTCCGCTTCGAGCGGCTAGCAAATACATGGCATTGCCACCGGCGTCCAACAGGCTATTCAGGATAATGTAAGGCCAGGCGCCGCCCGTCACACGCCAGGTATCCCGACGCAAGGCGATGTACAGCAGCATAATCCACATCCCACCGCTGCGCGAGGCCAGCATCGGCCAGAATAGGGCCGTTTGCGCGGCCTGGTGCATCAAGATGAAATATGTTCCAAAACCGATACCTGCTAGCAAAGGCAGGCGCAGTTCGCGGATGTGGACAAGGACACGGGTGTTGTTCCCTTCTTCGCGCGAGATGAGCCAAATGGCTGCCAGCGACAGCCCAAAGCCCATAAGGGTCAACCAGCCTGGGAAACCTTGCAGCAGCATCCCCGCCAGGGCGGGAATGGAGGCGGCCATCAAAGCCGAGACAGGCGTAGCGATGCTCATCTTGCCCGTGGCAAGCGCATGGTAGAGCATCAACAAGCCGGTCGTGCCGATGGCGCCAGCCGCTGCGGCCAGGGCAAGCGCCAACCAAGCCGGATGCGCTTCTTTCGTGGCAACAACTGCGCCAATAATGAAAACCAGCCCAACCGCCTCGCCATATAAAACGGTTCGATATGCACCTGTGCGACGAGAAGCCAGCCCACCGGTGAAATCTGCCGCGCCCCACCCAAGCGCAGCAAGGAGGCCATAAACAATGGAGAGCAAGGGCGTTTCCTGTTAGTGCAGTTTTCCAGGGGTTTTCTTCCCGTCCAGGGTATACATATCGTAATCTGCAGGCTGCAACTTTACGCCAAACAGCCTGCCAAGATATTCATTGGCGATTTCGATGATCTTTTGCAACTTTTCGGGACTCTCTACTTCGCCGCGCATCATGCGATCTTTGGAGCCATCGTCACGCTGGATGAAATGCGCCCACTCGATGATGCCATCTTTGCGTTTTTTGGCAATCAGTTTGTAGATGCCCACTTGGGGGATGTGGGCTGTCACCCATCCGCCAACGATTTCCTCGCCTTTTTCCACGTTCATGATAGCCGTTCGAGAGAATGAAAGTTTCATTAGACCTTTCCCGCTGCTCTGGCTCGCTCTAGAACTTTCTGGGCGTTCTTGAGCAATGGCATGTCAATCATCTTGCCGTCCAAGGCAAACGCACCTTTGCCCTCTTTTTGGCTGGCTTCGAAGCCCTCGACGATTCTCTTTGCCTCTGCAACCGCTTCATCGGAAGGGGTGAAGGCCGCCTGCACCGGCTCGATTTGGGCCGGATGGATGACCTGCTTGCCGCTATAGCCCAGCCGCGCCCCAAACTCCGCCTCAGCGCGAACGAGGTCGAGATTCTTGAAATCAATGGTTACGATGTCAATGGCCTGCAAGCCATAGGCGGCGCAGGCAGTCACGACCGCCTGGCGGGCATACAACAACTCGATCGCCTCCGCCGTGCGTGTAGCGCCGATGGAGGCAGCAAAGTCTTCGCCACCGAAGATGATGGCTTCCAGGCGAGGATGAGAGGCGATTTCTTTCAAATTCAAAATGCCGCGGGCGGTTTCTACGCCTACCAGAATACAGATGGAACCGGCCGGCCACCCAAACCTTCCCTCGGCTGCCGCAATCATCTTGCTGGCCCATTCGATTTGCTCCAGCGATTCGACCTTGGGAATCACGATGCCGTCTGGGCGGAAGGGCAACACCGCCTCGAGATCGTCGCGTTCCCAGCCAGAACCCACCGCATTGATGCGCGCCAGTTTTTCGCTGGCGCCAAAGTTTAGTTCCTGCAAGGCACGGACAATGGTAGCGCGAGCCGCAGCCTTCTGGTTGAGGGCTACGCCATCTTCCATGTCCATGCAGATACAATCCACGCCTAGCGTCAGCGACTTGGTGATTTTCTTCCAGTCATCGCCGGGCATGTAGAGAAGCGCGCGTCGAGAGTGCATGAATTACACACCATCCAATGGAAGATACAAGAGTGGAGTATAGCATGAAATCTTCCCGTTTCGCCTTTGTTTTCGCAATGATTGATTTTAAGGCGAAATTGTGCTACTCTTACAAGGAATCGTCAGCCTCGTACTCGTCTACAAGGAGAAGCGATATGGCATACGTGCCTGGTATAGACGTTTCATATTGGGAAGCCGGCATCGCCTGGAAGAAAGTGCGCGGTCACGGCATCTACTTCATGTTTGCCAAAGCCACCGAGGGCGAAGGATATGTAGACCCCACCTTCGACGACAACTGGGTGGGCGCCAAATCGGTCGGCATCTTGCGCGGCGCGTATCATTTCTTCCACCCGAACATGAACCCGGTCAAGCAAGCGGATAAGTTCATCGAGATAGTCAAGGCGATGAACGACAACGGCGAGCTGCCGCCGGTGCTAGACCTGGAAATGACCGACAACCAGCCTGCTCAGGTCATCATCGAGCGAGCCAAAACCTGGCTCGACCGCGTCCAGCAGAGACTCGGTAAACGCCCCATCATCTATTCCAGCCCGGGCTTCTTGAAATCCAGTTTCGTGGTGCCGGGCGGCGGGCCTCCCTTGTGGGCGAATGAATACCCTTTATGGATTGCCCATTACGGCGTCAGCCAACCGTCTTTGCCCAAGGGCTGGTTGAAATGGACCTTTTGGCAATATTCAGAAAGCGGCACCGTCAAGGGCATCAACGCCGCAGTAGACCTGAACTGGTTCAATGGAACTGTCGAAGAACTGTACCAATTTGCCGGTTCTCCACCTCCCACCGCCACGACCTACATCGTAAAACAAGGCGACACCCTGCCGGGCATTGCGGACCAGTTTGGCCTGTCTCTGATGGAATTGGTAAGCGCCAATCCCCAGTTGATTCAAACCAACATGCCGCTGAAAATACCCACGCCAGCCAGCCTGAGCAGTGGGCAGCAACCTGTGACGGAGAGCAGCGCGGGCGCAGGCAGCAGACCGTCGGTCACGGCCAAGACATACATCGTCAAGGCGGGCGATACGCTTTCGAGCATTGCCGCCCAGTTTGGCACGACGTATGGGGTCATCGCGCAACTGAACGGCATTGCGCCGCCGTATGTCATTTACCCTGGCCAGGCGCTCAGACTTCCGTAGACAAACGTTCGGCCGGCAGATGATCTGCTGGCCAAACGTTTTGAGGTGGTCAATCGTCCACGAATGGCGGCATGCGCCGCTCTTTCTTGCGTGGGAGATGACCAACGGATGCAGAGCCTGGCGTTACAAATCTTCATTATTTGGTTGTGAGTCGCGTGGATACTCACTCAGCCGGTCCCCTGGGCAAGCGCCAGGGCAGGCTGGCGGGTATCCAGGAGACAGGCCGGCGTTTGCCCAGGGAACAGCCAAGCAATGCCAGTTTGGTTGCAGCAAGGGGCCGCGCTACAGATATTATGGCTTTCTCAAGAAAATGTATATATCACAAATGTTTTCAAAATGTCGCTGCGAGCCGCTCTCTGGCGAAGCAGTCTCCCGTT
>Ga0209018_1002782_pt1 | contig 11812 bp, 10 predicted proteins | sample YNPBryBLVA2012_FD_185814 | JGI IMG/M metagenome (GOLD analysis project Ga0209018, IMG submission 185814) | Anoxygenic and chlorotrophic microbial mat microbial communities from Yellowstone National Park, USA - YNP Bryant BLVA 2012 (SPAdes)... ...
CGCCCACGGGACGTAGGAGGTCGACGGGCGCCACGAACGCGCTGGGGGTTGGGGTGACGGCGGCGAGCAGGGCGTTTGCCCGGCCGCCGGCGCGAGGGCAGAAGCAAGGCAAGTTGCTGCTGCTGCACCCTTTTGAACGTGAGCTGCGACAAGCGCGGGAGCTGTGGGAACAGCCCCAGGTCCGCGAAATGTACCGCGTGCGCAGTCAGTGCGAGCGTCTGATCAATCAGGTCGTACGCCACGGCGCCCGCAAGGCGCGCGCCTTCGGTCTTGGAGCGGCTCAACTGCAAGTGCACATCATCGCGATCGGCTGCAACCTGGCCGTGCTCGCGCGCATGCTGGACGCGAATGCGGACTTGTCGGCGACGCTGCTCGCGGCATGACTGGAGCGTCAACCCGCAGGCCGACGCTCCGAGTAGCGAGCGATGGTCAGCGCTTGCTGTGTGCCAGTCGATACAGCATCGCGCTCTGGCGCCAGAGCAACTCGATGACGGCATTGACTTCGGCGGGATCACCCAGCCCAAGCCCACCGACTGTCTCGAGTGCTGCCGCGGCTTCTGATGCCTCGGAGCGCGCGACCCGAACCCGCTGCGCTCTGTCGGCGCCCGTGCGCGGCGCCACCTCGCTGGTCTGCGTGAATGCACCTGCCAACGACCGCTGCAGGTGATCCTTGAGCTTGCCGTGTCCTTGCGGCAAGGCCTTGGCGATGGCTGTTCCGCGGATGAAGGCCTCGTAGGCGACCCACCACACGTCGAGTCGATGGTAGTCGAATAGCCAGGTTCGCTGAGGATAGGTCGTAGGGGATTGCTGATTCATCGTCCTCCACGCCCGCCTGAAAGATCGCGGGCTTTGCCCCCCAACCGCGCAGCTCGCGTGACAGCGGCACGCAGCAGGTGGGCCATTCGCTTCCGCTGGCGCGCGAAGTGCGCGACAGGGGCATGCCCCCGAACGTCAGGCGGGCAGCGGGCACATTCAGCAAGCCCTCGACCGTCCGCATCGTGGCAAGCGGCGAGCGTGTACGGCTAGGGGCCAGCGGCGAGCGTGTACGGCCAGGGGCCAGCGGCGAGCGTGTACGGCAGAGCAGCGCTGCGCACGGGCGAACGACGAGGATTCAGCCGCGGATCGTGAGAGCATGGGGCTCAGCAGTCATGCCGCTCGCCGCTGCTCCCTTGCCCCTGACCGCTTCCCGTACACGCTCCCCGATCCGCCGATCCGCTAGCCTTTTTGACGCACGCTGCTAGGAAGGGGAACCGGGAACACGGGAATGAAGAATGCCAGCCGCCAGCCCGTGTTCGCATGACATGCGGGCACGCAACCTAACTCGACCGCGTCGTGGACCTGGAGCCGCGGCGCATGATTCTGATGCGGTTCGCAGACAAGCGACACTAGGTGAAGGGGTCAGGTGCGACCGGAGGCTTTTACGGAGGTCACCACGCGCGGCCTCGGAGCTCGGCCGTGCTCTTGGTCCTCACGGGCACCATTCCATGTTCCTGGTTCGCATTCCTCCTAGCTCCTAGTTGAACTTTTCCCCGAGTTGCCGTCGCCGATTCGCCGTCGCCAACCAGCGCGCCTCCTGTCTCTCGAGAGCCTCTCGAGCCAACTTCTCGAATAGCTGACCGTTCTCGCCGCCGGCTCGCCAAGAACATCCTTGCCTCACGCTGGACATCCTTGACAGACGCTGGTCGAGCTGGTACAGGACGCCGCGCCAGGCATCAACCCGCAAACATTTTCATGAAACTCACCGTTCGTGACGTCGCCGCGCTCCTGCAGGTCTCCGAGAAGTCCGTCTACCGCTGGGTCAAGGACACCGACTTTCCGAGCCACCGGGTGAACGATCAGTACCGCTTCAACCGCGCCGACGTGCTCGAGTGGGCCACCGCGCATCGGGTCCCCGTGTCGCCGGAATTGCTCGCGGAGCCCGACAGCTACGGCACGCCGATGCCCAGCCTCGTGCAGGCGCTCGAAGAAGGTGGCATTCACTATCGTGTCGAGGGCCACGACAAGACGTCGACGCTGCAGGCCGTCGTCCGCGCGCTGCGGCTTCCCGAAGAGGTGGACCGCGACTATCTCTACCGGGTGCTGCTCGCGCGCGAGGCGCTCGGCTCCACCGGGGTCGGTAAGGGAATCGCGATTCCGCACGTGCGCAACCCGATCGTGCTCCACGTGCCCCGGGCGGCGATCACGCTCTGCTTCCTGGAAAGGCCGATTGAGTTCGACGCGATTGACGGCCAGCCGGTGCACACCCTGTTCACGCTGATCAGCCCGACGGTGCGTGCGCACCTTCACATGCTGTCGCGGCTGGCCTTTGCCCTCGGAAACGAGAAGTTTCACGCCGTCATCACCGCACAGGGGTCTCGTGAGGAGATCATGGCCGCGGCGCGCGACGTCGAAGCTACGATGCGGAGCCCACGCCCGTAGCAATAGAGAACATCATGTGGATCTTCCTGGTTGGGCTTGCCGTGCAAGCGGCAGGTGGTGTCGCGGCTTGGATCCTTGGACGCAGCGCGAGAGTGACGCACGCCCTGGGGGCCGGGGGCGCCGTGCTCGGCGCCGTGCTCGCGCTGATCGGCGTGGCGAGCGTCTTGACGGAGCGGGCCCCGTCCACGCTCCGCATGGCGTGGAATGTGCCCTATGCCTCCCTGTCGCTCGGCATCGACGGGTTGTCGGCCCTCTTCCTGTTCGCGATTGGCGTGGTGGGAGCGGCGTCAGCCGTGTACGGGGTCGGGTACCTGGGGAACCATCATCCCGTGCGCAAGCTCGGCGCCTGCTGGTACTTCTTCAACCTGCTGCTCGCGAGCATGAGCGTGGTGGTCACGGCGCGCAACGGCGTGCTGTTTCTGGCGGCGTGGGAGGTCATGTCGATTGCCTCCTTCTTCCTCGTGACCTTCGAGCACGAGCGCGACGAGGTTCGTAGCGCCGGGTGGCTTTACTTGGTGGCCTCCCACCTCGGCGCCGCGGTGCTGATCGTGCTGTTCGTGCTCCTCGGGCGGGAAGCCGGGAGTCTGGAATTCGACGTGCTCCAGGCCGCTACGCCCTCGAGCGGAGTCGCGTCGACAGCGTTCGTCCTCGCCCTGGTCGGCTTCGGTGTGAAGGCGGGGTTCGTGCCCGTGCACGTATGGCTGCCGGAGGCGCACCCCGCGGCGCCCAGCCACGTCTCGGCGCTGATGTCCGGCGTCATGATCAAGACTGGTATCTACGGGATCGTGCGCACGTTGCTGTGGCTCGGTCCCGCCCAACCCTGGTGGGGGTGGACCTTGGTGGCAGTCGGGCTGACGTCGGGCCTGCTCGGGGTCTTGTTCGCGCTGGCGCAGCACGATATCAAGCGCCTTCTGGCCTATCACAGCGTGGAGAACGTGGGAATCATCGCGCTGGGGCTGGGGCTCGGGGTGGTCGGGCTGACGATGGGGCAGCCGATGCTCGCTGCCGCGGGCTTCGCCGGCGGATTGCTCCACGTGCTCAATCACGCGCTGTTCAAGGCCTTGCTCTTTCTCGGGGCGGGCGCGGTCATTCACGAGACGGGCACACGCAACCTGGAGCGTCTCGGTGGCCTGATGCGCCGCATGCCGGCGACCGGGATCGCCTTCTTGATCGGCTCCGTGGCGATCGTGGGGCTTCCCCCGCTCAACGGCTTCGTGAGCGAGTTTCTCATCTATGCGGGAGCGCTCGGCACCGGGCTCCGGGTCGGCCCCGAGCAGGCTGCGGTGCTCTTCGGCTGCGCTGCCGGGCTCGCCCTCATCGGGGGGCTCGCCGCCGCTTGCTTCGCAAAAGCCTTCGGCGTTGTCTTTCTGGGCGTCCCCCGGGCGCCCCTCGCGCATCCCCCCAGCGACCCGCCCCGGACGATGCGGGCTGGCATGGCCTTGCTCGCCTTGGGCTGTGTCGCGATTGGCCTCTTGGCTCCCATCGCCGTCCGCTTTCTCATCCCCGTGCTCTCCGCGGGCACGGACGTCTCCCTCGAGATTGCCACCCTCGAGATGCGCGCACACGCGGGCACCTTCCAGAAGGTGACGATGGTTTCGCTCATCGCTCTTTCGCTTGTCGGGAGCTTGTGGCTCCTTCGCGGCGCGCTGCTGCGGGGACGGCCCGTGAGCCGCGCGCCCACGTGGGACTGCGGGTACGCGGCTCCCTCGGCGCGCATGCAGTACACCGCATCATCGTTCGCGCAGCCATTGCTTCACCTGTTCGGCGCCCTGGTCCGCAGCACGCGTCACGAGAGCTTGCCCGAGGGGCTGTTCCCAGGAAAGGCAGCCTTCTCCACCCACGCGCACGACGTCTGGATGGAGACGGTGTTCACCGGATTGTTCCGCAAGGCACAGGCACTGCTCGACCGATTCCACTGGATCCAGCAGGGCAATGTACAGCTCTACGTGCTCTACGTGGTCGTCACCCTGGTCGCTCTGCTGCTGTGGAAGTTGAACTGACCATGCACACGGCGAGTCTCTTGCACGTTCTGGCGGCGCTGGCGCTGGCCCCGTTGCTCCCTGGGATCACCAACCGCATCAAGGCGTGGTTTGCGGGGCGCCACGGACGTCCCGTGCTTCAGCAGTATTACGACCTTGCGAAGCTGTTGCGCAAAGGCGCCGTCTACAGCGAAACCAGCTCCTGGGTCGTTCGCGCGGGGCCCGTCATCGCGGTGGCCACCGCGGTCTGTGCGCTCTTGATGGTCCCCGCCGGGAACGTGTCCGCGGCCCTGCCCTTTGCCTGGGACTTCATCGCGGTCGCCTACGTGCTGGGGCTCGGGCGCTTCTTCACGGTCGCGTCGGCGATGGATACCGGCTCGGCCTTCGAGGGCATGGGCGCGAGCCGCGAGGTGCTCTTCTCGGCCCTGGCTGAGCCGGCCCTCGTGCTCTTGCTGGCTTCGCTGGCACGCACCGCCGGGGGTGACGCAACCCTCTCCGGCATCCTGGCCGGTGTCGATGGCTCCGCGTGGTCCGTGCATGCGCCGGTGTTCATCCTCGCCGCCGCGGGGCTGTTCGTCGTGTTTCTGGTGGAGAACTGCCGGGTCCCGTTCGATGACCCCAACACGCACCTCGAGCTCACGATGATCCACGAGGTGATGGTGCTCGACCACGGCGGGGTGGACCTGGCGTTCATCCAGTATGGCGCGGCCCTCAAGATGTGGGTCCTCGCGTTGCTGGTCGTGGGCGTTTTGGTCCCGGTGCGGACTGCCAATCCGTGGATGGACCTGGCGTTCGCCACAGGCGGTGTCATCGCCATCGGTGCCATGACCGGTGTCGTCGAGTCCACCATGGCGCGCCTGAGGCTCGTTCGTCTCCCGCACCTGCTCATCGGCGCAACGGTTTCCGGCATTCTGGCTTTCGTCCTGCAGGGCAGGTGAATCATGCACCTCGGCCTCGACATCGCGCTTCTCGTCATCCTGCTCACCAGCCTCGGAATCCTGGGGTCGAGCCGGCTCCGCAACTGCATTCGCCTGATTGCGTTGCAGGGGTTTGCGGTCGGCCTGCTCCCGGTGCTGATCGTCGACCTGATGGGATCCTCCCTCGTGATCGTCTACGCGGTCGCCAGCGTGGCCTCCCGCGGCATTCTGTTCCCGTGGCTGCTGCTGCGCGCACAGCACCAGGCCAATGTGAGCAGGGAGGTGGAGCCCTACGTGGGATACGGCGCCTCGCTGATGTTCGGCGCGGCCGCCCTCGTGTTCTCCGCCTGGCTCTCCTCCCGCCTGCCTCTGCCCGAGCCCGCACCGTCCAACTTCGCCTTGCCCATCGCCCTGTTCCTCGGCCTGACAGGCCTGTTCGTGACCATCAGCCGCAAGAAGGCGATCAGCCAGGTGCTCGGATACCTGCTGCTCGAAAACGGCGTCTTCGCGTTTGGCGTGCTCTTCGTGCGCCACCAGCCGCTCGTCGTCGAGGTCGGCGTGTTGCTCGACATCTTCGCAGCGGTGTTCGTGATGGGAGTCGCCATCTTCCACATCAGTCGCGAGTTCGATCACATCGATGCGGATCGGCTCGCTTCCTTGAAGGACTGAAACCATGCTCGCCGCGATCGTGCTGCTCCCCGCGCTAGCGGGCATTCTGGCCTTCGTGTTCCCGGCCCGCTGGCTGCGACGCGCGCTTCTCGTCGGCGCGCCCGTCGGCCACCTCGCGCTGTCCGCGTGGACGTTCCATGCGTCACCCGCGCCCCTGCTGCAGGGCTGGCTCGACCTCGATTCCGCAGGCCAGCTGTTTCTCCTCACCACCAGCGTGCTCTTCGTGGCCGCGTCGCTCCAGACCCTCGGCTATCTCGATACCGAACGTGCGCATCGCAACTCGATGGCGACGGCGGGCAATCTGCTGCTCGCCAGGCCGCCCGAGGCGATCTTCGCGGCTTGCCTGCTGCTGCTGCTCTCGGCGCTCACCCTGGTCACGATATGCCAGCACTTTGGCCTGCTGTGGGTCGCCGTGGAAGCCACCACCCTCGCGAGCGCGCCCCTCATCTACTTTCACCGGGATGGTCGCTCCCTGGAGGCGACCTGGAAGTACTTGGTCGTCTGCTCCGTGGGAATTGCCCTCGCGCTCCTCGGGAACTTCTTCCTCGCCGTGGCTGCCTCCGGCAACGCGACCCCCGCGCTCGTGGTCTCGGACCTGGTCGCCGCCGATCCCGCATTGCAGCCCTCTTGGCTCAAGGCAGCGATGATCTTCTTCGTCGTGGGGTACGGCACCAAGATGGGGCTGGCTCCGCTGCACACCTGGCTGCCCGACGCTCACAGCGAAGCGCCCGCGGCGGTCTCCGCCGTGCTGTCGGGCGCGGTCCTCAATTGCGCCTTCTTGGCGATCCTGCGGACCCTGCAGGTCTGCGGTGCGGCCGGCCTCGGGGCGTTCGCGCAAGAGCTGATGCTGGTGCTGGGCTTCGCCTCCATGGGCACGGCGGCCGTATTCGTGCTGCGCCAGCCCGACTACAAGCGCATGCTCGCCTATTCCAGCGTCGAGCACATGGGCATTCTCGCGATCGGCGTGGGCATCGGAGGGTCGGGGGCCTTCGGTGCGCTGCTGCACGCCATCAACCACTCGCTTGCCAAGGGCATGCTGTTCCTCGCTGCAGGCCAGATCCTCGCGATCTACGCCACCAAGCGGTCCGCCCGCATCCATGGCTTGCTCGGACGTTACCCGCTCCTCGGATGGGTCTGGATCGGCGGATTCATGGCTATCTCGGGAGTTCCCCCCTTCGGCGTGTTCGTCAGCGAGCTCACCATCGCAAAGGCCGCCATCGATTCCCACCGCCCGGTCGTGCTCGTGCTGTTTCTCCTGTTGCTCGCAGTCGTCTTCATCGGAATGGCGTCTTCTGTCCTGGCCATGGCGCAGGGGCAGGACGTCGAGACGCCGGAACGAATCCGGGGCCGATGGGTGAGCTTGCTGCCTGCCATGGCTCTCGGAGCGCTGGCACTCGGCATGGGCCTGGCCATCCCGCCCTTCCTGCAAACCAACTTGCAGCAAGCCGCGGCGATGCTGCAGCCAGCCGCGAGCGCGCTGCGGTCAAGACCGGCGGCGGATGTTCCCGCGCTCGGGCTCACCGTTACGGATCAGCCTGTGCCGAGCCCCATTGCACAAGGAGGCCGATGATGTCCCGCCACGCCCTGCTCGCGCTCGGGAATGGGAAAATCGCCCCGACGGACACGATCCCCAGCGTTCCCCTCGACGACCTGCGCGAGCTCGTCATCGAGAAGATTGCAGAGGGCTGCCAGCTGTTCGCGCTGCACGGTTTCCAGGACGGCGGCGCGCTGACCCTTCAGGTCTGTCTGGGCGATCCCCAGGAGGGAACGCTGCTGCTCGGAACATCACCGCTGCCGGATCATTATGAAGCCTGGACCCCGAATTGCCCCCAGGCACACTGGTTCGAGCGCGAGCTGGCGGAGCAATGGGGGGTTGTTCCCCAGGGGCACCCATGGCTGCAGCCGATACGGTTCCACGCGAGCGCACGTCCGGGGCACGATGCGTGGGGGCGCGATCCCGCGAGTATTCGGATTGGCGACCGGGACTTCTACCGGGTCGAAGGGGACGAGGTGCACGAGGTGGCAGTGGGGCCGGTGCACGCGGGTGTCATCGAGCCGGGGCACTTTCGCTTCCAATGCCACGGGGAGACCGTCTTTCATCTGGAGGTCTCGCTCGGCTACCAGCACCGCGGCGTCGAACACCTGCTGCACGGTGGGCCCTCTCCCAGGACGCTCGCGGTTGCGGAGACGATTGCAGGCGATAGCACCATCGCCCATGGCACCGCGTGCTGCCACATCATCGAGAGCATGGCACACGCGCCCGCGCCCCCTCGCGCGGAGGCCGTTCGTGCCATCGCGCTCGAGCTCGAACGGCTCGCCAATCATGTTGGCGACCTTGGCGCGCTGGCCGGCGATGTGGCCTACCTTCCGACGGCGTCGTTCTGCGGGCGCCTTCGCGGCGACTTGCTGAACATGACCGCGGCCCTGTGCGGTAGTCGATTTGGACGAGGCCTGCTGCGACCAGGGGGCGTTCGTTTCGACATCGACCCCTCGCTCGCCGCGGAGCTGCGCACGCGGCTCGACGCCACGATGCGAGACGTGAAGCAAGCCGTCGAGCTGCTGTGGAATACGCCGTCGGTCATGGCGAGGTTCGAGGGGATGGGGATCGTGACGCGGGAGACGGCCCGATCGCTCGGCCTGGTGGGGCCCTGCGCGCGCGCCACGGGCCTGGAGGGCGACGTGCGGGCGGACTACCCGGCTGGCCACTACTGCTTTGCGCAGGTTCCGGTTTCGGTGTGGGAGACCGGTGACGTGTTCGGCCGGGCGTACGTGCGCTGGCTCGAGGTGCAGCGGTCGGTGGAGCTCATCCGCGAGACGCTTGCTGAGCTCCCGGAGGGGCCCTTGTACAACGCGGCTGGCAAGCTCGAGGGCGGCCAGATCGCGGTCGCCTTGGTCGAGGGATGGCGGGGAGCCGTCTGCCACGTTGCCCGAACGGATCGTGAGGGACGCTTTGCCGTCTACAAGGTCGTGGACCCCTCCTTTCACAACTGGATCGGCCTCGCCATGGCGCTTCGCAACAACCCTATTTCCGAGTTCCCCCTCTGCAACAAGAGCTTCAATTTGTCGTACTGTGGCCATGACCTCTGATCCAAGCGCGGGATGATCACGAAGTGCTGAAAGAAGTCTTTTCGAGAGTGAGCCAGGGGTACCGCACGGCGGACTATCCGAGGAAACCTCCCACGCTGCCGGCGCGTTTCCGGGGCCGTCCACGGATCAGCACGGGCTCGTGTCCCGCCGGTTGCGAGCAGTGCACGGACTCGTGCCCGACCGGTGCCATTGTATCGCATGAAGGATCCTGCCGGATTGACCTCGGCGCGTGTCTGTTTTGCGGCACGTGCGCGGACGTGTGCCCCGACAAGCGCGTGCAGTTCACGCAAGAATACCGCATGGCGGCCTCGCATCGCGAGGACTTGGTGGAGCACGCGGGGAACGCGCACCAGCTCGCATCCGCGCTCAACGCCACCGCGCAGCGGTTGTTCGGGCGATCTCTGCGACTCCGCCAAGTCAGCGCGGGGGGATGCAACGCTTGCGAGGCCGACATCAACGTGCTCGGCACGCTGGCATTCGACTTGGGACGATTCGGCATCGAGATGGTCGCCTCGCCCCGGCACGCCGATGGATTGATGGTCACCGGGCCCGTACCGACCAACATGGCGCTGGCATTGAAGAAGACCTGGGACGCGACGCCGGCGCCGAAGCTGGTGATCGCGGTGGGAGCTTGCGCAATCAGCGGCGGGCCGTTCGCGGCAGGCCCGGGCGCACCCGAAGGGGTGGGCTCGATGCTCCCCGTCGACGTCTTCATTCCCGGTTGCCCGCCTCACCCGTATACGATCCTGGACGGGCTTCTTCGCATGCTGGGCAGAATCGAGGACGGTTTTCGCAAGCCGTAGCGACGAGAGGCCCCTGCTGTTCGAGCCCATGGCTCGAGGCACCTCCCTGGGTGGCGCTGCTCCGCCGGCACGCCATCGGGGGCGCACGAGATGCGCAAGGGCCTGGGTTGCCGGGGCGGCGCGAGCACCCGCACGTGGGCGCGCAAGCTGATTGACCCGGGCCGCCGCGCGGCTTATTGATGCGGCGGTTTCATCATGAGCACACCGCACGTCGAGCTCGAGCTGGGGGAGGAGGATCGGGCGTTCCTCCAGCAGCGCGTGGGGCTGCATGCGGCCATATCCTTTGGCCTGGTGTGCTTGTTTCTGCTGTTCGATCTCGCCGGGTGGCTCGTGCTCAACCGCGTCGTCGACTTGAGCGCGTTTTGGCCCCACCAGTGGAAGGGCGTGGCCGTCGAGGTCGTGATCGCGTTCGGGCTGCTGGGATCCTCGCTGGCGGTGCGCCGCGGACGCTGGGGCGTGATTCCCTTGTTCGCCTTCGACGGTGCGGTGACCTTCTTCACGTGCGCCGCGTTCGCGGGGCTGGCTCACCACGCGCCGACGGCGGCATTGCCGATGCATCTGATGATCTTTCTGGCGATCCAGACGGTGCTGTTCGTGCACGCCGCGGTGGTCCCGGCGCCGCCGATACGCACGTTTCTGATGCACGCTTTTGCGTGCGCTCCCTTGCTTTACGTGGCAATCGAGCGCGCCGCGGCATCACCGGCCGACGGCCCCCTCGAGAAGTGGGGAATCCCGGTGTCCATCGCAACTTGGGCACTCGTGTTCGCCGCCGTGAGCGCGCTTCTGTCGAGGCTGCTGTTTCGACTGCGTATCTCCGTGCAGAAGGCCCGGCGACTCGGGCAATACCAGCTCGAGCAGAAGCTGGGGGAGGGGGGAATCGGCGTCGTGTACCAGGCCAAGCACGCGCTGCTGCGAAGGCCCACTGCCATCAAGCTGCTGCGTCGCGAGAAGGTGGGCGAGAACGCCATCGCACGCTTCGAGCGCGAGGTCCGAAGCACGAGCCGTCTCACCCACCCGAACACCGTCGCCATCTACGACTACGGCCGCACTCCCCAGGGCGTGTTCTACTACGCGATGGAGCTGCTGGACGGGCCCAATCTCGCGCAGGTCGTCGGCGTGAACGGCCCGATGCCATCGGCGCGCGTCATTCATGTGTTGCGCCAGTGTGCCGGTGCGCTGGCGGAAGCGCATGAGATGGGGCACGTGCACCGGGATGTGAAACCCGAGAACATCGTGCTGTGCCGTCGCGGGGCGTGCCGGATGTCGTCAAGGTGGTAGACTTCGGACTGGTCAAGGACTTGGAGACGGACGACAGCCAGAAGCTCAGCCACGCCGATGCGCTGACAGGGACACCGTTGTATATGCCTCCGGAAGCCATTACGCCGCCGGATACCATCGACGGCCGGGCCGATCTGTATGCGCTCGGCGCGGTCGCCTGGTTCTTGTTGGTGGGTCGTCCGCCGTTCGAGAGCAAGACGCTCGTCGAGGTTTGCGCGAAGCACGTGCAGCAGGCACCGGAGCCCCCTTCGCGATTCGCGGAGGCGGTGCCGCGCGACCTGGAAGCGGTTGTGATGCGGTTGCTGGAGAAGGACCCGGCGGCGCGGCTGCAAAGCGCCACCGAGCTCGAAGATGCTTTGGCAAGCTGCGAGTGCGCCACCCGCTGGTCCCGCGCGCAGGCCGAAGCGTGGTGGCGCGACCACGCCGGGCAGCTTGGCGAATTGAGGCGCGTGGAGCGACCGACGGATCTGACGATTCACGTGGTGCGCAGCTGAGCGTTGCACCGTTACCGATATGCACTTCAAGGATCGGCGACACACCGCACGAGCCACTTCGTTCCCTTGGCGCGTAGGCAACGCGAGCGCACGTGCATTTCGAGCCGAGGGTTCACGATCCGCCACCGGGGCGATCCTACCGCACCGCGCCGCCGGTTGCCCCCCGT
>Ga0209018_1002784_pt1 | contig 11802 bp, 5 predicted proteins | sample YNPBryBLVA2012_FD_185814 | JGI IMG/M metagenome (GOLD analysis project Ga0209018, IMG submission 185814) | Anoxygenic and chlorotrophic microbial mat microbial communities from Yellowstone National Park, USA - YNP Bryant BLVA 2012 (SPAdes)... ...
CGTTCCTTTTTTACCGGTGTTAAGCATTATTCGGTCGGACACTTCCAGCATGATGGAATAGCCTAAACCGAGCGAGGGTTTGGTGGAATACCCCCTCAGCAGTACGGCTCGCGGGAGTATGAGCGACTCGATACCTGCGCCTTTGTCGCTGATGGTGACCCAAATGTCCTTGTTTCGACAGCCTATGCGCACACAGCCCTCGACGCCATGTTTGATGGCATTAGTTATGGCTTCTCCAACACCCACAAAAAACGAATCGAAGCGCTCGCCGGTCAGACCGTGCTGTTCACAAAACTGACGAACCTTGGCGCGGGCCCCGGAGACGTCACGCGGAGCGCGAACCTCAAATACTTCAGCGGCTGTCTCGATGTAAGGGGCGATGTCGGGCTCATCGCATACATCCAGCTTCCCGCCGGTAACGCTCAGAATCGTGTCTCGGTAGAACTGCCGTTTCTGCTGCTCCACCTGGCGCTCGAAGGCAAGTCGCCTGTCTTCGGCGAGTTTGCGCTCGGTAATGTCGCGCACTATTGCCTGTATGTAGGTCTCGTCGTGTACTGTCAGCGCGCTAAGACTGATTTCGCAGTCGACAGGGGATCCGTCCTTGCGTTGATGAACCCACTGGGACGTGTGGCTTCCACGCTCTGTGGCTTCCCGAATGTAGTGAAGCGCTTCAGACCTTGAGCTTCTGCCCGAGGGTTGTTTCGGCGGGCTGATATCCCACGGGTACCGCCCAACAACCTCAGATGGCGAGTAGCCGAGAATGCGCTCAACTGCCGGATTCGCCTGGATGATTCGATTGTGGTGCAGGATGACCACTATATCGGGGCTGTTTTCGAATAAGAGTCTGTAGCGCTCTTCACTGTGGCGTATGGCCTCTTCAGCTTTGGTGCGCTCGGTTACGTCGAGCATGGAGCCAATGATCGCCGGTTTGCTCTGGTAGGGAGAAATAGTGCCGAGCACTTCGCAGTGAACCTGCTCGCCGTCCTTTCTAATTCCCCGAAAAGTGTAGTGAGCGGAGATAGTTTCCCCTGCGTACCTTTTTCGGATATTCTCCTCAACGATCGGAAGATCATCGGGATGGACGAGGTCCGCCACTTTCATCTCGAGGATGATTTCTTGCTGGGTGTAACCGAAGATCTCTGCGAAGCGCGGATTGACGTAGGCAAATCTGTCTCCCTGAATAATGTAGACGCCTACAAGCGACTCCTCTACCAGAGATCGGTACTTTGCCTCGGCCTCTGCAAGCGCGTTTTCTGCTTGCCGTCGTTCGTCAGCCTCGATAGCTAGCGAGATGAGATCGGCTATGGCACTAGCAAATACCTCCTCGTCAGTTTTCCATGCTCGCGGTTCGCCGAGCTGTTCGAAACACACTACGCCGATCGTCCTGCCATGCATACGAATCGGCGAGTCGAGCATCGACGCAATGCCTAGTGGCTCGAGATATGAGGCGGCAAACTTACTGGTCCGCTCGTCGGATCTGGCGTCGCAAGCGACGATTTTGCTCCTTTCGATTTCTCGAAAGTACTCTGGGTTATCGGCGACCGAGATCGTTGCCCCGGCAGAGTGCACTTGTTCCGCACGGCTGAATTCTTCGAGGCATAGCAGTTGGGAGTGATCATCGTTGTAGTGCCATATGCTAACGCGATCGACGTCAATTGTTCGAGCAGCCACCTCGGTCATCAGGCCGAGAATTCTTTGCAGGTCCTCGCTCTCGATGACTTCGCTTCCGGTTATCTCGGCCACGGCGTTCTGTTGCTTGCGCAGGCGTTCTTCGTTATCTCGCAGCGCTTGTTCAGCGAGTACACGGTCAGTGATGTCTCTGACGTGTTCGATGACGCCCCAAACCTCGCCGTGTTCGTTGAACAAAGGAAACGCGTGTAGTTCGAGCCAACCTGCGACCTCTCCGTTAGGACCGGTAAATGGAACGATCTCCGTTTGTAAGCTCTTAGACTCAATAGAGCGTACGGCCGGGCATACTTCGCAGCGTTCGCATTTGCCGTGATACGCTTCATAGCACGTCTTGCCGACGAGCGGCATCCGGAAGTGATACCACTTCTCCATTGCCGCATTGACACGGATAACGTTAAGGTTTTTATCCGAGACGCTGATGCCATCCTGGATTCCGTCGAATATGGATCGGAGGAAACGCTCGTTGTCGCGAAGTGCCTGCTCCGCCTGCTTCTTCTCCGTTACGTCGCGATCAATGCCACGATATCCGCGGAATGTTCCACGCTCGTCGAAGACGGGGGTTCCGCTGGTCTCAACGACCACAAGCGAGCCGTCTTTGCGTATGATTGTGTTCTCCATCAGGTTGAAGGCTTCACGTTTGGCGCATACTTGATCGAAAATACTTTTTAGGCGTTCAGCTTCGCCCGGCGGCATAAAGTCGAAGGGGGTCTTGCCCAGCATCTCAGCAGGCTCGTAGCCAAGAAGTGTTCGGCATCTTGGACTAACGTAGTTGTAGACACCATCCTCGTTGATTCCCCACACCCAGTTGTTGATGCTTTCGACCAAGCCGCGGTAGCGATCCTCGCTCTCGCGGAGCGCCTCTTCCACGGCTGCGCGGTCGAGAGCGTTAACGAGTATCTCGCTGAGGATTTTGAGCAGGGTGAGGTCATCTTCACTCCAGTCCTTGGTTGTTTTGACGGAGTCGAGTCCGAGAAAGCCAATAGCCTCGCCTCGCTGTACCAGAGGCACGTTGACCAGCGACTTGATTTGTTCGCGTTCAAATTCTTCGCGCTCAGCTCTGGCCTCAGGGGGCAGATCTTCGAGAGTTCTTACGTAGACTGTGTTAAGCGCCCGGAGCTGACCGGTGATCCAGGGAAACCTTTCGAACTCGATATCTTTGAGGTTGTGCATTTCACTGGAAACACCCTCGCGGCACCACTCGTGGGTGTTGTCCATGTATTTCCCGTCTCTGAACTTGAACAGGTAGGCTCGGTCGATTCCCGTGAACGAGCCGATGGTTCTCAGGGCGCAGTCGATGCCTTCGTCGATTTTCTCGACAGGCATGTTGATGAAGTGGGCCGATATGGACGTAAGAGCTTTTTCGAAGCTGAGTCTGTGCTCTAGAGCTTCCTCGGCTTTTTTGCGGCCGGTGATATCGCGGATGATGATGAATACCTGTTTTTCCGCGATGGGCACGATACGGGCTTCGTAGTAGGACATACGGTCTTTCACGCGGAGCGGATACTCGATGGACTGAATTTCGCCGGACCAGAACGCCCTCGCGGCTGCGGCCTCAAACTCCTTACCGAGTTCTGCGGGCAATACCTGGGACGGCGTCTTGCCCAGGAAATCGGCGGGTGGTAAGTAGAGATGCTCGGGAGAGCCGGCATGGTAACCAGTGATCCTCCCGTTGGAATCGAGCCAGAAGTAGATGTCCGGGAATGCGCTAAATATCGCCTCCAGCTCTGCTGTGCGCTGCCTTAACGCTTGCTCAGCTTCGTGCCGAGCGGTCACGTCGCGGGAGTTGACGACTACTCTGAGCCCCGAAGGTAGTTCGTGGGCGACGCCAACCGACTCCAGTATGCGCCAACCGCCGTCGGAATGACGAAAATGATATTCTTTCTTGCCTACCAATCCCGGATTTGTAGCCGTATCAACGAACGCCTGCTTTAGCGAGGGCAGGTCCTCTGACGATATAAAGTCCCATAAGCTCCGACCAGTAAGCTCCTCGGGCCGGTAGCCGAGAACCTTGGTGGCCGATGGGCTGATGTAGTCCACAATTGCTTCCGGCATGAGAACGGTGATTATGTCTAGGGCATTTTCAGTGAGTGCGCGCCAGTACTCCTCGCTCTGTTTTAGGGCTTGTTGGGCCAGTTCCCTGTCGGTGACGTCGATCATGTTGTCCAGGATAGCGGGCCTTCCATTGTAAGAGATCAATACGGGACGGTGCTCGAGGTATTTGAGTTCCCCAGATTTAGTGAAAACTCGGATAACATACTGCGGCGGAACGTATTCCCCTGCTAACAGGCTGAAATAACGCTGCCGGACCATCTCGCGTTCTTCCGGATGCACGAGGTTCCACATGCCGACCTCGGAGGCCTCCTCGGGAGTATAACCCATGAGCTCGATAATCTTGCGGTTGCCGAACACCACGCGTTCATCCTGTATTATGATGATGCCGATGGGCGACTCCTCGATGGCGGCGTGGCACGACGCAAGCGCTTCTTCTGCGGCTTGACGCGGTGTGGCTTCCTGGGTCGCATTCTTGCTCAGAAATCGGAAAAGAATCGGTTTGATGGTGTCGGTTCTTATCGCGAAGCGAGTGGTCTCGAGGTTTCGCTGAGTGCCGTCAGCCGCAATAAACCTCAGTGATGCTACAGTGGGTTTCTCAAGCCCATCGCGCGTTGGTTTGATGAGTTCTCGCAGCTCGGCCTCGGAGGACTGTGCCACGTAGTTGAACGCGCTCGACCCAACGACTTGCTCCGGGGTGTAGCCGAGTATGTCCCTCACCGCGCTGTTGGAGTAGGTGATCTCTCCGGAGGGGGCCACCTCCCAAACCCACTCGGCACAAAGATCAAGACGGGTTTCCCGCCGTGTTGGTGCCTGGTAAGGCGGGGACGGACTGTCAGTTTTCCTGCTGCGCCGCATCATTTGTGTCCTTGTCGCAACAGTTTTTTACCCCTGTGTGATTGCAACCAACCTCTTCGTTTAGATCACGGCATATCTAGCGGAATGAGCGGATCACCAGGTCGCAAGTGGTTATACCCAGGCTATTGAAGACCACATTTTTCAGTGCAGGCGCATTGCGAGCGTAATAGTCCTCGACGACCATAAGATATCGCTTGTTGGCGTTGGCGGGCTTGTCGCCAATAAAAACAATGCCGTCCTTGAACTTTGCGCCAGATAGGGCGTAAGTGCCGCTCCCGATGAGCTTGGTTAGCTGATCACCTGTGACATACAGTGCAACAAGTTTATTCTTTATAGGCGCCATTTTTCGCACATCTAGCTCGGTGATCTTGCCGGCCGGCAGTCCGGACTCGATTGCGGCAATCGGGACAACGGCAATGTCGGCTCTCGTGGCCTTTCTGAGCCGTTCGGCGGTCCAGGCTGGGGCTTCTCGAAGCGAGATTGCCTTGGCAAGCTTACCGACTTTACGGGTAAATGGCCTTGCCGCGCGGTCGATTATTGCTTGAACATCCGATGCGGGTTCGATTTTGCGCTCGATGGGCACCAGTTCGCCTTGGCACGACTGAATTGCCAAACGTCCTAAAGTGTTGCGACACAGCGTTACGTCTATGCGGCCTAGCTTGCTGCCCCATTCACCAGCCTGTGCTATCCAGGTCACGGAGCCGGATTCTGTGACGACGCGCATCGGCCTGAAAAGCCACGTGTGCGAATCGCCTCCCACTATCAGACTTAGCCGAGGCAGCGCACGAGCAAGCTCGAGATCAGCCGCGAGGCCCAGGTGCGTAAGTGCAATAACAAAATCGCACTTGCCCTCCAGCTCCGGCAATATCTCTCGCACGGCCTCTACTGGGTCCTGTATGCGAAGCCCGCGCGTCTGCGGGTAGTAGGCGATGCGCGGTGTGGTGACACTCAGCACGCCGATTCGTGTATTGCCCACTTCGAGCACAGTATATGGCGGCACGAGATGCTTTCCTGTTGCCGCATCGTATATATTGGCTGAAAGCAACGGGAATCGCGCCTGGGCAAGGCGTTCGCGGAATATAGCCAGCCCCCTGGTCCCATGCGCGCCGACGAACTCATTGTTGCCTACGGCTACCGCGTCGAAGCCGATGGCGTTCATCACTTCGAAGTCAACCTTGCCCTCGAGATCGGCCAATGGGCCGCGGCTGAAAATGTCGCCCGTGTCGAAAACTAGCACCGGGTGGTGGCACTCTTCTTTGATGCGTCGAATGAGAGTCGCCATTCGGGCGGCGCCGCCGACTTGTCGCTCGTGTGTTCCGAGCTTTTCGTAGTCGAACGGAAATAAGTGCCCGTGGCGGTCGTTGGTGTGCAGTATAGTGAGAGTGAGGCACTGACCATGCTCGTCATTCGCTAGACTTAACGTAATGGCCGCCAGCGTAATAAAACTGGCGAGGATTGCCCAGGTAATAATGATTTTACAAGAGCGCATTGCCTTACCTCCAACGGGATTATATCACGGCTGAGTCAGGCCACTCACGCCGATTCGCCAGTGAGTTTAGACCAGGTTTTCCGGATTGGCCGGCAGTTTTGGGTTTAAGAGTAGGCAGGCTATTCTTGGGTGTAATCGCTAAGTTACTTATTGAGTTGAGGCAACTTACGGCCCGTGGGGTGTGAAATGCGATCTCTGAGGTTAGTAACTATTGCGCTTTTTTTGCTAGCTCCGGTTGTCTATAGGGGTGGGTGCGTTTCTGCGGCTGACTCGTCGGTCGTGACCATCATACGCACTTCAAAGCCTTTCCCAAAGGTGGGAGAATATGATGTACTGATCGGTGATTTTCATTGTCACACAGTCAAGTCGGACGGCAAGGTGACGCCGCGCGAGAGGATTGTGGAAGCTTACCGATTCGGTCTCGACGTGATCGCGATTACAGATCATCGCAACTTTCTTGCTTACAACCAGGTAAGCAGGTTCGCAAACTGCTTGGGCATATTGCTTATTCGAGGTTTTGAGACGGGCATCAGCAAAAAAGAGCACTTCGTCTGCCTTGGTGTGCCGCCGGACTACGTTCCCAGAGATTCCCACGAGTGGTCAGAAACCAAAGAAGGCAAGACGGCATTCTGCGATGAGGAGCTTAGCAGAATCAAGGATTCTGGCGGGCTCGTCATCTACGCTCATCCGCATATGGGTATGCGGGAACCTGTGCTGCGCGGCATCGAACGTGGCGAAATTGTAGGTATCGAGGTCAAGAACGGCGTTGTCGGCTCCGGTTGGAACTCTGTGCTTAGCCACGGTACTTACTGCTATCCGGATGCTTTCGATTGGGCCCTGAGGCACAACCTTGCTGTAATGTCGAGCTCGGATCTGCACGTTCCCCGCATAAGCGGCGACGAGCCTTGCACTCTAGTATTGGTCAGGGAGAGGACACCCGACGGAGTGTTGGACGCGATCAGGTCACGCCGAACGATCGCCTGGTTCTGTGGCATGCTGTGGGGACGAGAGGAACTGTTGAGAGATCTTATGAGCTCAATGGTAAGCGTAAGTCGTTCGATCGATACCATAGGCACCAACTTTATGCGCGTGACGAATAGAGGGCCAGTGGAACTGCGCCTGAGTATCGAAGGAGCCGGCGCAGGGGTAACGTTATATAACGTTTCGCCTTATGGGGAGACGCTAATTTCTTGGAAAGGCGGTCCCGGAGAGATCAAGCTCAAGTGGGAGAACATCTGGGTGACGCCCCGTGATAACCTAATAATGCCCGGCCCGGCAGCGCAACCAGTCGTAGAATGATCAACGGCCCTTTTGGATGGCAAGCGATGTAATCCTTGACGAGTCCAGGTGTACCGCCTGTAAGCTCTGCTGCAGCGTTTCTTTTGTCGATTTTCAAGACAAGGGAGCTGTCGTTTATGCGCCTGAGCGTGATCCCCGAGCTAAAGCTTACCACGCGACGGCTGGTAACCGTGCACGACTGCGCTACCGTACCACTGTTTGTCGATCAGGGCCTCCTTTTGTGACTTGACGGCATAGATTTACCTATAGTAACCTAACGGGGTATCGTATTTGTTTGTATTGATTAATCTTAATTTTCGGGTAGAGATTGGGTCAAACTACGATTACTGTCCCTCAGGAGATCGGCGCATGAAGCAAGTCGTCCAGTATGTCAATAACGGCCAACTCAAAGTTGAGGAGGTGCCGCCACCGGCGCTTCGACGCGGCGGCGTGCTGGTAGCCAGCCGTTACTCGCTGGTAAGCACGGGTACCGAGAGAATGGTCGTTGATATGGCCAAAAAGAGCCTGGTCGGCAAGGCATTGGAACGGCCTGACTTGGTAAAGCAAGTCTGGCGTAAAGTGAAGACCGAAGGGTTATTGACTACGGTGCAAAAGGTCAAAACCCGAATGGATGCCCCTATTGCGCTAGGCTATAGCTGCGCGGGAGTGGTGATCGCGGTGGCGGAGGATGTGGACGAGTTTGCGCCAGGGGACCGGGTGGCCTGCGCGGGCCTCAACTTCGCCAGCCATGCGGAGGTTTGTTACGTCCCCAAGAACCTTTGCGTGAAGATGCCATCAAGTGTGGAATTCGACGAGGCCGCCTACGTAACGTTAGGTGCCATAGCTATGCAGGGCGTAAGAATTGCCGAGGTGACTCTAGGCGAAAGCGTTGTGGTAATTGGGCTGGGTTTGCTGGGGCAACTTGCTCTACAAATACTAAAGGCTGCCGGGTGTTCCGTTCTTGGGATAGACCTTGACCCAGCAAAAGTAGAGCTAGCGATGAAGCTGGGCGCGGACGCGGCTGTGGTTCGCAGCGATGATCCGGAGTCTGCGGCAATGGCGCTTTCTCGTGGCAGGGGAATGGACGCTGCGGTCATAACGGCAGCAACCAGTTCCAACGACCCGGTAGAGCTTGCGGCTGAGTTGATGAGAGACAAGGGGCGAGTTGTTCTGGTTGGTGCGGTAGGTATGAACTTCACGCGCAAACCTTACTATGACAAAGAGCTTGAGATAGGGCTCTCGCGCTCATACGGACCGGGTCGTTACGATTTGACCTACGAAGTCGAAGGCATTGATTATCCCATAGGCTACGTTCGCTGGACTGAGCGACGGAATATGGAAAGCTTCCTCGATTTAGTCGCCAGACGTGCGGTCAAAGTGAGGGATTTAACTACTCATACTTTTGACATTGCCGATGCCAAGCAAGCCTACGACATGATTTCCGGTAGCGAAGGACAGTTTCTTGGCATTCTATTGAAATATCCCGTCGAACAGTTGCAACAACCCAGCACCATACAGCTCAAGCCATTACCGCCGGAAAAAACCAGCAAGGTCAAGATCAATATGATAGGCGTCGGCGCTTTTGGCCAGGGGGTAATATTGCCCAATTTGGCCAAAATAGAGAACGCCGAGCTTCGATGCGTGGTCACGCGCAATGGAATTGAGGCCCATCGCACAGGCACCAGATTTGGTGCAAAGTCGGTCGGCAGCAGCGCCGAAGAAGCGATATTCGACGCAGTCGCCGATGCGGTGATAATAGCTACTCGCCACGATCAACACGTTCCGTTGGCTGTGAAAACACTGGAAAGTGGAAAGCATGTATTTGTTGAAAAGCCGTTGGCTGTAACTCCGGAACAGCTTGACGAGGTGATCGCTGCATATAAGGCATCGCCTTGCGAGTTGGTGGTCGATTTCAACAGGCGCCTTTCTCCACTCACAAACAAGCTTATGGAAGTATTAAAAGACAGAACGCGGCCGTTGGTGATGACCTATAGGGTGAATGCGGGCTTTATACCTAGAGACCACTGGGTACATCATCCGCAGCAGGGAGGGGGACGGATTATCGGAGAAGTGTGCCACTTCGTCGATTTATTGCAGTACATCTGCAAGGGACGACCTGTGGAGGTGCATGCCTTTGGGGCCTGTGGGTCTGATGGCAGCATAGTGAATCACGATAATGTTGTTATTTCTCTCAAATTCTCGGATGGCTCAGTGGGTGCTATTACCTACTCGGGCGATGGGGATACAAGGTTGCCTAAGGAGCGCCTTGAAGTGTTTGGTGACGGTATTAGCTGCTTGATCGATGATTTCAAGTCAGGCACATTCTTGTATCGTGGCAAAGCCGAGAATACTCAGCTTAAGGCGCAAGACAAGGGTCACGCCGCTATGCTGCGGGCGTTTGTGGATATGGCCGCAGGTAAGGCGAGCTCTCCGGTTCCGTTCGATGAGGCTGTTGCTGCAACCCGGGCAACTTTTGCTATCCACGAGTCACTTGGGCTGGGAGTTGGCATTTCATTGTAGATAGTTGTAAGTGACCCGTGCCATAAAATCTGGTTGAGAGAGCCAATGCGGATTCTATATATAAGTCAGTATTTCCCGCCGGAAGTGAACGCCCCGGCGCAGAGAGTGATAGACTTTTCTCGGGCCTGGCAACGCGCCGGGCACGAGGTGACAGTGATCACCGGTTTCCCAAATCACCCGACGGGAGTGATATACGACGGGTACCGTCTGCGGCTTATTCAGCGTGAGTCCGTAGATGGTATTAATGTAATTCGCACCTACCTCTACCCATCTCCTAACAAAGGCGTATTCGGGCGCTGTTTGAACTATCTATCATTTATGCTTTCGGCGTGTTTAGTAGGCGGACCGGCGGCGAACAAGGCAGACGTGGTGATAGCCACAAGTCCGCAACTTCTGGTAGGGTTGGCGGGATGGATTATAAGTCGTCTCAAGCGAGCGCCGCTAGTACTAGAGGTGCGGGATGTTTGGCCGGAGGCGCTGGCGGCGGTCGATGCTGGTGTGAGCAGACTTTTCTATCGGGTTCTCTACCGGCTGGCGACATTCCTGTATAAGCGCGCTGCCGTTATCATAACGGTGACGCCCGGCGCGCAAGAAGTGGTATCTAAGCACGGCATTGCAAAAGATAAATTCGCGCTGATTCCATCGGGGGTCGACGCAGACCTGATGCGGGCTAGGTGTCCCGATCCCGAAATCAGGAAGAAGCTAGGAGGCGACGACGCAGTGATCGTGGCTTACGTCGGCACACATGGCATGAGCCAGAGGCTTGAGACCGTGCTTGAGGCCGCCGACGAATTGCGCGACGATAAGAGAATTCGTTTTGTTTTAATTGGTGATGGCGCTGAGAAGACCAAACTGCTTGAGAAGGCATCTGCTATGAAACTGGACAATGTAGTCTTTTTCGATCAGATGCCTCGGGAACAGGCTCAGGCGCACGTTGTGTCGTCCGATATTTGCGTAGTCCCACTTAGGAGGGCTGAGCTCTTCACTCAGACCGTTCCTTCGAAGGTCTACGAGGCAATGGCATGTGCGAAACCGATAGTACTTGCGGTTGATGGCGAGGCGCGGGAGATTGTGGAGTCAGCGAATGCTGGTCTTTACGTCGAGCCCGAGGAGCCCAAGCTGCTAGCGGAGGCAATCAGGCGACTGGCGGCCGACCCCGAATCCCGAAGTCGCTACGGTGAGAACGGCCGCAACTACATACTGTCGCACTACGACAAAAAGCGACTTGCGGCAGATTACATCACGCTTCTAAGTTCGCTGGTCAACCACGGCTGATCTCGACGGTTTCCAGTTAATCCCCTAACTTATGCAAAACCCAGCAATTGTACCTGCGCGAAAAATGCTTGGCAAGCGGAATATAAGGAATGTAGCAGCGCAACCAGCGAATGCTGGGGGTGCTGTCAGAGCGCACTTTTTAGCGAGCGAAAGGGCAAACCCCGGGAAACCGGGGGACGCAAAGCAAAGGGCCTAAACGCCGGGAAGTGCCCAATATTGAGTCCTTGAGTTCGAAGACTGAATCTTGGGCACGACTCACGCAAGGTAGCCTTGCTGCCGAAAGCGCCATATTGGCGGGAAGACGCCGGATTATCACAAGTCGCTGCTCCCGTTCAAGCGCTTCTGAGCAATTCCGCATTAGCTGCGGATAAGATCTTTTTCCACTGCTTGGAACTACGGCAGTCGCTGGTTCGTTCTACAGGCAGGAAAGGAGACTCTGGTGAGACGGGTAATTTACGTTATTCTTGCAACTTTGCTGCTGGCGGCAATCGGATCGCTTGGAGCTTCGGCCGATACGCTACTCAACGATACCTTTGAGGGCAGCACGGTCGGCACGCCTTCCGGCAATGTTACCTACGTCACCGGGGCGCCCCAGGGCACGTATGCGGCCAGCCTTGGTCTGGGAAGCAACATCTCCTACGGCG
>Ga0209018_1002785_pt1 | contig 11802 bp, 8 predicted proteins | sample YNPBryBLVA2012_FD_185814 | JGI IMG/M metagenome (GOLD analysis project Ga0209018, IMG submission 185814) | Anoxygenic and chlorotrophic microbial mat microbial communities from Yellowstone National Park, USA - YNP Bryant BLVA 2012 (SPAdes)... ...
CGCAAGTTGTGTACCTGGAACGAAAAACCGGGAAGCAAAACCTGCCTCCCGGTTGGGTTCGATTTAGACAAGATTGTCTTTATTTGCTTCTCAGGTATGCGTCAATGGCTTTGGCTGCTTTGCGTCCGCCGCGCATGGCGGTCACTACCAGGTCGGGCCCGGTGGCGCAGTCGCCGGCCGCAAAGATGCCCTCGCGGCTGGTTTGCCCCGTTTCTTTGTCCAGGACTTTGATTAGCCCCCAATTGTACGTTTCGAGATCTGGCGTGGTCTTGCCGATGATGGGATCGGGCCAGTAACCCAGCGCCAGGATGGCCGTGTCACAGGCAATGCTAAAGTTCGAGCCTTCCACCGGCACCGGGCGGCGGCGACCTTTTTCGTCCGGTTCACCCAGTTTCATTTCGATGCATTCCACAGCCGCCAGTTTGCCGTCTTCCCCGGCGATGAATTTTACCGGTTGTGTCAAGAAGCGGTATTTTGCGCCCTCATCTTTCGCCATTTGGCGGTCTTTCTTGCCGCCGGGCATTTCCTTTTCAGTGCGGCGGTACAGACAGGTCACTTCTTCACAGCCTAACCGCAGGGCGGTGCGCAAGCAGTCGGAAGCGGTATCGCCGCCGCCAATGACCACTACATGCTTGCCTACCTCGAGCGGAGTCTTCATGTTTTCGGGCAGCAAACTGGGTTCTACATTGCCGCGGATGAGGAAATCGGTGGCCTCATAAACGCCGGGCAGGTCGGTGCCGGGCGTATCCTCCATTTTCGCGTCCACTTCCGAGCCGACGCCAATGAAAACCGCATCGAAGCCTTCTCTGAACAAGTCGTCTATGGTCTTGTCTTTGCCTATGTAGGTATTGGGAACGAAATGGACGCCGGCGCGCTCGAATTCCTGCCATTTTTCGGCCCACACTTTCTTGGGCAGTTTGAAATTGGGGATGCCATACACCAGCAAGCCGCCCGGTGCCGGTTTGGCCTCGAAGAAGGTCACTTCATGTCCCATCTGGAGCAATTGCTCCGCGCAACCCAGGCCGGCCGGGCCTGCGCCGATGATGGCTACCTTTTTGCCGCTCGGCGCGCCTACAGGGAGGGTATGTCCTTCGGTGCGGCGTTTATAATCTACTGCAAAGACTTCTAGTTCACCGCACAGCACAGGCTCATGATGTTTGTTGAGTACACAGGAACCCTGGCACAAGGATTCGTGCGGGCAAACCCGCCCGCAAATTTCGGGCAGGGAACTGGTTTGGTGATACAGATTGGCCGCCTCTACGAAGCGTCCCTGTTCGATTAGCCACATGGCCGAGGGAATATCATTATGTACCGGACAGGCGACCATGCACGGCGCCGGGTCGGGACAATGAATACAGCGCGCGGCTTGCGCCATGGCGCGCTCAGGGGTGAACTCGATAACGACATCCTCGAAATCGCAAATGCGAATATCGCAGGGGCGCAGATCCAAATCGAAAAAGGGTTTGTTGACACGCTCCTTGCGGTCGATTTCCAGGGACTCGCTGGGGACAGCCTGCATACCGAACCTCCAAATCATCTGTTACCAAGCATCCTCTCGATACATCAGGGCGCGGGGTGTTTTGGGCGCGCTGTGCGCTGCCCTCTCTGCCCTCCCGCTTTTCGAGAGGCGCCTTTCGCCAATAAAGTACGATGATGATACTCATTCTTCGCGTAGGCAGGCAGATTAGGATGTCACCAATGCGCGCGACAAGTGTCACCTTTTGACTCTGTAAGATTTCTGTATTAAACCTGCCTTCTATCGGTAAATTTTATACAGAGTAAGGTAAAATCAGGCTTTGGCAGGGCGGCACCCTGCGGAGGAACGTTCATGATCGAATTCATCAAAAAAAGGAAGAAAATTGTCATCGCGGCGGCAGTTTTGCTCTTACTGCTCCTCTTGTTCGTGGTTCTTCGTCCACGCTCGGGCGGCCCGCAGGAGCAATTCCAAACTGCCACGGTAGGGCGCGGCGACTTGACGGCCACGGTCGGCGCTACCGGCAGCGTGCGCGCCCGGCAAACGGCTATTCTGGTGTGGCAAACCTCTGGCACGGTCGAAAAAGTCAACGTGCAGATTGGCGATACCGTGAAAGCAGGCGATGTGCTGGCTTCGTTGGTCAAGACCTCTCTCCCTCAATCCATCATTCTGGCAGAGGCGGAATTGGTTTCGGCGCAGCGCGCGCTGGAGGATTTGCAAGAATCGGACACCGCCCGGGCGCAGGCCTGGGTTGCTTTGCGCAAAGCCAGAGAAGCCTTCGAAAAGGCTTATGACTACCGCCAGTCTCTGAATTACCCGGTCGAACGCACCGAAGTTCATATGGTGACCGAAATCGTCAATGGCCTGCCCGTGCAGGTGCCAAAGACCAAGACGTATAAAAGCAAAGCCACTGCCGAAGAAATCGAGAAAGCGGATGCTGACCTGGCTTTGAAGCAAGCCCAATACGAAGACGCCAAACGCGCGTATGAACGAGTGGAGAACGGTCCCAACGCCGATGACCTGGCCGCAGCCCAGGCGCGCGTGGATGCCGCTCAGGCTACCCTCGACCTTGCGCGTCTGACCGCCCCCTTTGCTGGCACCGTTACCGAGGCTATTCCCCTGCCCGGAGACCAGGTGACGGCCGGCACCTTGGCCTTTCGGGTAGACGATTTGCGCAGCCTGCTGGTGGATGTGGAACTCTCGGAAGTGGACATCAACAGTGTGACGGTTGGGCAGACGGTCTCTTTGACCTTCGATGCCATTTTGGGCAAAGAATATCAAGGGAAAGTGACCAAGGTGGCTCAGGCCGGCACGGTGGCCGGCGGGATGGTGAACTTTACCGTGACGGTGGAGTTGACCAATCCTGATGAACTGGTCAAACCGGGTATGACGGCGGCGGTCAATATTGTGGTCAAAGAAATCAAGGATGCAGTATTAGTGCCGAATCGCGCCGTGCGGCTGGTAGATGGAGATCGCGTGGTTTTCGTCATTGGCGAGGATGGCAAACCCAAGAAAGTGGAAATCCGCTTGGGCGCCTCGTCCGATACGATGAGCGTGGTGGTGGGCGGCGACTTGAAGGAGGGCGATCTCATTCTTTTGAATCCCACAGCCGACCTGACAGGTAGCGGACCGCCCTTTGCACGGTAGACTATGGATCGTGTCATTGCAGTACGAGATATGAAGAAGATTTACCGCATGGGCGAGGTCGAGGTCCACGCCCTGCGCGGCGTTTCGTTCGATATCGAGCGCGGCGAGGTGGTTGCCATTATGGGGCCTTCTGGCTCTGGCAAATCTACTTTGATGAACATGCTGGGTTGTTTGGATAGGCCGACCTCTGGCGAATATTACCTGGACGGCGAACTGGTATCTAGCCTGACGGATGACCAGTTGGCTCGTATCCGTAATCGCAAGGTGGGTTTTGTTTTTCAGAGTTTCAACTTGCTCTCGCGTGTTTCGGCGCTGGCAAATGTGGAGTTACCCTTGCGTTACGCCGGTGTGACCAGCGGACGGCGCGACCTTGCCCGGCAAGCCCTGGAAGCAGTGGGCCTGGGCGACCGCATTCATCATCGCCCTACAGAACTCTCTGGCGGTCAGCAGCAGCGTGTGGCTATTGCGCGCGCTATCATCAATAATCCTTCTATCATCATGGCCGACGAGCCGACCGGCAACCTGGATTCCAAAGTAGGCCAGGAAATCATGGACCTGCTGTTGTCTCTCAATCGGGAGATTGGCACGACCTTGATTATCGTGACGCACGATCCACGCATTGCGGCGCAAACCGGGCGCATCATTCGCTTGCAAGACGGACTGTTGGACGAGGGCGAGGAGAACCCCAGGGTCGAGAAGAGGCTGGGACAACGGAAGCAGGCCAAGGTGAAGAAAGAGGCGGACAAGTCCAGAAGGGAGAAAGTATGAATCTGACTCAGTCTATCCTCGAGGCGTTGGAAAGTCTGAACGGAAATAAATTGCGTTCTGGGTTGACTGTGCTGGGGATTGTCATCGGGGTGGCCGCGGTCATTGCCATGTTATCGGTTGGACGCGGCGCAGAAGCGTCTATTACCGGCTCCATCAGCGGCATCGGCACCAATCTGTTGTTCGTTTTTCGCGGCGATTTCAGCGACACTATCCGCAACCCCAAGCCGTTGACGCTGGGCGATGCGCAGGCCATGGCCGATCCTTTCCAGGCGCCTTCGGTGGCTATGGTGGCGCCGACGTTGGAGGGGAACGCGGAGGTCTCCTTTGGCGGTGAGATTGCCAATACGCGCGTTGTGGGTGTGACTCCTGAGTATTTTACGGTCAGGAATTACCACATTACCGAAGGAGAGTACATTACCGAGGAGCATATTTTGGGACGCGCTTCGGTGGCGTTGATTGGGCCAGACGTGGCCGATAAATTGTTTGGGCATCGCGATGGGATTGCCGGCGAGACGGTGCGCATCGAGGGGCAGCCGTTTCGTGTGTTGGGGGTGCTGGAGTCGAAGGGCGGCGGCACTTTTGGCAGCCAGGATGACCTGGTGATCGTGCCGTTCAGCACCGCGCAAACGCGCTTGATCCGCCGCAGCACCTCTGATCGGGTAGATATTATCCTGGTTCAAGCGGTAGATGCTGAGTCGGTGGATAGCGCTATCGAAGAGATTTCGCAAATCCTGCGCACTCGTCACCGCACGCCGGTAGGGGAGGATGATTTTACGATTTTCACGCAGCGCGATTTGTTGACCACTTTCGAGTCAATTACCAGTATCTTGACGATTTTCCTGGGCGGCATTGCGGGCATTTCGCTTTTGGTGGGCGGCATCGGTATCATGAATATCATGTTGGTTTCGGTGACCGAGCGCACGCGCGAGATCGGCTTGCGCAAGGCGCTGGGGGCGCGCAAACGCGACATCCTGATTCAGTTCTTGACCGAGTCGTCTCTGCTGAGTTTGTTTGGCGGTTTCATCGGGATTTTGTTTGGCTGGTTCATCGCCTATCTCGTTGGTCAGGTTGCGGCAGCCACCGATACCGATTTTACCCCGGTGGTCAGCATGGATGCGATTTTGCTGGCAACGCTTTTCTCAGCGGCGGTAGGCTTGTTCTTCGGTATCTATCCTGCCAGCCGCGCCGCGAACCTGGAACCGGTAGAGGCGCTGCGCTACGAATAGGGCGGCATGTCTCGAAGAGGGGTAAGCAGTTTATGATGAGGTTAGGGCGGGTAACACGTCTCGAATTGGCCGACGATTCTCAAGATGTCGAAGCCCTCAGCGAAATCTCGTTCAGCCAGGGCGCCGTGGCGGATCATGGTGGCGCGCAGCAGGGCTGGGTCGAAGTAATATTTGTTGTGGTAGGTCTTGTATTGTGACAAGGCCTCGATTTTTTTGTCTACGTCTTGCTGGGTCACTTCTACGAGGAAATGGGGGAAGAAGTTGTAACTGGAGCGCACCACATCGAAGCCCAACACGGTCAGGCCGCGGTAGGCGCGCAAGGCTTCTTGGGTGACGACGTTGTGATCTTGGTGGATATCGTTTAGGCTGTGACAGAAGACGATTTGTGGCTGGAAAGAGCGTCGCAGATGGAGCAGGTATTCCAGCACTTCCTGGCGGGCGTCGGGGAATTTTCGTGTTTCGAAGGTTTCGAGCAGGTCACACTCTGGCGGCACGCCCAGGATGGACATACTGGCGCGATGTTCTTCGACCAGGTGGCTCAAATCGGGGTTTTTTTGATTGTCAGAGAGTGTAGCGCACAGGATTTCGCACTTGCCGTGTATGTGGTGAATCAATGCGCCGGCGCCCAGTTCGATGTCGTCAGGGTGCGCGCCGAGGAAGAGGACCCGTTTTCCGTAGAATATCATGGGAGGTGGAAGGATGAAGAGGGATAAGGTGGGGGGAGGAAGCGTAAAGTGTGAAACGTAAAACGTGAAGTGTAATGGATTATTTGGTGGCTAGGATGCCGCCGACGACTTTGGTCATGACGAGTTTACCGTCGCGGGCAAACCAACGAGAAGCGACGGCTTCGATCTTACCCATGAGGGCTTCGTACTCCTCTTTGCCGTTGAACATGGAAGTCCACAATTTGCGATCCTCGGAGAGCGAGGCGCGCACGTACTCTATGAAAGGTTGCACTTCAGGGAAGGTGAGCGGGTTTTCGAAGGTCAGCAATTCGGTTTTGGCGAAAATGCTGGCAATGGTTTGGTAGATTTCGCCCTTGAAGCGGCTGGAACCTGGCATTGGGGGGATGGGCTTGTGGGAGGCTTCCTTGATGATGTCATAGAACATTTGCTTGTTTTCGGGCAGCGGGCCGGTGACGAACAACCGTCCGCCCGGCTTGAGGACGCGGTGCGCCTCGCGGAAGGTAAAGTCGAGGTCGGAGGCGTAGTAAATGGCAAAGGCCGATGTAAGCAGGTCGAAGGTATCGTTCTCGAAGTCGAAAGGACGGTTGAAGTCGAGAAATTGGAAGGTGATGTTTTGGTCGCCACGCTCGGCTAGTTTGGCGCGCGCCTGGTCGAGCAGTTCCTCTGAGAAGTCACCCCCGATGATGCTGGCCTTGCCATTCGTATAGTCACTATACAGGAAACATTGCTTGCCGGCCCCACAGCCTACATCGAGGATTTTATGGTCAGGTTGGGGTTTTAGCACCTCCGTTGTCCAGGCATCAATGTTTCTGGCTCCATATTTTTCATGGATGTCTATGCGTTTCAAGAGGTCTTGGCTGGTTTCCTGGTAGTTGATTTTCATGACTTCTCCTTTGCAATGGCGGGGATTATATCCTATCCAAGTCAAAATTCAAAGGCTGAATTTTAACTGGTGATTGCCCACATCTCTATTCTCTTGCTGTGCTAACGTACCGCTGACCTGTGGTCGGCTTTGCCAGACCAGGCAGAGCCTGGTGATACGCTGTTTGCACCTGCCCGCTGGCGTCTGGAGTAAGATTCCAGCCTGCTGATACGAATATGTGGGCAATCGCCAGAAATTTTAAAGGTGCCTATGCTAAGGTGATTGCACCATTTCTACGTATTCTGCAGATTTTCCTCGTCGTTGACATCTCTTGTGTGGACACTTTTGCTCTAACTCAGGGTGTTCAATTGGCGGCGTAGTTTTTCAGCCGTCTCTTGGAAGCCGGTCAGTTTGTCGCGTTCCTTTTGGACGACAGGGGCAGGTGCTTTGCTGGCAAAGTCGCTGGCGAGCAGTTTTTCCAGCCGCTGGATGTGCGCTTCGGCCTCGGCCAGTTCTTTTTGCAAACGGGCGCGCTCGGCCTCCAGGTCCACCAGGCCGGAAAGCGGCAGGTAGATTTCGACTGCGCCGACCACCAGCGCTGCCGCGTTTTCAGGTTTGGCAGGGAGAGCGTCGCGAATGGTGAGCAGCGACGGGTCGAGGCCAGCCAGGGCAGCCAGCGTCTCGGCCTGCTCTTGCAGCAGCAAGGTCTTTGTGCCACCGGCAATCGTAGCAGTGATGCGTTTGGCGGGGGCCACACCTTTTTCCGCGCGCAGGTTGCGGATAGCACGCACGATGTCTTGCAGCAACTCGAAGTCGGCAATTTTGCTTGTTTCCCAGCCTTCGGGTTCGCGCGGCTCGGGCCAGCGGGCGATGATGAGCATTTCGGGCCAGGCGGAAGCGAGATAAGAGATAGGGGATGCGAGGATGGATTGGCGCAGGTGATCCCACACCTCCTCGGTTACAAATGGCATGAACGGATGCAGCAGCCGCAGACAAATATCCATTACCCGCGCCAGCGTCACTACCGTCTGCTCTTTATTCTCTTCTTTCTGCATTTGTCCTTTGGCGATTTCCACATACCAGTCTGCAAAGTCGGACCAGAAGAAATCGTAAATCAACTGCCCGGCCTGTCCGTATTGGAAGGTTTGAAACAGTCGCTCCACGTCGCGGACAAGTTGTTGCAGCCGCGCCCATATCCAGGAATCGGCTAATGTCCAATTGGGCTGTGTACCTGTATCCCTGTCTACCTGTGTACCCTCCAGCGTGTTCACCGCATGGATCACGAACCTGCCGGCATTCCAAATCTTATTGGCAAAGTTGCGGTTGGCCTCCACCTTGCTGATGGCCAGATTCATGTCGTTGCCCGGCGTGGAACCTACGAGCAAGGTGAAGCGCAGCGCGTCCGTGCCGAGTTCGTCCATGACCTGAAGCGGGTCAATGACGTTGCCGTAGGATTTGCTCATCTTCTTGCCGTGCTCGTCGCGGATCAAGCCGTGCAGGTACACGGTGTGGAAGGGGATTTTGCCGGTGAATTCCAGGCCTGACATGATCATGCGCGCTACCCAGAAGAACAGGATGTCGTAGCCGGTTTCCATGTAGGAGGTGGGATAGAAATATTGTAAATCAGGCGTTTCTTCGGGCCAGCCGAGCGTAGAGAAGGGCCACAGGCCAGACGAGAACCAAGTATCCAGCACATCGGGGTCCTGCTCGATGTTGGGTGAGCCGCAATGGGCGCAATGGGTCGGGTCTTCGCGCGTCACGGTTTCTTTGCCGCAATCGGCGCAATACCAGACCGGGATGCGGTGTCCCCACCACAATTGGCGGCTGATGCACCAGTCCTTGATGTTTTCCAGCCAGTTGAAGTAGACCTTCTCGAAGCGCTCTGGCACAATTTTGATGCGGCCATCTTTCACCGCCGCCAGCGCCTTCTCTGCGAGCGGATCGATCTTGACGAACCATTGGGTCGAAATCATCGGCTCGATAATCTCGCCGCCGCGCTGGGAACGTGGGACGTTGAGCGTGTAGGGTTCTTCCTTGAGAGCCAGGCCGGCCGCTTTCATATCGTTCCACAATTTCTCTCGGCACTCGAAGCGGTCGAGGCCGGCATACGGCCCGCCGACTTCGGTTACTTTGGCCTCGCGGTCGAGCATAGACAGCACCGGCAGGTTGTGGCGCAGACCAATCTCATAGTCATTTGGGTCGTGGCCGGGGGTGATTTTCAAAGCACCAGTGCCAAATTCGCGGCTGACATATTCATCAGCAATGACGGGAATCTCGCGCCCCAGCATGGGGACGATGACAGTCCTGCCGATGTATTTCTGGTAACGCTCGTCTTCGGGGTGGACGGCTACCGCTGTATCGCCCAGGATGGTTTCGGGGCGGGTGGTGGCGACGGGAATGTATTCGCCCTCACCCCCGGCCCCTCTCCCGGTGGGCGAGGGGAGGCCCTCATCCCCGGCCCCTCTCCCCGAGGGAGAGGGGAGGCCCTCACCCCCGGCCCCTCTCCCGGTGGGCGAGGGGAGGCCCTCACCCCCGGCCCCTCTCCCCGAGGGAGAGGGGAGGCCCTCATCCCCGGCCCCTCTCCCGGTGGGAGAGGGGAGGCCCTCACCCCTTTCCCCCTCTCCCGTTGGGAGAGGGGTTGGGGGTGAGGGTTTCAGCATGTATTTGAAGTAATACAACTTGCCCGCCTCCTCGGAATACTCCACTTCCAAATCCGAAACGGCCGTCTTCAGCCCAGGCGACCAGTTGATGAGACGCGGGCCGCGATAGATGAGGCCCTTTTCATACAGGCGCACGAAGGCCTCGCGCACGGCGCGGCTCAGTCCCTCGTCCAGCGTGAAGCGCTCGCGATCCCAGTCGCAGGAGGCGCCCAGGCGTCGAATCTGGTTCTGGATCAACCCGCCGTACTTATGTTTCCATTCCCACGTCCGCCGCAGGAACTCCTCGCGGCCAATTTCCTCGCGCGAGGTGCCTTCTTTTTGCAGCATTCGTTCCACCTGCAACTGCGTGGCAATGCCGGCGTGGTCGCTGCCCGGCACCCACAGCGTAGAATATCCTTTCATGCGGTGGTAGCGAATCATCAGGTCTTCCATGCTGACGAACATGGCGTGGCCGAGATGCAATTCGCCGGTCACGTTGGGCGGCGGGATGGAGATGACGAACGGTTCGACGTTCGGGTCGAAATCCGGTTTGTTTGGGTCGTTGTGCGGCTTGAAATAGCCGCCCTTCTCCCACCTCTCGTAGATGCGCGGCTCGGTGGACTTGAAGTCATAGGCTTTGGGCAGTTCATACTTCGACATGACGACCTCCTGAAAAGGACAGCGATTGAATGACGGGAGACAAGAGTCTCGCCAGGAAAAAGACGACTACATACCAGCGCGGCAACACCAGGCGGCTGCGCCCGCGCTTCATAGCCCGGACGATGTGCCTGCTCGCCGTTTCGACGGGGACATCCAGCCGACGATACCAGCCCGGCTGCTCCGTTTGAGGGTGCGCAATGGACTGGACGAAGTCTGTGCCGCGCAGCGCGCCCAAGACGACCAGCAGGGTTGGCACGCCTTCCAACGCAACCGATTGAGTGAAGACATGCAGGGCGGCTTTGCTGGCCGCATACAGCCCGATGGACGGCAGGCGTAATTCTCCGGCTACCGAGCCGATGTTGACGATCAAGCCCTCGGCAGGTAGGAGCGGGCGCAGGCCGACGGTGAGTTCGAGCGGCGCCAGGGCGTTGACCTGCATCACGCGCTCTACCTCGTCCACCGTCATCTGCATCAGGCGCGAGTGACTGCCAACGCCTGCGCAGTGGATGAGGACGTCCAGGCGGCTTGTGCGGGCGCTGAGGTGGGCAATCAGGGCCCGGCGTTGGGCTGAATCGGCCAGGTCACAGGTCAGGGCGACGGCGGGACCGGTTAGCGCGGCTTTAACGGAATCCAGGCCGCGGGCGTCGCGATCCACGAGATAAAGGGAGCAGGCCTCTCGGTCGAGCAGAAGCGCGAGTTCGCGCCCCAAGCCGTGTGCGGCGCCGGTGATGAGAATCGTTTTGTTGATAAGGTTCATGCCAGGTCCAGCGAATCGGCAATGGATTGTTCGAGCGTGTAGGCCGGCTGCCAGCCCAGTTCGCGCTTGATTTTCTCGTTCGAGAAGGGTTTGTCCACGTTCATCTCGGAGATGCGGCGCAAGCCGGGGTTGAGGCGCAGCAGGTCGAGCAGCCACACGGCGGCGTCTAGCAGGCGCACCCACGCCCCAGAGACGGGCAGCAGCAGGGTCTTGCGGCCGGCCCGTTGCAGGGTGAGACGGGTAAAGGTCAACATGTCCACATTCCAGGCGGTGACTACGTACCGTTCGCCGCTGCGGCCCTTGGTGAGCGCCAACACGACCGCCTGTGCCACGTCGCGCACGTCTACGAAACTGTTGATGTAACGCAGCATGGGCAGAAGCGGCAGGAAGCGCGCCAGGCGGTAGACGGAACGGATGCGCTCGGAGCCGGGGCCGAGGATGACGCTGGGGTTGAGCAGGATGACGTGCATACGGTTGGCCAGTTCGATGAGTTCGAGTTCGCTCAGGCGTTTGGTATAGCCGTACATGTCGTGCGTGCGCTTGTAGTCCAAATCGGGCAGGGTGGTTTCATCGGACAGGCCATGCGGGTTGAAGCCCAGGGCCGAGATGGAACTGATGAAGATGAAGCGCTTGCTGCCGGCGCTCAGGGCAGCCTCTATGAGATGATGCGTGCCAACCACATTGGCCTGATAGATGGCGTTTGCATCGGCGCGGCGAAAGGAGACCATGGCCGCGTTGTGGATGACCACATCCACGCCTTCCAGGTGCTTGCGGAAGGTTTCGGGCTGGGTCAACTCGCCGTGAACCCAGCGCACGCCTTCCAGCGCCTCGATGCCCAAGAAGGTTTTGCGCTGCGTGCGGACGAGTACGCGCAGTTCCGCTGCCGGGTCATGCTCGTGGATGGCCTGGACGATGTATTGGCCGAGGAATCCCAGCCCGCCGGTGATGAAGTAGGTGGTCATATAGTCAAATAGTCGGATAGTCAAGTAGTCAAATAGTCGAGGCGTCGGATGGTTGGAGGCGGATAGTCGAAAGGTTGTTGGAGCCAAGTGAGCGGTTAAAAAGAAACGCCTCGTCCGATAT